>Ga0272446_1000314_pt1 | contig 77135 bp, 79 predicted proteins | sample YNPCB0061_FD_194587 | JGI IMG/M metagenome (GOLD analysis project Ga0272446, IMG submission 194587) | Hot spring microbial mat communities from Yellowstone National Park, WY, United States - YNP-CB-006-1 | ecosystem: Environmental > Aquatic > Thermal springs > Hot (42-90C) > Sediment | place... | reverse complement strand
GCTAGCAACGCAGAACGGGCGCCTTGCGGCGCCCGTCCCGTGTGGTTCCGCGGTGTCGCCTGCGCGGATCAGCGCAGGACGATCTCCACGCGGCGGTTCTGCTGCTCGCGCACGCCGTCGGCCGTCGGCACCAGCGGGCGGCTCTCGCCGAAGGCCTGGATGACGATCTCGTTCCGCGGCACGCCGAGGCGCACCAGCTCGGCCGCCACGTTGTTCGCGCGGCGCAGCGACAGGCCCTGGTTGTACTGCGGGCTGCCCGAGCGGTCGGCGTGGCCCGACACCTCGATCCGCGTGGACTGCACGCGGCGGCTGTTGGCGGCGGCGTCGGCGATGATCTGCCGCGCGCGGTCGGTCAGATTGTCGCGGTCCCAGTCGAAGAACACGAGGAAGGTGCGCGCGGGCTCGGGCGCGGCCACCGGCGTCACCGTCTCGACGCCGAAGGCGTAGCGGATGCCGAGGAACACCGAGTGGTTCTGCGGCGTCACGTTCGAGCGGTTGAACGGGGAGAAGTTGTTCGGGATGCTCTGCTCGAGCGTCGCCATGTAACGGTACTCGGCGGTGATCGCGAGGCCAGGCACCTCGCCGATCGGGAAGGCCACGCCGGCGATCGCCTGGTAGGCGAAGCGCGCGTCGGAGCCGTTGGAGCGGGCGACGCCGACGCCGGCATTCTCGTGCTCATGCCACATGTAGCCGGCGCCGACGCCGACATAGGGCACGATCCCGGCCAGCAGCCCGTGGAAGTCGTAGAAGGCGTTGCCCATCACGCCGTAGGAGCGCGCGGAGCCGCCGCCGGACAGCACGCCGTCCAGGGAGAAGCGGTCCGTGTCGTTCTGCCGGTAGGAGCCCTAGATCTCGGCGCGGATGCCGTTGCCGAAGCCCCAGCCGAGCGAGATCACGCCGCCATGGCCCATGTCGAACGAGACATTGGCGCCGCCGGTCCCCGAGAAGGTCTGGTCCTGCAGCCAGTTGAGGCCCGCGCCGGCGCCGACATAGAAGCCCTCGACGGGCTGCGCGGCCACCGGGGCGGCCAACGGCACGGCCAGCGCCGTCGCGGCCAGAAGCATCTTCCTGACGCTCAATTCTCGAGGTCTCCAGGTTCCCGGCCGGGGCTCGCCCCCCGGCCAATGGTCGAGCCTCATTACGGCCCATGCTTGGCGCGGGTTTCAAGCCGCGCTGCGCCCCGCACGGCAAATGTCCCACACCTGTTGCGGCCGCGCCACAGCGCGGCTGTCTCACCGCGGCGTCAGCGTCTCCGTCCCGAGCGCCGGCGCACCGACCACGGTCCACTGCCCGGTCATCGTCCCGTCCGCCTCGACGGTGTAGATGCCAAGCCCGGTCGACTCCCCCGCATCGAAGGCGACGGTGAACACGTTCCCCGCCGTCATGCCGACGCCGCGGATCTCGGCCCCGCCGACGCTCCACAGCACCTGCCAGGAGACGAGCCCGACCTGCCGCAGCAGCGCCACGCCGGAATAGGGCTGCCCGTCCAGCGTGGTGCCGGCCACCTCATAGGTGCCGGCGCGCTGCGCCGCGGCAGGGGCGGCGGCGAGGGTCAGGGCGATGAGGGCGGCGGCGAGGGCGCGCATGGTGCTCTCCTTCGGTCAGGGAATGGCGGCGACACGCAGGGCGTTGGTGGTGCCGGGGATGCCGAAGGGCACGCCGGCGATGACGACGATCTCCTCGCCATGCGCGGCGAAGCCTTCGGAACTTGCGGCGCGGGTGGCGCGCGAGACCATGCCGGACATCGTGGTGATCTCGGCGACGACCAGCGGGTGCACGCCCCACACCAGCGCCAGCCGCCGCGCCACCGCCTCGCTCGTCGTCAGCCCGAGGATCGGGGCGGAGGGCCGCTCGCGCGCCACGCGCAGCGTGGTGGAGCCGGTCGAGGTGAAGGTGCAGATCGCCCGCGCGCCGATCGTCTCCGCCACCTGGCGCGCGGCGGCGGCGAGCGCGCCGGCGGAATCCCGCTGCGGCGCCGGGCGAGCAGCGTCGGTGATGCTGCGCCAGCCGGCATCCTGCTCCACCCGCGCGACGATCCGGTCCATCATGTTCACCGCCTCGAACGGGTATTGGCCCGCCGCCGTCTCGGCGGAGAGCATCACCGCATCCGCCCCGTCGAATACGGCGGTCGCCACGTCGGATGCCTCGGCCCGCGTGGGTGCCGGCGAGCCGATCATTGATTCCAGCATCTGGGTGGCGACGACCACCGGCTTGCCGCGTTGCCGTGCCGCGCGCACCAGGCGCTTCTGCACCAGCGGCACCTCCTCGGGCGGCAGCTCCACCCCAAGATCGCCGCGCGCGACCATCACGGCGTCGGCAAGCTCGAGGATCGGCTCCAGGTTCTCGATCGCCTGCGGCTTCTCCATCTTCACCAGGATGGCGGCGCGGCCGCCGGCGATCGCCTTCGCCTCCGCCACGTCCTCCGGCCGCTGCACGAAGGACAGGCCGACATAGTCCACCCCGCGATCCAGCGCGAAGGCCATGTCGGCGCGGTCCTTCGGCGTCAGCGCCGGGATCGGCAGCGCCACATCCGGCACATTCACCCCCTTGCGGTCCGACAGCGGGCCGCCGACCAGGATCTCGGTCTCCAGATGGTCGTCGCGGACGCGCAGCACGCGCAGCCGGAGTTTGCCGTCGTCGAGCAGCAGCGTGGTGCCGATGCGGGCGGCGGCGATGATCTCGGGGTGCGGCAGGTTCACCCGCCTGGCGTCGCCGGGGGTGGGGTTGAGGTCGAGCCGGAAGGGCTGGCCCGGCTGCAGATGCACCCGCCCGCCCTGGAAGCGCCCGACGCGCAGCTTCGGCCCCTGCACATCGGCCAGGATGCCGATGGGGCGGCCGGTCTTCGCCTCCAGCGCGCGGATCGCCGCGATGCGCTGCGCGTGGTCCTCGTGGCTGCCGTGGCTGAAGTTGAGGCGGAAGATGTCGGCGCCGGCGTGGAACAGCCGCGCGATCACCTCCGGCGCGGCGGAGGCCGGGCCGAGGGTGGCGATGATCTTGGTGCGGCGATGCCGCCGGATCGGGATCCTGCTGGCCATTCCGCTCCCTCAGCCGACCAGGATGGCGCGCAGGTCGTTGACGTTGGTGAGCGTCGGCCCGGTCTCGACCAGCGTGCCGGCGGCGGCGAACACCGCGGCGCTGTCATGCTGGAGGAGCGACGCCGCCGGGTCGAGCCCCGCGGCGCGGGCGGCGGCGAGCGTGCCGGGGCCGCACCAGGCGCCGGCCTGGGGCCCGGCGCCGTCCACCCCGTCGGTGTCGGCCATCAGCGCCTGGATCGGCGGGGTGCCGGCGCGTTCCAGCGCGAGCGCGAAGCCGAGCAGGCATTCGGTGTTGCGGCCGCCGCGGCCGGGGCGTTCGGCGCGTATGGTCACCGTCGTCTCGCCGCCCGAGAGCAGCAGCAGCGGCGGGGGCGCGGGCTGCCCGCGGGCGCGGACGGAGAGCGCGATGCCGGCGAGCACGCGGCCGACCTCGCGCGCCTCTCCCTCCAGCGCGTCGCCCAGGATCATCGTCGGCATCTGCGCGGCCTCGGCGGCGGCGGAGAGCGCCATCGCCGGAGTGGCGACCAGACGAAACTCCTGCCGCGCGAGGCGCGGGTCGCCGGGCTTCGGCGTCTCCTCGGCGGCGGCGGCGAGATGCGCGGCGACGGCGGGCGGCGGCGCGATGCGGTGGCGGGCCAGGATGGCGCGGGCGTCGGCGAAGGTGGTGGCGTCGGGCACCGTGGGGCCGGATGCGATCACCGACGGGTCATCCCCCGGCACGTCGGAGATGGCGAGCGCCACCACCCGCGCCGGGAAGGCCGCCGCCGCCAGCCGCCCGCCGGCGATGGCGGAAAGGTGCTTCCGCACGCTGTTCATCTCGTGGATCGTGGCGCCGGAGGCCAGCAGCGCGCGGTTCACCGCCTGCATGTCGGCGAGGCTGAGGCCGGGCGCCGGCAGCGACAGCAGCGCCGACCCGCCGCCCGAGATCAGCGCCAGCACGAGATCCTCGTCCGTCAGCCCGGATACCAGCGACAGGATACGCCGCGCGGCCGCTGCCCCGGCCGCGTCGGGCACGGGGTGGGCGGCTTCCACCACCTCGATCCGCCGCGTCGGCACGGCATGGCCGGTGCGCGTGACGACAAGGCCCGAGAGCGGCAGGTGGTTCCACGCCTCCTCGACCGCCGCGGCCATCGGGGCGGCGGATTTCCCCGCGCCGACCACGACGATCCGCCCGCCCGCCGGCGGCCGCGGCAGATGCGCGGAGAGCACCCGGCGCGGGTCGGCGGCGGCGATGGCGGCGTCGAAGACGCGCTTCAGCAGGGCCTCGGGCTGCATCGGCTGTTGCACTGCGGCAAGAACCTCCCACACTCTGACGCGGTCCGTCCGGGCGACGCCCGGCACCCCTTTACAATCCGCGAGAGGAACCCGCCATGCCCGCGCCCGAAATGGACGACGCGACGCGCACCGAACTCGAGGCCGCCACCTTCCGCCGCCTGATGCAGCACCTGCGCGAGCGGAGCGACGTGCAGAACATCGACCTGATGAACCTCGCCGGCTTCTGCCGGAACTGCCTGGCGAAATGGTACCGCGCGGCGGCCGAGGAGAAGGGGATCGCCCTCGCCGACCCCGACGCGCGCGAGATCATCTACGGCATGCCCTACAAGGAATGGCAGGCGAAGCACCAGAAGGAGGCGTCGCCGGAGCAGCTCTCCGCCTTCGCGGCATCGGCGTCGCACTGAGGATCCGGGGGGCCGGGCCCTTCCGCCGGGCGGCGGGCTGCGCTATCCCCGCCGCCCCATGCCGGGCGAGCCCCGGCGCCGTTCCCCGAGGATCCGACGATGGCCAAGCCCGCCCCCAAGGACGACGACGCGGCGACGATGAACATCGCCGCCGACAGGCTGCGGTCCATCGTCGAGCGGATCGAGCGGCTGGAGGAGGAGCGCAAGGCGCTGGCCGGCGACATCAAGGACATCTACGCCGAGGCCAAGAGCGCCGGCTTCGACGTGAAGGTGATCCGCCAGATCATCCGCCTGCGGAAGCAGGAGCCGGCCGAGGTGGAGGAGCAGGAAACGCGGCTCGACCTCTACCGCCGCGCGCTCGGCATGTGAGCCGGCGGCGGCCCCGAACGAGAAGGGGCGCCCGAGGGCGCCCGCCGATCGCCCGCGCTGGCGGCGCGGCGTTCAGCGCTGCGCGGTCGGGCGCTGCTGCTGCGGCTGCGCCTGGGCGGTGCGGGTGCGCTGCGCCGGGGCGGCGGCCTGCTGCGTCGCCGGGCACTCGGCGATCGGCATCGGGTTCGCCACCCGGTACTGCGCCGAGAGCGCCGCGACCGCGCCGCTGTTCGGGGCGGCGAGGGCCGCCTGGAACACCGGGCCGATGTCGCGGCAGAAATGCGAGCCTTGGCGGATGCCGTCCTGGGACTGCGCGTTGGCCAGGTTGGTGATGTACTGGTCGTATTGGCGCTGCGCCTGGGCGGCGTGGGCCCGGCGGAACACCCCGAACACCGTGCGGTGTGCGGCGCCGAGCTCGGCCTGATGGCGCCGGACGAAGATGTTGTACTCGTCGGTCCGGCCGCAGGCGATCGCGGCGACCATCAGGTAGCTCTGCATCGCGCGGAAATCCACCGCCGAGCGCTCCGCCGGGCGGATGCAGCCCTGCGCCACCGCCGGCGAGGTGAGGCCGGCGGCGATGCAGCCGGCGAGGAGGACGTGCTTGAGGCCCATGGCGACCGATACCCCCGGATGCGCTGTCTGACCGGTGTCTAGCCGGTTTCCCGCCCGCGTGAACAGGGGCTTCTTGCAGCGGGCGACCCGCTTTTTTTCAACCTGTTGCAGTTCGATCCCGCGACGGCATTGTAACGGCGCGCCGCAGCCGGCCGATGCGCGCCAGCCCCTGCAACCGGCGATCGAGGAAGGCGAGCGCGTCGTCGGTCTCCTGCCGGTCGTCGCGCAGCCAGTAGGCTAGCGTCGCAGCATAGACGCCGGCCAGGCTGGCGCGCTTGGTGTACCAGGCGAAATCGGCCGAGCGGTCGCCGGCCGCGTGCCACATGGAATCCACCGTGCGCGCGGTGCAGCGGAGCGATGCGCGCGCGTTCCACGGCAGCGCCAGCAGGGCCAGCGCCCGGCGCAGCGCCGGCTTGTGCGGGCCGGCGGCGGCAAGCCGGAGGTCCACCAGGCGGCGGATGCGGGCGGCGGTGCGGAGGCCGGCGAAGCCCGGGTCGGCCTCGGCGGCGGCCTCCATCTCGCGGTCGGCCAGGTCGCACCACGCCTCGATCGCGCCGACGGCGCCGCGCGGGAACAGCGACGGCGCGAGCGCGCGGCCGAGGCCGGTCGCCGCCACCGCCTCGGCCAGCGCGGCGTCGGTCCAGCCGCTCGCGCCGGCGATCGGCAGCAGGGCGCGGATCGCCGCGTCGCGCTCGGGGCTGCGTTCGATCGGGATCATCGGCTTGTGGCTCCGAAGCGGGTGAGTTCCTCGACGAAGCCGAGGCGGGAGAGATCCGGCATCCGCATGGGGTAGACGATGCCGTCCAGGTGGTCCGTCTCGTGCTGGAAGACGCGGGCGGTGAGGCCGTCGGCCTCGCCCTCCAGCTCGCGCCCCTGCAGATCGAGCGCGCGGAAGCCGATGCGGCGGGCCCGCGGGACGGCGCCGCGCAGGCCGGGGATGGACAGGCAGCCTTCCCAGCCGGTCTCGGTCTCGTCGTCCAGCGGCACGAGTTCCGGGTTGATGAGGGCGGCGACGGTCGGCGCGTCCTCGCTGCCCTGGCGGAACACGAAGATCCTGAGCGGGACATGCACCTGCGGCGCGGCGAGGCCGAGGCCGCTCGCGTCCAGCATCGTCTCCGCCATGTCGGAGACGAGGCGGGCGATCTCGGGCGCGGTCGGGTCCTCGACCCGGGCGGCGCGGGCGAGCAGGACGGGGTGGCCCAGGCGGGCGATCTTCAGGATGGCCATGCGGCGGCTCGGCGGTTTCCGGGTATCTGGGGCGATGATGCGGCGGCGGAAGGGCTTTTGCACCAGGCGGCGGATGTGCTATCTGGCCCGGCCGGAGGCGAGTCGGGATGGTCCCGGCCCGCCGTCTTCCACCTTTGACCGAAAACAGGAGCAGGATCCGCGTGCAGGTCGTCGTCCGCGACAACAATGTCGAACAGGCGCTGAAGGCGCTCAAGAAGAAGCTTCAGCGCGAAGGCGTGTTCCGCGAGATGAAGCTGCGCCGCCACTACGAGAAGCCCTCCGAACGGCGCGCCCGCGAAGCGGCCGAGGCCGTCCGCCGCGCCCGCAAGGTGGAGCGCAAGCGGCTGGAGCGCGAAGGCTTCTGAGGCGGCGGCGGGGTTCGCCCCCGCCGACAGCCGGAGACACGTCGTGCTGGGGAAACCCTGCACGGCGTTTTTGTTTGCCTGCCGTCCAGGCAAAAAAAGGCCGAGGAGGTCGCCCCCCGGCCCCGGTGCGGAGCGTCGCAGGCGCTACTTCTGCAGCGCCTGCACGATCTCCTGCGTCACCTTCTTCGCGTCACCGAACAGCATGTAGGTGTTCGGGCGGTAGAACAGCTCGTTCTCGACGCCGGCGTAGCCGGTGCTCATGCCGCGCTTGACGAAGAACACCGTCTTGGCGCGCTCCACGTCGAGGATCGGCATGCCGTAGATGGCCGAGGACTTGTCGGTCTTGGCGGCCGGGTTCGTCACGTCGTTGGCGCCGATGACGAAGGCGACATCGGCCTCGGCGAACTCGGGGTTGATCTCCTCGAGCTCCTTCACCTCGTCATAGGGCACGTTGGCTTCGGCCAGCAGCACGTTCATGTGGCCGGGCATGCGGCCGGCGACGGGGTGGATGGCGTAGGAGATCTCCACCCCTTCCTTCTTCAGCAGGTCCGCCATCTCGCGCAGCACCTGCTGCGCCTGCGCCACCGCCATGCCATAGCCGGGGACGACGATGATCTTGGAGGCGTTCTTCATGATGAAGGCGGCATCCTCCGGGCTGCCGGCCTTCACCGGGCCCTTGTCGCCGCCGCCCGCCGCGGCCGCCGCGCCGCCGTCCGAGCCGAAGCCGCCGAGCAGCACGTTGATGATGCTGCGGTTCATGCCCTTGCACATGATGTAGGACAGGATCGCGCCGGCCGCGCCGACCAGCGCGCCGGTCACGATCAGCAGCAGGTTGCCGATGGTGAAGCCGATGCCCGCCGCCGCCCAGCCGGAATAGGAGTTCAGCATCGAGACGACGACCGGCATGTCGGCGCCGCCGATCGGGATGATGATCAGCACGCCGAGGACGAGCGCCAGGATCGCGATCATCCAGAACAGCACCGGGCTGCCGGTGGCGACGAACAGGATCACCAGCAGCAGCAGCAGCAGCGCAAGCCCGAGATTGATCTTGTGCTGGTTGGCGAAGATGATCGGCGCGCCGGACATGCGCCCGTCCAGCTTCAGGAAGGCGATGACCGAGCCGGAGAAGGTGACGGCGCCGATCGCAACCCCGAGCGACATCTCGATCAGGCTCGCCGCCTTGATGTTGCCGAAGGTGCCGATGCCGAAGGATTCCGGGCTGTAGAGCGCGGCCGCGGCGACGAACACCGCCGCCATGCCGACCAGGCTGTGGAAGGCGGCGACCAGCTGCGGCAGCGCCGTCATCTGGATGCGCTGCGCGATCACCGTGCCGATGGCGCCGCCGATCGCGACCGCCAGCACGATCAGCGCGAAGGCGCCGAAGCCGATGCCGCCCTTGAACAGCGTCGCCAGCACGGCGACGCCCATGCCGATCATGCCGTAGAGCAGCCCTTGGCGGGACGACTCCGGGTGGGAAAGGCCGCGCAGAGCCAGGATGAACAGGACCGAGGCGGCGAGATACGCCAGGGTTGCGATGGTCGCCATGGCTCAGCCGCCCTTGCGCTTGAACATGGACAGCATCCGGCGCGTGACCAGGAAGCCGCCGAAGATGTTGACCGAGGCGAGCAGCACCGCGAGGAAGCCGAACACCTGCGCCGCCGTGCTTTCGGCAAGGCCCACCGCCATCACGCCGCCGACCACGATGACGGACGAGATGGCGTTGGTGACGCCCATCAGCGGCGAATGCAGCGCCGGCGTCACGCTCCACACCACGTAGTAGCCGACGAAGCAGGCCATCAGGAAGATCGTCAGCAGCATCAGGAACGGGTCGGCCGCGGCCATCGCCGGGGCGGCGGCGCGTTCGGCGGCGGCGGCGAGCGCCTGCGCGTCGGTCACCAGGGTTTGCAGGCGCTCGGCGAGGGTGCCGGCATCCCGCGCGACGTCGGACATGCTCATGGGGCTACGGTCTCCGGATCAGGCCGCCGCGGCGGGCGTGAAGGAGGCGTGGACGACGGCGCCGCCGCGCGTCAGCGCGACGCCCTTCACGATCTCGTCCTCGGGCGACAGGTTCGGGCGCTTCTCCGCCTTGTCCCAGAAGGTGGACAGGAAGGTCAGCAGATTGCGGGCGTAGAGCGCCGAGGCCGCCGCCGGGATGCGACCGGGCCAGTTGCGGTAGCCGAGGATCTTCACGCCGTTGTCGGTGACCGTCGCCTCGCCCGGCGTGGTCAGCGCGCAGTTGCCGCCCGACTCCGCCGCGATGTCCACGATCACGCTGCCGGGCTTCATGGACGCGACCATCTCGGCGGTGACGAGGGTCGGCGCCTTGCGGCCCTGCACCAGCGCGGTGCAGATCACGATGTCCTGCTTGGCGATGTGGGTGGCGACCACCTCCGCCTGCCTGGCGTAGAACTCGGCGGAGAGCTGCTTGGCGTAGCCGCCGGCCGTCTGCGCCTGGCGGCTTTCCTCGTCCTCGTAGCCGACGAAGGCGGCGCCCAAGGACTTGATCTCCTCCTTCGCGGCCGGGCGCACATCGGTCGCCGACACGCGGCCGCCGAGGCGGCGGGCCGTCGCGATCGCCTGCAGCCCGGCGACGCCCGCGCCCATGACGAAGACATTGGCGGCGGGCACGGTGCCGGCGGCCGTCATCAGCATCGGGAAGGCGCGGTCGAAGGCCGTCGCGGCTTCCACCACCGCGCGGTAGCCGGCGAGGTTCGCCTGGGACGACAGCACATCCATGGACTGCGCGCGGGTGATTCGCGGCAGCAGTTCCATCGCGCAGGCGTCCACCCCGGCGGCGGCATAGGCGGCGGCGGCGGCGGCATCCGCCTGCAGCGTGCCGATCAGCAGGGCGCCGCGCGGGATCAGCGCCATCTCGTCCACCGCGCCCTCACCCGCCGAGAGCGGCGCGCGGACCTTCAGCACGATGCCGGCGCCCGACAGCGCCGCGGCGGCATCCGCCACCACCCCCGCCCCGGCTTCCGCATAGGCGGCGTCAGTCACGCCGGAGGCGAGCCCGGCGCCGGCCTCCACGGCCACCGTGCAGCCCATGCCGGCCAGTTTCTTCACGGTTTCCGGCGTCGCCGCCACCCGTGTCTCGCCAGCCCGACGCTCGCGCAGCACCGCGACCTTCATGCCGACCTTCTCCTTTCGCAAACGCGACGGCGCATATGACGGCAGCGGGGGCGGCTGGCAAGCGGCCCTGCATGACAGCCTAGGGCCTGGCCCGGGCTGCGCCCGTTCAGCCCTGGGCGGGCACTCCGGCCTCGGCCAGCGCCTCGGCCTGGCGGGCGGCCAACGCGGCGTCGCTGTAGTCGGCGATCAGGTCCTGGAACATCCGGTGCCAGTTCAGCTCCGCCTTGAGGCGGAGGAACACGCTGCCCAGCCCGATCGCGGCGCGGTCCATCAGCGGGAACTCGCGCGGGATGCGCACCCCGCCAGTCCGCTTGAGGCCGCGGTGCACCTCCTCGGCGACCTTGCGGCCATAGGTCGGGTCGTCCACCTCCTGGATCGGGCGGATGCGGTCCTGCATCAGCGGCTCGTAGAGGAACTTCGCCCACAGGCTCAGCACCTGCATCGTCTCCCGCTTCAAATCGCGGAAGCCCCAGATGCGGTAGGCCTCGGCGGCCTTCTCCTCGTCGTGGTCGCGCACCGCCTCGTACAGCATGATGACGCCGCCGACGAAGGAGGGCGGGAAGACGCGGATCGTCCCGAAATCCAGCAGGTTGATGCCCGATCCGTCGCCGCGCACCTGGTAGTTGCCGAGATGCGGATCGCCATGGATCACGCCGTAGCGGTAGAAGGGCACGTACCAGGCGAGGAACAGCGCCCGCGCATAGGCGTTGCGCTCCTCGAGCGGCGGGTCCTCGGCCAGGCGCGCCATCAGCGGCCGTCCCTCGAGCCAGGTCATCGTCAGCAGGCGCTTCGTGCAGAGCGGCAGCACCGGCTGCGGCACATGCACTTCCGGCGTGTCGCGCAGCATCATGCCGTAGAGGCGCTGGTGCGCCGCCTCGCGCAGGTAGTCGAGCTCCTCGCGCAGCCGCGCCTGCAGCTCGGCGTAGGCGTCCTCGTTGTCGAGGCTGGAATCCATGCGGCGGTAGAGCTGCATGGCGAGCCTGAGCTGCTTGAGGTCGGCCTCCACCACGGAGGGCATGTCCGGGTATTGCAGCTTGCACGCCACCTCCGTGCCGTCCGGCAGCGTCGCGCGGTGCACCTGGCCAAGCGACGCGGCGGCGGCCGCCTCACGCCCGAAGGCGGCAAAACGCGACTGCCAGTCGGGGCCGAGTTCGGCGGCCATGCGGCGCTTCACGAAGGCCCAGCCCATCGGCGGGGCGTTCGCCTGCAGCTGCGCCAGTTCCTTCGCGTATTCCTCCGGCAGCGCGTCCGGCACCGTAGAGAGGAACTGCGCCACTTTCATCATCGGGCCTTTCAGCCCGCCGAGGACGGCCTTCAGATCCTCGGCATGCGCCGCCTTGTCGGTCTTGAACCCGAGGAAGCGCTCGCCCGCCACCCGCGCCGCGATGCCGGTGACGGCGCCCGAGGTGCGGACCATGCGCCGCATCTCGCCGAACAGGGTGCTGCCCTCGCGGTCGGCCATCAGGACTCCTTCTCGAGTTCGTCGATGAAGCCCGCGATCACGTCGAGGCCCTTGTTCCAGAACGCCGGGTCCGACGCATCGAGGCCGAAGGGCGCGAGCAGCTCCTTGTGCCGCAGCGTGCCGCCCGCGCGCAGCAGATCGAGATACTTGCGCGGGAAGTCGGGGTCCCCGCCCTCGCGGTACACGCCGTAGAGCGCATTCACCAGGCAGTCGCCGAAGGCGTAGGCGTAGACGTAGAACGGCGTGTGCACGAAATGCGGGATGTAGGCCCAGTACACGTGGTAGTCGGGCGTGAAGTCGAAGGCGGGGCCAAGGCTCTCGGCCTGCACCTGCATCCACAGCTCGCCGATGCGCTCGACCGGGAGCTCGCCCTGCCTGCGCTCGTCGTGCAGCAGCGTCTCGAAGCGGTAGAAGGCGATCTGCCGCACCACTGTGTTCAGCATGTCCTCGACCTTGCCGGCCAGCAGCGTGCGGCGCCGCGCCGGATCGGTCTCCGCGTCGAGCACGGCGCGGAAGGTCAGCATCTCGCCGAACACCGAGGCGGTCTCGGCCAGCGTCAGCGGCGTGCCGGACATCAGGTAGCCCTGCCCGGCCGCCAGGATCTGGTGCACGCCGTGGCCGAGCTCATGCGCCAGCGTCATCACGTCGCGCGCGCGGCCGTGATAGTTCAGCAGCAGATAGGGGTGGGCGGAGGGCACGGTGGGGTGGGCGAAGGCGCCGGACGCCTTGCCGGGGCGAAGCTCCGCGTCGATCCACGGCTTGTCGAAGAACCGCCGGCCGAGAGCGGCAAGCTCCGGGCTGAAGGCGCCATAGGCGTCGAGCACGCGCGTCACCGCGTCGGGCCAGGGGATGCGCGAATCCTCGTCCTGCGGCAGCGGCGCGTTGCGGTCCCAGTGCTTCAGCTTCGGCAGGCCGAGCCATTTCGCCTTCATCGCGTAATAGCGGTGCGACAGCCTTGCGTAGGAGCCGCGGACGGCCGAGACCAGCGCGTCCACCACCTCGTCCTCGACCATGTTGGCGCGGTTGCGCGCGCTGGTCGGGCGCGGGTAGCGGCGCCAGCCGTCCTCGATCTCCTTGTCCTTGGCCAGCACATTGGTGATGAGGGCGAACAGCCGCGCCTTCTCGCCGAACGCGGCCGAGATGCCTGCCGCCGCCGCCTCGCGCTTCGCGCGGTCCTTGTCGGAGAGGCGGTTCAGCGCGTCGGACACGGTGAGCTTCTCGTCGCCCACCGTCACGCGCATCGCCGCCAGCGTCTCGTCGAACAGGCGGTTCCAGGCGGCGCGGCCGGTGACGGATTTCTCGTGCAGCAGCTTCTCGGCCTCGTCGGACAGCTGGTGCGGGCGGAACACCCGCAGGTCGCGCAGCCACGGCTTCCAGCGGGCGAGCGCCGCGCTCTCGTCGTAGCGGCGGAGCAGCAACGCCTCCTCCAGCCGGTTCAGCTCCAGCGTGAAGAACAGCAGATGCGAGGAGATGGCGGTGACCTTCTCGCCCATCGTCTGGCTGAAGCGGCCGTTCGCCGGGTTCTCGGCGTCGCCGGCGAAGACGAGGCCGGCATAGGACATGATGCGGCCGAGCACCTCCTCGATCCGCTCGTATTCGGCGATGGCGGCGGCCAGCGCATCGCCCGGCAGCGCGGCGAGCCTGCCGGCGTAGCGGGATTCGAAGGCCTTCGCCTCGGCTCCGGCCGCCGCCAGGTCGGCAGCGATCCGCGGGTCGTCCTGCCCGGCATAGAGGTCGGACAGGTCCCACACCGGCAGGGCCTCGGCGGCGCTGCCGCCAGGGCGCTCGGTGTCGAAGGCGGGGAGCGGGGCAGGTCGGGTCTCGGTCACGGGATGCCTTGCGAAGCGACGGAGCTCGCTTCGATATAGGCCCCGCGCGCGCGAGGGGAAGCGCCGGGGAGGGACAAGATGCCAGACGCCGACGCCGCGCGGAGCCTGCCGGCCCTGCTCTTCGCCTGCGCCCGCGCGCATCCCGACCGCCCGATGCTGCAGGACTGGCGGGACGGCGCCTGGGCCGCGCTGCCCTGGGGCGCCTTCGTGCAGCAGGTGGCGGCCGTCTCGGCGGGGCTCGCCGCGGCCGGCGTGCAGCCCGGCGACCGGGTGCTGCTGGTGAGCGAGAACCGGCCGGAGTTCCCGATTGCGGACACCGCCCTGATGTGCGCGGGCGCCGTCACGGTGCCGACCTATGTCACCAATACCGCCGCCGACCACGCGCATATCCTGCGCGATTCGGGGGCGCGCGCGGCGATCGTCTCGACGCCCGCGCTCGCCGCGCGGGTCGGAGAGGCGGCGCGGCAGACAGGCGGCCTCGATCTCCTGGTGGTGATGGAGAAGCCGCCCGCCGGCGCCCTGCCCTGGCAGCGCCTGCTCGACACGCCGGCCGACCCGGCGATGACCATGGCGGCGGCGGAGGAGATCCCGCCCGGGCGGCTCGCCTGCCTGATCTACACCTCCGGCACAGGCGGCGCGCCCAAGGGGGTGATGCTGCCGCACCGCGCGATGCTGGCGAACCGGCAGGGGGTGAAGGGGCTGATCGAGCGGCTGGGGCTCGCGGGGGACCGGTATCTCTCCTTCCTGCCGCTGTCGCATTCCTACGAGCACACGGTGGGCGGCTTCCTGCTCCCCTCCTTCGGGATCGAGGTGTTCTACTCGCGCGGCGCCGACAAGTTTTCGGCGGAACTGGCCGATGTGCGCCCCGGCGTCATCACCGCCGTGCCGCGCCTGTTTGAGGTGCTGCGCGGGCGCATCCTGGCGGGGCTGGCGAAGGAGAGCGGGCTGAAGCGCGCGCTGTTCGAGCGCACGCTGGCGCTCGGCCTGAGGCGGCTGGATGGCCCGCCGCTCGGGCTGTTCGACCGCGCGCAGGACGCGCTGCTGGAGCGTCTGGTGCGGGAGAAGGTGCGACAGCGCTTCGGCGGGCGGATCAAGGCCCTGGTGTCGGGGGGCGCGCGGCTCGACCCCGGGCTGTCGGGCTTCTTCCTGGCGCTCGGCCTGCCGGTGCTGCAGGGCTACGGGCAGACCGAGGCGGGGCCCGTCGTCTCCGTCAACCCGCCCTGGGACAACCAGCGCCACACCGTCGGGCCGCCGATCGAGGGCGCCGAGGTCGCCATCGCCGAGGACGGCGAGGTGCTGGTGCGCGGCGAGCTGGTGATGGATGGCTACTGGAACGACCCCGAGGCGACGGCGCAGGCGCTGAAGCCCGGCCTAGGCGGCCATGCGTGGCTGCATACGGGCGATGTCGGCGCGCTCGAAGGCCGGCACCTCGTCATCACCGACCGCAAGCGGGATTTCCTCAAGACGCTCGGCGGCGACATGGTGAGCCCGGCGAAGATCGAGGCGCTGCTGATGGCGGAGCCCGAGATCGCCCAGGCCGTCGCCGCCGGCGAGGGCGAGCCCGCGATCAGCGCGCTGATCGTCGCCGCCGAGGGCTTCGACCGCGCGGCGGTGGAGGCGGCGGTGGCGCGGGTGAACGCGGTGCTCTCGCCGGTCGAGCGGGTGCGGCGCTTCGCCCTGGTGCCGCCCTTCACCATCGAGGCGGGGCTGCTGACGCCGACGATGAAGCTGAAGCGCCGGGCGATCTGGGCGGCGCATGCCGAGGCGCTGGCGTCGCTGCGGGCGTAGCCGCATGGCCTCGGGCCCGATCGAGATCCGCCTGTCGAGCGTCGCGCAGCTGTTCCACACGCTGGACCCGACGCCGTTCCGCGAAGGCGATCTCGACGCCCTGCCGGAGGACTACATCCTCGCCTGGGCGCGCGAGCTGCCCCCGGACGCGCCGATCGGCATCGTGGTGCACCTGCCGCCCGGCCCCGCGCCGGACCTCGAGGCCGCGATCCGCGGCTTCTTCGCCGGCCGCGCCGAGGCGGAGACGCGGGCCCTGCGCGACCTGTTCCTCGACGGGTCGCGGGCGCTGCTCATCGCGCTGGCCGTGGTGTCGGCCTGCCTGTTCCTCGCCTGGCGCATCGGCCGCGACGATGGCGAAGGGCTTCTGCGGTCCATCGCGAGCGAGAGCCTCGTCATCTTCGGCTGGGTGGCGATGTGGCGGCCCGCCGAGATCTTCCTCTACGACTGGCTGCCGATCACGCGGCGGCGGCGGCTGTTCCGGCGGCTGGCCAGGGCGGAGGTGAGCGTCGCTGCCGCGTGAAGCTGTTCCCCACCCGGCGCGGGCGGTGGAAGCATGGGATCCGGATCCCCGCCGCGACGACGCCGCATCGGGCCGCGGAACGCAAAGAGCCGGCGGATCGCTCCGCCGGCCCCTCGGACGTCCCCTCGGCGGCGCGCGTCAGGCGGCCTGCGCCTCGATCACCCGCGGCTGCCCGCCGACGGCGATCGGGATTCGCCGGGGCTTCAGCGCCTCCGGCACGCGGCGCTCCAGCGCCACATGCAGCAGGCCGTTCGCCATCTCGGCGCCCGCCACCTCGATGTGGTCGGCCAGCACGAAGCGACGCTCGAAGGCGCGGCCGGCGATGCCGCGGTGGAGGTAGCGGCGCCCCTCCTCGGCCTGCGGCGCCTTGCCGGAGACGGTCAGCACGTTCTCCTGCGCGGTGATCTCGATGTCGTCGGGGCCAAAGCCCGCGACCGCCATGGTCAGCACGTAGCGGTCGTCGTCCAGCTTCTCGATGTTGTAGGGCGGATAGGACGGGGCGTCCGCGGCGGCGCGGGCCGACTCCATCAGGCGGGCGAGACGGTCGAAGCCGATCGCGCTGCGGAACAGAGGGGAGAGGTCAAGGGCGTTCATCGGGAACCTCCTGCGTCAGCAAGGTTCTGGGGTCGCGGCGTCGCGATCCGGCCCCCCCGATCGGGCGGGGCCTCGTGGCGCCGCGTCGGCGGCCCCGGGCCCCGGGCGCCTCCGACCCGCTGGAGATAGGAAACGGGTGGGGGGCGGTTCAAGACCCCCCGCAGCGCGTCACTTCGTGCGCGTGCCGATGCCGGCGAAGCGCTTGTTGAACTTGGCGATCTGGCCGCCAGTGTCCACCACGCGCTGCACCCCCGTCCAGGCCGGGTGGGACTTCGTGTCGATGTCGAGACGCAGCGTGTCGCCCGGCTTGCCGTAGCAGGAGCGCGTCTTGAACTCGGTCCCGTCGGTCATGATGACGGTGATCTCGTGGTAGTCGGGGTGGATGTCGGGCTTCATGGCGGGTCCGGCGGGTTGCGGGGACGGTTTCCGACCGTCCCCCGGGGAGCCGCGGCGTGTAGCAGGGCGGCGCGGCCCTGACAAATGCCCCCGGCCCCGGTTGACCGGACGGGCGGGCGGACGCAACAGGATGCGCGCCGTCCGGAGGAAACCGCCATGCGCCTCGCCGACAAGATCGCCCTCGTCACCGGCGCCGCCGCCGGGTTCGGGGCGGGCATCGCCCGCCGCTACGCCGCCGAGGGGGCGAAGGTGGTCTGCGCCGACCTCAACCTCGCGGGCGCCGAGGCGATCGCGAGGGAGATCGGCGGGGTGGCCGTCGGCGGCGACGTCTCCTGCGGGCCGGATGTGGCGGCGATGGTGGCGCGCGCGGTGGAGGCGTTCGGCGGCCTCGACATCCTGGTCAATAATGCCGGCACCACGCATCGCAACCAGCCGATGCTGGACGTGACGGAAGCCGAGTTCGACCGCATCTACGCCGTCAACGTGAAGTCCCTCTACTGGACGGCGCAGCATGCCGTGCCGCTGCTGCGGCGGCAGGGGCGCGGCGGCGTCATCATCAACATCGCCTCCACCGCCGGGATACGGCCGCGCCCCGGCCTCACCTGGTACAACGGCACCAAGGGGGCGGTGAACATCATCACGCTCTCCATGGCGCAGGAACTGGGCAGGGACCGCATCCGGGTGAACGCCATCTGCCCGGTGATGGGCGAGACGGCGCTGCTGGAAGCCTTCATGGGCCTGCCCGACACGCCGGAGAACCGCGCGAAGTTCCTCGGCACCATCCCGCTCGGGCGCATGTCCACCCCGGCCGATGTCGCGAATGCCGCGCTGTTCCTGGCCGAGGACTCCTCGAACTTCCTGACCGGAGTGCTGCTGCCGGTGGACGGGGGCCGCACGGCGTGACGATCAGCGTGCTGTCCATCCAGTCCTGGGTCGCCTACGGGCATGTCGGGAACGCCTCGGCCGTGTTCCCGCTGCAGCGGCTCGGCGCCGAGGTCTGGGCGGTGAACACGGTGCAGTTCTCCAACCACACGGGCTACGGCACCTGGCGCGGCCAGGTGTTCGGCGCCGAGATGGTGCGCGACATCGTGCAGGGCATCGAGGAACGCGGCGTGCTGCCGCGCTGCGACGCCGTGCTGTCGGGCTACATGGGCGATGCCGCGATCGGGGCGGCGATCGTGCATGCGGTGGAGCGGGTGAAGGCGGCGAACCCCGCCGCGCTCTATTGCTGCGACCCGGTGATCGGGGATGTGGGGCGGGGCATCTTCGTGCGCCCCGGAATCCCGGAATTCCTGCGCGACATCGCCCTGCCAGCCGCCGACATCGCCACTCCGAACCAGTTCGAGCTCGCCTGGCTGACGGGGCGCGAGGTGCGGACGCTGGCCGATGCCAGGGCCGCCGCCAAGGCGCTGCAGGCGATGGGCCCGCGCTGCGTGTTCGTCACCTCGCTCTCGGTCGAGGAGACGCCGGACGCCTTCATCGAGATGCTGGCCGCCGAGGACGGCGCCTTCTGGCGCGTGCGCACGCCGCGCCTGCCGATCGCGGTGAACGGCGCGGGCGACGCGATCGCGGCGCTGTTCCTCTACCACCGGCTGCGCTGGGGCGAAGCGCGGATCGCCGCCGCCTCCGCCGCCTCCTCCATCTACGGGCTGCTGCGGCGCACCGCCGAGGCGGGATCGAAGGAGATCCTGACGGTCGAGGCGCAGGAGGAGTTCGTGACACCGTCGCGCATGTTCCACGCCGAGCCCGTCTGAGCATGGCGATCGCGCTGACGGCGGCGTTCGGACGCTACCGGCACACCGCGCCGCTGCTGGATGGCGCGCGCGGTTCTCCCCTGCTCGACCTGCGCTTCGAGGCGGTGACGCCGATCAGCCGCGCCTTCGCGCCGATGGTGCGGCAGGGCCGCTACGACGCGAGCGAGATGGCGATCGCCACCTTCCTGATGGCCAAGGCCGCGGGCAAGCCGCTGGTGCTGCTGCCCGTCACGCTCGCCGCGCGGTTCCAGGAGGGCGCGTTGCTGTGCCGCGCCGGCGGCCCGGTGCAGGGCCCGGCCGACCTGGCGGGGCGGCGCGTCGGCGTGCGCGCCTACAGCCAGACCACCGGCATGTGGCTGCGCGGCGTGCTGGCCGAGCGCCACCGCATCGCGCCCGACGCGGTGCGCTGGATCACCTTCGAGGACGCGCATCTCGCCGAGTACAGCGACCCGCCCTGGGCCGAGCGCGCCCCCGCCGGCGCCGACCTGACGGCGATGCTGAGGGACGGGGCGATCGACGCCGCGATCTTCGGCAACGAGGTGCCGGACGAGCCCGGCTTCCGCACCGTCTTCCCCGACCCCGCCGCCGCGGGAGAAGCGTTCCGCACGGCCTACGGCTTCGTGCCCGTCAACCACCTGGCCGTGCTGCGGCGGGACGTGGCGGAGGCACATCCGGAAGCCGCGGCGGAGCTGGTGCGGCTGCTGGCGGCGCCGGGCCTCGCCTCGGGCCGCGCCGCGCTCGCCGCGCCGATCGCGCTTGCCAGCCGCTGGTGCGCGGAACAGGGGCTGACGCCGCGCGCGCTCACGCTGGACGAGGTGTGGGACGGGCTGCCCGCCGGGGTCGGCTGAGACTCAGACCTTCGCCGCGCGGATCGCCTGCCAGATGCGCGCGGGCGTCAAGGGCATGTCCAGATGCGTGATGCCGAGCGGCGACAGCGCATCCACCACCGCCGACACCACCGCGGGCAGCGCGCCGACCGTCCCCGCCTCGCCCGCGCCCTTGGCGCCGAGCGGGTTGGACGGCGTCGGATGGTGGTTGCCGAGGATCTCGACGGGCGGCATGTCGTCCGCCCGCGGCATCGCGTAATCCATGAAGGACGCGGAGAGCAGCTGCCCGTTGCCGGCGTCGAACGCCACGTTCTCGATGAGCGCCTGGCCGAGCCCCTGCGCCACGCCGCCATGCAGCTGCCCCTTCAGCAGCAGCGGGTTGATCACGGTGCCGACATCGTCGGCGATGACGTAGGACAGCACGCGCACGGCCCCGGTCTCCGGGTCCACCTCGGCCTCGCAGATGTGGCAGCCATTCGGGAAGGTGGCGTCGTCCGGCGTGCGGATGGCGGCGGCGATCAGCCCGCCCTCCTCGCCCTTCGGCAGCGCGCCCGGCGTGACGGAGGCGCGGGCGATCTCGGCGAAGCCGAGCGAGCGGTCGGTGCCGGCGATGCGGAAGCGCCCCGCCTCGAACTCGATGTCGTCGGCGGCCGCTTCCAGCAGATGGGAGGCGATGCGCTTCCCGCGAGCGATGATGCGGTCCGCCGCCTCCTTCAGCGCCGTGCCGCCGGCGACGATGCTGCGCGAGCCGTAGGTGCCGCGGCCATAGGGCACCGCGTCGGTGTCGCCCATCACGATGCGGATCGCGGAGAACGGCAGGCCGAGCATGTCCGACAGCATCTGCCGGAACACCGTCTCATGCCCCTGGCCGTGGTTGTGCGCGCCGAGCAGCACCGTCGCGCTGCCGTCGGGGGCGAAGCGGATCTCGGCGCCCTCGTCCTGCGGGGTCTTCGGCGGGCCGGCGCTGATTTCGATGGCGTTGGCAAGCCCGATGCCGCGGAGCCACCCGCGCGCGGCGGACTCCGCGCGGCGGGCGGGGAAGCCGGCCCAGTCGGCGGCCTGCAGGGCGAGCGCCATGCCGCGGGCGAAGTCGCCGGACTCATAGGTGAAGGTGAGGCCCGTCCTGAACGGCAGAGCCGCGGCCGGGATCAGGTTGCGGCGGCGGATCTCCACGCGGTCGAGGCCGAGCTTCGCCGCCGCCAGGTCGATCGCACGCTCCAGCGCATAGATCGCCTCCGGCCGCCCGGCGCCGCGATACGGCGCGGTCGGCTGCGTGTGGGTGAACACGCCGAGCACCTCGGCCGCGATCGCCGGCGTGCGATAGACGCCGGCGAGCCCGCCGAGATTGTTGGTCGGCGGCAGCGGCCCCATCAGCGCGAGATAGGCGCCCATGTTCGCGACTGTCCGGCAGCGCAGCGCGAGGAAATGCCCCTCCGCGTCGAGCGCGAGTTCCACCGTGCTGGTCTGGTCGCGCGCATGCGGGTCGGACTGGATCGCCTCGCTCCGTGTCGCCGTCCAGCGCACCGGGCGGTTGAGGGCGCGGGCGGCGAACAGAAGCGCCGCGTGCTCCTGCGTCGGCTGCCCGCGCATGCCGAAGCCGCCGCCCATGTCGGGCGAGATCACGCGCAGCGAGCCGGACGGCACGCCGAGGATGGCCGCCAGCAGGTCGCGCACCGCATGCGGGTTCTGCAGGCCGGAGCGCAGCGTGAAGCGCTCGGTCCCCGCGTCCCATTCCGCGAGCGCCGCGCGCGGCTCCATCGGGTTGGCGGCGATGCGCGACATGCGGAGATCGAGCGACACCACATGCGCCGCACGCGCGAAGCCCGCCTCCACCGCCGCGGTGTCGCCGACGGCGAAGCGGAAGGCGAGATTGCCGGCGGGGAAGTCCGGCCAGACGGCGGGCGCGCCGGGGGCGAGCGCGTCGGCCGGGTCGGTCACCGCCGGCTGCATGTCGTAGTCCACCGCCACCGCCTCGGCGGCGTCGAGCGCGGCGGCGCGGGTCTCGGCCACCACCATCACGACCGGGTCGCCAACATGCTTCACCGCGCCCTGCGCCAGCGTGCGATAGGGCGGGCGCGGCATCGGCCGGCCGTCGGGCAGCTGCCGCGGCACGAGGCACGGGAACAGGCCGAGGCCGGCCATGTCCTCCCCCGTATAGGCCGCGACGACGCCCGGCATCGCCAGCGCCGCCGACACGTCCACGCCGCGGATCGCCGCCGCCGCGTAGGGGGACCGCACGAACACCGCATGCAGCGCGCCGGGCGCGTCGAGGTCGTCGGTATAGCGGCCGAGGCCGCGCAAGAGGCGCAGGTCCTCGACGCGGCGGACCGCGGCGCCGATGCCGGTCGCGAGGCGAGAGACGTCGTTCATGGCGTGGGATCCGGAGGATGCGTTCGGTCCGCCCGGATATCGGACCGGCAGGACCGCGTCGAGATTCGCCGGCGAGACAATCCCCGGCAGGGTCATTCCCCGCCCTTGCCCGCGTCCCGCGTCAGCCCTGCGGTCATCGCCGCGGAGTAGCCGGGCGCCACGCGGGCATCCACCAGCACGGGGCGGCCCTGGCGGAACAGCGCCAACGCCTGCCGCACCGCGTCGCGCAGCGCGCCCGCCGTATGCACGGGCCCGATCCCTTCGATGCCCTCGGCGCGCGCGATGGCGGCAAGGTCGATGTCCGGGCCGGTGATCGCCTGGCCGATCCACTTGTTCCCGACCGGGCGTCCGCGCTGGCGGGCCATGCGTTCCTGGTGGATCTCGTCGTTGAAGAAGGAGCGGTTGTTAGCGACCACCGCGATCAGCGGGATGCCGTAGCGCGCGGCGGTCCAGAACGCCTGCACGCCCATCATGGTGTCGCCGTCGCCGAGGATGCCGAGCGGGATGCGCCCGCTGCCCTTCAGCGCCAGCGCCGCGCCGACCAGCATGCCGGGCCCGCCGCCCACCCCCCCGCCGCCGTCGTTGCCGAGGCTGTCGAGCGGATGCCGCAGGTGCCACGACCCCGGCACCCAGCCGAGCGGCACGCGCACGAGACAGACGGGCGTGTCCGAGAGCGCCGCGCCCGCCGCGGCGGCCAGCGCCGCGACGTCGAGCGGCGCATCTTCGGGCGGCATCGGCTGCGCCGGGCAGGCAGGCTGTGGGCTGGGCGGCACGCCGGCCCCGACGCCGAGCGCATCAGCGATCGCCGCGGCGCCGACATCAGCCTCGCAGGGCAGATGCACGTCGCAGGGCGGCAGGCCCTGGTGCTCGCCGCCGAAGCCGTTGTGCAGCAAATGGTCGAGCGAGACCTGGACGACCTTCGCCGTCACCGCGCCCGCCTGCTTCAACGTGCCCGCAAGGTCGAGCCAGTCGAGGCTGAGCACCACATCGGCATCCCGCAGCACCTCGCCGCCCGCGGCGTCGAGGAAACTCCCCGGCTTGCCGGCGAACAGCGCATGGTCGGTCGGGAAGGCGGCGCCGAGATTGCCCGAGGCGAGCACGCGGGCGGACAGCGCCTCGGCCAGCGCCACACGGCGCGCCCAGGCCGCCGGGTCGCGGCTGACGCGCCCGGCGAGGATCACCGGCCGCGTCGCCGCGCAGAGCAGCGCCGCCGCCTCCGCGACCGCCGCCGCCGAGGGGGCGGGCGGCGAGGGGCCGCGGAACCGCCCGGGGTCCGGGATCGGCGGCATTTCCGGCAGGCGCTGCTCCTGCAGCGCGGCGTCGAGGTTGACGTAGACGGGCGCGCGGGGTGCCGCGCGCATCAGGATGTCGGCGCGCAGGAACGCCTCGAAGGCGGCCTCGACGCTCGCCGGCTGCGCGTCCCATTTCACGAAGTGGCGCACCAGCGCGCCCTGGTCCTGCGCGGTGTGCAGCCAGTCTATCCAGGGGCGGCGCTTCGCGGCGTCCACCGGGCCCGTCGCGCCGATCACCATGATCGGCACGCGGTCGCACCAGGCGTTGAACAGCGCCATGGAGCCGTTCAGCAGCCCGACATTGGAATGCAGCGCCACCGCCATCGGCTCGCCCGCCACCTTGGCGTAGCCCTGCGCCAGCGACACGGCGACGTTCTCGTGCAGGCAGAGCAGCATCCGCGGATCACGGTTGCCGAGGTGGTTCACCAGGCTGTCATGCAGCCCGCGGAAGGACGCGCCGGGGTTCAGCGCGATCCAGCGGAACCCCTGCGCGCGCAGCAGTTCGGCGATGGCGTCGGAGCCCCAGATGCTGTTGCCGGCGGAAGGCTCGGGCCGTTCGGGCCAGTCCACGCTGTCGTTCATCACCTTCTCCTTCGCGCCGCGCCCCGCGTGTCAAGCAGACTGGTCGAGCAGCGCCGCCAGCGCCGGGCAGGCGGCGGCGAGCCTTGGCGTCGCCGGCATCCCCGCCGCGCGCGCCAACCACCAGGCGGTGGCGATGTTGGACGACAGGAGCAGCGGCCGCTGGCCCACGCGGGGCAGGATGGCCGGGAGGGTGATCATCCCGGTGCCCGACATCAGGATCGCATCCAGCCCGGGCGTCGTGAACCGCCCGAGCGCTTCCGCCACCTCGGCGGCCGTCAGGTCATAGGCGCGGAACTCGCCCTCGAGTTTCACCGTCTCCACGATCGGCACGCCCGCGCCCGCCCAGAAGGCATGCGCCTGGCCGGTCAGCCAAGAGGGGTAGGGCGACAACAGCCCGACGCGCGCGACGCCGAGCGCAGAGAGCGCCTCGACCAGCGCGCGCGCGGCCGTGGCGACGGGCTTTCCCGCCTTGGCCGACAACTCCGCGCAGAGCGCCGCGTCGCCCGCCGCGCCGAGCGGGTAGGACGCGCCGGTCAGCCCGACCGCCAGCGCATCCAGCCGCAGGCTGCCGAAGGCCGCGACGCCGCCGGCATAGGTGCCGGGATAGCGCCGGTTGCGTTCCTGCAGGTCCGCGCCCGGCATCACCGGCAGGCGCGCGGCGTGGAGGCGCGCGGCGCTGCCGAGCAGCCAGGCGATCTCCGGCTCGACGGTCGGGTTCGCGGGCGGGACGATCAGGCCGAGCGCCGTCGCGCGGTCGAGCGGTGCCAGGGTCACAGCACCACCATGTCGAGCATCGCGCCTTCGCGCAGGAAGGCGCGGGCGGCGGCGGGGTCGGCGGCGGTCACGCGCACGCGGTCGAGCCAGCCCTCGCCGCCCGCCACGCTCCGGTCGGTGCGCGGCAGCAGCAGGTCGCGGGCGATGCGATGGCGCTCGGCCGCCGCCTGCGCCGCGCCGATGCCGCCCGCGAGCAGCGCGCGCGCCACCGTCCAGGCATCGTGGATGCCGGCGTTCATGTTCATGCCGCCGCGCGTGTTGGTCAGATGCGCCGCGTCGCCGAGGAGGAACACGCGGCCCTCATGGAAGCGGTCGGCCAGGTGGCGGCTGGCGGCGTAGACGTCGCGGTGGAGTGTCGCCGGAACCGCGTCCCACGCCGGCAGGCAGTCCCGCAGGCGCGCGAGGATCCAGGCGTCGTCCCGCGCAGCGGACTCCGGCGTCTCCGGCGGCACGCGGATGATGATGCGCCAGCACTCCGGCATGCGCAGGAAGGACAGGCTGCGGCCCCGGTGGTGCAGGTAGGAGATGGGCGCGAGGCCGGGCAGCAGCCGCGTCAGGTCGTCCCGCGTCATCAGCCGCAGCACGCGGTGCGGGTAGGTGACACCGGGAAAGCCGATGCCGAGCGCCGCGCGCACCGCGCTGCGGTCGCCATCGGCGCCGATCAGCACATCGGCGGCGAGCGTGCCGCCATCCGCCAGCGTCACGCGCACGCCCGCCGCGTGCTGCGCGACGCCCGCCACCTCCGCGCCGAAGCGAAGCGTCGCGTTGGGCAGCACCTTGAGCCGCGCGGTGAGCGCGGGCGTCACGCGCGCCTGCTCCAGGTGGCGGCGGAACGGGAAGTGCGTCTCGCCGGCCAGCAGCGACAGCGGGAACTCGGCGAACACGCCCGCTGGCGTCCGGTACTGGATGCGGTCCACCAGCGCGCCTTCGTCGAGCAGCGGCGCGACGCAGCCGAGGCGGTCGAGGATCTCCATCGTCGGCGGATGGAAGGTGGAGGCGCGGGAGGCGGTGTTCAGCCCGTCGCGCTTCTCGAGCAGCGTGACCTCCGCGCCGCCCTCGGCGAGGATCAGGGCCGCCGTCAGCCCGACCGGGCCCGCGCCCGCGACGATCGCCTTCATGCCTGCATCGTCCTCCGTGCGGGCAGGATAGGCGAAGCGCCCGCGGCGGGAAGCCCCGCGCTATCCGGCCGGCAGCAGCAGCCGCGACGGCGCGGCGCCGCCGCAGGCGATGGCGTAGGAGATCGGCACCGCCTCCGCCGCGGTCGCGCGCAAGGGGTCGGCGCCGGTGCCCGGGTTCACCGCATGGGCCGGGAAACTCGCGCCGGCGAGCGACAGGCGCAGCCGATGCCCGGGCTCGACCGTCAGGCACAGCGGACGCAGCGGGATGGACAGCACGCCCGCCGAAGCCGCGCGCGCCATGCCGTCGCTGACGGGGAGCGCGCGCCCGTCCGGCAGCAGGAGCGACAGCGTCGCGTGCAGGTCGAAGGACGCCGCCTCCGCCTCCACGGCGATCTCGGCGCGCGGCGTGCCGGCCAGCGGCAGCGGCGCGACGAAGGGCGTGGTGGTGAAGCAGGCGATGTCGAAGCGCGCGTCCACCGCGCTGCGATCCGCGAAGCCGCCGCCGTGATGCAGCCCGAAGGACGGCGCGGGGCGCCACGGGTCATGCACGAAGCGCTCGTGGTGCAGGGCGGACGGAGGGGCGTCCTGCAGCCGGCCGCCATCCTCGCGCACCGCTGCGAGTCCGTCGCCCGCCAGGTGCAGCACGCGCGGCGGCGGCTCGGGCCAGGAGTCGAACAGGCGCCAGGCGCGCCGCGTCAGGTCGAACAGACGCACCCGCGCCTCGGCCATCCAGGGCGGCGGGTCGGCGTCGGCCAGCGCATGGGCGAAGAAGCCGGCCTGCATCGAATCCACGTCGCTTTGCGCCGCCGGGCCGAAATCGGCACCCGCGCCGCACGGCGCCCATTGCAGATGCACCCAGGGGCCGATCATCAGAAGCGAGGTCCCGGCCAGGGCGCGGAAGCCCGCGACCGTGCCGGCCAGGTGGTAGTCGAACCAGCCGCCGGTGAAGAAGGCCGGCACGCGCGCGGCGCAACCGGCCATGCGCGCGGCGGAGGAGGCGCGCTGCCAGTAGGCGTCCCCGGGCGGTGCGTCGCGCCACAGAGCGAAATGATGCAGCGAGGCATGGCGGCGCAGCACCTCCGGATCGGCGGGCACCGCGCCGTCGAAGCGAATGGCGTTGGATGCCGCCGCCAACTCCGCATAGGCTGCGGCGTCGCCGGCATGGCGCGCGCGGATGGCGCCGACCTGCGCCGCCCAGGAGGCGTTGCCGGCCAGCGCGAAACGCTCGCCCGCGCGTTCGCCGCGCAGGTCCCAGATCGCCATCGCCGGCGCGATCGCGCCGAGCGCCGGCGGCGCCTGCGACAGCGCGAGCGTCTGCGCCGCACCCTGGTAGGAGAAGCCGTACATGCCGACGCGGCCGTTGCCCTGCGGCAGCGACGCTGCCCATGCGATGGCGTCGGCGCCGTCCTCGGCCTCGTTGGCGTAGGCGAGGAACGCGCCGCCGGAGCCGCCGGAGCCGCCCGTGCCGCGCACGTCCTGCACCACGACGACGAAGCCGCGCGCGGCGTAGAAGGCGGGATGGCCGTAGGCGACGGTGGAGGCGATGCGGCGGCCATAGGGCTGGCGCATCAGCAGCACCGGGAAGCGCCCGGGCGCCTCGGGCCGCCAGATGTCGGCGACGAGGCGCACCCCGTCGCGCGTCCGCATCTCCCCGGTCCCGGGGCCCGCCACGGGGAACAGCCGCATCATCCCACCCTTGCGCGAGGCAAGGGGCGAGTCTGGCAGATCCGCCCCGCGCGGGGAATGCGCGCAAGGCTGCAGGGCCGATGTCTCGCGCGGGCCGCCCGCATCGCCTATCCTGCCGCCCGAACGGCCAGGAGACCCGCGATGGACGGCGCCACCGACCCACGCCCCCGCCCCGAGCAGACTTTCTTCGCAGACCCGGTGCTCGACCGCGTGCTCGGCATGGTGATGGCGCTGTCGGCGGAAGTCTGGGTGCTGCGCGAGCAGCAGCGGCGCATGGCGCTGGCGCTCGAGCGCGCGGGGCTCGCCGCCGACGCCGAGCCGACGGCGGAGGAGGCCGCGGCCATCGCCCGCGACCGCGAGGCCTTCACCGCCGCGCTGCTCGAGAACCTGCTCGGCCGCCAGGTCTCAAAGGGCGCGCTGTGACGGAGGGGAAGATGGTCGGATCGCCCGGGTTCGACGCCTGGCAGCGCTTCATCCTGTCGGCCAAGCTGTACTGGACCGGCCCGATGTTCCGCGCGCTGCGCGAGACCTATCGCCACAGGCTCTCGGTCACGCCGAAGGACATGCCGCCGGGCCCGGAGCGCGTCGCCGCGCTGCTCGAGGGCGAGCCGGACGCGCAGATCTTCGCCTGGATGGAGCGGCACCTACAGCGCTTCAAGTATTCCGGCCGCCACGGCCTCGTGCCCGCGCATGAGCCGGAGCGCGCGGCGCTCACGGCCATGCTGAACGCGCCGCTGCCGGAGGGCATGCTGGAACTCGACCCCGGCTTCGAGATGCCGCGCTACTTCCAGGCCGTGGACATCCACCAGCACCCGGGCGGCGTGTGGTCGGACGAACTTGCCGGCGTGGTGTATGAGCGCGGCGCGCGCTCGACGACGCCTCTGCTGTCGAAGGACCTGTCTCTGCACGACCGCTTCACCGAGCTCGTGCTCGGCATGAAGCGCCCGAAGCGGCTGCTCGACATGGGCTGCGGCTTCGGCAAGAGCACGAAGCCGTTCTACGAGGCCTGCCGCGACGCCCAGGTGGTCGGCGTGGACATCGCCGCGCCCTGCCTGAAACTGGCGGCCCAGGAGGCGGCGGCGGCGCAGGCGCGCAACGTCTCCTTCAAGCAGCGCAGCGCGGCGGAGACGAGGCTGCCGGACGGCGCCTTCGACATCGTCACCTCGACGATGATGCTCCACGAGATGCCGCCGCCCGTCATCGAGGACACGCTGCGCGAGGCCTTCCGCCTGCTGGAGCCGGGCGGCGTGACGGTGCATCTCGACTTCCTGCCGCCGGACGACGAGTTCCTCACCTGGCTGCATTTCGGCCACGGGCGCCGCAACAACGAACCCTACATGGAACCGCTCGCCCGCATGGGCATCGCGCAGGTGATGGAGCGCATCGGCTTCACCGACGTCGCGATCCGCCCCTTCGAGGAGATGCCCGGCGCGTTCTCCCGCCGCGACAGCCACTGGCGCTTCCCCTGGGCCGTCGTGTCGGGGACGCGGCCGCCGGGCTGACCGATGGACGAAGCGGACCTCGCCCGCGTCCGCCTCGTCGAACGGCCGCCCGCCCCGCCGGCGCGGGCGCGCCTGTTCACCCGCCGCGACCTGCGGGAGACGGTGTTGCAGGCCCTCCTGTTCTCCGGCGCGGCGCTGCTGCCGGAGCGTGCCTGGGCGCCGCTCTGCCGCGCCACCTCGCGCCTCCGCCTTGCCCGCCATCGCCGCCGGCGGCTGCCCGCCTTCCGCGACGCGGTGGCCGCCGTGCTCGGCCCCGAGGCAGACGCCGCCGCCATCCACGCCGCCTGGCGCGAGGAGCTGCACCGCCGGCGCCTGGCGCTGTTCCGCGAGGCGGTGGGCCGCGACGGCAGCGCGATCCACCGCGTGACGGGGCTCGATCATCTCACCGCCGCCCTGGCGGGCGGCCGCGGCGCCATCCTCTGGCCGGCGCCGTTCCTGCACCAGGCGCTGAACGGCAAGCGTGCCCTGGCCGAGGCCGGGGTGCGCGCGCACCAGTTGAGCGCGGTCGGACACGGCTTCCTGAGCACGCGCTTCGCCCGGGCCGTGCTCAACCCGCTCGTGCTGCGTACCGAGGAGCGCTTCCTCGCCTCGCGGATCCTGTTGCCGTCAGACGATCCCGCGGCGATCGGCCCGCGGCTGCGGGCGGTGCTGCGCGCGGGCGGGGTGCTCGTCACCGAGAACAACGCCCATGCCGGCCGGCGCCTGCTGCTGGTGCCGTTCGGCCAGGGCATGGTGCTGCCGATGGCGGCCGGCCCGCCGCGCCTCGCGCTCGCCCTGCGCGCGCCGCTGCTGCCCTGCGCGACCGTGGCGCTCGGCCCCTTCGGCCCCTACGAACTTCGCATCGGACCGGACATCGCCGCGGACGCGGGGCCGGACCCGCTGCCCCGCGTCGTGCTCCGCGCGCGCGACGCCATGCTGCCGGCGGTGCGCGAGGCGCCGGCCCAGTTCGCCAGCTGGATGGTGCTGCGGCCGGCGTGATCTGGCCGGCGCGGGCGATGCCGCGTATCCTCCGCCGGCATGCCGCGGGAGGCGAAGCGATGGACGAGGCGACGGCGCTTGCGCTGGGCGAGGGCGTTTCGGTGCAGCAGCTGGGCGAGGAGGAGGGCGCGGTCGTGCTGCGCTTCGACTCCGGCCAACTCTACACCTGCAACGACACCACCGCCGAGGTGCTGCGCCTCGTCGCGCCCGGCACCTCCTTCGGCGCGCTGATCGCCGCCCTGCTCGCGATCTTCGAGGTGGAGGAGACGGAGCTCCGCGCCAACATCGCCGCGATCCTCGGCGAGCTGTCGCGCGAGGGGCTCGTGCGCATCGGCTGATGCGGGCGCGCCGGCTCGCCTTCCGGCTGCATCTCGCGCTCTGGGCGCGGTGGCTGCCGGTGCTGGCGCGCGAGCCGGACCTGCAACGCCTGCTGGCGCGCGCCGCGCCGCCGCCCGGCGCGCCCTTCGCGGGCATCCCGGCGGAGGTCGTCCTCCGCCGCGTCCGCAAGGCCTGCCGCCGCCCGCTGCTGATGCGCGACCGCCCCTGCCTGCGCGAGGGGCTGCTCGCCTGGCGCTTCCTGCGCCTGGCCGGCTACCGCCCGCGGCTGCATTTCGGCGTGGACCGCGACAGCGCCGCGAAGCCGCGCCTCTCCGCGCATTGCTGGGTGTCGCTCGACGGGCGGGTGGTGCTGAACCCGCCGCTGCCCTCGCATGTCGAGGTGCTGGCCATCGGGCCGGAGTGACGCTCAGCCGCCGAGGCGCAGCAGCTCGCGCAGCGCCTTCCGCCGCCAGGAATCCCGCCCGCGCGCGTCGGTCGGCGCGCGCAGCACGACGCACGGCGCGATCAGCGCCGCGCCGAGCCGCGCCGCGGCGCCCGCGCCAAGCTGCCGCGCCAGCCCCGCGCAGGCGGCATCGCCGAACAGCCGCGACGCCACCAGCAGCGCGACACAGAGAGCCGTGCGCGCGCGGCAGCCCTCGGCCACGCGCTTGAGCCGCGCCGCATCCACCGCCCCTGCCGCGCCGCGCCCGAGCAGCAGCACATCCACCACATGCTGCAGGCGGTCGAACTGGTGGCTCGTCGCGCAATGCACGGCGGCGACGAGCAGCAGCGCCGAGGCGTCCTCCGCATCGCGGCCGCCCGCCGCCAGCACCGCCGCGCGATCCAGGTGCAGCGCGCGGCGCAGGCGCGGGTTGTGCACGAGGTCGCCATGCAGCTCCACCAGCACCGAGCGGTCTGCCGCGAGCAGCCATTTCTCCTCGGCGTAGTCCGCGCCGGCGCGGTACTCCGGCGTCTCCTCGACGAAGCCGAGCCGCGCCAGAACCTCGCCCGCCGCCCGCCGGTCCTGCTGCGCCACCAGGATGTCGAGGTCGGTGAAGCCGCGCAGCCCCTGGTCGGGGTAGATTCGCCGCGCGAAGCAGGCGCCCTTGACCAGCGTCGCCCCGATACCCGCCTCGGCCAGCGCCGGCAGCAGCCGCGCCGCGTGGTGCGACAGCAGCAGACCGAAGCCCGCCTGCGCCGCCAGCCGCGCGCGCGCCTGCGCCAGCGCCGCGCCGCCAGCGCCGCCCGATGCGCGCGACGCCTGCGCAAGGCCGCGCAGCACCGACGGCAGCACGCCATGCGCAGACGCCGCCTCCAGGATCGCGTGCGCCTCCTCCCATGGTGGCGGGCCGGGCGGCGCCGGGGCCAGCCGCTGCGGGTCGGCCAGGTGCACGAGCCACGCCGCGGCCCGCGCGCCGAGCGGCCTCATGCGCCGAGTCCCGCCAGCAGGGCCGCCGGCAGCGCCTCGAGGTCGGTGCCCGCGCGCAGTTCCAGGCAGCGCGCCGAGGCCACCGCCGCCGACAGCGCCGCCCAGCGCCGGCGATCGGTCGGTGGCAGCCCGGCGGGGCCGCGGCCGAGATTGCCGGCGGCGAGCCGGAGCAGCACGTCGGCGCGCGGCAGGGGGCGCAGCTCATGCCCCGGCACGCCGCGGCGCGGGCCGACGAACACCACCGCGCCGACCCGCACCGGCGAGATGTCCGGCAGCGACAAGAGGCCGCCCAGCCGCGCGCGCGGCAGCGCCTGCTCGCCCGCCGCGTCCCACGGCCCGGTCAGCAGCGGCGCCAGCGCGGGCAGCAGGCCGAGCGTCGCGCGATGCACCTTGAGGCCGCGCGGCAGGCCCCACACCGTCACGCCCTCGGGCGTCGGGCGCAGCATCGCCGCATCGTCGGAGAGCAGCCCGAAACCGCCGAGCGCCAGCGCCAGCGCCGCCGTCGTCTTGCCGGCGCCGCTCGGCGCCGCAAGCAGCAGGGCGCTGTCCTGCCCAGGCAGCGTCAGCGCTGCGGCATGCACCAGCGCCTGGCCGGCGAGGCCCGCCGCCGCCTCGATGGCGGCGATGCCGGGGGTGCCGCCGATCAGCCGCTCGCCGCCGGGCGCGACGCCCATCCGGCCCTCGGTCCGCGCGATTCGCAGCGACAGCCGGCCGGGCACTATGAGCAGCAGCCCGTCGCCGGTCGAGAACAGCCGCGCCTGCGGCCCTTCCGGCAGCGGCCCCTCGGCGAGCAGCTGCGCGCCCATGGGATCAGGGTCGCTGTCCTGCGCGGCCATGGTCAGGGTGAACACGGGCGCGCCAGGGGCAGGCGCTGCGCGCAGCGAGGCAAGATACGGATCGAGCCGCCGCGCCTGCTCCGGCGCGCCGACCACGCGCAGCACCACGCCGTGCAGCCAGGCCTCGGCGGAGATCGGCGCCCCGGCTGCGGGGGTGGTCACGCCGCCTTCGGCAGCAGCCGGCTCTCCTCGGCAAACGCCATGTAGAGCCGCCGCGCTTCCCGGGCGATGGGCCCCGGCTGCAGCTCCCGCCCCTCGTAGCGCGTGCAGGGCACCACCTTGCCGTAGTTGCCGGTGGAGAAGATCTCGTCGGCGTCCAGCAGCGCCTCGGGGCGGATCGCCTCCTCGCGCACCTCGATGCCGGCGCCGCGCAGCAGGGCGATGACGCGGCGGCGGGTGATGCCGGCGAGGAAGGTGCCGTTCGGCACCGGCGTCCGCACCACCCCGTCCTTGACCAGCATGAGGTTGGCCGAGGCGAACTCGCAGACGTTCCCCTCCAGGTCGCACACCACCGCGTTGTCGAAGCCGCGGTCGCGGGCGAATTTCGCCGCGCGGGCGGAGTTCGGATAGAGGCAGGCGGCCTTCGCGTCGGTCGGCGCCTGGTCGGGCGCGGGGCGGCGCTGCGGCGCGAGGCAGGCGGCGAAGCCGGACGCCGGCGGCAGCGGGCTGTCATAGACGGCCAGCAGGAAGTCGGTGCTGTCCGGGTCGGCCAGCAGCGTGCCGAGGCCCTTGCGGGCGAAGAACATCGGGCGGATGTAGAGTTCGGCCTGCGGCCCCATCCGGCGCACCGCCTCCCGGCAGAGCGCCGCGATCTCTTCCGCCGCCAGCGTCGCCCGCATCTGCATCGCGGCCGCCGAGCGCACCACGCGGGCGCAATGCGCCTCGAGATCGGGCACCGTGCCGCGGATGCCGCGCGCCCCGTCGAACACCACGGAGCCGAGCCAGAAGGCATGGTCCATCGGCCCGAGCACCCTCGGCTCGCTCTCGTGCCACCGCCCGTCGTGCCAGAACACGCCCGCCATCGCCGCCGCTCCCGATCGTCGGGGCGAGCCTGCCACGGGCGGGCGCGCAGCGGAACCCGCGCGGGGCGACTGTCAGTTCACCGCCTCCTCCGGACCGACGCCCCAGAGCCCGGCGCGGCGCAGCCAGCCGCGATGCTCGCCGACCTGCACCTCGCACCAGGCCGCCCCGGCCTCGCAGCGGCGGATCCGGCCGACGACGCCGGGGCGCAGCACCGCAACCGCCGCCGCGGCGTCGTCGGCGCGGGCGCGGAGCGTGCGCTCCTGCCCCTGCACCAGGAAGGTGCGGCGGCCGGCGAGCGTCGCCTGGTGCACCCAGCCTTCCACGCCGTCCATGTCGCGCACCCGGCGCCAGAGCTGGTGTTCGCCCACGATCATCACCGGCAGGTCGCGCCGCTGGTAGGTCCACTCGATCGGGAAGCGGGTGTCGGGCCCGGCGCGCAGGTTCACCTCGTTGGAGCGCAGCGCGGCGAAGCGCGGGATCGGCAGGCCGGTGACCTGGCCGGTCGAGGGCGGCGGAGGTCCGGGCGGCGCGGCGGGGGCGGCGGCCCCGGCGGCGGCGCCCGCGGCGGCCCCCGCGGCGACCGGGGCGGCGGGGGCGGCGGCGGGCTGCTGCGCCGGCTGCTGCGCCGGCTGCTGCCGCGTCTGCTGCTGCGCCGCCGGGCGTTGCTGCGGCGGCGTCGCGGGACGCGCCGTGGTGGGCGCCGTCGCCGGGCGCGTGGCGGGCTGCTGCGCGGCAGGGCGCGGGGGGGCCTGCGTCGCGGGGCGCGCGGCGGGGGGCGGCGGTGCGGGACGCGGCGCGGCGGCGGGCGCGGTCGCAGGCGGCGGCGCGGGCGGGGCGCCGCCCTGGCGCGGCACCGGCGGCGGCAGCGCCCCACCGCCGCCGAGCGCGCTGCCCGTCTGCGCCGCTGCCGCGAACGGCAGCAGCAGCGACAGGACGAACGGCGCAAGGCGGAGCAGCCGGATCATGCGCGCATGGGTCGCGGATCGCGCCGCCCGGGTCAAGCGCGTCACAGCGCGACGATCTGCCCCGCGCCGACCGCCGAGAGGAAGGTGACGACGCCCGCCACCTCGACATCCTCGGCCAGCGCCTCGGGCGCCAGGCCCTCGGCGCGCAGCCCGGCATCGCAGGCGATGAGCCGCACGCCAAGCTCCCGCGCCGCGCCGAGCAGGGTGGCGATGCCGGCGACGCCGCGGGTCTCGATCAGCGATTCGCGCGCGTCGTCGAGCAGCGGCGAGTCGCGCCGCAGCAGGGCGAGCCCGGCATTGGTCGCGAAGATCACCGCCTCGCGCCCCGTCGCCGACGCGCCGGTCGCCAGCACGAGCGCGTAGTGCGCCGCCTCATGCCCGCCGGAGCGCAGCAGGATGCCGAGCGGCGCGCTCATGCGTGGGCGGAGAGGTTGCGGATCGTCGCCTGCTCGCCGCACAGGGCGCAGGCCGGGTCGCGCTTCAGCCGCACGGTGCGGAAGCGGGAATCGAGCGCGTCCCACAGCAGCAGCCGGCCCGACAGGCTCTCGCCGATGCCGAGGATCCACTTCAGCGCCTCGGTCGCCTGCAGCGTGCCCATCACGCCCGTGACCGCGCCGAGCACCCCGGCCTCCGAGCAGGAGGGCACGAGGCCGGGCGGCGGCGGTTCCGGATGCAGGCAGCGGTGGCACGGATGCGGCGGGCCGAGATGCGAGGCGTAGAGGGAGAGTTGCCCCTCGAAGCGCAGCACCGCCGCCGACACCAGCGGCCTGCCGAGCAGGTGGCAGGCATCGCCGATCAGGAAGCGCGTCGGGAAATTGTCGGTGCCGTCGCAGATCAGGTCGTAGCGCGGGAACAGCTCCAGCGCCGCGGCGGCATCCAGGCGGCGGTCATGCGTCTCGACCGTCACTTCCGGGTTCAGCGCGCGCAGCGTCTCGGCGAGGCTGTCCACCTTCGGCCGCCCGACGCGGGCGGTGGTGTGCGCGACCTGGCGCTGGAGGTTCGACAGATCCAGCCGGTCATGGTCCAGAACGCCGATCGTGCCCACACCGGCGGCGGCGAGATAGAGGCCAAGCGGCGCGCCGAGCCCGCCCGCGCCGACGATCAGCACCCGCGCCGCGCGCAGCTTCGCCTGGCCCACCGCGCCCACTTCCGCCAGCAGGATGTGGCGGGAGTAGCGCGACAGCTCCGCCTCAGTGAAGTCGAGGTCGTCCGGGCTGCGTTGCGCGCTCATGCCGTCCCCGTCGAGCCGAAGCCGCCCGCGCCGCGCCGGGTTTCGGGCAGCGCCGCCACCTCCCGCCAGGCGCCGCGCGTGACGGGCACGAGCACCGCCTGCGCGATTCGCATGCCGCGGGTGATGGTGACGGGCCTGTCCCCGGCGTTCAGCAGGATGACGCCGATCTCGCCGCGATAGTCCTCGTCCACCGTGCCCGGCCCGTTGGCGACGAGCAGCCCCTCCCGCAGCGCGAGTCCGGAGCGGGCGCGGATCTGCAGCTCATGGCCTGGCGGCAGCGCCACCGTCAGCCCCGTCGGCACCAGCGCACGGGCGAGCGGCGGAATCGTCATCGGTTCCGCCACCGCCGCCAGAAGATCCATCCCGGCCGCCCCCTCCGTCGCGTAGCAGGGCAGCGGCAGGTCGGCCGCATGCGGCAGGCGCGTCACCAGGATGACCGGCGCGCTCATGCCAGCGCCTCGGCGATGCGGGCGGCGAGGCGGCGCGCCACCTCCTGCTTGTCCATGCGGGGCCAGTGCTCCGCGGTGTCGGCGGTGGTCAGGTGGACCTCGTTCTCGTCGCCGCCCATCGCGTCGCCCGAGACGTCGTTCGCCACGATCCAGTCGCAGCCCTTGCGGGCGCGCTTTTCGGCGGCGTGGGCGAGGAGGTTCTCCGTCTCGGCGGCGAAGCCGACGACGAGGCGCGGGCGCTGAGGGTGGACGGAGAGCGTCGCCAGGATGTCCGGGTTCAGCGCGAGCGGCAGCGGCGGCGGCGGTGCCCCGGGCACCTTCTTCCGCTTCTGCGCCGCGTCCTCGGCGGCGCGCCAGTCGGCCACCGCCGCGCAGCAGACGGCGGCGTCCGCGGGCAGGGCGGCGAGGCAGGCATCCAGCATCTGCCGCGCCGTCTCCACGCGCACGACCGTCACGCCGCGCGGATCGGGAATGGCGACCGGCCCGGACACCAGCGTGACGCGCGCGCCGAGCGCGGCCAGCGCCGCCGCGATCGCATGGCCCTGCTTCCCGGAGGAGCGGTTGGCGAGGTAGCGCACCGGGTCGATCGGTTCATGCGTCGGGCCGGAGGTGACCAGCACATGCCGCCCGGCGAGCGGCCCCGCGCCGCCGAGCAGCGCGCGGATCGCCTCGACGAGGCGCTGCGGTTCCATCAGGCGGCCAAGCCCGGCTTCCGGTTCGGCCATCGGCCCCTCCTCGGGCCCCGCGAACACCACGCCGCGCGCGGCGAGTGTCGCGACATTCGCCACCGTCGCCGGATGCGCCCACATCGCAGGGTTCATCGCCGGCGCCGCCAGCACCGGGGCGCGGGTGGCGAGCAGCACAGAGCCCGCGAGGTCGTCGGCGAGACCGGCCGCCATCTTCGCCAGCCGGTCCGCCGAGGCCGGCGCGACCACCACCGCATCGGCCCAGCGCGCCAGGCGGATATGGCCGATCTCGGCCTCGGCCGCCCACAGGTCGCGCAGGACGCGCCTGCCGGAGATGGCGGCGAGCGCCTCTTCGGTGACGAAGCGCGCGCCCGCCTCGGTCGGCAACGGCTGCACCTCGGCGCCCTCGGCGCGCAGCAGGCGGATCAGTTCCAGCGCCTTGTAGGCGGCAACCGAGCCTGCGATGACGAGGAGGATGCGCGCGCCGCGCATCGCCTTAGATCCGCCACCCCGAATGGATCGCGACGATGCCGCCCGACAGGTTGCGGTGCGCCACACGCGCGAAGCCCGCGCCCCGGAACATCGCTGCGAGCCGCGCCTGGTCGGGGAAGGTGCGGATGCTTTCGGCGAGATACCGGTAGGAGTCGCCGTCCTTCGCCACGCGCTCGCCGATCGCGGGCAGCGCCTTGAACGACCACGCGTCGTAGAGCGGCTTCAGCGCCGCCACCTGCAACGCGGAGAACTCCAGCACGAAGGCGCGCCCGCCCGGCTTCAGCACGCGCCGCATCTCGCGCAGCACCGCGTCCTTGTCGGTGCAGTTGCGCAGCCCGAAGGCGATCGAGACTCGGTCGAAGGCGCGGTCCGGGAAGGGCAGGCGCTCCGCGTCCGCCACCGCGAACGCCACGCCGGAGACGATGCCCCGGTCCAGCGCGCGGTCCCGCCCGCGCGACAGCATCTCGGCGTTGATGTCGGACAGCAGCACGAAGCCCGCGCCCCATTCGCGCGCCAAGAGCCCGATGTCCCCCGTGCCGGCCGCGAGATCGAGCAGCGCATGCCGCGGCCCGGCGCCGATCGCGCGCACGAAGATGCGCTTCCAGATGCGGTGGATGCCGAGCGACATCAGGTCGTTCATCAGGTCGTAGCGGGGCGCCACGCTGTCGAACACCTGGCGCACCAGGGTCGCCTTCTCGGCGGCGGGGACGGTGCGGAAGCCGAAATCGGTGGTGGGTTCGCCGGTCATGGGGGCGGGTTGTAGCGGAAGCCCCGCCCCCGGGCGAGGGCGCTCACGCCCGCGACACGGAAAGCGACAGGAGGCCGAGCGACAGCGCCCGCGCATCCCCGCCGAGGCCGAGGGAGGCAGGGCTGCAGGCGTCGGGCAGGGCCAGCGCCACGCGCGCCCCCTCCGCCCCGGCCTCGACCGTGAGGCAGAGCCTGTCCTCCGGCGCGAGCCGCGCCTCGGCCAGGGGTGCGCCGTCCTGCGCCGCCGCCACGCGCGGCGCGCCCTCGGGCGGGAAGGCGCGCACCCCGAGGGCCAGGTGCCAGCGCCCCGCGGGCAGCGGCAGATCGAGCGGGGCCTCGGGCCCGTCGCTCCAGACGCCCCAGGGCTCGGGCAGCGACCAGCCGAAGGAGAGCAGCGCGTCGCCCTCCACCGAGGTGACCGTCGCGCCGCCCCCTGCCGCAAGGCGCGCGCGCAGCGCCGCACGCCAGGCCTCGCGCCGCAGCGCCTCGGCCAGGAGGGCCTGGTCCGGGTCGTCTGCGTCGAGCGGCCAGGGCCCGAGCAGCGCGGCGCCGGAGGCCTCGCCGCAGGCGGCCGCCGCCGCGCGCAGCGCCTCGCAGGCGAAGCGCGGCACATCGGCCTGCGCCTCGCGGGCCGGGTCGTAGTGCAGCACGCGCCCCGGCGCGGCGCGCAGGAAGCGCGGCAGAAGCCGCCGGGCGAGGCGCGGCCGGTCGTTGCCGAATGCCGCCGGCCATGCGGCGGCGAGCAGCCCGGCGGCGAACAGCAGCGACACGCCGCGCCACCAGACGGGCGGCCTGGCCAGGTGCTCGCCATGCAGCGCCGCGCGGTGGCCGCGCTTCAGGTAGATCGGCCCTGGCACGCGCAGCAGCTCGCCCGCGCGCGCCAGCCGCGCCACCTGCACCATGCCTTCCAGCGCCGAGTCGAAGGGGGTGAGGCGCAGCGGCCCCGCCTCGCGCAGCGCCGAGGCGCGGACGAGGCCGCGGAAGGGCAGGTAGTGCGGCGCTTCCGCCATGCGCAGCGCGCGCTCCAGCGCGAAGCCGGCGACGGTGGCGTGCTCCTCCCGCTCGCTGCGCGCGCCGAACCATTGCACGTCGGCGAAGGCGACGGAGACCCAGGGCGCGGCTTCTGCCGCGGCGAGCAGTCGCTCGAGGTAGCGGTCGTCCGCCAGGTCGTCCTGCTGCCAGTACATCGCGTAGCCGCCGCGCGCCCCGGCCCACAGCGCGTTCAGGTTGGCGGCCCAGCCGAGCCGCTGCTCCTGCACCGTCAGACGGAAGCGCGGGTCGGCGAGGAAGGGGCGGCAGGCCTCGGCGGTCTCCGCGTCGCCGCCGTCCACCGAGATGTGGCAGGCGAGGCCTGGCACGTCCTGCCGCGCGATGGCGCGCAGCGTCTCGCCGATCACCTCCGCGCCGCGGAAGGCCGGGACGCAGACGAGGACGGGCGGCGCGCTCATGCAGCCCCTGCGATGGCGTCCGCGATGCGCGCGGCGAGCCAAGGTGCGGTCGAATACTTGCCGGTGTCCACCGACAGGTAGCGGCCGCGCCGCCGCACGCCGAACGCGTCACGCCGATGCAGCGTCGAGGCGGGATCGGACAGCGGCCCGCGCCCGACCGCGAACACCCAGCCCCCGGCGACCGTCACCTCCTCCGCCGCGTCCAGCACCCGCGCGGCGCCCGGCAGCAGGGGCGCGAGGCCCGCGCGCGTCGCCGCGATCACCGCCGCCGCATCCGGCGCAGGCGGATCGGCCACCTCGGCCGACAGCGTCTCCGCCAGCAGCCCGGCCGGATACCAGGAGAGGTAGTAGCGCCCGCCGCCATACCGTTTCATGTCGCCGAACGGGCCGACGACGAGCACCGCCCCGTGCGCCTCGGCGCCCGGTGCGCGGACGAACAGCGACACGCGGTAGCGCTGGGTGAAGGGCGCTGGCTCGGGCAGCCCGGCCGTCGCATCCACCGCCGGGCGGCCGTGCCACAGCGCGTTCACCACCCAATCGAAGCGGCCGCCGGCCTCGGGCGGGTCGGTGGCGATGCGCCAGGGGCCGTCGTCGGGCCCGTCCGGCCGCGCAGACAGCACGCGCACGCCACAGCGCAGCTCCACGCGCGGCGAGGCCGCCAGCGCATCCGCCAGGCGGTCGGCGACCCAGCGCGTGTCCACCGAGCGTTCGGGCACCGCGAAGCCGGCCGCCACCTCGTCGCTCCCGGAGAACGCCGCCAGTTCGGGCGGGGAGAGGCGACGCGTCCGCGCGCCTGGCATCCCGGCATCGCGCAGCAGGCCGCAGACCGCGGTGTGGTAGGCGGCGATGGCGTCCGGCGACGCGACCGAGTCGCGATGCACGAGATACACGTCCTCCGGCTGCCCCGGCGCCGCGGCGGGGTCGTCTCCCGTCAGCCGCGACAGCACCGGCGCGAAGGCGAGCCCGCCCGGGATCAGGCGTCGTGCGGTCGCGAGCGACGGATCCCCGGCGTAGAGCAGGCCGAGATGGATCTTCCCCTCGTTCCATCGGCTCGCGCCCGACAGCGGCGCGGGCGCCGCGTCGAACAGGGCCACGTCGCACCCCGACCCGGCCAGCAGCAGCGAGGTCGCCGCCCCCATGATGCCCGCGCCGAGCACGGCGACGCGGGCGCGGCGCTCAGCCGCCATCGCCGCCGGCGAGCGCGGCCCGCACCTCGCTCCGCAGCGGCTCCGGCAGCGAGCCGAGCGCCGCCGACACCCGCCGCAGCGCCCGGCGCAGCCCGTGCAGCTGGTCGAGCAGCGAGAGCGCGACCTCGACCCCCGCGGCATTCACCTCCATCGCCTCGATCAGGTCGCGGATCAGCGCGGCGCGCGCCAGATCGGCCTCGGCGTAGGAGTCCGCGCGCCGCAGCCAGCCCGCATCGCACCACGCCGCGAAGGTCGCCTCGTCGATGCCGATCCGCACCAGGATCTCCTCCCGCGCGATCATCCCCGTCCCCTCCGCGGATCATGGTCCCGCCCCCTGGCCCAGCCGCGCAGGAAGGCCTCGAGGTCCGGGTCCGGCTCCTCGGGCAGGAACACGCGCAGCTCGGCGAAGGCGTCGCCGCGCGTGCCGTCCGGCCGCGGCACGCCACGGCCGCGGAGGCGCAGCACCCGGCCGGTGTTGGAGTGCGGCGGCACCGTCACCATCACGGGCCCCGCCGGGGTCGGCACCTCGACCTTCCCGCCGAGCACGGCCTCGACGAGGCTCACCGGCAGTTCCAGGTGGATGTCGTCGCCCTTGCGGGTGAAGCGGTGGTGGCCGCCGACCTCGAGCTCGACCAGCAGATCCCCTGGCGGCCCGCCGCCGAGGCCCGGCGCGCCCTTGCCCTTGAGGCGCAGCACCTGGCCGTCATGCGCGCCGGGCGGCACCTTCACGTCCACCGTGCTGCCGTCCGGCAGGTCGAGCCGTGCCGTCGTGCCGTTGACGGCCGCGAGGAAGTCGAGATGCAGCCGCGCCCTGATGTCGCCGCCCCGCATCCGCACGCGCCCGCCCGCGCCGAAGATGGCGGCGAGGATGTCGTCGGCGTCGGCGATGTCGGCGAAGCCGGAATCGCTCGCATAGGCGTCCCCCGCGCCGCCGGCATGGCCAGGCCAGCGCCGCGGCTGCGGCACCTCCTGCCCCGCGGCGTCGATCTCGCCGCGGTCGAAGCGACCGCGTTTCTCGGGATCGCTCAGCAGGTCATGCGCCGCGGAGACCTTCTTGAACCGCTCCTCCGCCGACCTGTCGCCGGGGTTCAGGTCCGGGTGCAGCTTGCGGGCGAGCTTGCGGTAGGCCTTCTTGATCTCCTCGGCGGTCGCCGTGCGCGGCACGCCGAGCAGCGCGTAGGGATCCTCCGTCCCGCTCATGCCGCTGCCGCGCGCGCCCAGGCCACGATTCGCCCCGCCGGCATGGCGCCGGCCTGGCGCGCCACCTCGCGCCCGCCGCGGAACAGCACGAGCAGCGGGATGCCGGTGATGTGCAGCGCCTCGGCCAGCGCCGGCGCCTCTTCGGTCGAGACCTTGGCCAGCCGGAAGGCGGGTTCCAACTCCTTCGCCGCGCGTTCGAACTCCGGCGCCATCGCGCGGCAGGGGCCGCACCAGGACGCCCAGAAATCCACCAGCAGCGGCACGCCGTCGCGCTCAAGGTGCCGGCGGAACCCCGCCTCGTCGAGCGCGACCGGGTGCCCGTCGAACAGCGCCGCCTTGCAGGCGCCGCAGCGCGGTCCGGCGGACAGGCGTTCCGCCGGCAGGCGGTTGGTCGCGCCGCAATGCGGGCAGACGAGGGTGATCGGATCGGCCATCGCATCTCCTCCTGGGGGCAAGGATACGCGATCGCCGCGCGCCGTCACCCCGCGGCGGTGATGCCCGCCTCGCGGATCAGCCGGGCCCACAGCGGCACCTCCTCGGCCAGGAAGGCCTGGAAGGCGGCGGGCGGCATCGTCTCCAGCCGGAACCCGGCGCGCGTCAGCCGCGTGCCCACCTCGCCGTCCGACAGGGCGCGCACCGTCGCCTCGTGCAGCAGGGCGAGCACCGGCGCCGGCGTGCCGCCCGGCGCGAACAGGCCGAACCACGGGTCGGCGGCCAGGTAGTCGAAGCCCTGCTCGATCAGCGTCGGCACCTCGGGCAGTTCGGGGAAGCGCGCGGTGCCGGCGACGCCGAGGGCGCGCAGCCTTCCGTCCGCCACCAGCGCCGACACCGACGCCCAGGTGGCCATCATGAAGTCCACCGTGCCGGCGGCGAGATCGGCCACCGCCGGGGCGGCGCCGCGATAGGGCACATGCACGGCGTCGAGCCGCGCGCGGCGGTTGAACGTCTCGCCCATGATATGGGCGGTGGAGCCGACCGAGGAGGAGGCGTAGGACAGCCGCCGCCCGCCCCGCGCCAGCGCGACCAGCCCCGCCATGTCCCGCGCCGGCGAGGCGGCCGGCACCACCAGCGCCTGCGGCACCCGCGCGACCAGCGTGACGGCGGCGAAGGACAACGGATCGTAGGACAGGTTCGGGATCAGCGCGGCGTTGGTCGCATGCGTCCGGTTGTTGCCGAGCACCAGCGTGTGCCCGTCGGGCGCCGCGCGGGCGACGGCCTCGGTGCCGATGACGCCGGCGCCGCCGGCGCGGTTCTCCACCACCGTCTGCGCGGCGAGCGGCGGCTCGGCCCAGCGCGCCGCGATGGCGCGCGCCAGCACGTCGGTGGTGCCGCCCGGCGGGAACGGCACCACGAGGCGGATCGGCCGCTCCGGGAACCGCGGCTGCGCCTGCGCGGGCAGCGCGAGCAGCGCGGGCGCGGCGAGCAGCGCGCGGCGGAGCGGGTCGGGCCGCATCGCCGCCGCCCTATTGCGGCTCGAGCCCGGTCGAGCGCACGAGCTCCTGCCACACCGTCCGCTGCGCCCGCATCAGCGCCGCGAACTCCGCCGGCGTGCTCGGGAAGGGCGCGTTGCCGTTGGCCGCCAGGCGCTCGATCAGCGCGGGCGTGCGCAGCGCCTCGTTGATGATGCCGTTCATGCGCGCCACGATCGGCTCGGGGATTCCCGCCGGTCCCATCACCGCCGAGAAGGACGGCAGGTCGTAGTTCGGCACGCCCTGTTCCTGCACCGTCGGGAACTCGGGCTCGAGCGGCCAGCGCTCCGCGCTCGTCACCGCCAGCGCCTTCACCCGCCCCGCCCGCACCGCGCCGATCACGCCCGAGAAGCTGTCGAACACGATCTGGATGTTGCCGGCGATGAGGTCGGCGAGCGCCGGCGCCGCGCCGCGATAGGGCACATGCGTCAGCTCGACGCCCGTCCGCATCATGAACAGCACGCCGAGCATGTGGTTCGCGCCCCCCGCCCCGGCCGAGCCGAAGTTGAGCTGCCCCGGCCGCGCCCGCGCATAGGCGATCAGTTCCTGGATGTTGTTCACCGGCAGCGAGGGATGCACGCAGACCATCGCCGTGCCGGTGGCGAAGGTGGCGATGGCGGAGAAGTCGTCCACGCCCTCGTAGCCCGGGTTGCGGAACAGCAGCGGCGCGCCGAGATGGCTCGACGGGCTCGCCATCATGATCGTGTAGCCCTCGGGCGGCGACTGCGCGACATGCGCGGTGCCGATGGTGCCGCCCGCGCCGGCCCGGTTGTCCACCACCACCGGCACGCCGAGCCCGGCAGAGAGCACATCCGCCTGCATGCGGCCCGCGATGTCCGACGCGCCGCCCGGCGGATACGGCACGACGAGCCGGATCGGCCGGTTCGGCCAGGGCGCCTGCGCGATCGCGGGCGCCGCGAGCGGCGATGCGGCGAGCGCCGAGGCGGCGGCAAGCAGGTGGCGGCGGCGGATCATGCGGTGGTCTCCCGTTCTGTCGGCCCGGGGCGGCGCCCCGCTGTGAAGCCCGGTGTCGTATGGAAGCAAGTGTCGGGCCGCGATGCGCCGGAATGCAAGCGTGCGCGTGCGTCCGCCGCGTCGCGTATGCAATCGGCGACCGCGCGCCGCGTTGACCGCGCGCAGCGACGCGGCCAGGGTGCATGCCCTCGCAGCGCACGGACCCGACAATGCCTGAACTCGCGCCACGTCTCGCTGCCGCCGCCGCCCGGCGTGCGGATGCTGCCCTGTCCCTGCTGCGCGGCATGATCGGCGCGCAGCGGCAGGGCGAGGCGGCGGTGCAGGCGATCGTCGCGCAGGGCCTGGCCGAGGCGGGGGCGGAGGTCTCCCGGCTCCGCTATCGCCCGGCCGAGGTGCCGCTCGTCGAGGAGTTCGCCGCCGAACCCCCGCCCGGCGAGCGGGAGAGCGTGCTCGGCAGGCTGGGCGGCGCGGGCGGCGGCCGCAGCCTGATCCTGTTCGCCCATCCGGACAGCGAGCCGCTGCAGGAGAGCCACGGCTGGTCGTTCGACCCCTTCGCCGGCACGGTGCGGGACGGACGCATGCATGGCTGGGGCGTGTCGGACGACCTGTCGGGCGTCGCCGCCATGGTCTCGGCGCTGGATGTGCTGCGCGCGGCGGGGCTTTCGCCCGCGGGGCGCGTCATCGTCGCCAGCACGCCCTCGAAGCGCCATGCGCGCGGGGTTCACGCGGTGCTGCACCACGGCATCGTCGCGGATGCCGCCGTCTATCTCCACCCGGCGGAATCGGGCGCGGGCATGCGCGAGGTGAAGGGCTTCGCCTCGGGCCAGATCGAGTTCCGCATCACCGTCGCGGGCCGCGGCCCGGACACCACCGAGCCAAGCCACGGCGCCTTCGCGCATCGCGGCGTGAACGCGATCGAGAAGGCGATGCTGGTGGCCGCCGCGCTGCGCGCGCTCGACGAACGGCGCGGCGTGCGGGTGAAGCACCCGGCGCTGGACGCGGCGATCGGCCGGTCCACCAATCTGCTGATCGGCGCCATCGCGGGCGGGGCGCCGCGCGGGGTGCGGGTGCCGCTGGAATGCACGCTCTCCTGCGCGCTGGCCTTTCCGCCCGGCGAGACGCTTTCGGCCGTCCGCGCCGAGATCGAGGCCGCCGTCGCCGAGGCAGCCATGGCCGACCCGTGGCTGCGCGAGCACCCGCCCGTCATCGCCTTCACCGCCGGCGTCACCGGCGCCGAGGTGCCGATGACGCATCCGCTGTGGTCGGCCACCGCGTCGGCGATCCGCGGGCAGACCGGCGTCGAGCCCTTCATGAACCCGCTGCACACCGGCAGCGACATCCGCAACCCGGCGGTGCAGAAGGGAATCCCCTGCGTCGGGCTCGGGCCGCTCGGCGGCGATCTGACGCAGAACGGCCGTACCGACGAATGGGTGGACGTGCAGGACCACCTGCGCGCAGTGGCCGTCACCGCCGCGCTGATCGTCGAGTGGTGCGGCGCTGCGGCGGCCTGACACGCCGCCGCGCCGCCGTTCAGCGCAGCCCCGGCAGCCCCGGAATGCCAGGCAGGCCAGGAATGATGCCGCCGCCCTGCCCGCCGGGCCGCCCTTCGCACACCAGACGGCCATCGGCGTTGCGCACCCGGTCGCCCGGGCATTCGCGGTAGGCGATCGAGCTGCGCTGCCAGCGCCCGCTCGTGTCCCGGCAGGTCGCGGTCAGGATGCCGCCGCGGATGCTGGCGTCGCGGCAGGTATCGTCCCAGCTGCCGGGCACGCGGCGCCAGTCGTCGTCGCGCCAGCCGCTCCACTGGCCGCAGACCAGCCAGCCGTTCTCGTTCCGCACGCGGTTGCCGGGGCAGTCGGTGTAGCGGATGGAGGTTCGGCGCCAGTTGCCCTCGGTGGTGCGGCAGACGGCCGTGAGCACGCTGCCCCGCACCTCGGCGTCCCGGCAGGACTGGTCCCAGTCGCCCTGCACACGCTGCGCCGCGCCGCCGCCACCGCCGCCGCCGATCGAGCAGACCAGCCGCCCGTTCTGGTTCGCCACCATGTTCCGCGGGCAGTCGGTGTAGCGGATCGAGGTGCGGTTCCAGCCGCCGTCGCGCTCGCGGCACAGTGCCGTCAGCACATTGCCGCGCAGCTGCGCGTCGCGGCAGGACTGGTCCCAGTCGCCCGGGACGCGCTGCGCCGCGCCGCCGCCCTGCGAAGCGCCCGCCTCGCAGGTCAGGCGCCCGTCGCGGTTGGCGACGCGGTTGCCGGAACAGTCGGTGAAGCGGATGGAACTGCGGACCCAGCGCCCGTCGCGGTCGCGGCACTCGGCGCTCAGCATGTTGCCGCGCACCTCGGCGCGGCGGCACGACTCGTCCCAGGAGCCGCGGGGCTGGGCCAGCGCCGCCCCGGCCGAGCAGGCCAGGATCGCGGCGGCAATCAGCGGAATGCGCGACATGGCCGGCCCTCCTCAGCCTTCGCAGCGCAGCCGGCCGTCGCGGTTGGCGACGCGGTTGCCCCGGCACTGCGTGAAGATGATCGAGCTGCGGTTCCAGCTGCCGTCGCGCTCGCGGCACAGCGCCGTCAGCCGGTTGCCCGAGACCTGGCCTTGGCGGCAGGTCTGCGACCAGGAGCCGCGCGGCCCACCGCCCGCCCAGCCGCCGCCCCAGCCGTCGTCGTCCGGCCGCCAGCCGCCGCCGCCGCCGAAGCCGCCGCCCCCGAAGCCGCCCTCGCATTCCAGGCGGCCGTTGTCGTTGCGGACGCGGTTGCCGGGGCAGTCGGTGTAGCGGATGGAGGTCATCCGCCAGTCGCCGTCGCGCTCGCGGCAGCGGGCGATCAGCGTGCTGCCGCGCAGCTGGGCGTCGCGGCAGGTCTCCGCCCAGGAACCGCCGGGCCAGCCGCCGAAGCCGCCGCTCCCGCCGAAGCCGGGCCCGGGCTGGCATCCCGCCAGCACCAGGGCGGCCAGCACTCCGATCATCGCGTGCCGCATGACGCTCCCCCTTCACGGCTTCCGGGCGGAAGCGGACCATTCCGCCCGGCCCGGCGCAAGGGGTCCGAGGTTGCTCCGACGGGCAGGGGGGGCTACCCAGGGACGGCACCGCGAACCGACGGAGACCACCCCGCCGCATGACGCTTCGCCTGGCCGCCCTCCTCCTCGCCCTGTCGCTGGCGCTTCCCGTGGGTCCGGCGCGCGCCGCCGCGGAGCCGCGTGAAGAGCCTGCCGCCGCGGAGGCGCAAGGCCAGCCCGCGGCGGAGGCGGAGTCGGCGGCGGCCGGCGAGCCGCGGAACGACGCGCCCGACCCTGAGCCTTCCGAGCAGACTCTTGCCGTCGGCCCCGGCGACACGCTGATCGGCCTGCTCGTCTCGGCCGGGGTGGACCGCGCCGAGGCGCATGCCGCGCTCGTCGCCTTGGGCCGCGTCTTCCCGCCGCAACGCCTGCGCCCCGGCCAGGAGGTGACGGTGCGGACCGCGCCGGAGGACGACAGCCGGCTGCTCTCGATCTCGCTCGACCGCGCGCCCGGCCACACCGTGCTGGTGGAACGGCGCGGCGAGGAGTGGGTGGCCGAGGAGGCGCGCGTCCCCGAATCCCGCCACCTCGCCCGCATCGAGACGGGGGTGGAGCGCGGCGTGTTCCCCTCCCTGGTGGATGCCGGGCTGCCGCCGAACCTCGCGCATGCCGTGGTGCGCGCGCTGTCGCACCGGGTGGATTTCCAGCGCGACATCCGGGAAGGAGACACCGCCTCCGTCGTGTTCGAGCGGCTGCGCGGGCCGGATGGCGAGCTGCTGCGCCACGGCCGCGTGCTGCACGCGACGCTGACGCTCTCGGGCCGCGAGATCGAGATCTGGCGGCGCGAGGCGGACGGGCAGGTGCATTGGTATGACGCCAGCGGCCGCCCGCTCGCCGGCGGGCTGCTGCGCACGCCGCTGGACGGGGCGCGCATCTCCTCGCGCTTCGGCATGCGCCGCCACCCGATCCTCGGCTTCACGCGGATGCACCGCGGCCTCGACTTCGCCGCGCCTGCCGGCACGCCGGTCTATGCCGCCGCCGACGGCGTGGTGGAGAGCCTGCGGTTCGAGCGCGGCTACGGCAACGTGGTGCGGCTGCGGCACCAGGGGGGGATGCTGACCCTCTACGCGCATCTCTCGCGCTTCGCCCCGGGGCTGCGCGCCGGGGTGCGGGTGCGGCAGGGGCAGACGATCGGCCGCGTCGGCTCGACCGGCATGTCCACCGGGCCGCATCTGCACTACGAGGTCCACATCGCCGGCCGCGCGGTGAACCCGGCGACCGCCTCGCCGCCGCCGCCGCCGGCGCTGGCCGGCCGCGCGGCGGCCGAGTTCCATGCGGCGCGGCGGGCGCTGTCGGCGCAGATCGCCCTTCTCGCCCGCGGGCGCGAGGAGATCGCGCTGGCGGCCGAGTAGCCGCGCGTGACGCCCGGCGCGAAGCAGGTCCTGCTCGGCATCCTGTTCATGTGCGCCGCCGGGCTCGTGTTCCCGGTGATGGGCGGCTTCGCCAAGCTGCTGGGGCAGGACTACTCCTCGCTGCAGGTGTCCTGGGCGCGGGCCTTCGGCCATGTGCTGTTCCTGCTGGCGATGCTGGTGCCGCGCTTCGGCCTCGGCATCCTGCGGACGAAGCGGCCCGGGCTGCAGCTCGCGCGCTCGACGCTGCTGTTCGGCGCCAATCTCGCGTTCTTTGCGGCGCTGACCTTCATTCCGCTGGCGGATGCGGCGACCATCGGGCTGATGTCGCCGCTGGTGGTGGCGCTGCTGGCCTGGCCGATGCTGGGGGAACGGACCACGAGGCTGCGCGTGACAGCGCTGGTCATCGGCTTCCTCGGCGTGCTGGTGGTGCTGCGCCCGGGCACCGAGCTGTTCCACCCTGCGGCCCTGCTGGTGCTGTTCAACGCCTGCGCCTACGCGATGTACCAGGTGCTGACGCGCATCGCCGCGCGCGACGACCGGCCGGAGACCTCGGCGGTGTGGTCGTCGGTCGTCGGCGCCTTCGTGATGCTGGCGGTGCTGCCCTTCGTGTGGATCACGCCGAGGACGCTGCTCGACCTCGCCATGTTCTGCGGCATCGGCGCGATCGGCGGCATCGGCCACTATTTCGTCGCGCGCGCCTTCGGGCTGGCCCCGGCGAACATCGTCTCGCCCTTCCAGTATTTCCAGCTGATCGGCGCGGTCGCCGTCGGCTGGCTGTTCTTCGGCGACCTGCCGGATGCGTTCGTATGGGTGGGTGCGGCGATCATCATCGGCGCGGGGCTCGCGATCGGCTGGGGCGAGACGCGGCGTCAGCCGCCGACCGGCACCTTGCCCGCGCCGCCCGGGCGTTCCACCACGTAATGCGGGATGGCATGCCCGGGCACCCGTCCGCGCAGCGCCGCCAGCAGCGCGAGCCCGCGCGCTTCGGGCACGCGGAAACGCGCGGTGCCGGGCGCGGGGTCGAGCTGATGCAGGTAGTAGGGCTTCACGCGGTTGCGCAGCATGGTGCGGAACAGGTCCTCGAGCGCCGCCTCGCTGTCGTTCACCCCGGCGAGCAGCACGCTCTGCCCGAGCAGCGTCGCCCCCGCCGCATGCAGGCGCTTGAGCGCCGCGGGCGCATCGCCCCCGAACTCGCGCGCGTGGTTGGCGTGGACGCAGATCGTCAGCGGCTTGCCGCGCGTCACCGCCGCGGCGAGCGCCCCGGTCACGAGCGACGGGTCGGCCACCGGCACGCGGGAGTGGATCCGCAGAAGCTCGAGATGCGGGATGGCTTCCAGCGCATCGAGGATGCGCGCGAGGCGCCGGGGCGAGAGCATCAGCGGGTCGCCGCCCGTGAGGATCGCTTCCTTCACGGCGGGCGTGGCGGCGAACCAGGCGATCGCGGCGTCGAGCTCCGCGCCGCTCAGCAGCCCGCCATCCGGCCCGACATGTTCGCGGCGGAAGCAGAAGCGGCAATAGACCGGGCAGGCGAGCAGCGGCTTCAGCAGCGCCCGGTCCGGATAGCGGTGGACGACGCCCTTCACCGGGCTGAACGGCGCATCCGCCGTCGGGTCCACGGTCTCGTGGGGCAGCGTGGTCAGTTCCGCCGCGTCGGGCAGGTATTGCAGCGCGATCGGGTCGTCGGCGCGTTCGATCGCCGCCGCCACATGCGGGGTGACGGCGACGGCGTAGCGCGCAGCGACCGCGCGCGCGGCCTCGGCGCGTTCGGGCGGCAGCAGCCCGGCGGCGAGCAGCGCCTCGGCGCTGCGAAGGGTGCGGGACATGGACGCCGGCAGGTAGCGGCGGGGGGCGCGCTTCGCAATGGCCGATGACGCCTGGCGCCCGGAACGGCTGGCCGCGCGGCTGCCCGCCCTACGCGAACGGGCGCGGCTTTCCGCCGCGACGCGCGCCTTCTTCGCGGCGCGCGGCTACACCGAGGTGGAGACGCCCTGCCTCGTCCCCGTCCCCGGCGCCGAGGTGCATCTGATGGGCTTCGCCGCCGAGTGGGACCCGTTCCCGATGGCGGGCGAGCGTCGGCGGCTGTGGCTCCGCACCTCGCCCGAATTCGCGCTGAAGCGGCTGCTGGCGGGCGGCATCGGCCCGGTGTTCGAGCTCGCCCGGGTGTGGCGCAACGGCGAGGCGAGCGACCGCCACGCGCCCGAGTTCACCATGCTGGAATGGTATCGCCCGGGCCTGACGCTGAACGGCCTGATGGACGAGGCGGAGGCCTACATCCGCGCCATGCTGGCGGGCACCGGCCCCTTCCTGCGGCTGAGCATGGCCGAGGCCTTCGCCCGCTACGCCGGCTGCGACCTGCTGGCGAGCGTGGACGCAGGCGGCGCGGGCGACGCGGCGGCGCTGGCGCGCGCGGCGGGCGAGACGCTGCGCGACGGCGAGACCTGGGAGGACCTGTTCTTCCGCCTGCTGCTCGACCGCGTGGAACCCGCGCTGCCGAAGCAGCGCGGCGTGTTCCTCTCCCACTGGCCGGCGCCGCAGGCGGCACTGGCGAAGCGCGACCCCGCCGACCCGCGCGTCGCGCTGCGCGTCGAGGCGTTCCTGGGCGGCATCGAACTCGCCAACGGCTTCGAGGAGCTGACCGACGCCGCCGAGCAGCGCGCCCGCTTCGAGGCCGACGCCGCCGAACGCGCCCGCCGCTACCCGGGCCGTGAATGGCCGCTGGACGAGGGGCTGCTGGCCGCGCTGCCGCTGATGCCGGCCTGCTCCGGCATCGCGCTCGGCTTCGACCGGCTGGTGATGCTGGCGACGGGGGCGGAGCGCATCGCCGACGTGCTGTGGCTGCCGCCAGCGCCGCTCGGCTAGAGCAGATCGCACACGGCTGGAAACAGCCGTGTGCGTGAAGATGCTCGTGTCAAACGCCTGGAGCGGTTTTCACTCTTGTGGAAACCGCTCTAGCGCAGCGGCCGCTTCGGCTCGGCGGGGTTGATGATCGGCACGCGGAACTCGGGCTTCATGCGCGCCGTCAGGTCCACCACGTCGTAGCCGTGGCGGATGCGGCGGCGGCCGCCCGGGTCCTCCAGCTCGATCTCCCAGCGCCTGCCGTAGCCGAGCTCCTTCGCCAGCGACACGATGGTGCCGCCGAACACCAGGATGTTGCCCTCCGGCACGAAGGCCGAGCGTTCGCGGACGATCCGCAGCATCTCGCGCGGCGGCAGGAACTCGCCGGCGCTGACGTCCTGGTACGGGCGCCCGTCCACCCAGCTTCGCAGCACACAGGAATCCCAGCGGTCGCGCATCTCGTCGAGCGGCCAGAACACCGGCGCCAGCACATTCGGGCACATCTGCTTCGACCAAAGGATCGAGGTCTGCTCGACATGCCGGTCGGTGTGGTCGGAGCCGACGCCGACGAACACGCGGCCCTCGGCGGCCAACACGACGATCTCGACCTCGCCCGAGGAATGCGCGCCGAACACCTCCACCCTGTCGCCGGTGACGAGCGCGTGGGTCGCGATCGGGTAGATGCGCGGCGCGGGGATGTCGAAGGCGATGAAGATGCCGCTCCGCGCGACCTCCTCCTGGTGCGGCACGGCGGCCTCGGCGCGTCGCGTCGCCGAGCCGAGATTGTACATCGCGGCGATCGGGATGCGGGCCTCGCGCGGGCCCGACGCCTCCTCGATGCGGACGGTGATCTCCATCGGCGGCTGTCCTCTCCTGCGGCGACACCCTGCCACCCGCGGCGCACGCGTCAACCCGCTGCCCGTGCGCGCCCGGCGGTGTAGTCTGCGGCGCGTGACCTCGAGGAGACGACCCTTGACCCGGACGGCAGCGGCATGACCCACGGCATCCTTGCGGGACGCACGGCCATCGTGACCGGCGCGGCGCGCGGCATCGGCGCCGCCATCGCCATCGCCTTCGCGCGCGAGGGCGCGCGCGTCGCGCTGCTCGATCTCGACCGCCGCGCGGTCGAGGACGCCATCGCCGCCGCGGGCCTCGCGCCGGGACGGGCGCTCGCCGTCGGCTGCGACGTGTCGGACGCGGAGGAGGTGGAGGCCGCCCTCGCCGAGACCGTCGCCGCCTTCGGCGCGCCCGACGTCCTGGTGAACAACGCGGCAGCGGTGACGCCGATGCACGTCATCGGCGACACGCCGCGCGCCGAGTGGGACCAGAGCCTTGCCGTCAACCTGACCGGCGCCTTCCTGATGAGCCAGGCGGTGCTGCGCGCGATGCGGCCGCGCAGGTCCGGGCTCATCATCAACATCGCCTCGCAGCTCGGCCATGTCGCCGCCGAGAAGCGCGGCGCCTATTGCGTCACCAAGTCCGGCCTGCTCGCGCTGACGCGCGCCATCGCGCTGGACCATGCGGCCGAGGGGATCCGCTGCGTCGCGCTGTCGCCCGGCGCGGTGCTGACCGAGCGGCTGACCGGCACCTACGGCACGCCGGAGGCGGCGGAAGCGGCGCTCGTCGCGCGCCACCCGATCGGGCGGCTCGGGCGGCCGGAGGAACTCGCGAAGGCGGCGGTGTTCCTCGCCTCCGACGGCGCGGCCTTCATGACCGGCACCGACCTCGTGATCGACGGCGGCTACACGATCAGGTAGCCGCCGCCTCGCCCGCCAGCAGCCCGAGCGCGAAAGCCTGCGCGAGGCCGTTGCCCGGCACATAGCCGGCGGCGCCGTGCCCCGACACGCCGCAGGCGACGCCCCCGGCGGCGAACAGGCCGGGGATGGTGCCGCCGCCCGTCCGGCGCACCCGCGCGTTCCCGTCCACCAGCACCCCGCCCTGCGTCTGCGCGATCGCGCCCACCACCTCGGCGGCGAAGAAGGGCGGCGCGAGCGGGCGGCGCTGCGCGCGCCCGAACGGGTCGGCGGCGGCACGCGCATAGGCGTCGAGCGTCGCGGCCAGCGTATCGGCGGGCAGGCCGAAGGCGGCGGCGAGCGACGCGGCATCCTCGAAGCGCCGCACCGCGCCCGCCGCCACGGCAGCGCGGAACGGGCCGCCGGCCAGCGCCGCCCTGTGCGCCTGCTCGTCCCAGATCTCGACCGCGACGCCGCCGGGTTCGGCCCAGATTCGCGGCGCGAGTTCGGAAGGGCCCATCGTCTCGTCGGCGAAGCGCTCGCCGCGCCGGTTCACCAGGATGGCGCCGAGCGCCGGCAGCGCGCCGCCGAGCCGCGCCGCGCCGCCCGGGCAGACATGCGGCTGGCCCTGGAAGGAATCCATGCAGGCGACCTCCGCGCCGAGCGCCTCCGCCCAGCGGATCGCCGCGCCGTCCGCGCTGCGCGAGCCGACATGGCGGGCGCGCGCGGCCTCCGGGATCTCGCGCGCCACCCGCGCCGAATCCGCGCCGAAGCCGCCGGCGGCGAGAATGGTGGCGGGCGCCTGGACCGGCGCGCCATGGGCGAGCCGCAGCCCCGCGACCGAGTCGTCCTCCAGCAAGAGCCCCGCGACCCGCGCCTCGACCACGCGGATACGCGGCTGCCGCACGCAGGCGTCGCGCAGCAGCGCGGAGAGTTCCGCCCCGCTCTCGGCCGGGGTCGCGTGCAGCCGCGCCGCCGAATGGCCCGGCCAGCGCGCGCCGGTGGCGAGATGCACCGGCAGCCCGGCGACATCGGCCAGGAACTCGGCGGCACGCGCCGCGTGCCGCGTCACCGCGTCCAGCAGCACCGGGTCCACCGCGCCGCCGGTCTTGGCGGCGATGTCGGCCGCGAAGCGCTCCGGCCCGTCCTCCACGCCCGCGTCGCGCTGCCAGCGCGTGCCGGCGGCGGCGAACAGCCCGCCGGAGATGACGAGGTTGGAGGGCTCGTCGAGGTCGCGCTCGACCAGCACCACCTCGGCGCCGCGCGCGGCGGCGGCCAGCGCCGCCATCATCCCCGCCGCGCCGGCGCCGGCGATGGCAACCTGCGTCCGCATGCCGCCGCCGACGAGGAGGCCAGCCGCGCCGCCACCGCCCGGCCGGCGGCGCGGGTGCCGTTGCGGCCGCCGATCTCGCGCGTGCCCTCGCCGGCGGCGATCGCCGCCTCCACCGCCGCCTCGATGGCCGCTGCCGCCTCGCCGAAGACCGGCAGCGCGCGCCGCTCCCCGTGCCAGCGCAGCAGCATCGCCGCCGAGAGGATGAGGGAGACGGGGTTGGCGCGGTCCTGCCCCGCGATGTCGGGCGCCGAGCCATGCGCCGCCTGCGCCATCGCGTGCCGCTCGCCCGCGTTCAGCGAGCCGCCGAGGCCGATCGAGCCCGAGAGTTCCGCCGTCATGTCCGACAGGATGTCGCCGAACATGTTGGTCGAACATGTTGGTGGTGACGATGACGTCGAAGCGCGCGGGGTTGCGGACGAGATGCGCCGCCATGGCGTCCACGATGACCTCTTCCAGCGCCACGTCCGGATGCTCGCGCGCCACCATGCGGCAGGCGTCGAGGAACATGCCGTCGCCGCGCTTCAGCACATTCGCCTTGTGCACCGCCGCCACCCGCCTGCCGCGGGTTTCCGCAAGCCGGAAGGCGGCGCGCGCGATGCGTTCGCAGGCGCGGCGGGTGATCCGGCGGAGCGACACCACCACGTCCGGCGTCACCAGCATCTCCGCCTCGCCCGCCTCCATGTTGCGGTCGGCGTAGAAGCCCTCGGTGTTCTCGCGCACCACCACCAGGTCGAACGCGCCGAGCGGCGCCTTCACGCCGGGGAAGCTGCGCGCGGGGCGGATGTTGGCGAACAGGTCGAGCCCCTTGCGGAAGGCGCGGGACGGGTTCTCCTGCCCGGTGTAGTCGAAGGTGGACATCGGGCCGAGCACCACGCCGTCCGCGGCGCGCGCGGCCTCCAGCACCTCCGGCCGCAGCGTGGTGCCGTGGGCCACGAGGCTCGCCTCGCCCGCCTCGGCATGAGACAGGACGAGGCCGAGGCCGAAGCGCGCCTCCGCCGCCGCCAGCACATCGAGCGTCGCCGCCGTGATCTCGGGCCCGATACCGTCGCCCGGGATGACCAGAAGCCGCATGCGTGTCCTCCTCCGCCCGCGCGCGGCTCTAGCGGCGGCGTTCCGGCCGGTCCACCCTTCCGCCGCGCCCCCGGCGCCGACATACTGCCGCGCGGAGGGACGACATGGCAGGCTTCACCAGCATTCCCGAGATGTTCCGGCGCGACGGCTCGGCGGCGGTCCGCGCGCCCGACGGTCGGCCCACGCTCAGCCACGCGGCGCTGGCCGATCTGGCGGCGGGCACGGTGACCTGGCTGAACGCGCATGGCATCGGCCGCAACGACCGCGTCGGCATCGTGCTGCCGAACGGGCCGGAGATGGCGGCGGCCTTCCTCTGCATCGGCGCCGGCGCGACGACGGCGCCGCTCAATCCTGCCTACCGCGCCGAGGAGTTCGACTTCTATCTCTCCGACCTGAACGCCAAGGCGATCGTGCTGCCGAAGGGCGAGGGCGGTGCCGCGCGCGAGGTCGCGGCGAAGCGAGGCATCGCGATCCTGGACCTGACGCCGGGCGAGGCCGCCGGCGCCTTCACGCTGGAAGGCGGCCTGCCCGGCGCGGCGGCGCGCCCGGGCATGGCCGAGGCCTCCGACATCGCGCTGGTGCTGCACACCTCCGGCACCACGGCACGGCCGAAGATCGTGCCGCTGAGCCAGGCGAACCTCGCCGCCTCGGCGCGGCACATCGGCGCGACGCTGAGGCTGACGCCGGCCGATTCCTGCCTCAACATCATGCCGCTGTTCCACATCCACGGGCTGATCGCGGCGGTGCTGTCCAGCATCGCGGCCGGCGGCGCGGTCATCTGCACGCCGGGCTTCGACGCGCTGCGCGTCTTCCGCTGGCTGGACGAGGAACGCCCGAGCTGGGTGACGGCGGTGCCGACGATGCACCAGGCGATCCTGTCGCGCGCCGAGCGCAACCGCGACATCATCGCGCGCGCGCGGCTGCGCTTCCTGCGCTCCTCCTCCTCCTCCCTGCCCGCCCCGGTGATGCAGGAGCTGGAGGCGGTGTTCGGCTGCCCGCTCATCGAATCCTACGGCATGACCGAGGCGTCGCATCAGATGGCCTCGAACCCGCTGGATGGCGTGCGCAAGCCCGGCCTCGTCGGCCTCCCCGCGGGGCCGGAGATCGCGATCATGGCCGAGGACGGCACGCTGCTGCCGCAGGGCGCGGTGGGCGAGGTGGTGATCCGCGGCCCCAATGTGACGGCCGGCTACGAGAACAACCCGGAGGCCAACGCCAAGGCGTTCACCAACGGCTGGTTCCGCACCGGCGACCAGGGCATGTTCGATGCGGACGGCTACCTGATGCTGACCGGGCGGCTCAAGGAACTGATCAACCGCGGCGGCGAGAAGGTGAGCCCGCTGGAGGTGGACGGCGTGCTCTCCGCACACCCCGCCGTCGCGCAGGCGCTCACCTTCGCCATGCCGCACGCGAAGCTGGGCGAGGAGGTCGCCGCCGCCGTCGTGCTGCGCGAGGGCGCGGCGCTGACCGAGCGCGAGCTGCGCGACTTCGCGGCCAAGCACCTCGCCGACTTCAAGGTGCCGCGCAAGGTGGTGTTCCTGCCCGAGATCCCGAAGGGCGCCACCGGCAAGTTGCAACGCATCGGCCTGGCCGAGAAGCTGGGGCTCTCCGCATGAGGATCTGCGTGTTCGGCGCCGGCGCGATCGGCGGCCTGATGGCCGCGCGGCTGGCGCGGAAGGGCGACGCCGAGGTGACGATCATCGCCCGCGGCCCGCATCTGGCCGCGATGCAGGCGAAGGGCCTGACGCTGATCAGCGGCGAGGAGCGCTTCACCGTCCATCCCCGCTGCGTCGCCTCCGCCGAGGAGGCCGGCCCGCAGGACTACGTCCTGGTGACGCTGAAGGCGCATTCCCTGCCCGGCGCGGCGCGGCAGATGCAGCCGCTGCTCGGCCCGGACACCGCCATCGTCTCGGCGGTGAACGGCATCCCGTGGTGGTATTTCTACGGGATGGACGGCCCGCATCGCGACCGGCGCGTCACGAGCGTGGACCCCGACGGCAGCCTGTGGGAGCTGCTGCACCCGCGCCGCGCCATCGGCTGCATCGTGTATCCGGCGGCCGAGGTCACGGAGCCCGGCGTGGTGGAGCATGGCTACGGCGACCGCTTCTCGCTCGGCGAGCCGGACGGCACGCGCAGCGAACGCGCGCTGCGCCTGGCGGACGCGCTGATCGCCGCCGGCTTCAAGGCGCCGGTGCGCCCGCGGATCCGCGACGAGATCTGGGTGAAGCTGTGGGGGAACCTCGCCTTCAACCCGATCAGCGCGCTGACGACGGCAACCCTCGACGTGCTGACGGCCGATCCCGGCCAGCGCGAGGTGGCGCGCCAGATGATGCTGGAAGCCCAGGCGATCGGCGAGGCGCTCGGCGTGCGCTTCGGCATAGACGTGGACAAGCGCATCGCCGGCGCGGCCGAGGTCGGCGTCCACAAGACCTCCATGCTGCAGGACCTGGAGCGCGGCCGCCCGATGGAGATAGACGCGCTGCTCGGCGTGGTGGTCGAGTTCGCCGATCTCACCGGCCTGCCGGCGCCGACCTGCCGCACGGTCCTGGCGCTGGTCCGCGCGCGCGCCCGCGCGGCAGGGTGCTACTGACCGCCGCGGCACCCGGCCGCCCCAGCAACCCCGGGCGCCGCGGCGGATATCGCGCTACGGCATCAGCAGCCCGCCGTTGATGTGCAGCGTCTGGCCCGTGACGTAGCCGGACGCGGGGCCGAGCAGGAACAGCACCGGTCCCACCACATCCTCGACCGTCGCGATGCGCTGCATCGGGATGGTCGCCGCATAGGCCGCGAGGTCCACATGCGCACCACCCGCCGCATCGTCGCCGCCGCGGCCGGTGCCGCCGCGCAGGAAGGCGGTGTCCACCGCCGAGGGGGCGATCGCGTTCACCCGCAGCTTCGGCGCGTTCTCGGCGGCCAGCAGCTTGGTCATCGAGATCACGCCGGCCTTGGCCGCCGCGTAGGGCCCGAAGCCGGGCGTGGACTTCACCGCGAGGCCGGATGCGGCGGTGACGACGCTCGGGGCCTGCCCCTTGTGCAGCAGCGGCAGCGCCGCGCGCGCCGTCAGGAAGGTGGAGCGCAGATTGCCCTCGATCACGCTGTCCCACGCCGCGGCGTCGAAGGTGGCGATCGGCTGCCGCGCCAGCGAGAAGCCGGCCAGCATGACGAGGCCGTCGAGCGCCTCCCACCGTGCCGACACCTCGCCGAAGGCGCGCGCCACCGACGCCTCGTCCGACAGGTCGGCCTCGATGGCGACGACACCCTCGGCCGCCGGATGCCGCGCGAGCGACGCCGGCAGGTCCATCACCGCAACGCGGCACCCGGCCTCGCGCAGCGCGGCGACGAGCCCGCGCCCGATCCCGCCCGCGCCGCCGGTCACCAGCACCCGCGCGCCCTCGGGCGGCGCCAGACGCATCCCAGCCATCACAACGCCTCCGCCCGGAGCGGCGCGCGCGGCCCGCCCTGTTCCGCCATGATCCGCAACAGCCGCCGCAGCGACGCGTCGAGCACCGCCTGCGCCCGCGCGCGCGCCTCGGCGTCGCCCGCCATCGCCTCCACCGCGCCGGGCGTCAGCAGGCCGGTGCGTTCCAGCACCACCTCCAGCGCGATGCGCCGCTGGCGCTCGGCGTGCAGCTGCGACGCAAGGTCCATCAGCAGCTGCGCAAGCCGGTCCGGCCCGACGCCTTCCAGGTAGCGGTGGTCGGTCTCCGGCAGGCTCATGCCGGCTTCTCCGCTTCCAGCACCGCCCAGGGGAAGTGCCATTCCGGCCGCCTGCCCCAGTCGAGCCCGTCCTGCCGCCCGGCGCCGCGCTCGTCGAAGGCGACCCAGCGGGCGTCACCCAGCCCCGCCTCGGCGCACATCGCCGGCCAGTCTGCGGCGACGCTGCCGGGCAGGAAGGGCTCGTTGTTGCGCTCGCCATGCTCGATCATCGCCAGGTCGCGGAAGGCGTCGCCGGTGCGCGTGAAGTCGAGGAAGCGGAGCAGGCCCCCCGGCGCCAGCACGCGCGCGGCCTCGCGCAGCAGCGCATGCAGCGCCGGGCGCGGCATCTCGTGCACCAGCATGGTGGAGGTGAACAGGTCCACGCTGCCGTCCTCGAGCCCCGTGGCGCAGGCATCCGCCTGGCGGAAGCGGATGGCGAGGCCCTGCTCGCCCGCCTTGCGCGCCGCCAGTTCGAGGCAGGGCGCGGAGAAATCCACGCCGATCACCTCCGCCTCGGGAAAGGCGCGCTTCAAGGGCCAGGTGGATTTGCCGAAGCCGCAGCCGGCATCCACGATGCGGCGGTAGGCGCGCTTCGGCACCGCCGTCTGCACGAAGGCGCGGTGGAAGGTGTAATCGTCGTTGACGCCGAGCATCACCAGCTTCGCGCCGAGTTCGTAGGTGTCGGCCGATGCGTCGTTGCGCCACACGCCGCCCGGCTGCACATGGATGTCCCAGTCGGTGTACCAGTCGGGCAGCACGAGCGCCGGGTCCAGCTCCACGCTGGCCGGCGAGACGTCGCGCGGCGCGGCGCGCGGCCGCTCCGCCACCTCGTCCTGCACCGCGCGCCACAGCATCTTCTGCACGTTGCGCTCGAGCCACGCGAACCATGGATAGGCCGGCAGCGCGTGCACGACGGGCCGCGCCTCCTTCGTCGTGGCGGGCGGCGCGTCGCCGACCGCCGCGTCGTATTGGGCGCGCAGCGCGGGATACAGCGCATCCGCCCAGCGCCGCCGCAGCAGCAGCGCGAAGTCGAGATGCGCCTGCCGTTCGAGAGCGTCCATCGCCAGATCCTCCGTGTCATCCCGCCGGGCGGATGTCGCCCGCGCCGACCAGTGCCGCGATGCGGGCGGCGATCGCCGGCTCCGCCGTCGCGGGCAGGCCGAGCGTCGCCACCACCTCACGCACCAATTCCGCTTCCGTCAAGCGCGGGCTCCGCGCCAGCAGGCGGCGCGCGGCCTCCGCCACCTCCTCGGCGGGCAGGAAGGCCGGGCGCGAGAGATGCGGCGCCGCGCCGCGCCGGTCGCGCGGCACGACGCGCCCGACCGCATCCTCGGGCCACCACGCCCCGCCCTGCTCGACGATGCCTTCCAGCCGCGACGCGAGGGAGAGCGCCTGCTCCAGCGCGCGCCGGTCCTCGGCGGAGAGCGCCTGCTGCCCCCACAGCAGCCGCGCCCGCTCGAACACCGCGCCCTGGTGGACGGGCGCCTCGGCGCGCACGATCTCCGCCAGGATCGCGCCGAGGGCGCCGAAGCCGACGGCCGGCATCGGCGTCTCCCGCGGCACCTCGACCGCGGCCTCGGCATAGGGCACGGCGATGTCGTTCGCCGCCGGTTCCGCCGCGGCGGGCGCCGCCGCCTCGGCGCCCAGCGCCGCGCGCAGCCGCGCCGCCTCCGCCTCCGGCCGCGCAAGCCAGCCGAGCGACCAGACGCGATGCAGCCGCCAGCCCATCATGGCGAGCGCCGCCGCGCGCCCCTTCTCTCGGTCGCGCGACGAGCGGATGCCGGAGCGATCCGGACCGTCCGTCTCGATGCCGAGGATGAAGTCCTCGCCCTCGCGCGCCGCGACGTCGAGGAACACCCCGGAGAGGCCGACGCGCCGCACCGCCTCCTTGCCCGCCGCCTGCACCTCGCCCGCGATGATGCCGGCGAGCGTGCCGCCGTCGCCATCGGCCACCGGCGCCGACGCCCGCGCGCCCGAGGCGGCGAAGGCCAGGAACGCCTTCAACGCCGCGACGCCGCGCGCGTCGCTGCGCGAGAGGTCTATGTCCTCCGCGCCGATGCCGCTGAATACCACCAGCCGCGACTTCGCGCGCGTGATCAGCACGTTCAGCCGCCGCTCACCACCCTCGGCGGACAGCGGCCCGAAGCGCATGGCGAAGCGCCCCTGCTCGTCCGGCGCGTAGCCGATCGAGATCATGATGCAGTCGCGCTCGTCGCCCTGCACGTTCTCTAGGTTCTTGACGAAGAACGGCTCCTCCGGATGGGCGGCGAAGAAGGCCTCGGTCTCCGGGCTCTCCCGCCGCGCCTTCTCCAGCGCATCCAGGATCGCGTCGCGCTGGCGGATGGAGAAGGCGGCAACGCCGAGCGTCTCGCCCGGCGTCTCCCGCGCATGGCGCAGGATCGCCTGCACCACCGCCTCCGCTTCCGCGCGGTTGGTGCCGCTGCCGCCCGAATCGAACGCGCCCGCGACGCGCACCAGCCGCAAGCCAAGCCGCTCCGTCCGCCCGCGCGGCGAGGGCAGCACGAGCAGGCGGTTCTCGTAGAACTGCTCGTTGGAGGTGGCGATCAGGCTCTCGTGCCGCGACCGGTAGTGCCAGCGCAGCATGGCGCGCGGGATGGAGCGGGCGTTGGCGAGGCCGAGGATGCTCTCCACCTCGCGCGCGGCCACGGGGCCTTCGCTCTCCTCCTCCGCGCCCTCCTCCTCCTCTCCGGTGATGCGCTGGAAGAAGCGGGTGGGCGGCATCTGCCGGTCGTCGCCCACCACCACGATCTGCCGGCAGCGCGCCAGCGCGCCGAGCGCGTCCACCGGCTCCACCTGGCTCGCCTCGTCGATCACCAGCAGGTCGAATTCCGGCCCCGTGCCGGGCGTCAGGAACTGCGCGACGGAGAGCGGGCTCATCAGGAACACCGGCTTCGCCGCCTGCACCGCCTCGCGCCCGCGGCGCAGCAGCTCGCGCACGGCCAGGTGGTTGCGGCGCTTCTCCATCTCGCCGCGCAACACCTCCACGCCGGGGACGCGGCCGGCGAGCACGGCGCGCACCCGTTCGGCATGGGCGAAGGCGGCCTCGGCGCGGGCCAGCGCCATGCGCGCGGCATCCGCCTCGGCGAAGTCGGCAACGGCGCGCTCCATCGCCGCCGCGTCGAAGGCGGCGAGCGAGGGCGTCTCGCGCGTCGCGGCGGCGAGGAGGCTTTCCGCCAGCGCATGCTCGAAGGCGTCGGCCGCATCGGTCAGCGCCAGCGCGCCCGAGGCCAGCGCGGCCGCAAGCGGCGCGAGGTCCGGCTCCGCCGCCACCGCCTGCTGCCAGCCGAGCCACAGCGGCAGGCCATCCGGTTCCGCCGCCCAGTCGCCGAGCCGCGCCGCGAGTTCGGCGAAGCCCGGCCGCGCGCCGTCGAAGGCCGCCGGCACGTCGAGGTCGGTCGCCGCCTTCAGCGCCTCCCACGCCGCGATGCCGGCGCGCAGCACCTCCGGGTCCGCCGTCGCCGCTTCGCCCGCGAGCGCGGCCGCGCCGTGCCGCTTCACGAAGGCGATCAGCGCCGCGAGCCGCTCCGGATCGCTCGCCTCGCCCCGCCACAGCCGGCCGAACGCCGCGGTCGCCAGGCGCTCATGCCGCCGGATGCGCGCGCGTGCCGACTGCCCGGCCAGCACGAGATCCACCACCGGCAGCGGATCGGCGGCGCTGGTCACGCGCGCGATCCTCGCCTGCGCCTCCCGCCGCGCCGCCGAGAACATGCCGAAGATCCCGCCCGCGCCGTAGTCGCGCTTCGCGTCCTCGAGCCCGCTCACGTCCAGCGCGCCCGGCCGCACCCGCGGGTCGGCCAGCACCACGCGCAGCCGCGCGAGCGCCGCGACCACCTCCTCCAGCGCCGCGATGTCCTGCGTCCAGGCCGCATCGCGCATCGCCGCCGGGTCGTGCTCCGGCGCGGCGGCGCGCGCCGCCTGCCGCTCCAGCGCGCGGGCCGCGGCGACGGGCCCGGCGCCGGGCGGCAGCGCCGCCGCGGCGGCCGAGAAGGCGCGGATCCAGCCGGGCAGCGCGGCGATCAGCCGGGGCTGCTCGGCCACCCCCAGCACCCGCCGCACGCCGCGCCAGGCGCTGCGCGGCGCGCCGTCCGCCGCACGGTCGGCCAGTTCGCGCACACGGCTGCGCGCCTCCGCCAGCCGCACCCTGTCCCAGCCCGAGGCATCCAGCACGAAGCCCGGCGACGCCGCGCCCGTCGCCCGACGCGCCACCAGCACGCCGATCGCGCGCCACAGCTCGACGCCGGTCGCGCCGACCGGCCGGGCCATCGCCGCCGCGTGCCCGTTCAGCCGCTCGCGCAGCGCAGCCAGCCGCCGCACCACCGGCGCGCGATCGGGCCGCGCCGGCGGCAGCAGCGCGAGCGTCGCGCGCAGCTCGTCCAGCACCGCCCGGCGCGACGGCTTCTCGGAATGCAGCTCGAGGCACGCAGCGCCGAGCCCGACGCGCGCCAGCCGCCGCTGCACCACCTCGAGCGCCGCCAGCTTTTCTGCGACGAACAGCACGCGCTTCCCGTCCATCACCGCCTGCGCGATGATCGCGGTGATCACCTGCGACTTGCCGGTGCCGGGCGGGCCCTGGATCACGAGATCCGCGCCGCGCCGCACGGCTTCCACCGCCAGCGCCTGCGATCCGTCCAGCTCCACCACGTGATCCGCGCGCTCGGGCGGGATCTCGGCGTCCACGTCCGCGTCGTCGGCGAAGGCCGGCGCGCCGGGTGCGCCGGCGGCGCCGAGGAACCGCGCGACCAGCGGCTTCGCCGTGATGCCGGGATGCGCCGCCGGGTCGAGGTCGCGCCACATCAGGAACTTCGCGAAGGAGAACAGCCCGAGATGCAGCGCATCGGGCCGCACCGCGAAGCCCTCGCGGCCGGCCACCGCGGCGCCGACCGCGCCGAGCCACGCCTCCATGTCGCCGTCCGGGTCGAAGGGCGGCAGCGAAAGCGCGAACTCGGTGGCCAGCTTCTCGCGCAGCGACAGGTTCTCGCCCGGCTCCTCGCCGGTCGCCGTCAGCTTCCACGCAGCCCGCACGCCGCTGCGCGACAGCGCGACCGGCAGCAGGACAAGCGGTGCCAGGCGCTCGACGCCCGGCGTCCCCGGATCGCGCCAAGCCAACCCGCCGAAGGCGAGGAACAGGGTGGAGACGCCCGTCTCCTCCCGCGCCGTCCGCGCATCCTGGTCGAGGTTGCGCAGCCGCCGCGCGAGCTCCTCCGCGCGGAACGCTGCGCGCAGCTGGCCGGCGCGCGGCGGTGTCGCCTCGCCTTCCGGCTCCGGGTCCATGGCATGGGGGCGGCCGGCCAGCATCTCTGCCAGCACCTCGCCTGGCGGGCGCGGCGACAGGGGCAGCACCCCGCGGGAGCGGCCGGGCTTCGGCAGCGACAGCAGGCGGTTGCGCGTCGAGAGATCGAGCAGCCCGCGCCGCGCCTCGGCCAGCGCGGCGGCGATCATCGCCTCGCTCATGGCGCGTCCAGCAGCCGCGCCTCGAAGGGCGGCAGCAGGTCCGGCGCATCGAACTCCACCACCCACAGGTCGGGGTCGCGCTTCACCGCACGCGCGACATAGGCGTCCGCCTCGGCCTCCGGCACCGGCGCGGGGCCGGTGCCGCGCAGCCAGGCCTCGCGGCCCGCCGCGTCGCGCACCTGCGTCAGCACGCTGAGCCCGTCGCGGCCGCGCAGCACGGCCAGCACGCCGCCCGAATCGGCGTCGCCCTTGCGCAGCACGGCCGCCGGCCGCCCCGCCCGGTCGGCCAGGCGCAGCGCCGCGCTGACCCAGATCCCCGCCTTCACCCGTGCTTCCATGGCGCGGAAGGCTGGCCCCTCGCGCCCGGCGCTTCAATCCCCCTTGCGGCCGCGCGCGCTGCGCGCGATGTCATCGCCCCCACCCCGGACCCGAACGACCATGGCCGACACCCCCGCCCGGCAGATGACGCCCGCCCAGCGCGCCTATGAGGAGAAGCGCGCGAAGAAGGCGGGCATGAGCCTCGAGAAGTGGCTCGCGCTCAAGGACAAGGAGCGGGCGGCCGAGGCGGCGGCGGCGAGGAAGGCGGCAGAGGCCGCGAAGCCGGCGCCGGCGAAGAGGCCCAACTTCTTCCAGCGCCTGCTGGAGAAGGCGGAGAAGCCGCTGAAGTAGCGGTTCGCGTCACACCATCCGCAGCAGCGTCCCGTCCTTGCGCACCGCCTGGTGGAACACCACCGCGGCGATGTGCGCGGCCAGCAGCAGCACGATGGTGTAGCCGAGGACGGTGTGCGCCGCCTGCAGCGCCTCGGCCAGCGGCACATTCTGCGCCATGAAGGCCGGCTGCTGGATGAAGCCGAGGAACGCCGTCGCGTCCCGCATCGGGAAGCCCCAGGCGTTGGTCATGACGAAGCCGAGGATGGGCTGCAGGATCATCGCGCCGTAGAGCGAATGGTGGACGGCGGTCGCCGCCACGCGCATCGGCTTCGGCAGATCGGCCGGATGCGGCGGCGGCGGGTTGCGGATGCGCCAGGCGAGTCGCGCCAGCGCGACGAACAGGATCAAGAGGCCCGCCGATTCGTGGATGGCGTAGAAGGCCATCTTGGCGTCGTCCTTGACGTATTTGATGACGAAGCCGAAAGGCAAGGCCACCGCCATCAGCCCGACGGTGACCCAGTGGAACCACTTCGCCACGCTGCCGTAACCCGCGTCCGACATGTCGCTCTCCCCTGCACGGCAGCCCCGATATTGGCACGGCAGGCGGGTTTGTCGCGGGCATGATCGCCGCCCACGCCGACTGGTCGAAGGACCCGCGCAAGCGCTGGGTGGCGGTGGCGCGGCGTGAGGGCCGCGGCTGGCGCGCGCTTGCCCCGCGGCCGGTCGGCGACCCGGCCGCGCTGGCCAAGGCGCTGGTCGCGGAAGGGCCGGCGACGCTCGGGCTCGACCTGCCGATCGGGCTGCCGCGCGGCCTGGCGGCGGGGCGGAGCGAGCCGGGGTTCCCGGCCTTCCTCGCCGGGCTCGCCGAGCGGCCGGGCTTCTTCGAGGTGAACGACAGCCTCGCCACCGTCTCGCCGGAGCGGCCCTTCTATCCCGCGCGGCCGGCGCGGGGGATGACGCGGGCGGCGCATGCCGCCGTGCTCGGCCTTGACGGGCCCGCCGCGCTGAACCGCGCCTGCGACCGCGCGACGCGGCTGCGTCCGGCGGGCGCGCCGCTGCCATGGACGCTCGGCGCCAACCAGTCCGGCCGCGCTGCCATCGCTGCCTGGCGGGACTGGCTGGCGCCGGCACTCGCTGCCGGCGCGCCATACGCTCTGTGGCCGTTCGAGGGCGGGCTGCACGCGCTGCAGCGCGCCGGGCGGCTGGTGCTGGCCGAATGCTACCCGGCGGAAGCGATGCGCACGCGCGGCATCCCGCGCCTCGGCTCGAAGCGCAGCGCCGCCTCCCGCAGCGCGACTGCGCCGGCGCTCCGCGAGGCGATGGCGGCGCTCGGCGTCACGCCCGAGGACGCGCTGGCGGCCGAGATCGCCGAGGGCTTCGGCCCGCGCGCCGACGGCGAGGACCGCTTCGATTCGCTGATCGGGCTGCTCGGTGTCATCGCCGTGCTGGACGGCGCGCAGCCCGACCACATCCCCGACGACCCGTGGATACGCCGATGGGAAGGCTGGGTGCTCGGCCAGACCGAGGCGCCGCTGTAGCGGCGCGGCCCGCTCAGCGCAGCAATTCGATCGCGGCGCGCGACAGCGCCTCCACCCCCGCCGGGATGCAGCGCTCGTCCGGCTGGTAGTCGGCGTTGTGCAGACGGTCGTCGCGTCCCGGCGCGCCCGAGCCGATGCGGAGCTGGAAAGCCGGGACGCGCGTGGCGAAGGCGGAGAAATCCTCGGCGCCCATGGAAGGCTCGCCCGGGATCGGCTCCTCGCCGAACTGCTGCGCGATCGCGCGGATCGCCGGCTCCAGCACGCGGTCGTCGTTCACCAGCGCGGGCACGAGCCGCGCATAGGCGAAGTCGCAGCGCACGCGCATCATCGCCTCCAGCCCTGCGACGAGGCGGCGCAGCGCGGCCTCCGCCGTGTCGCGCGCATCCGCGTGCAGCGTGCGCACCGTGCCCTTGAGCACCGCGCGCTCGGGGATGATGTTGTGGGTGGTGCCCGCGTTCAGCGCGCCGATCGTCACCACCGCCGGGTGCAGCGGCTTGATCTCGCGGCTCACCACCGTCTGCGCCTGGGCGACGAAGGCCGCCGCCGCGACGATCGGGTCCACCGCGGCATAGGGGTGGGCGGCGTGGCCGGAGCGGCCGCGGATCACCAGGTCGAACTTGTCGGCGGCGGCGAGCGAGGCGCCCCGCACATAGCCGAAGGAGCCGACCGGCATCTCCGGGTGGTTGTGGAAGCCAAGCGCGAGGTCCACGCCCTCCGCCGCGCCGTCCGCGATCATCGCCTCGGCGCCGGCGAGCACCTCCTCGGCCGGCTGGAACACCAGCGCGACCCGCCCGGCGAGCGACGGCGCCAGCCCCTTCAGCACGGCAGCGACGCCGAGCAGCGTCGCGGTGTGGATGTCGTGGCCGCAGGCGTGCATCTTCCCGGGCACGGTGGAGGCGAAGGAGAGCCCCGTCTCCTCCTCGATCGGCAGCGCGTCCATGTCGGCGCGGATGGCGAGGGTGGGCCCCGGCCGCCCGCCCTCGATCCAGCCGACGACGCCGGTGCGGCCGACGCCGGTGCGGTGCGGGATGGACAGCCGCGCGAGTTCGGCGGCGACGATGCCGGCGGTGCGCGTCTCCTCGAAGGCGAGTTCGGGATGCGCGTGGATGTCGCGGCGGATGGCGACGAGGCGCTCGGCCTGCTCGGCGGCGACGGCGCGGATGGCGGCGGCGAGGTCGTTCGGGCGGGTCATCGGCGGATGCTCCACATGCGCGCTGAATAGATCATCTTCGGCCGCCGTCCCATAAGCTAAATAATCCGTAATTTTCGGTGTCGCGCGGCGGGAAGCGCTTGTTGGCGGCGCGCTCGTTTGTAGTGTTCAGGCGGACAACGCCAAGGGCTGCCGACGCAGCCGCGGCGCGGCATGCGCGCAGGCCCCGCCGCGATGGCGGGGCGCGGAGCCGGCGAAGGGGGAACGTTTCGTGAGACTGAATGCGAAGGATCTGGCATCGGCCGTGCTGCTGATGACGGTCGCGATCATCGGGTTCTGGATCAACGCCGAGGACCACGCGATCGGCACCGCGCGCCGCATGGGCCCGGGCTACATGCCGATGCTGGCGTTCGGCATCCTCGCCGCGCTGGCCGCGACCACCTTCCTGCTCGGACTCTTCAACGGCCCCGACCCGCTGGTGCCCTGGACGCAGGCGGAGCTGCTGGCGGTTCTGGCGGGGATCGCCGCGGCGATCGGCATCACCTGGGTCCTGGCGTTGCAGCCCGGCATCATCTCGCGGAACTGGTATCCGCTCGGCCTCGGCCTGTTCGCCGGATGCCTGCTGATGTCCGTCGCGCCGCGATGGCGGAAGCTCGGCCTGATCACCGCCGGGCTGATCCTGTTCGGCATCGTGCTGGAAGTCGGCGGCCTGTTCCTCGCCATCGCGCTCTGCATCGGGCTGGCCGCGACCGCGGACGAGACGCAGACGGTGAAGGGCGCGATCGGCCTCATCCTCTTCCAGATCGTGCTGTGCTGGTTCGTGTTCATCTACGAGCTCGACATCCGCGTCAGCATCTGGCCGCAGTTCTGAGCGCGGGGGATCCGCCATCATGGAAATGCTCATCGACAACCTCGCGCATGGCTTCGGCGTCGCCTTCTCGCTGAAGAACCTGGCCTTCTGCCTGCTGGGGTGCCTCATCGGCACGGCGATCGGCGTGCTGCCGGGCATCGGCCCGGTCGCCACCATCTCGCTCTTGCTGCCGATCACCTTCGGGCAGGAGGCGACGACCGCCATCATCATGCTCGCCGGCATCTATTATGGTGCGCAGTATGGCGGCTCGACCACCTCGATCCTGCTCAACCTGCCGGGCGAGGTCAGTTCCGTCGTCACCACGCTCGAAGGCTACAAGATGGCGCGGAACGGCCGCGCCGGCGCCGCGCTCGCCGTCGCCGCCATCGGCTCCTTCTTCGCCGGCACCGTCTCCACCATCCTGGTCGCCGCCTCGGGCCCGCTGCTGACCGAGATCGCGCTGTCCTTCGGGCCCTGGGAATACTTCTCGCTCATGCTGCTCGGCCTGATCATCTCGGCGGTGCTGGCACAGGGCAGCGTGCTGAAGGCGATCGCCATGGTCACGCTCGGGGTGGGCCTTGGCCTGGTCGGCACCGATGTGCAGACCGGCCAGCAGCGCTTCACCTTCGGCATCCCGGAACTGTCCGACGGCATCGGCTTCGTCTCGATCGCCATGGGGATGTTCGGCATCGCCGAGATCATCCTCAACCTCGAACGCCCCGAGGCGCGCGAGGCGCTGAGGACAAAGGTCGGCAGCCTGTGGCTGACGAAGGAGGAATGGAAGCGCTCGACGCCGTCGGTGCTGCGCGGCACGGCGCTCGGCTCGGTGCTCGGCATCCTGCCGGGCGGCGGTGCCGCGCTCGCCTCCTTCGGCTCCTACATGATGGAGCGGCGGATGTCGAAATACGGGCACGAGTTCGGCACCGGCGCCATCGAGGGCGTGGCCGGGCCCGAGTCCGCCAACAACGCCGCCGCGCAGACCTCCTTCATCCCGCTGCTCACCCTCGGCATCCCGGCCAATGCGGTGATGGCGCTGATGGTCGGCGCGCTGATCATCCAGGGCATCCAGCCGGGGCCGCGCATGGTGGAAGCCCAGCCTGACCTGTTCTGGGGCCTGATCGCCAGCATGTGGATCGGCAACGTCATGCTGCTGGTGATCAACCTGCCGCTGATCGGCATGTGGGTGAAGCTGCTCGAGGTGCCCTACCGCTACCTCTACCCCTCGATCCTGATCTTCTGCGCGATCGGCGTCTATTCGCTGCAGAACAACGTGTTCGACGTCTACCAGACGGCGCTGTTCGGCATCTTCGGCTACATCTGCGCCAAGCTCCGGCTCGAGCCGGCGCCGATGCTGATCGGCTTCGTGCTCGGCCCGATGATGGAGGAGCACCTCAGGCGCGCCATGCTCCTCTCCCGCGGCGACGCCATGGTGTTCATCCAGCGCCCGATCTCCGGGGTGCTGCTCGGCATCGCCGCGATCGCGCTGATCGCCATGCTGCTGCCAAACCTCCGCAAGAAGAAGGACGAGGCGCTGGCCGGCTAGCGGCGCGGAACGGCTGCCGCCCCCCGGGGGCGGCCCGCCTGGCGGCGGCCGCCCCTTGGCGTGTCCGGCGCCCGGGCGTATCCCGCCTGGCAGAGCGTGGGGTCGAAGGCATGGCGGACGGCGACACCGGCGGGGCGATCCTGCCGGTCATCCTCTCGGGCGGCACCGGCACGCGGCTGTGGCCGCTGTCGCGGGAGGCCTATCCGAAGCAGTTCTGGCCGCTTGTCGGGCAGCGGAGCATGCTGCAGGAGACGGTGGCGCGCGCCGCCGGCCCCGGCTTCCTGCCGCCGGTGGTCGTGTGCAACGAGGCGCATCGCTTCCTGGTGGCGGAGCAGCTCCGCGCGGGCGGCATCGGCGGCGCGACCATCCTGCTGGAGCCGGAGGGCCGCAACTCCGCCCCCGCCATCGCCGCGGCGGCGCTGCTGGCGCATGAGGATTCGCCGGCGACACTGCTCTGGATCATGGCCGCCGACGCCGCCATCGCCGACACCCCGGCGCTGCACGCGGCGCTCGGCCAGGCCGCGGCCGCCGCGCGGGGCGGCCTGATCGCCACCTTCGGCATGACGCCGACCGCTGCCGAGACCGGCTACGGCTACATCGAGGCGGGCGAGCCGCTGCCCGGCCTCGCCGCCCGCCGCGTCGCCCGTTTCGTCGAGAAGCCGGACGCCGCCACCGCCGCCCGCTTCCTGGCCGAGGGCCGGCACCTGTGGAACTCCGGCATGTTCGTCGCCACGGCGGGCACGCTGGTGGCGGAGCTGGAGCGCCACGCGCCGGAGCTGCTCGCCGCCGTGCGCGCCGCCGTCGCCGCCGCGACGCGCGACCTGACCTTCGTGCGCCTGGATGCCGAGGCGTTCCGCGCCGCGCCCTCGATCTCCATCGACTACGCGGTGATGGAGAAGACCGACCACGCCGCCGTGGTGCCCGCCTCGCTCGGCTGGAGCGACCTCGGCTCCTGGGCCTCGCTGTACGACGCCTCGCCGCGCGACTCCGCCGGCAACGCGCTGGTCGGGCCGGTCGAGGCGCTGGACAGCCGCGGCTGCTACCTGCGCTCGGAGGGGATCCTCACGGCCGCCATCGGCCTCACCGACATCTGCCTCGTCGTCACCGACGACGCGGTGCTTGCCGTCCATCGCGACCGCGCGCAGGAGGTGAAGGCGATCGTCGAGCGCCTGAAGCGCCAGGGCCGCAAGGAGGCGACCGAGCATCGCCGCGTCTACCGCCCCTGGGGCCATTACGAGGGGCTGATCCTCGGCGACCGCTTCCAGGTGAAGAAGATCCATGTGCGGCCGGGGCAGAAACTGTCGCTGCAGAAGCATTTCCACCGCGCCGAGCACTGGGTGGTGGTGCATGGCACGGCGCTGGTCAGGCGCGACGCCGAGGAGCTGCTGCTGCGGGAGAACGAGAGCGTCTATCTCCCGCTCGGCTGCGTCCACCGGCTGGAGAACCCGGGCAAGATCCCGCTCACCTTGATCGAGGTGCAGGCGGGTTCCTATCTGGGCGAGGACGACATCGTGCGGTTCGAGGACACCTACGGCCGCGCCTGACCCCCGGCGGAGACAGCGCGTCGGCGACCGTCACCACCGTTCTCGCGCTGCTTGCCGCCTGCACCGGCTTCGCGCTGCTGGCGCGTTGGCCGCCGCGCCCGGCGCCGCGTGAGCGCATCGAAGAGTCCCACACCGACCAGCGCCCGAGCCGCGTGCCTCGGGAACGGGTCCGCAGGGAGAACGCTTTGCGCTCAGCCTTCCCCGCCCGCTGCCACCACCACCATCGCCGGCTTCAGAAGCCGCCCGTTCAGCGTCCAGCAGGGCGTCCAGGCCGCCACGACCGTCCCCGGCTCCACCCCCTCCGGCGCCGGCTGCTCGGCCATCGCCTGGTGGCGCTCGGGGTCGAAGGGCTTGCCGGTCGGGTCCTCGCGCTGCACGCCGTTGCGTTCCAGGATCGCGAGGAAGCTGCGCTCCACCCCCTCGAAGCCGCCGCGCAGCTTGGCGATCACCTCCGGCTCGTCCTCGGCCGGCGGCGGCAGCGCATCCAGGCCGCGGCGCAGGTTGTCGGCCGCCTCCACCACGTCGGCGGCGAAGCGCTGGGCGGCGAAGGCGCGGGCTTCCGCCACCTCGCGCGTCGCGCGCTTGCGGGTGTTGTCCAGTTCGGCCTCGGCGCGCAGCCATTTCTCGCGCAACGCCGAGACCTCGGCCTCCAGCGCCGCGATCCGCTCCTCGGGCGTCGGCTCGGGTGCGGGTTCGGGGGCCGGGTCGTTGCTTGTCTGGTCGCTCATCGTCCGCTGTCCGGTCACGTCTTGCGCGGCGGGGCGCCGCGGTTTCGCCTCCACCTAGGCCGTCGCGCCGCGCGGGACAACCCGGCCAGGCGGAAGCCTTGACCGGTGGCCCGGGAATGGCACATGGCAAAGCTCAGAGATCGGGATCCCCCATGAACGCCTCGCCCCCGGTGCGCCGGCCGCGCGTCGCCATCGTGCTGTTCAACCTCGGCGGCCCGGACCGTCCGGAGGCGGTGCGCCCGTTCCTCGAGAACCTGTTCACCGACCCGGCGATCCTGCGCGTGCCCGGCTTCATCCGCCCCTGGCTCGGCCGCTTCATCGCCGCGCGCCGCACCAGGGCAGCCAGCGAGAACTACGCCGTGCTCGGCGGCAAGTCGCCGCTTCTGGAGCTGACGGAGGAGCAGGGCCGCGCCCTGGAAGCGGCGCTGGCGCCGACGCTGGACGCGAGATGCTTCGTCGCCATGCGCTACTGGCACCCCTTCGCCGACGAGGCGGCGGCGGCGGTGCGCGACTTCGCCCCGGACGAGATCCTGCTGCTGCCGCTCTACCCGCAGTTCAGCACCACCACGACCGGTTCCTCGCTGACGGACTGGGACCGCGCGGCGAGGAAGGCGGGGCTGACGGCGCCCGCCACCACCCTCTGCTGCTGGCATTCGGACGACGGCTTCGCCGCCGCCACCGCCGCCCTGGTGCGCGCGGCCCACGAGAAGGCGCGCGCCGAACTGCCGCCGGAGGTGCCGCTGCGCGTGCTGTTCTCCGCCCATGGCCTGCCGGAATCCATCGTCAAGCGCGGCGACCCCTACCAGTGGCAGGTGGAGCGCAGCGTCGCCGCGGTGGTCGAGCGCCTCGGCATCGAAGGGCTGGACCATGTGGTCTGCTACCAGTCCCGCGTCACGCCGCAGAAGTGGATCGGGCCGAGCACGGAGGACGAGATCGAGCGCGCCGGCCACGAGAAGACGGCGGTGCTGATCTGCCCGATCGCCTTCGTCTCCGACCATTCGGAGACGCTGGTCGAACTCGACGTCGAATACCGCGAGGAGGCGGAGAAGGCCGGCGTGCCCGGCTATTTCCGCGTGCCGGCGCAGAACTCGGATCCGGCCTTCATCGCCGCGCTGGCGGCGCTGGTGCACCGGGCGCGCGGCTTCGGCCGCAGCCTCTGCTCCTTCGCCGGCGGGCGGCAATGCCCGAAGCAGCATGGCGACTGCCCGCACGCCCGCGCCCGCGCGGCGGCGCGGCGCGAGACGGCAGACGCCGCCTGATGCGACGCCCCGCCGCGGTGCTGTTCGACTGCGACGGCGTGCTCGCGGACAGCGAGCACCTGATCAACGTCATCGTCGCCGAGGACCTCACCGCCCGCGGCTGGCGCATCAGCGCCGAGCAGGCGCGCGAGACCTTCCTCGGCATGGCGGTGCCCGACATGCTGCCGGTGATGGAGGCGCGCGTCGGCCCGCTCGGGCCCGCATGGCAGGCCGAGATGGCGGCGCGCATCAGCCGCCGCATGGAAACCGACCTGCAGCCGGTGCCAGGCGCGCTGGCGGCGCTGGCGGCCGTGCGGGCGGCCGGCATCCCGATGGCCTGCGCGTCCAACTCCGGGCGGGTCGAGCTGCTGTCGAAGATCGCCGCGCTCGGCCTCGGGCCGTATTTCGACGGCCGGCTGTTCAGCTACCAGGACGTGCCGCGCCCGAAGCCGCACCCCGACATCTACCGCGCCGCGGCCGCCGCCTGCGGGGCACGGCCGGACGACTGCGTGGTGGTGGAGGACAGCCTGCTTGGCGCCCGCGCCGGCATCGCCGCCGGCTGCCGCGTGCTCGGCTTCGCGCGAGAGACGGAAGCAAGCGTGCTGGCCGCCGTCGGCGCCGAGCCCTTCGACGACATGGCGGCGCTGCCGCGCCTGCTCGGGATCGCGCGCGATGGTGATTGAGGCGCTGGCGCCCTTCTACCTGTGGACCAAGGCGCTGCACCTGCTCGGCGCCTTCGCCTGGATGGCCGGTCTGTTCTATCTGCCGCGGCTGCTCGTCTACCACGCGCAGGTCGCGCCCGGCTCCGAGCAGTCGGAGCTGTTCAAGGTGATGGAGCGCCGCCTGCTGCGCGCCATCATGAACCCGGCGATGATCTGGACCTGGGGTTTCGGCATCCTGCTGGTGCTGACTCCGGGCGCGGTGGATTGGCGCGCCGGCTGGTGGCACGGGAAGCTGCTCGGCATCCTGGTGATGACGGCAGCGCACATGGTGATGGCGCGCGGACGGCGGGAGTTCGAGGCGGACAAGCGCAGCCGAAGCCATGTGTACTGGCGCGTGGTGAACGAGATCCCGACGCTCGCGCTGATCCTCATCGTGCTGCTGGTGATCGCCAAGCCGTTCTGACCGCGCGGCCGCGGCGCGATGCCCCTTGAACCGCGCGCGGCGCCGAGGCATATGACGAGCGACGGCGCGCGGGGTGATTCCCGCCTGTCCGTCGGCGTCGGGGCGCGGGGGATCCGCGCAGCGTCGCCCCCTCCTCCCCTCCTTGCGCAGGCATATCCGGCGGCCGGGTTCCTTCCGGCCACCCTGTCCCGGACCGGGACAGCCGAGCCGGACCGACCCCGAAGCCGCGCCACGCCACGGAACACCGGGCCATGCACCTCTCCGAACTCAAGGCCAAGACCCCTCCCGAACTCCTCGCCTTCGCCGAGGAACTGCAGATCGAGAACGCCTCCGCCCTGCGCAAGCAGGACATGATGTTCGCCATCCTCAAGACGCTGGCCGAGAACGAGCAGGCGATCTTCGGGGAAGGCACGCTCGAAATCCTGCCCGACGGCTTCGGCTACCTCCGCAGCCCGCAGTCGAACTTCCTGCCCGGGCCGGACGACATCTACGTCTCGCCCATCCAGATTCGCCGCTTCGGGCTGCGCACCGGCGACACGGTGGAAGGCCAGATCCGCGCGCCGAAGGACGGCGAGCGCTACTTCGCTCTCCTCAAGGTCAACAAGGTGAACTTCGAGAGCCCGGAGGCGCTGCGCCACCGCATCAACTTCGACAACCTGACGCCGCTCTACCCGAACCGCCGGCTGAAGATGGAGAACCCGGACGTCGAGAGCGTCGCCAAGGGCCCGCAGAAGGACCTGACGCACCGGGTGATCGACCTGATCGCGCCGATCGGCATGGGCCAGCGCGCGCTGATCGTGGCGCCGCCCCGCACGGGCAAGACGGTGATGCTGCAGAACATCGCCAAGTCCATCACCGCCAACAACCCGGACGTCTTCCTGATGGTGCTGCTGATCGACGAGCGGCCCGAGGAGGTGACGGACATGGCCCGCACCGTGCGCGGCGAGGTGGTCGCCTCCACCTTCGACGAGCCGGCGACGCGCCACGTGCAGGTGACCGAGATGGTGCTCGAGAAGGCCAAGCGCCTGGTCGAGCACAAGCGCGACGTGGTGATCCTGCTCGACAGCATCACCCGCTTGGGGCGCGCCTACAACTCGGTGGTGCCCTCCTCGGGCAAGGTGCTGACGGGCGGCGTGGACGCCAACGCTCTGCAGCGGCCGAAGCGCTTCTTCGGCGCCGCGCGCAACATCGAGGAAGGCGGCAGCCTGACCATCATCGCCACCGCGCTGATCGACACCGGCAGCCGGATGGACGAGGTGATCTTCGAGGAGTTCAAGGGCACCGGCAACAGCGAGATCGTGCTGGACCGGAAGCTTTCGGACAAGCGCGTCTTCCCGGCGATCGACATCCTGAAGTCTGGCACCCGCAAGGAGGAGCTGCTGGTGGATCGCGCGACGCTGTCCAAGATGTGGGTGCTGCGCCGCATCCTGAACCCGATGGGCACCCAGGACGCGATGGAGTTCCTGCTGGACAAGCTGAAGTACAGCAAGACCAACCAGGACTTCTTCGACGCGATGAACACCTGAGGCCTATGGCGCGTCCAGGAACCGCCGCAGGATGGCGGCGGTTTCGGCGCAGGCCTGCGGCGTCTCGAAGCCTGGCAGTTCGGCGCGCTCGGCCCGCGGGTTCAGCGCCGCCGCGCGTTCGAACAGCGGGAACACCATGTCGGTGCGGGTGAAGGCGACGAGCAGCGGATGCGCGATCCTCGGCACCGCCTCGGCCATGCTGTAGCGGAACGCCGCGCGGTAGGAGAGGTGATACCAAATCCCATTGATCAGAACCGATGTGCCCAGTCGCGGAGGCCGATGGACATGATGCGCCAGGGCTGGTCGATGAGGCGGTTCCAATGGTGGCAGCAGTGATCGACGATGTCGTCGTGGTC
>Ga0272446_1000313_pt1 | contig 77309 bp, 58 predicted proteins | sample YNPCB0061_FD_194587 | JGI IMG/M metagenome (GOLD analysis project Ga0272446, IMG submission 194587) | Hot spring microbial mat communities from Yellowstone National Park, WY, United States - YNP-CB-006-1 | ecosystem: Environmental > Aquatic > Thermal springs > Hot (42-90C) > Sediment | place... | reverse complement strand
CTCCCTTTGTAAAAAGCGGCGACGTCATTCGTCTCGACCTGACAACGCTGCGGTATATGGACCGGGCCAGGACCGGCACGCGCTAGCCGTTGCCGCCGCCGGAATGCCAGCCGATAATGGTTGATCGGTCTATGCCTCGTTCGATGGCGATCAGCAGGCGCGCCTTGCTGGCGGCGCCGGCCGCTGCCGCCGCGGCGTCAACGCACTCCTGGCCGGCCGGCGTCAAGGTGATCGACGCCCACTCGCACCTGGCGCATCACGCCCATCCCCGTTGGGCGGAAGACGACCGCGCGCTCATCGACGCCGCCGACCGGCTCGGCATCGCCCAGTTAGCTTGTTCCATCCTCCCGGCGGAACGCGCCGCGACTCCCGACGTCTTCCGGCAGTGTAACGACTGGGTGGCCGATGGCATGCGGCGGTTCCCCGGCCGCATCCTGGGTTACGCCTTCGTCAATCCCGGCTTCGTGCGCGAGGCGGCCGCCGAGGTGCGCCGCTGCGTCGAGGAGCGCGGCTTCATCGGCGTCAAGCTCTACAACACCTATTTCGCCGACGAACCCGTGCTGGATCCGCTGGCGGAGTTGTGCATCGAACTGCGGGTCCCCCTGCTGCACCATGCCGGGCACACCAGTTGGCTTTCGCCGCCGCAGCCTCGCATCAGCGACGGCGGCCACCTGTCCGCCCTGGCGGCGCGCTATCCCGAACTGATGCTGATCTGCGCGCATATTTGCGGCGGCGGCGACTGGGAGTGGCAGATCAAAGCGCTCCGGCGCGCGCCCAGCGTGTATCTCGATCTCGCCGGCAGCGTGGCCGACGAGGGCGTCGTGGAGATGGCCGCGCGCATCCTGGGCGCGGACCGGTTATTGTTCGCCTGCGACCTGTCGATGACGGCCAGCGTCGGCCGCATCCGCGGGGCGGAGTTACCCGAGGCCGACAAGCGCAAGATCCTCGGCCAGAACTTTGCGCGCATCCTGGCGCGGCGGGGAACCCGATGATCGACCTGAACGCCTACCTTGGCCCCTTCGCCTTTCGCCACCTCCGTTACGCCACGGCGGACGGGCTGCTGCGCCTGATGGATCGGGCGAAGATCGAGCAGGCGCTCGTGTCGAGCGCGGCCGCCATCACCTACCGGAACGCGCACGCCGGCAATGAAGAAGTGGCCGCCGAAACCGCGAAGCATCGCGGCCGCCTGCTGCCTTGCGCTGTGCTGAACCCGGCCTACGCGGGCTGGCGGGATGACCTTGCCATTTGCCACGAAGAGTTCGGCATGCGCGCCGTCCGGCTCTATCCCCGCTGGCACCAGTACCGCCTGACCGACCCCGAGTGCGTCGCCCTGGTTCAGGCGGCGGCCGCGCGCGGCTGGCTGATCACCATCCCGGTGCGCGTTGAGGACCGCCGCCAGCAAAGCTGGCTGGTGGACATCCCCAACGTCGACTACGACGAGATCGCCGCCTTGCTGCGCCGATGCCCGGAGGCGAAGTTCGCCCTGCTCAATGGCTCGGGCTACACCAGTTCCCTGCTCGGCCGGGCCAACAACGGCCTCCCGCCGAATTACTTGATCGACATCGCGCTGCTGACCGCCGAGATGGCCAACGAGATCGGCCAGCTTGTGCGCAACCTGGGCGAGGAGCGGGTGGTGTTCGGCACCGGTATCCCCTTTCATTATCCGGAGCCCGCCGTCGTCAAACTCGAGATCCTCGACGTTCCGGCGGAGGTGAAGCGCCGGATCGCGTCCGGCAACGCACGCCGTCTGCTGGGGCTGTAATCCCTACCGTTCACGGCCTCGCCGGAATGTTTCCAAAGTGTGACGTAGACTGATGGGTTGGAGGTCACGATGGCCGCCTTGGCCCATCTCCGCGACGCCCGCCGGTCGGCGGAAGCAGATCGGGAATTCCTGATCGCCGCGTTCCGCATCATGCAACTCGCCCGCAGACTGGACGACCGGGAGGTGGCGTTGAAACGCCAAAACCGGATTTTTTTTCAGATCAGCGGGGCGGGGCACGAAGCGGTCCAGACCGCCGCCGCGTGCGTCCTGCGGCCGGGCTTTGACTGGGTGTATCCCTACTACCGCGACCGCGCTCTTTGCCTGGGACTCGGCATGACGGCCCGCGATATGCTGCTGCAAGCCGTGGGCGCGGCGGAGGATCCCTCCTCGGGAGGGCGGCAGATGCCCTCGCACTGGAGTTCTCCGCCACTGCACATCGTCTCGGCGTCGTCGCCGACCGGCACCCAGTACTTGCAAGCCGTGGGGTGCGCGGAAGCCGGCCGCCGGCTCCACCCCGGCGCCGGCGAGATCACCCTGGTGTCCTCCGGCGACGGCGCGACCAGCGAGGGCGAGTTCTGGGAGGCGCTCAACGCCGCCTGCCTGAACCGCTTGCCGGTGCTGTTTTTCATTCAGGACAACGGCTACGCCATCTCCGTGCCCGTCGAGCATCAAACCGCCGGCGGCAGCGTGTCGCGCCTGGCGGGGGGCTTCCCCGATCTGTTGATCCAAGAGCTGGACGGTCTCGATTTTCGGGCGTCGCTGGCGGGGCTCGAGGAAGCGGCGGCTTATTGCCGCGCCGGGCGGGGGCCGGCGCTGGTCCACGCGCACGTCATTCGTCCCTATTCCCACTCCCTCTCCGACGACGAGCGGCTCTACAAGACCGAAGCGGAACGCGCGCGGGAAGCCGAACGCGATCCGCTGCTCACCTACCCCAAGCAACTGGTGGAAGAGGGAGTGCTCGACCGCCACCGTTTGCAGCTCCTGCTGCACGAGGTCGAACAGGAAGTAGAGGAAGCGACGCGCGACGCGCTGGACGCCGAGCCGCCCGCGCCGGATTCCTACCTCACCCATTTGTACTCTCCCACCGTCGATCCCACCGGTTCCGCCTTCGCGCGCGAACCGGCGTTCCGCGGCGAGCCGCGCACCATGGTGGATGCGATCAACCAGACGCTCCACGAGGAGATGCGGCGCGACGAGCGCATCCTCGTCTTCGGCGAGGACGTGGCCGATTGCAGCCGCGAAGCCAACCTTGGCCAGGTAAAAGGGAAAGGCGGCGTCTTTAAAGTCACCGCGGGACTGCAAACGGCGTTCGGCTCGGCGCGCTGCTTCAATACCCCGCTGGCCGAAGCCGCCATCGCCGGACGCGCCATCGGGATGGCGACCCGCGGCTTGAAACCGGTGGCCGAGATCCAGTTTTTCGACTACATCTGGCCGGCCATGATGCAGATTCGCGACGAAATGGCTACCTTGCGCTGGCGTTCCCACGGAGGATTTGCCTGCCCGCTCGTGCTCCGCGTGCCCATTGGCGGGTATTTGAACGGCGGCGCCATCTACCACAGCCAGTGCGGAGAATCGATTTTCACCCATATCCCCGGGCTGCGCGTGGTGATGCCCTCGAACGCGCTGGACGCCTGCGGCCTGCTGCGGACCGCCCTCCGCTGTGACGATCCCGTGCTGTTCCTCGAGCACAAAAAACTTTACCGGGAACCCTACAACCGCTGGCCGCACCCGGGCGAGGAGTTCTGTATTCCTTTTGGCAAGGCCAGCCGGGTGAAACCGGGGCGCGATCTGACCGTGCTCACCTACGGCGCGCTGGTCCAGAAGGCGCTCCTGGCGGCGATCCAGGTGGAGCGCAAAGAGACCCCAGCCAGTATTGAAGTGCTCGATCTGCGTTCCCTGGCGCCCTACGACTGGGAGATGATCGCCGAATCGGTGCGCAAGACCAGCCGGGTGCTGGTCGCGCACGAGGACGTCCTTTCGTGGGGATACGGCGCGGAGATCGCCGCCCGCATCGCCGAGGAGCTGTTCGACCTGCTCGACGCCCCGGTCCGCCGTGTAGCCGCCAAGGATACCTGGGTTGGCTACCACCCGCAGCTCGAGCAGAGCATCTTGCCGCAAGTGGAGGACCTGGCGCTGGCGATGAGCGCCTTGCTGGCGTTTTAGGCCGGGTGGCGCCGCAAGGGAGGCGCCGTCTGATGGACTAAACTAGCCCCAGGGGGCGGGCGCGGTGAATCCACTTCATCGCCCGCGCCGGCTTCGGCATCAAAATCAGTAAAGGGGCCATGGCCGCACCAAGCATGCAAACCGATGCGTTGCATCCAGATCTGAAAGACCTGTCCGACCAGTTCATGCGGCTGGCCGAGGACGCCCGCGCGCTGGCCGCCCGCTTGGACGACATGCGGATGAACTGGACGCCCGACCCCCGCCGCTGGTCGATCGGACAGCACCTGGACCACCTGAACATCGTTGGCCGGCTCTACCTGCCGGTCCTGCGGGAGGCGATGCGCCGTGCGCGCGGGCGCGGCCTCGAGAGCGCGGGGCCGTATCGCCACGGCTGGCTGGGCGACTACTTCGTCCGGCTGGCGGAGCCGCCTCCCCGGCGCAAGTTTTTTGCCCCCCAATCCATGCGCCCGGCGGAGCGCGTGGTGGCGGCCGAAACGCTCACCGGCTTCCTCACCTTGCAGGACGAAGTGCGCGCCTGCCTCCGGGAAGCGAAAGGTCTCGACTTGGGCCGGGTGAAGGTGGCCTCGCCGGTCACGCCGCTGCTGTGTCTTTCGTTGGGCCAGGCGTTCCGCCTTGTTGCCGCGCATGAGCGGCGGCATCTGTGGCATAGCTGGCAACTCCGGAAACTGCTCGAATTCCCTGCCCCGCCGGCGGATTTCGAATGACCCGCCGCTGCTTTCTGCCGACGGCGCTCGCGTCAGCGGCATGGGCGTCCGCCGAGCCTGACTACCGGCTGGCCCTGCCTGGGTACCGCTACGAGTTTCCGCGCGACCACTTTGCCCATCCGGACTTCCGGACCGAATGGTGGTATTACACCGGCAACGTGTCTGCGGTCGGACGCGGGCGTTACGGCTTTGAGCTGGTGTTCTTTCGCCAGGGGCGCAAACCTGATCCCCGGCACGCGCGTTCCAGTTGGGGCGGCGATCAGATCTACCTGGCGCACCTGGCGCTCACCGACGCCGGGCGGGGACGTTTCTCCGCGCACAAGCGGCTGAACCGCGCCGGACCCGGTCTGGCCGGGGCCAGCTTCGCCGAACGCCGCGTCTGGAACGGCAATTGGTCCTCGGTGTGGGAAGGCGAACGCCAAACGCTCACCGCCCTCGCGGACGACTTCCGGTTCCGCCTGGAGTTGACGCCGGTCAAGCCGCCCGTCATCCATGGCGTCAACGGCGTCAGCCAGAAAGCCGCTGGCGCGGGCAAGGCGTCGCATTACGTTTCGTTTTCCCGCCTCCGCGTGGACGGGCAAATCGAAACGGACGCAGGGACCGCGCGCGTCGCCGGCACGGCGTGGATGGATCACGAGTGGTTTACCCATCAACTCGAAGCCACGCAAATCGGTTGGGACTGGTTCAGCGCGCAACTGGACGGCAGCCGCGAATTGATGCTGTTCCAACTGCGGCAGCGCGGCGGCGGCATCGACCCGTTTTCGGCCGGCACCTACATCGGGCCGGACGGCCGGGCCCGTCACCTCGAGCGGGATGAATTCTCTCTCACGCCGCTGCGGCGCTGGCGAAGCCCGCGCACCCGAGCCGCCTACCCGGTGGAATGGCGCGTCCGCGTGCCCGCGCTCTCCCTCGATCTGACCGCGCGCGCCGTGCTCGATGCCCAGGAACTGGCCGGCGGCAGCGACGAGCCGACGTACTGGGAGGGCGCCGTCGACTACCAGGGATCCGCCGCCGGCGTGGGGTACCTGGAAATGACCGGCTACGACCGCCCGATCCGGCTGGACTGACGCATACTGGGAGCGGGATGGAGTTTGAGCTGCTGGCCCACACAGCGGACGTCGGCTTCCGGGTCCGGGGCGCGACGCTGCCGGAATTGTTCGAGAACGCCGCGCGGGCGCTGATGTCGTTTACCACCGGCCAATCAGCGCCCGAGGTGCGGCGGGTGGCGGAGGTCACCGGCGAAGACTACGAAGCGCTGCTGGTGGCGTGGCTGAACGAAGTGCTCTATCTGTTCGACTCTGGCGAGCTGGCGCCGGCGGAGTTTCAGGTGCTTTCGCTCGAACCGGGCCGGTTGACGGCCGCGGTGACGGGGCGCCCCCGCGGCGCCGAGTCCTGGCGGCTCATTGTCAAGGCCGTCACCTATCATCAAATTGAGGTGAAACAGGCGGAGGGCGGTTGGGAAGCAACCGTTTACCTGGACGTATGAGCTTGGCGCATCGTTTGGAACCGGCGGGGGAATTCCGGTGGCGCATTCCGCGCGACGAACGCCTCGGCATGCGCACGGACGTCGTCATTTACGCCAGCCAGGCGATTGTCGATCAGATTGCCCGCGATCAATCGCTCCAGCAGGCGGTGAACGTGGCGGCCCTGCCGGGCATTACCGGCCCGAGCCTGGCCATGCCGGACATTCACCAGGGGTACGGTTTTCCGATCGGCGGGGTGGCCGCGATGGATGCCGCGCATGGCGTGGTGTCGCCGGGGGGCGTCGGTTTCGACATCAATTGCGGCGTGCGCCTGGTGCGGTGCGCGTTGCGCCGGGAGGACATCGCCGGCCGCATCCGCGAACTGACCGAAGCGGTATTCCGCGCCGTGCCGTGCGGCACGGGGGGACACGGACACATCGGCCTGACCGCGCCACAGTTGGACGAAGTGCTGGCGCGCGGCGCGCGCTGGATGGTCGAGCAGGGCTACGGCCACGCCCGCGATGTGGAGTTTTCCGAAGCCCGCGGCGCTCTGGAGGGCGCCGACCCGGACGCGGTCTCGGCCCGCGCCAAGGAGCGCGGCCGCCCGCAACTCGGCACCCTGGGCAGCGGCAACCATTTCCTCGAAATCCAGTATGTCGAGCGGGTCGAGGACGCCGCCGCGGCCCACGCGTTTGGCCTCGAAGAGGAGCAAGTAGTCGTGTTGATTCACTCCGGCTCGCGCGGCCTCGGCCACCAGGTCTGTACCGACTTTCTGCAACAGATGGGCTCGGCGATGAAAAAGTACGGGCTGTCCGTGCCTGACCGCCAACTGGCCTGCGTGCCCGTCCGTTCGCCCGAAGGGCAGGCCTACCTGGGCGCAATGCGCGCGGCGGCGAACTTCGCGTGGGCCAACCGGCAGGCCATTACCCACTTTCTGCGGCAGACGCTCGAACGGATGTTCGGCCGCGGTATCCGCGCGGAGGTGGTCTACGATGTCTGCCACAATATCGCCAAACAGGAGACGCACCTGACCGGCGGAACAAAACGCGACGTGGTGGTGCATCGCAAAGGGGCGACCCGCGCGTTTCCTCCGCAGCACCGGGAGATCCCCGCCGATTATCGCGAAGCCGGCCAGCCGGTCTTCATTCCGGGCAGCATGGGCACCGCCTCCTGGGTGCTGGCCGGCCGGCAGGGCGCGATGGAGGAGACATTTGGCACCGCCTGTCATGGCGCGGGGCGCCTGCTCAGCCGGACCGCCGCCCAGAAAGGCAAGGACTACCGCCAGGTGCTGCACGAGCTGGAAACCTCCGGGATTTATGTGCGCAGCGAAACCAAGGCGGGCATCCTCGAAGAGATTCCCGAGGCCTACAAGGACGTCGACGAGGTGGTGCGCGTGGTGCACGAAGCCGGCCTGGCGCGGCGGGTGGCCCGGTTGCGCCCGCTGGGCGTCATCAAAGGGTAGCCGCCCGCCGTGGCATAGTAGAAGCGATGTCCGCCACCGCCGCCAGCCTGTTCCTCCGCTTCTCGGTGACCAAACTGGAGCAACTGACCGGGAGAATCACCGTCTGCCTTGGCCGGTTGGACGACGAGCAGATCTGGCTGCGCGCCCACGAAACCAATAATGCGGTGGGCAACCTGGTCCTCCATTTGGCCGGCAACGTCCGCCAGTGGATTCTCTCCGGCGTGGCGGGCAAGCCCGACGTGCGGGTGCGCGACCGCGAGTTCTCCGCGCGTGGCGGCATGTCCGGCGCGGAACTGGCCGAGCGGCTGCGCGCCACCGTGGAGGAGGCCTGCGCGGCCATCCGGGCGATCCCTCCGGAACGCCTCGCGGAATCCATCACTGTCCAGAAGTATCAGGTAAGTGTCCTGGAAGCGGTCTACCACGTGGTCGAGCACTTTGCCCAGCACGCCGGGCAGATTCTGTTCGCCACCAAGCAACTGACGGGCGCGGACCTGGGTTTCTATAGGCACCTGCCAGCGGCGGCGCCCCCGAAGGATCCGACGCCGTAGAAGACTGCGCCAGCGTGGGAGCGGAATCTACGAATAATTACCTAGTACACTAGTCCCGGCCGTAAGTACTGTATCTAGGGTAGTTTTTCGCTTGCGCCATCTTTCCCCGCGCCCTTATTCTGGAGATGCGCAGAGGAGAAGAAGCTATGGTCCGATGGCTCAAACAAGTGAGGATTTGGAGAGATCAGCGAGGCCAGGACTTGATCGAATGGGTTCTGCTCGCGGGTCTGTTTTCCGCGGTTGCGGTAGCGGGAATTCCACCATTGGCGCCGTTGTTCGAGGCGCGTTTTCAGAGAATCCTGAACGCCCTTCCTCAGTTCTAAGCCTGACCGCTTCGGCAAGTCCTGCCCGGGCGCGGATTCACGCGTTGCTGGCCTTCCGGAGCGTAGAGGTGTTTCCGCCTGACAACCAACGCCGGGAAATTCTGAATTCTGCCGGGATTTCCTCCGTTCCGCTTTTCCAACGCCGCTTTAGGCCGCATCTTATTGCATCCGCAACCAACGCGGAACCACCCAGGGAGTCTATGCCACCATGTGTCGGCCCCTGGAGCAGATTCCGGCTTGAAAAATCGCACCGCCGCTCTCCGCTTAACGGGATGGAGGCAGGAAACGGTGAAACTACAAAAACTTCTTGTTGGATTGATGCTGGCGAGCGGCGGTCCGGCGCTCGCCCAGTCCTCGGTGATCGGCGGTGCGTGGGGACAATCCGTGCGGGTGGTTGTCGCGGCGGACGCGTCATCGTCCTGTTCGGCGCTGGTGAAAATCGTCAGCAAAGACCTGCTGCCGGCCGCGGAAAAGTCCTTCGATCTGCGCCCCGGCCAGATGGGGTTCGTCGACGTCAACTTGAACCGGCTCGCCGATCGTTTCCGCAAACGCGTCGAGTTGCTCCCGGCGGTTCAGGTTCGCAGCGGACGCTGCACCGCGGCGGCGGAGGTGATCGAAAACCTGACCGGACGCACCATGGCCTATCAGCCGGGACTCTTGCTCCCCGCGGCGGGCGGGCCGCTCACCCCGGTCGGTGTCGCGGTGAGTCAGTTCGTCCGGCTCGGCGCGGCCCGCGGCTTTGACCCGCAACCGGACCCGCCGAAGTGCGCCGCAACTCTCGCCTTCGCGGACAGCAACGGGAATCCCGTTGGCCCGGCAAAGCCCATTAACCTGACGGCTGGAAGCTTCGAAGTCGTCGATCTCGACCCGGGTCTGCTGCTGCCTGCCTCGGGCGACCCCCATGAGCGCCGCTACGTGCAGCCCAAGCTTTTGCTCCCCGCGGCCGGGGGCGACACGCGCGGGTGCGCCCTCAGCGTCCAGGTCTACGACCGCGTTACCGGTTGGACCAACGCCGTCTACACGGCGCGGTAGCAGGAGCGCGACGCTCCGCTGCTCCGCGGCTCCCGTCGGCCGCCCACACCAAGAGGCGGCGACCAGCCAGAGCGGTTGAGGAGCGGGGCCTGATTCGGGACGCTCCATCCGGGCGCAGGCGGCATGCTTATCGCCGCGACACGAGACTACGGCAGGTACTTCGCCAGGGGCGGATTCACGCGTTCCTGGACTTCCGGATCGTCGAGGTTTTCGCGCGTGACCACCAACGGCGGGAGGTTTTGGATTTTAACGGGACTTACTCCGTTCAGCTTTTCGAGCGCCGATTTCACCGAATCGTATCCCATCCGGAACGGATGCTGAACCACGAGTGAGTCAATGACTCCCGACGTCAGGTCCTCAAGCAGATTCTGGCTGGAGTCGAAACCGACGAGGCGGACTTTATTTCCACCGCGCGCTTTTAGGGCCTGCGCCGCGCCCACCGTGGTGGACTCGTTCGAGGAGAACAGGGCATCCAGCGCCGGATGGGCGGTCAGGATGTTCTCGGTCACCGCCAGGCTCTTGGCGAAGTCCGCCGTTCCGTATCGCTTGTCCACGATCTCGATCCCCGGAAAATCCTTTTGGATTTTGTCCTGAAACCCCTGTTCGCGAGCCATGGTGGAGGCGGCGCCGGCCTGCACCATCACCATCGCGACCTTGCCCTTGCCGTTCAGGATCTTGCCCATCCGCTCGGCGGCGGCCACCCCGGCGGCGTAGTTGTCGGTCGCCACTTGCGCGACGAACTGGTCGGTGTCCAGACCGGAATCAAAAATCACGACCGGAATGCCTTGTTTGGCCGCCCGCTCTACCACATTGACCATGGCGATTTTGTCGATGGGCGCCAGCACAATCGCGTCGACCCGCTGGGTGATCATGGCGTCCAGAATCTGCAACTGGCCGGTGAAGTCGGTTTCCGAAGCCGGTCCGTTCCAAATGAGGTCGACGTCGGCTTCAAGCGCCGCTTTGCGCGCGCCGGCGTGGACGGACTGCCAGAACACATGCGCCCGTCCCTTGGGAATCACCGCGATCCGCTTTCTTCCGTGCCGCTGACAGGCGGAAACCGCCCACAGCGAAAAAAGGACCGGCGCCGTCAACCAAGCCCGCCGCCGCATCCGGGAAGCTTCGTTCACTGAGGGAAGATCTCCGGAGCTTTGATACTCTGCCAGCCCGAGCCGCTCAGAGCCTTGAGGAACGCGACCAGGTCTGCTTTCTCCTGCGCCGACAGCTTAAGGGGCTTCATGCGCTCATCCAGGTTCTTGTTGGGTTCGCCGCCCTTGTCGTAGAAGTCCACGACTTCTTCAAGCGTTTTCAGGCTGCCGTCGTGCATGTAGGGGGCGGTGAGGGCGATCTCGCGCAGGGTAGGCGTCTTGAAAGCGCCCCAGTCCCGCGGATTCCGCGTCACCGCGAAGCGCCCCGGATCGGGATTGGGTTGATTCATCCCCACACCGAGGTTGGCGTACATGTTGGTGGTAAAGTTAACGCCCTCGTGGCACTGGTCGCATTTCGCCTTGTCGAAATACACGCGCATGCCACGCACTTGCGCTTCGGTCAGCGCGGTCTTGTCCCCCGCTTTGTAACGGTCGTAGGGAGCGTTTCCCGAGAGCACGGTGCGCTCGAAGGTCGCGATCGCCTTGGCCACGTGCTCGATAGAGAACTCCTCGACACCGAAAGCTTTCCGGAAGAGCGCGCGGTACCCGGGAATGCCCTTGAGGGTGGCGACTACGGCCGTATGCGTGTTGCCCATCTCGAGGGGGTTCGCCATGGGACCGACCGCCTGCGCCTCCAGCGACGGCGCGCGGCCGTCCCAGAACTGGGCGAGGGAATAGGCCCGGTTGATCACGGTCGGGGCGTTGCGGGTTCCCTTCTGGCCGCGGATGCCGGTCGAGAACGGCTGCCCGTCGGTGAATGCATGCTTCGGGTCATGGCAGGTGGCGCAGGAAACGGTTCCATCGGCGGAAAGCCGCGGGTCGAAATAGAGCAAGCGGCCCAGTTCAGCCTTCTCCTTGGTGTAGGGGTTATCGGCGGGCCAAACGATAGGGGCCAGTCCCAGCGGGACGCGGGGGGCTAAGCCGGGGCGCTGCCCCAGCAGCGGAAGCATGGCGAGGGCCGCCGCCACCGCGCCGGCCGTAATCCGGCGAGTCATGGCTACTGCTTCAGATACCCGGTCACGTACAGCGCTTTATACCCGGCATGCTGCGCGAGCGTGCCGCTCACTTCCATGATGTGCGCCATGTGCTCGGCGGCCGCGGCGCGAAAGTTGGTCAGCCCGTCCCGGCGCGGATCGTGCTCCTCTTCCATCAGCAGGTAAAGATTGCCGTCCGCCGTCAGCAATCCGACCGGCTGCCCCGCCTGCACGCACTTCTGCCCACAAGAGCGGTGCTTCTCGCCATGCTTGCCGATTTGCAGGTAGCAGGAAAAATCGATGATTTCCCCCACCAGGGTCGTAACCTTGCCCGGATTCGCCTTGCCGTCCACCGCGGCGCCGATGGTGGTGGCGGACCAGGGCTGCGCCGGCTTCTCGCCGATTTTGCCATGCGGCGCGCGGTACGAACCGGTTTCCACAGTCATCTGCGGCTGAAGAATCGGGAAACCCTTCTTCGCCTGGCCGAACACGAACGAGGCCAGAGCCAGCACTCCGGCCGACACGAATATGGTTTGACGCGACATGGTGACGTCCCTCGATTATAAATCCGGTCAGCCCCGCACGGAGGCCGCGGGAATCTTCTTCGCCAAGTCGGTAAGCTCGGCGATGCTCTCCGGCCCGATCGTGAAACAGTCCACGCAATCCAGCGCGAGCGCGTATTGCAGGCACTCATCCGCCTTGTGGCGCAATTTCCCCGCCCCGAAGATCTTCATGCCGATAATCCCCTTGCCCGCGGCCTTCATCTGGCGCAGCACCCCGAGCACGGTTTGGGGGTCGGCATCCATGGCCACGCCCGCCGGATTAATGCGCGCCAGGTCGACCTGCACCCACGGATGCGCGGCCGCCGTTTTCAGCGCATCCAGGGTATGGCAGGAGACGCCGTGCGTCCGCACGATGCCTTTCTCGCGCGCTTCGCTGAGCACCGCCATGGCGCCCTTTTTCCGCTCGGGCCAGTCTCTGTCCATCATGCAGTGCAGCAGCAGGATATCCAGGTAGTCCGTGCCTAATTCCCGGCGGAAGCGGTCCAGGTCCGCCTTCATTTCCTTCTCGGTGGAGGCGTGCGTCTTGGAAAGAATTGTCACTTTCTCGCGGGGCACGCGTTTCAACCCTTCTTTCAGGTGCGGGTGCGTACCGTACTGGTCGGCGGAGTCCCAGAAGGTGACGCCCTGGTCAAACGCCGCCTTGAACAGGTCGCCCATGCCGCCGATTCCCAGCTTGCGCGTCTGATTCGAACTGCCGCCGACGCCGTTGGTGCCGGTTCCGATCGCCAGCCGGCTCAACTCGACTTTCATGGGGCCCAACAGCACCCGGTCCGCCGCCCCCTTCCTGGTGGATCCCGCCAACAGGGGATAGGGGAACGTCCGCAAAGAAACCCCGCCGGCCAGGGCCGCCGCGCGGGAGAGAAACTGCCGCCGCTGCATGCGCTTCGCCTCCTTGGGAAGAGAATACACCAGCGAGGGTATCACAAGGCGCCGCCCAACCGCCGGTGCGGCGGACGCGCCGCCGAAGCCATGCCGTTTCCGGTAAGCTGAGGCCATGCGCCGGGCGCGCCGCCACCCGCCCGGCGGGGAGACGCTTCCGCAATGACCGCCTTGATCTTCTCCGACATTCACAGTGACCTGAAGGCTCTCCAGCGGCTGGCGGCGACGCCCGCCGACCACTACTTCTGCGCCGGAGACCTGGTGTCGTGGGCCCGCGGGCTGGACGCCTGCGGCGAGATCCTCCGCCCGCTGGGCGAGCGGCTGCACGTGATTCCGGGCAACCACGAATCGGCCGCGCAAATCGCGGCGTTCTGCGCCAAATTCGGCTTTGACGACTTCCACGGCAAGACGATGGAGCTGGGCGGCTGTCACCTCGGCGGACTGGGTTATTCGAGTCCGACGCCCTTCGACACGCCCGGGGAGTACTCCGAGGAAGAGTTGGCGGAGAAGCTTGGGCCGTTCGGCGCGCTCGAACCGCTGGTGATGATTTGCCACGCGCCCCCGTTTCAAACCGCGCTCGACCAGATCCGGCCCGGGCTCCATGCGGGAAGCCGCGCTGTCCGCGCCTTCATCGAGGACCGCCAGCCGCGGTATCTGTTTTGCGGGCACATCCACGAGGCCGAAGGCATGTCCGTGCGCCTCGGCAGCACGCAGGCCGTCAACGTGGGCAAACGGGGCTATCTGCTAGAATTGTAAGCAAGAGTACGACTCTCCCGTTTTACCGCCATGACGCTGGAAGAACTCGAACGCGAATACGCGCCGCTCCGTCAACAGGCTTCTGCCGTGCGGAGCTATCTTTGACGCGCCCGCCAAGCACAAGCAACTCGATCAGTTTGAGCAATTGATCTCCGCGCCGGATTTCTGGGCGCAGCCGGAAAAGAGCCAGAAGGTGATGCAGGACCGCAAGCGGCTGGAGGAAGCCATCGCGGACGACCGGCGGATCGCCTCGCTGACCGACGACCTGGACACCCTGTTCGAGCTGGCGCGCGAGGGCGAAGACGTCACCGCGGACATCCAGCGGGAGATGAAATCGTTTGCCGCGCTGGTGGAAAAGCTGGAAACGGCCATGCTGCTGTCCGGCGAGCACGACCATCGCAGCGCCATTATGACGATTCACCCGGGCGCGGGGGGCACCGAAAGCCAGGACTGGGCGGAGATGCTGCTGCGCATGTACCTCCGCTGGGCTGAGCGCGACGGTTTTCAGGCGGTGATCACGGACCGCCTGGAGGGCGAGGGCGCGGGCATCAAGTCCGTTACCTTCGAGATCAACGGCGACGGCGCCTACGGGCTCTTGCAATCCGAAATCGGCGTGCATCGCCTGGTTCGCATCTCTCCGTTCGACGCCAACGCGCGGCGGCATACCTCGTTCGCGTCGGTGTTCGTCTATCCGCAGATCGACGACGAAATCAAGATCGAGATCAAGCCGGATGACATCCGTATCGACACGTTCCGGTCTTCGGGCGCGGGCGGGCAGCATGTCAACATGACGGATTCGGCAGTACGCATTACGCACTTCCCCACCGGGATCGTGGTGACGTGCCAGAACGAGCGTTCCCAGCACAAGAACCGGGACTCCGCTTTCAAGCAGTTGCGCGCCCGCCTGTATGAGGCCGAGCTCGAGAAGAAGCGCGAAGAGGCGCGCAAAACCGAGGCTTCCAAGCTGGACATCAACTTTGGCAGCCAAATCCGCAGCTACGTGCTGGCGCCCTACCGGTTGATTAAAGACCACCGGACCAAACTGGCGATCGGCGACGTCGACCGCGTCCTGGACGGCGACCTGGATCCCTTCATCCACGCCTGGCTGGTCTACCGGAAAACGGGCAAGACGGCAGGTCCCGACGGGAAGGACGACCTGCCCGAGTAGCGGGCAGCCCATGGTGGATGCCGCTGAGTTGCGCCGCGCCGCCGGGATTCTCCGGGAGGGCGGCCTGGTGGCTTTTCCCACCGAGACCGTATATGGGCTCGGCGCGAATGCGCTCGACGCGGCGGCCGTGGAGCGCATTTACCGGGCGAAAGGACGGCCCAAGCAGAGCCCGCTGATTGTCCACGTGGCCAGCGTGGCGATGGCGCGCGCACTGGCCCGGGTCTGGCCTCCCGCCGCCGAGCGCCTTGCGCAGCGCTTTTGGCCCGGCCCGCTGACGCTGGTGGTCGAGAAGTCGCCCGGCGTTCCCGACGTGGTTACCGCCGGGCTGGGTACGGTGGGACTGCGGTGTCCCAAGCACCCGGTGGCGAGGGCGCTGATCGAGGAGGCCGGCGTGCCCCTGGCCGGGCCGAGCGCCAACCGGTTTGGAGAGACGTCGCCGACGCGGGCCGAGCATGTCCGCCGTTCGCTAGGCGACGCTGTGGACTTGATCCTCGACGGAGGGCCGTGCGAGGTCGGCATCGAATCGACGGTCGTATCCCTGGCCGGCGAACCGGTGCTGCTGCGGCCGGGCGCCATCAGCCGAAAGGAACTGGAAGAAGCCTGCGGCTGCCCAATTGCCGTGCGGGGCGCTGCGCGCCCGGATTCGCCGCATCCCTCGCCTGGTCTCCACCCCCGCCACTACAGCCCGCGCACTCCGGTTTGGCTGGTCGCTGGCGAGGCGCCGCTGCCGCCCGGCCGCGGCGCGTGGCTATGGCTCCGTACCCCGCGCGCCGCCGAACGGGCCATTCGCATGCCCGATAACCCCCTGCATTATGGCCAATTGTTGTATAAAACATTTCACGACCTAGATGTTTTAGGTCTGGACTGGATCGCCGTGGAACCTCCGCCCGAAGATTCCCGCTGGGAGGCCGTCGCGGATCGCCTGACCCGCGCAAGTTATAGATAATATTAGTTCGTCTGCCAACGCCGGACCGGAACCCGGCGGCGCTGGTATACTGAGAAGGTGAAATCCACCAAACTCGTGAGCCGGAAATCCGTGTGGCGTTTCTGGCCGCTGGCCGATGATTTCGAGACCGAAATTTTCGATAGCTTAGCCTGGGATCTCCCCGGCTATCGCAAGCCAGGCATTGGCCCCGGCCGATATCTTTCCCGTGGATTCCCGCCGCGTTCCGCAGCCAGCGTACGATCAAATTGAATCGACTTTGTCGTTTTCTCCTCTGGAGAACGTTACGCCTGACATCCTGGGGTCCTTTTCCTAAATGGCTTTGCAGTCAATCTCCGCGAAGACGTCCGATGCAGACGCGAGGCTTCTTCCGCGGAAGACTTTTCCCGGTTTTGTCATGCCAAGAGAGGTTTTCCGTCAGCAATCCTGCGCGTCATTGAATTGGGATGACCGCCGGGCGGGCCTGCGCGCCCGCGATCGTCAGCGCCACGGGTTGGAGCCCGGCCGGAACGCCATCGGGGATCCGCACGTTGATCTGGTACAGCCCGACGTTGCCAGGGGTGAGGCCGCAGAACAGGACCTCGGCTTCCTGCCCGCCAATGGTTACCACCGGACGCGCCTGAGTTCGCGCCAGCGGGGCGGCCGGCGTCGGCTCTCCGCTTGCGGGGCGGTGATCCACCGGACCGAGCCCATTGGCGTACAACTGGACGAAGCCGCCGCGGCGCGCGGGATTGGCGGCGGTCACCACGTTGCCGCCCTGATCGACCGCCGCGAGCAGACGCCTCCCGCTGGCCGCGTCATCAAACTCGAAAAAAGCCGGCGACTGGTTGGCGAGCGGCACCGTGAACACCGCCGTCGTGTCGTTGGGCCCCTCGCCGATGCTCACCTTCATGGCCACCGAGTTCAGGCCCTGGAACTCCCAGGGGATCTGCACGTTCACCTGTCCCCCGCTGACAAAGTGCAAGCGCCCCGGCAGGCTCAGGTTGGCCGCGTCGAAGCTCACGCTCACTCCGGCCAGCGAGACCGGCAGCGACGCCGTGCTGGCCACGCGCGCCGCCTCGCTAAGGCCGCGTCCGAAAATCGAGATGTACGATCCGGGAGCCAGCCTGCCGGGTTGGCCTGAAGCCGCGTTCACCACCCCGTTCGAGTCGATGACCGGCCGCAGCCGCGCCCGTCCGAAGAAATTCAGCGCCAGGCGGCCCACTTCCAGCCGGAATTGCTGTTCGCCAAGTTGCGGTCCCAGCGTGACAAAAGCGAACGTGATGCCCGCCACATCGGTGCGCGGCAGTTGTTCGTCGACGCGCCCGCCTCCGCGGACGGCGAAGAAGTCCGTCGCGATGCCGTCGACGGGAACGCCGTACTGGTCCACCACCTTGGCCTCCAGCAGCCAGCCTTTCTCCCCGACGATGCCCAGGAAGTCCTGGCCGTACATGGACAGCACGTCAAACGGGATGCCGTCCCCGGCCAGGTAGAGGAAGGGCACGCGGAGTTCGGCGCCAGCGCCGCGAACCAGCAGCGCCCCTTCGTATTGACCCGGCCTTGGCTGGCTGCCGGAGAGCCGCACCGTCACATTCGCGCTCTGGCCCGGGTTCAGTTGCAAGCGAGCCGGCTCGGCGGCGAGTTGGGTGTTGGGGTCGGCGTCCCGCCGGCTGACCGCCAGGTCAAACGCAGCCGTCTGGTTCCTCACGTTGGTAACCCGCAAAGTGATGCTGCGCGGCAGCGGCGCGCGCTGGCTGATCACGCCGAACGACAGCGTGGCTGGTTCGATCGTCGCGGGAACTTGCAGGGCGCGCTCGACATGCAATTTTCCGTTGCCCACCGCCACCACGCGCGCCCGGCCTTCCGGCCCGGTGACATCCTGCGAGGCCGAGTGCACCAGCGCGGACTTGATTTGCGCGGGGCGAAAGCCCGGAAACCGCTGCTGGACCAACGCCGCCGCCCCCGCCACCATCGCCACCGAAAAACTCGTGCCCTGCGCCACGGTGAACCCGGCGGGGTCATAGAGCTCGCCGTTGGGGTCCAGCGTCTGGGCCCCGGTGTACAGATCGGTTCCCACCGCCACCAGTTCCGGCTTGATGGGCGCTTCGCCCCGCGTGACGTCGCCAATGGAAGGGCCGTGCGAGGTGAACTCCGCCACGGTGTTGAACTCCGCGTCGCGGGCGCGCAGCGCCACGTCCAGGGTCACCCTGGCGTTCGGGCTACGGGCGAGAAACTGCTTCAACTCCTTCGCGTCGCGGTTGCGGATCAAAACGGCGGGAATCCCGGTCTCGGCGAGCGCGCGGGGGTAGAACAGAGCGTTCACTCCTTCGGGCTGATAGAGCACCACCCCGACCGCACCGGCGCGCTGCGCATGGTTGACCTTCTCGGCAAACGCGCAGTCTCCCCGCTCGATCAGCGCGATCGCGCCGGCGAGCGTATCCCGTCCGAGCGGCGCACACGCCCGCCCGTCGTCCTGGAGGCTAGCCACGTCCCGGAGGGGCGCGGTCAGCGTTCCCGCGGGTTTCGGACCGTTGCCGAACAGCGCGTCGATTTCCCGCAAGGGGGCCGGCGCGGCCGGATCCTCGACCCGCACCGTCTGGAAAAAGATGTGGGCATTGGTGGAAGCGCCCACCGTGATCGCCGACGGCGCCGTGCCCGGCGTGTTGATGGTGTTGTAAGCCGGGACCTCGAACTCCAGGCCGTCATTGCCCGCCGCCACCACGACCGTAAGACCCAGCCGTACCGCGTTCTCCACCGCGTAAGCCCGAACGTCGCAGGCATCCTGGGGGATATCCAAGCCAAAGCGCACGGTTCCGCGGCAATCCGGATCCCGCACCAGCGGCCCGAATTCCGCCGGACTGCCTAACGACAAGGTGACGATATCCATGCCGTCGGCGATGGCGTCCTGCAAGGCGCGGATGATGACCGAAGTGCGGGTGGAGTCGTTGACGCCGGGTGAGCCAAAGATCTTGTAGTTGCCCAGGTACGCGCGCGGGGCCATGCCAACGATCGTGCCGGCGGGACCACTCACCCGCCGTCCGGCCGCGATCATCGCCACCGCGGTGCCATGGCCCTTACGGTCCCGCGGCGTCGTGTCATCCGGCCGCGAGTCCTCCGGCAGCACGTCCACGAAAGGCAGTTGAGAAACATAACTGCGCGCCACAATGATCTTGTTGTTGGTGTACGCCAGGTCTTCCGGACGTCCTTTCGGGAAGCCGGCAGGAACCGGCAACGTGTGATCTTGAAAGGCCGGGTGGGAGTGTTCGAGGCCGGAATCCAGAATGCCGATGCGGACGCCCTGCCCGGCGTTGGATTCGCCGCCCACCAGCGCCCACGCCTGAGTGGCGCTCATCAGGTCCAGCGCCCGGTGCAGTTTCGGCCGGACCGGCGGCAGGTACTGCACGTAGCGGACGCCGGAAAGTTTGGCCAACGCCTCCGCCTCGGTGCGGGTGGCGTGCACGAAGATCGCGTTGACCAGCGTGTCGGAAGCGAAGGAGACGGGGATGTCGCGTTCGGCGAGGATCCGCTCGACCGCCGCCTGCTGGAGTTGAATACGAGCGCGCCTACCAGCCGCGGCCGCCGTCGCGAGGTCTTTCCGGGACTGCGCTTGGGCGGCGAGGGGTGGATCCGCCAACACGATCGCGTACTCGCCGGCATCCCGCGCGCCCTCGGCCAACGCCGCCGGTCCAAGCACGACCGCGAGGACGACGAGCGCGACAAACCTTCGGAATAAGGACATCATACGGCGTGATGGACGGCGGCGTTGCAGGAGCGGTTTCCGCGCCGGCGACGCAGCGGCCTCACCGCATTCGGCGGATTTTGCTGCCGACGCTGCGCCGCCTCAGCTATTTTGCCGCTCTCGGGCTCCTGGGAGCAGTCGTCAGCCCGTCGTTTTGGCCGCCGAGGCGGCGCTAACGCACCCGCACCGTCCGGCCCGTCGCAGACAAGCCCACAATTGTCCCCGGTTCATCCAGGCCGGAAGCCCGGAACGTGGCGGTCTCCGTGGTAGGCAGCAAGGTGAGGCCAATCAGGCCGAGATCGTCCTCCGACCGAGTCTCTGGCAGGATGGCGAGGGTCGACGCGGGTACGGTAAACGAAGTCTGCGAACCCGGGATCACGCAAATAAACGTCCCTGAAACATCGTTGACCGAATCGTTGGCCGTGCCTACAATCAGCACGTTCTGGTCCGGGCGGGAACCGGTCCAATTCAGCGTCAATCCTGCCGTCCTGTTCACGGTTGCTGTCTGGTCGCGATTGGTCCAGGTAAGCGGAGGGGGCAAGGTAAACGTGGCCGAAAACGCGCCGACGTCCGCGCCTCCCCGGCCCGACACCGTGAACGAACCGGGATTGAGGAAGAGCGGATTCTGCGGTAAGCCGGGAAGCGGCAAGGACCCTCCGATCAGGCCGAAGTACGAGCCCTTCGATTCGGGATCCTGCTCAAGCTCCCGGGATCCGCCTGCTCCCGAGACCGTGATCGTCCGGCCCGCGTCCAGACCGCGCCCCAGATCGAGATCCAGCGAATCGCCGCCCAGCAGATCCAAACTGTCCTCTCCGGCAAACGCGATGCAGGAGCCCGGGGGCGGCAGCGAGGTCGTCGGATTGTAATTCAAATCCGGAATCGCGGGCGTTTCGGCGAATTCGCCCACTCCCAAATCCAGATTGAGCGTCAGCGGTTCGGCGCCCTCCAACACGAACAATCCGCTCAGCCGGATCAGCGAGATTAAACCCGTTTTTACCCGAGAAGCGTTCACCGGACTGAGTGGATTGAACGCATCCCCACAACGCTCGCCCCGCGCCTGGATCGCCATCGTGGCCGTGTTGCTCCACAAATCGCCCGCGCGAAGTTGGAGCGGCACGTAACATCCCTGCGGCGCGTCGGCGGGCACGTCGAACACAATCTGATCGAGGCCCGGGAACTCCGGCGAACGCCCGCGATAGCGAATCACGGTTGCCGGGCGGCCGCCGACCAGGATCTGCAACGTCACGGGCAGGTCTCCCGCGGGAGGACGCACATTATCCGCGCCCTGCAAGACGGGGCCAAGTCCCGTGCCCCAAAGGATTGCCGGCTGGCCCGGCCGCGCGGTGGCGGCTTGAGTGTTGAGCGGCGTGCGGGCCGCGTCCACAAAGTTCTGCACAATCGCCGGCCCAGCCCCGGTGGAAGGAACCGTGAACATGCCAAAGGCGCTCCGGACCACCCGGGTCCTGGCGGGAGCGCTGGTCCGGCCCTGATAGGTGACCCGGACTTCGATTTCGCCCACCGGCGTATTGGACGGCAGAATGGCGTTGATCTGGTTCGTCCAGGCGAACAGCACGAAAGCGTCGAACGTCTGACTCCCCGCCGTGATGCGCACGCTCGACCCACCGAGCGAAGTGGGCAAGGGCAGCGACGCCGCCTGCACGCCGGTAGCGGCGTTGTTCGAGGTCCCTGGGCCCAGGTTCGAACCTTTGATGGAAAAGATGCACCCTTGCGCCAGCGCGCCGCCCGGCAGCGCCGAGGGCAACTGGCTGGCGGCGTTCACGATCCCGCCAGGGTTGATGGTGGGAGTTTGCGCCCAAGCCGCCCCCGCCGCCGCAAACACCAGGCAGACTATGATGAATCGAATCATGCTCGCTCCTCCGAAAGCGCTCCTTCATATTAACTGGTTCTCGACGGCTAGAGGAGGACAGCCGCCAGCGGCCGCGGACGCCCGCCCGCCAGCTATTTCTTTGCCGGTTCTTTCGGCGTGGCGACAGGTGGCTGCCCTTCCGGCTTGCGGTCGCCTTCCTCCACCACCTCGCCGAACCGGATGGTAGTCTCCGCGCCGAACCGCTTGTAGTTTTCGTATCTCACCGTCATGCGAATGCGCTGCTGGCCGGACTGGAAGTGCAGCGTATCGTTCGCGATCGTGTACGTAGGGAACCAAAACTTGCCGTCGATCTGCTCGCGGTAGGTCTCAAAGCGCGGGAACTGGTTATCCGAACCCTTCTTCAGGATGCCAACGCCTTTGCCGTAGGTCTTGACAATTTGGAGGTCGCGGTCATCCACCCAGATTTGCCCTTCAAAATAGCGCTGCCCGGGCTCCATCTTTTTGGGTTTCACCGAGAACAGGTAGCAAGGGATCTCATCGACGTTCTGGCGGCCCAGATAATCGACGCGGTACTTGTCGATGTCAGCGGTGGTGAGCACGAAAGGCTGGACGTTTCGCAGGTCCTGCTCGTCTTCCGGAGTCAGCAGAATGTTCCGGAGGGTGGACACCGGGGCGCGCACCACCCGCTCGGTGCGCTTGCCATCCGGGTTGAAGACGATGTCGGACACCATCTCGAACCGGCCCATCGGCGTGCCGGAGGGGCTGAGTTCCTGAATGCGCACCGTCTGCCGGTACGTATATTGTTCGCGGGCTTTTGCGAACTCCGCCTCCTTGGCGGCGAAGCGCCGGACGATATCTTCCGGCGGAGGGTCCGCCGTGTTCGCCGCCGCCGGCAAGCCGGCAGTCAGCAGGAGCACTAACGAAGAAACGGCTTTGCGCATGTAAACCACACTCCCGTAGGCTAGCGGCCCCCCTCCGGGCCGATTCATCGTAACGGACGCCCCGGCAGACCAGAGGGTTACTCTGCGCTCTTGCCCAGCAACTGGCGAGCGATCGTCAGCAGTTGGATGTTGCTGGTGCCCTCGTAAATCCGCCCAATCTTCACATCCCGGTAGAGCTTCTCCACCGGGTAATCCTTCGTGAACCCGACGCCGCCAAACACCTCCACCGCTTGCGAGGCAACGTGTTCGGCGATTTCCGACGCATAATATTTTGCCATGGCCGCTTCGGTCAGGAAGGGCCGGCCGGCATCCCGCAAGCGGGCGGCGTTGTATACCAGCAGGCGGGCCGCCTCCACCTCGGTGGCCATCTTGGCCAAAGCAAACTGTACGCCCTGGAATTCGCCGATCGTTTTGCCGAATTGCTTCCGCTGGCGAGCATACGCGAGCGCATGGCCGAGCGCTCCCCGCGCCAGACCGGCCATCTGCCCCCCGATGGCGATCCTGCCTTCGTTCAGCGTCTCGATGGCGATCTTATAGCCCTTGCCCGGCTCGCCCAGCACGTTCTCCTTGGGCACGATGCAATCTTCCAGAATCAGCTCGCACGTCGAGGAGGCGCGAATGCCCAGTTTGTCCTCCTTCTTGCCGACCTGAAAACCCGGGAAGCTGCGTTCCACCAGAAACGCGGTGACGCCCCGGTACCCGGCGGTGGGGTCGATGGTGGCGAACAGGAGATACAGTCCGGCCTCGGCGGCGTTGGTGATCCACAACTTGCGTCCGGTGAGCAGATAGTGATCGCCGCGATCCCAGGCCCGCGTCGTCAGCGAAAATGCGTCCGAGCCCGCGGAGGACTCCGAGAGCGCATACGCGGCCACCGTATCCGCCGCCAAGCGCGGCAGGTAGCGCCGCTTCTGCTCCTGGCTGGCCCAGCGCAGCAGAGCATTGTTGACCAGCGTGTTCTGCACGTCCACAATCACCGCCGCGGCGGGGTCCACCGCGGCGAGTTCCTCGACGGCGAGCACGCTTTGAAAAAAAGTGCCGCCCTGCCCGCCGTATTCCTCGGGTATCTCGATCCCCATCAGGCCAAGTTGAAAGAACTGGCGCAGCAGGCCGGGTTGGAACTGGGCTGCTTCATCCATGGCTCGCGCATGGGGCGCAATCTGTTCGCGCGCGAACTGGCGCACCATGTTCTGGAAAAGCCGGTCATCTTCGGTAAGCTGGGTGAGGGGAGGCGCCGGGGTCTCGACAGCGGACATAGGCCCAGTGTAACCCGCCTGCCAAACCCGCCCGGCGCGGACCGGCCTCGCCGGAAACCTTTTGACTTTCCGGCGCTTCTATGGTGTCATACGCTTAATGACGAGGTTGTCCCCGAACAGTTCCGCTCATGTTTCCAGGACGTAGATTTTCCGGCCCGCCACGCAGGCAGAACCGCAGAGAGAACGTCAACGAATCGATTCGTGTCAAAGAGGTTCGCGCCGTCTTTCCCGACGGGGCGACCGAAATCATGCCCACGGCCACGGCTCTGAAGCGCGCGCAGGAAATGGGTCTCGACCTGGTGCTCATTGCGCCCACCGCGACGCCGCCAGTCGCCAAAATCGTGGACTTCGGCCATTATCAGTACGAGCAAAAGAAAAAGGAGCACGAGGCCAAGAAGAAGCAGCACGTCGTGCAGGTAAAGGAATTGAAGTTCCGGCCGAACACGGACGACCACGATTACGATTTCAAGAAAAACCACGCGATCCGGTTCCTGAAAGAGGGCAACCGCGTCAAAGCGGTGGTGCAATTCCGCGGGCGCGAGATTGCGCACACCGATCTGGGCAAGCGCTTGTTAGAGCGCTTCGCAGCCGATCTGGCCGCCTATGGCTCGGTGGAAGGAGCTCCCCGGATGGAGGGGCGCAACGCCCACATCCTGATCAGCCCGGTCAAGGGCGCCAAGCCGGTTTAGTCCTCCGCCAGTTGCGTTCGGCGGCGAATTTCGGCTACTCTCAGATCTCTCCCCCCGCTGGTTCCTGTCGCGCATTCTGTTTAGTGAACAAATCCGGCCGGAAAGCTTCCGGCCAGCGGGAAAACGCGCGGATCGAGTTTGTGGCGACAATGCACAAAGGCAACAAGACACTGATTGCGGTGGTCAAAGATCTGTTGTTCTCCGCGAAGATCACGGAGGCGGCCAAGCGGACGGGCCTGACCCTGCACTATGCGACTACCGAGTCCGAAGTCCTCGATCGGGTCAAGGAGCGGCCCACGCTGATCATCATGGATCTGAATTTGGAGGCCGCCCATCCGCTGCGGCTGATTCAGAAGCTCAAATCCAGCCCGGAGACCAAGGGCATCAGCATCATCGGCTATCTTCCTCACGTGCAGGCGGATCTAAAATTGAAGGCGCAGCAAGCCGGCTGTGACATGGTGATGCCCCGGTCGGCGTTTTCCATGAATTTGGTGCAGATTCTCAAACGTCACGCCGGCATTGTTTGAGACAGCCCCTCCCGCCTGTGCCGCCGGGCTCGCTCTTGGTTTAATCTAGGGTTAAGTCACCGACTTTCATACTTGGCGCGATCGAGCATGAAGGCAATCTGGATTCTCTCCGCGTGGGCCGTGGCGGCCGGGGCGGCGGCGTCGGCCGCTGATCGAATTGACTTCGCAAGGCAGTTGCAACCCGTGCTGAAGCAGGCCTGCCAGCATTGCCACGGTGAAAAAGCGCAAATGGGCGGGCTGCGCCTGGATGCGAAACAGGCGGCGTTCCGGGGCGGCCATTCCGGACCGGCGATCGTGCCCGGCCGGGCGGAAGCCAGCCCGCTGTATCAGCGGGTGGCCGGTCTCGGCGACCAGGCGCGGATGCCCATGGGCTCCAAACCGCTGCCCGCCGAACAAATCGCCCTGATTCGGGATTGGATCAACCAGGGCGCCGAATGGCCGGAAGGGCAGAGCGCCCGGAATGTCGAGATCAAGAAGCACTGGGCGTTCATCCCACCGCGGCGTCCCGCGCTGCCGGAGGTGCGCCGCCTCACCTGGGTGCGTACCCCCGTGGACCGGTTTATCCTCGCGCGGCTCGAGCGCGAAGGCTTGGCCCCCTCGGCGGAAGCGGACCGGGTCACGCTGCTGCGCCGGCTCAGCCTGGACTTGACCGGCCTTCCACCCACCCCCGCCGAAGTCGACGCCTTTGTGCGCGACCGCACCCCGAAAGCCTTTGAGAAGCAGGTCGAGCGGCTGCTTGCCTCGCCGCACTACGGGGAACGCTGGGCCCGCCACTGGCTCGACGCCGCCCGCTACGCCGACTCGGACGGTTTTGAAAAAGACAAGTCCCGCCAGGTCTGGTTCTACCGCGATTGGGTAATCCGCGCGTTCAACCGCGACCTGCCCTACGACCGGTTCATCATCGAGCAACTGGCCGGCGACCTGCTGCCGCAGGCCTCCCAGGAGCAGATCGTGGCCACCGGCTTCCTCCGCAACTCGATGATCAACGAAGAGGGCGGCATCGACCCCGAGCAGTTCCGCATGGAGGCGATGTTCGACCGCATGGACGCCATCGGCAAGAGCGTTCTCGGCATCACCATCCAGTGCGCGCAATGCCATAACCATAAGTACGATCCGCTGTTGCAGGAAGACTACTACCGGATGTTCGCCTTTCTGAACAACGCGCACGAGGCCAACGTGGCCGTCTATACGCCGGAAGAGCAGGCGCGGCGCGCGGACCTGTTCCGGCAGGTGCGCGAACTCGAAGCCGGTTTGCAGCACCGCACTCCCGATTGGGCGGAACGGATGGCGCGCTGGGAGGACCGCGTGCGCGACGATCAGCCGGCCTGGACCGTCATCCGCCCTTCGGTGGATGATATCTCCACCGGAGGGCAGCGGTACTTCCAGTTGGAAGACGGCTCGTTCCTCGCCCAAGGCTACGCGCCCACCAAACACCGCGCCAAGTTTACGACGCAAACCACTCTGAAAAAAGTCACCGCCGTCCGGCTGGAACTGCTCAACGACCCGAACCTTCCGCTGGGCGGGCCGGGGCGCTCGATTCGGGGCACGGGGGCTTTGACGGAGTTCGAAGTCGAGGCCGCGCCGGCCAACGCGCCGGACAAAACCGTCCCGGTCAAGATTGCCCGGGCCACGGCGGATGTATCCCCGCCGGAGCGCCCGCTGGAGGCCATCTTCTTCGATAAATCCGATAAGAAGCGCCTGGTTGGGCCCATCGAATTCGCCATCGACGGCAAGGAGGAAACCGCCTGGACGCACGATACGGGGCCCGTCCGGCGTAATCTGCCGCGCAAAGCGGTTTTTGTCTTCGAGCAGCCGGTCGAGTTCGCCGAAGGCGCGGTGTTGCACATTTATCTCAGCCAGAAACACGGCGGCTGGAACAGCGACGACAATCAAAACCACAATCTGGGCCGGATGCGCCTCTCCGTCACCGATGCGCCGGACCCGGTGGCCGATCCGCTGCCGGCGCGGGTCCGGGAGATTCTGGGCGTGCCGCGCGAGCAGCGCACTCCGGCCCAGACACAGGCCGTATTCGCGTATTGGCGGACCACCGTGCCCGAATGGAGCGCGGTCAACCGCCGGATCGACGAGCTGTGGGCCACGCACCCGGAGGGATCCTCGCAGTTAGTGTTGGCCGAGCGCGACCGCATGCGGGAAACCCACTTATTGCTGCGCGGCGATTTTTTGAAGCCCGGCAAGGTGGTCGCCGGCGGCGTGCCTGGGTTTTTGCACCCGATGCCCCCCGGCGCGGAGCCGAACCGGCTGGGCTTCGCCCGCTGGCTGGTGGACCGCAATTCGGCCACCACGGCCCGCTCCCTGGTCAACCGGGTTTGGCAGCAGTATTTCGGCGTCGGCCTGGTGGCCTCGAGCGAAGACCTCGGCTCGCAAGCCGACCCGCCCTCGCACCCCGAACTGCTCGATTGGCTCGCCGTCGAATTCATGGATGCCGGCTGGAGCCTTAAGCACCTCCACCGCTTGATTGTGACCTCGGCTACTTACCGGCAGTCCTCGAAGGTGACTCCCGAGCTTTATGAGCGCGATCCGCAGAACCGGCTGCTCGCGCGCGCGCCGCGGCTGCGGGTGGAGGCGGAAATCGTGCGGGACATCACGCTCGCCGCCAGCGGACTGCTGGAGCCCACCGTGGGCGGGCCCAGCGTCTACCCTCCGGCGCCCGATTTCCTGTTTCAGCCGCCAGCCAGTTACGGCCCCAAGAACTGGTACGAGGAGAAAGGCGCCAACCGCTACCGGCGCGCGCTGTACACCTTCCGCTTCCGCTCGGTCCCGTATCCGATGCTGCAAATCTTCGACGCCCCGAACGGCGATATGTCCTGCGTCCGCCGGGTGCGCTCGAACACGCCGTTGCAGGCCCTGACCAGCCTGAACGAGCCCTTGTTTTTGGAAACCGCGCGCGCGCTCGCGCTGCGCACCCTGCGGGAAGGCGGCGCTTCCGACGCAGCCCGTCTGACCTACGCTTTCCGGCGCTGCGTTGCCCGCCATCCTACCGCCGAAGAGACCGCCGAATTACTGGGGTTGCTGGAGCGGCAGACCCGCCGCTACCAGGAGGACGCGCGGCAGCCCTGGGATCTGGCGGCGGACGACCCGGCGCGGCCGCCCGCGTTGCCGCCCGGCGTGACGCCTGCCCAGGCCGCCGGCTGGACCGCCGTCGCCCGCGTGCTGCTGAACCTGGACGAGACCATCACCAGAGAGTAATCGAGGAGGCAAGTCGCGATGAACCGAGAACCGCATCCTTCGCTCCACCGCCACTATCGCGAGATCACGCGCCGCTGGTTCTTTGAGCAGTGCGGCGTCGGGTTGGGCGGCATCGCGCTCGGACATTTGCTTCAGCAGGCCGGCTTCGCGGCCCCCGTCGCCCCGGCCAACCCGCTGGCGCCCAAACCGCCCCATCACGCGCCCAAGGCCAAGCGCGTGGTCTTCCTCTTCATGGCCGGCGCGCCGAGTCATCTCGAACTGTTCGATTACAAGCCCCAACTCGCAAAGTTCGACGGCACGCTGCCCCCCGCGGATTTGCTGAAAGGATACCGGGCGGCGTTCATCAATCCCAATTCCAAGTTGCTGGGACCCAAGTACAAGTTCGTCCGCGCGCCCAACGGCACGCTGATTTCCGAACTGTTGCCGCACACGGCCACCATTCTGGACGACATCGCGGTGGTGAAATCCATGGTGACCGACGCCTTCAATCACGCACCCGGCCAGTTGCTGATGAATACGGGCTCGCAGCAGTTCGGCCGGCCGAGCATGGGGGCGTGGGTGACCTATGGCTTGGGCTCGGAGTCGCAGGACCTGCCGGCCTTCGTGGTCTTTAGTTCGGGCAAGAAAGGTCCCAGCGGCGGCAATTCCTGTTGGGGCAGCGGCTTCCTGCCGACGGTCTACCAGGGCGTGCAGTTCCGCGGCAGCGGCGAGCCTGTGCTGTACCTGTCAAACCCCCGCGGCGTCGACGACGAAGTGCAGCGGGATTCCCTGGCCAGTCTCCGCAAGCTCAACCAGATGCGGCTCGACGCCGTGGGCGATCCGGAGATTGCCACCCGCATCAACTCCTTCGAAATGGCTTTCCGGATGCAAGCCACGGCGCCCGAGGTCATGGATATTTCCAAAGAATCTCAGGCCACGCTCGACATGTACGGGGCCGAGCCGGGCAAACCGTCGTTCGCCAACAATTGCCTGCTGGCCCGGCGGCTGCTCGAAAAGGGGGTCCGTTTCATTCAGCTTTATCACGAGGCGTGGGATCAGCACGGCAACCTTGTCAAGGACCTGAAGAAGAACTGCGAGGACACCGACCGGGCCAGCGCCGCGCTGGTCAAGGACCTGAAACAGCGCGGCCTGCTCGACGACACGCTAGTGATCTGGGGCGGTGAATTCGGCCGCACGCCGATGGTCCAGGGCGGTGACGACGGGCGCGACCATCACCCCAATGCATTCACCATGTGGCTGGCGGGGGGCGGCATCAAGCCAGGGCTGGTGCTCGGCGAGAGCGATGAGCTTGGTTTCAACGTCGTGAAAGACAAAGTCCACGTGCACGACCTGCACGCGACTCTGCTCCACCTGCTCGGCTTCGAGCACACGCGCCTGACCTACCGATTCCAGGGCCGGGATTTCCGCCTCACCGATGTCCACGGCGAAGTGGTTTCCTCCCTGCTGGCCTGACGCCGCCGGCGGGCACGCGCTACAAGCCCACCAGCGGGCGCAGCCGCTCGGCCTCGAGCAGGTCGTTCACCAGTAGATTCAGGTGCAGGCCGCGCGGTTCGAGCGAATCCATGAGCAGCCGCACCTCGTCAGGGCGGAAATAACCTCGCACCACCAGCGGCCGGCCCGCCCGTTGCACGCGCTGGAAATAAGGAATTAGCTCCGCCGTGGAAGGACCTACGGCGTCCTTGTTGATTTCCAGGCAGCGGATCTCGCGGACGTCCAGAAAATCCTCGAGCAGAAACATCGAACTCGCATGCAGGTGGATGAAACTGTATTCGAAGCGCGCGCCCATCATCCGGTCTACCGGCTGCACGAACCGGCGGTACAGCGCCGGCGAGTAGACCGCGGTGGCGTCCTCCTGGAGACGGGCGACCGGTCCCGGCGCCCAGATCGAATATTGCGCGTCAAAATAGCCGCCCGCGAAACGCGGCAGCCGCTGCCACAAAGCTTCGGTGAGCTCGCAGAAGATCTCACCCATCCGCCACAGCAGCGCGGCGGCGCGCTCGGGGTCGTCGCCCAAATCGAGCAGGCTCTCGGTGTGGCCGCGCAAGACAGCGTGCAAATCGGCCGGCCCGAGTTCGGCGGAGTGGCTGACCGGAAAACGCCCGGCCGCTTCTTTTACCAGCGCGTCGGCGAAGGCGAAGTATTTCCGCCGCCACGGATTGTCGGGGTCGATACGAACCTCCAAGGCCTCGGCGAGCGAGAGATGGCGCTCCTCGCCGAGCACGTTCTCCGGCAGGATGCGCAGCCGGCAGCCAAGCATCGCCGGCAACCACGGCAGCGCGACTTGGCCCGGACAAGCGCCGCGGAACACGTCGTCGTCCAGAAACTCGCCCTCGCGCAGCATCCGGACATGGTCATCGAGAAACGCCTCCGGGTCGATCATCTCCAAGGTCAGGTAGGAATCCTGGGGCTATCCGCGGCACACGGCGAACTGGCCGAAAGGAAACCAGCCCACCAGCGAGAAGCCCACCAGCGGACGGCGTACGTCGCTTCGGTTCCAAAAGGCGAGATAGCGTTCAATCTTCCGTGGATCGTTTCCGAATTCGTAGACGGCCACGGCGGTCCCTCCGTCCGAGATATAGCGGATCCTCACCGCGGGTTCGAGGGGGGTGCACCCGCCCGCGGAAGACCGCACCGCAGGTCCCGGTGTTTGGGCCGTTTGACCGTTCTGTATACGTCCGGCTACCCTAAAAGGATCACCGCACAGCAGGAGCCGGAAGACGTGTCCAGAAATCGACCGCGCGCACGAGCAAGGCTGGCAGGCTGGTGGATCCTGAGTGCGCTTCCGCTGGTTGCCGCGCCGCCCGTTCCGTCTCCTGGCGACGCGGCCGCCTTTCGCCAGACCGTGGACCCGTTTCTCGCCCGGCACTGCGTGGGCTGCCACAACGAAAAGGTGCGATCGGGCGAAGTGGACCTGGCGGCGCTGCGCGACGTGCGGCGCGCTTTTCACGAGCGCCAGCTTTGGGAGCAGGCGCTGCGGAAAATCCGCACCGGCGAAATGCCCCCGCCGGGGAGCCCGCGCCCGCCGGCGGCTTCCGTAGCGGCCGTGACGCGTTGGATCGAAGAGCTGATCGAACTTCAGGACCGCGCCGTCAAACCGGACCCAGGCCGCGTCACGGCCCGCCGCCTGAACCGCACCGAGTACAACCACACCGTCCGGGATCTGCTGGGCGTCGATCTCGACCCCGCCGCGGAGTTTCCCGCCGACGACTCCGGCTATGGTTTCGACAACATCGGCGACGTGCTGTCGCTCTCGCCGGTGCTGATGGAAAAGTATCTGGCCGCCGCGGAAAAGGTGGTCCGCGCCGCCCTTGGCCCGCCCCGCAAGGTCCAGCCGACGATGGAGCGCTACCAGTCGCCCCGCACCCGGCGCACCAGAGACGCCGTCGGCGGCCGGATGTTGGTTTATTCGCCGCGCGGCGCCGCCGAGGTGCGGCACCGCTTCGCTTTTGACGGCGAGTATGAGATGCGCATCCAGGTGGGCGACCGGCGCAAGGACGGGTCGCCGCCCATCCGGTATGTGCTCACCCTGGATGGCAAGCCCGTGGCCGAGCACGACGTGGAGCCGGGCGATTACAAGAACCGCATTTTCGATTACCGCTTCACCGTGACGCGGGGGGAACACACGCTGGGCGGATTCTTCCCGCCGGAAGCCCTGGCGCTGGCCGAACAGGCCCGGGAGCCCCTGAAGCCCGGGCAAAAGCCGCCCGAAGACTCGCGGATGGTCTACACCGATTTCGTCGAAGTGCGCGGACCCTTCCGGGTGGATGCGCCGGCGAGCCGCCGGCGGCTGTTTGTCTGCGGACTTGCGCCGGCGGAACAGAACCGCGAGTGCGCGCAGCGGATTCTCGGTCCGCTCGCCCGGCGCGCCTTCCGGCGTCCGCTGCGGCCGGGCGAGTTGGACCGGCTGCTGGGCATTTACTCCCTGGCGCGGGAGGAAGGCGAGCCGTTTGAGCAAGCGATCGGCTACGCGGTGCAAGCCATCTTGGTGTCGCCGCACTTTCTTTTCCGCATCGAGCAGGATCCGGATCCCCGCCGGCCGGATGCGATCCGCCTCCTGAACGACCACGAACTCGCCACGCGTCTTTCTTACTTTTTGTGGAGCGCGCCGCCGGACGCCGCGCTCGACCGCGCCGCCGACCGCGGGCAGTTGCGCGGCCTGGCCGAGCTCGAGCGGCAGGCGCTGCGCATGCTCCGCGATCCGAAGGCCCAGGCGCTGGTCGAAAATTTCGCGGGCCAGTGGCTCCACCTGCGCAATCTGGAAAGCGTCAAACCCGACCCGGAGCGCTTCCCGGATTTCGACGAAGGGTTGCGCGCGGCCATGCAGCGGGAAACCGAACTGTTCTTCGCCCACGTCATGCGCGAGGACCGGCCGATCCTCGACTTCCTGGACGCACCGTATACTTTTGTCAACGAGCGCCTCGCCGAGCATTACGGGATCGCCGGCGTCGCCGGCGACGAGTTCCGCCGCGTGGACCTAGACGGCGTCGAGCGCTCCGGCGTGCTGACGCACGCGTCGATTCTCACCATCTCGTCCTACCCGACCCGCACCTCGCCGGTGATTCGCGGTAAGTGGATTCTCGAGAACATTCTGGGCGCGCCCCCGCCTCCCCCGCCACCCAATGTCCCTGAGCTCAAAGAAGAGGAGGTCGGCCACACCGGCAGCCTCCGCCAGCAAATGGAGAAACACCGCACCAAACCGGTGTGCGCCTCCTGCCACGCGCGCATGGACACGATTGGCTTTGGCCTGGAAAACTACGACGCGATCGGCCGCTGGCGGACCCACGACGGCAAGTTTCCGGTGGACGCCGGCGGCGTCTTGGGCGGGAAGTCGTTTGGCGCGCCTGCCGAACTCAAAGGCCTGCTCCGCCAGGACGCCAGCGAGTTCGCCCGCTGCCTGACGGAAAAGATGCTCACCTATGCGCTCGGCCGGGGCCTGACCCGGAGCGACCGCCTGGCGGTGCAGGCTATCGTAAAGGATCTCGAGCGTAATGATTACAGATTCTCCACCTTGGTTCTTGGTATAGTCAGAAGCATGCCGTTCCGCATGCGCCGCGGCGACGGCCGGCAGTCCTGATCGCGGGAGCGCAGTTTGCATTTGCCTGAGGAGGCAACCGAAGAGTGATCACCAGGAAGCACCTTCCCCGCCGTACGTTTCTTCGCGGGTTGGGCGCCAGTGTCGCCCTGCCCCTGCTCGACGCGATGTCGCCGGCGTTGGCCGCGCGGCGGACCCGCCAAACGCCTCCGGTGCGGGCGGCGTTCATCTATGTGCCCAACGGCATCATCATGGAGCAGTGGACCCCCGCCGCCGCCGGGTCCGGCTATGAGTTGACGCCGATTCTGAAACCGCTGGCCGAGCTGCGCCAAGATTTTCTGGTGCTGACGGGCCTGGCGCAAGTGAATGGCCGCGCCCTCGGCGACGGCGCCGGCGATCACGCGCGCGCGGCCGCCAGTTTCCTCACCGGCGTGCACCCGCGCAAGACCGATGGCGCGGATATTCAAGGCGGCGTTTCCGTCGACCAGGTGGCCGCCCAGGCGCTGCGCGCCGAGACGCGTTTCGCCTCCCTGGAATTGGGCTGCGAACACGGCCGCATGGTCGGCAACTGCGACTCCGGCTATAGCTGCGCTTATACCAACAGTCTGGCGTGGCGCACGCCGTCCAATCCCCTGCCCCCGGAAGTGAACCCCCGCCTGGTCTTCGAGCGTCTGTTCGGATCCGGCGACCGCATCGAAGACCCTGCCAGCCGCGCCCGCCGCCTGAAGCTGCAACGCAGCATTCTCGACGCGGTCCATGAAGATGCGCGGCGGTTGTCCGGCACGCTCGGCGCCACCGACCGCCGGAAGCTGGACGAGTACCTGTTCGCGGTCCGCGACGTGGAAAAGCGCATCGAAGCCGCGGAGAAAGCGGCCCGGGAAGGAGACCGCGCCGCGTTCGTCCCCCAGATGGACCGGCCCGAGGGCATCCCGGCCGAATTCGAGGATCATGTCGCGCTGATGTTCGACCTGACGCTGCTCGCGTTCCAGGCCGATTTGACGCGCGTGGTTACCCTGATGATTGGCCGCGAAGGCAGCAATCGCCCGTACCGGCAAATCGGCATCCCGGATGCCCACCACGGCTTGTCCCATCATCAGAACGCGGCGGACAAGATCGAGAAGCTTACCAGGATCAATACCCATCACGTAACCCTGCTGGCGGGCTTCCTGACCAAGCTGAAGGAAGCGCGGGAAGGCGAAGGGTCGCTGCTCGACCAGTCCATGATTCTCTACGGCAGCGGTCTGAGCGACGGCAACCGCCATTTGCACCACGACCTGCCGGTGCTGCTGGCGGGCAAGGGCGGCGGTTTGTTAAAGCCCGGACGGCATATCCAATACGCCAGGGAAACGCCGATGAACAACCTCTTTCTGGCCATGCTGGAGGGGCTGGGCGTATCCACCGAGCAGCTTGGCGATTCGACCGGACGGCTAAACTACCTGACCGGTCTGTCCACCGCTTCGTGAGGACCGGCGGGCCCTGGCGTCCTTTCTGAGGGAGGCGAATCACTCGTGAGAAGTTTTCTGTTCGGCGGAGCCGGCGCCGGCTCCGCGTGGGGAGATGTTGCGCTGCTGGTGCTGCGCGTAGCGGCGGGCATCGGGCTGTTCACGCATGGCCGGATGAAACTCCCCCCGCCGGAACGGTTCGTCGGCATGGTCGGCGGCTTAGGGTTTCCTCTGCCCGAGTTGTTTGCCTGGTGCGCAGCCCTGGCGGAATCGGTGGGAGCGCTCCTGCTGGCGGTTGGCCTGTTGACCCGTCCGGCGGGGGCGGCAATCGCGGTCACCATGGGCGTCGCCTTCTTCGGCGCTCACCGCAACGACGCCTTCTCGGTGAAGGAACTGGCGATGCTGTACGGAGTGATCGGGCTGGCTTTCCTGCTTTTGGGCGCCGGCCGCCTGTCCCTGGACCGCCTGGCCGGAGGCGCCCCGGGAAAGCGCCGGCGGTAGGAGCCTGCCGGCGGTTTGCTAGCCTGACAGTTTGTCTATGCACCGCCGAACGTTTCTCGCCTCCGCCGCGGCCGCCGCGGCGGCGTCTTCCGCGCCCGCCAGCGGGCCGCCCAAGAAGATCGCCGCGATCATCACCGAATACCGGCCCATATCCCATGCCGACGTCATCGTCGGCAAATACCTCGAGGGGTTTAACCAGGACGACGCCCCTCCCTACCCGCGCTCGAAGATCGTCTCGATGTTCACCGAGCAGATGCCTAAGCAGGACATCAGCCGCGACCGCGCCCGCAAGTACGGCGTGCCGGTCTACCGCACCGTGCAGGAGGCGCTGTGCCTGGGCGGCGAGAAACTCGCCGTCGACGGCGTGCTGCTGATTGGCGAACACGGCGACTACCCCGTGAACGACAAGGCGCAGACGCTCTACCCGCGCTTTGAAATGTTCCTGAAGATCACCGACGTCTTCCGGCAAAGCGGGCGCGCCGTGCCCGTCTTCAACGACAAGCACCTGTCGTGGAGTTGGCGGCAGGCCAAGCGCATGGTCGGGATTTCGCGCGAGCTGCGGTTTCCGATGCTCGCCGGCTCGTCGGTTCCCGTCGCTTACCGCGTGCCCGCCGTCGACGCCCCGTTTGGCGCGCGGCAGACCCATGCCGTCGCGATATCGTACAGCGGGCTGGATATCTACGGCTTCCATGTGCTGGAGGCCTTGCAGTGCATGACCGAGCGGCGCCGGGGCGGCGAAACCGGCGTGACCGCCGTCCAATGCTTCGAACACCAGGCGTGCTGGGAATTCATCGAACGAAACGCGTGGGTCAAGCGCCTGTTTGAAATCGCGCTCTCCCAAAGCGCCACGCGCAAGCCGGGCGATCCCAGGCAACTGGTGAAGGATCCCGCCGTCTTTGTGGTCGATTACGCCGACGGATTGAAAGGCGCGGCGTTCCTGCTCACCGGACTGGTGGAAGACTTCACCGTGGCGCTGGACGTGGAGGGACAGGCCAAACCCGTCGCGACGCTGATGAAGTTGCAGGAAAGGCGGCCGCATCACCACTTCGGGTGCCTGGTGAAGAAGATCGAGCAGATGTTTGAAACCGGCGTTCCGCCCTATCCTGTCGAGCGGACCCTGCTGACCAGCGGCATCCTCGATTTTGCGCTCGAGTCCCGCGTGCAGGGGCACCGGAAGCTGGCGACGCCGGAACTGGCGCAAGTGCGGTATCAGACGCCCAACGCCTCGCACTTTTGCACGCAGGGCTGGGGCGCCGGCGGCAAGCGGCTGGACGGATAGCTCAACCACCGGGCCTCGGGGGCTTGCGGGTGGCGGCCAGCTCCGTCCACAGCCGATGCTGTGCCCGGCCGATGGCCCGCCAGTCGAAATTGCGTTCCGCCACGGCCCGCGCCGCCGCGCCCAGGCGCGCGCGCCCCGCCGGATCCTCCAGCAGGCGAACCGCCGCGGCGGCAAATGCGGCGGCGGTATCAGCCAGCGCCACTTGTTCCCCGTCGCGCAGGCCGAGCCCGGCGCACCCGCAAGCCGTCGAGACGATCGCCCGCTGCATCGCCATCGCTTCGAGCACTTTGAGGTTCGTCCCCGCCGACACGGGGGTGGGAACCACCACCAGGTTCGCCGCGGCGTACAGCGGGCGGACATCCGGGACAAGGCCGTGGATCTGGACCGCCGGGTGAACCGGCAGGTCCGCGCCCGTAAAGCGCCGCCAGTATGCCAGGTGGTCCCGGCCCGCCACCACGGTCCAGCGCGCCCGGGGACGCGCCCGCCAAACCTCCGGCCACACTTCGAGAAAAAAGAACCGGAACGCCTCGACGTTCGGAAAGTGGTTGAACGAGCCAACGAACAGGACGTGCTCGCCGGGCGGTTCCGGCTCCGGCTGAAACCGCTCCAGGTCGACGCCGTTCGGCAGCACCACGACGCGCGCCGCGCCCCGGCGGGCGGCTTCGCGCGCGTCCCGGTCCGACATGACCACCACCGCGGGGAAACGCCGCAACGCGCGGTTCTCAAACCAGCGCCACCGTTGCCAATCCCACCACGAGCCGGGCCGCGGCGCGCGTTCATACACCTGCCGGTAGAGGTCCTGGGTGAGATCGTGCTCGACCAGCACATCGCCCGAATAGGTAGCCAGTTGGGTGAACTCGATCTGCAACAGGTCGAGTTCCGGGCGCGCGGCCTCCAGTTGCGCCCGCATTGCCGGCGAGTCGAATTCCCCGGCTTCGGGCGGCCGCCACGTCGACCAGCGGGGTTCGCGGTAATGCGGCGGCTCCACGATGACCAACCGGGAACAGAGTTCGAGCAGCGGCGCCAGTTCCGCGCGGTCGAAGGCGCGCGCGAAGGTGAACACCTCGATATCCCAGCTCGGTGCGGCTTCGCGGATCAGGTGGAACATGCGCACCGCGCCGCCATGCGTCAACGGATAGGGCAGATACGGGGTGACGACGCCGGCGCGCCGCCGCGCCGGGTCCCGCGGACGGCCTTCCAGAATCTGCACGTTCTGCGGGAAGCGCGTGCGGTCGCGGCGGAACGGAAACAGCCACGCGGGCCGGAGAAAGATCCGGTCGAGCGGCACGCCGCGCAGGAAGAGCCACGAGGCGATGAGGGTGCGCAGGCGCAGGTGGTGGCGCTCCAAGTGGCGGTTGTACGCCAGAATCCGTCCCGGCGCCAGCGCCCAGGCAGCGGCGCGCAGCGGGTGGGGCGTCCCGTCAAACAACACCGGCGCCAGCGCCACCCGGTAGCGCCGGAACTCCTGCCGCACCGCCAGGGGTAAATCCGGACCCTCCCGGAGCGCGATGGTTTCGTATCCGGGCACTTGCACCCCCGGATCCACCGTCACCAGAAAGCGGCGGCGGTCCGGAATCAGTTCCCGGATTTCCTCGGCCATGCGGCGGCAGCGCGGCGGATCGCCGCTCCAGAACAGCGCGATCACCGCTTCCGGCTCGACCTCGAGCAGACGCCACAGCCAGCGTTTCAGCCAAGCTCTCATCGGCGGATCACCTGCTGGTAACTCCGCCAGGCGCGCGCCGCGATGGCGTCCCAACCGAAGCGGGCTTCCACGGTCCGGCGGGCTTCGGCGGCGATCCGCTGGCGCAGGGCCGCGTCCTCGAGCAGCGCCAGCAACCCTTCGGCGAACGCCTCGCCGGGCGCGCGAATCAGAATGTCGTGTCCGTCGGTCAAACCTAAACCTTGGCATCCCACCGGCGTCGAGACCACCGCGCGGCCGCAGGCCATCGCCTCCAAAACCTTTACATTGGTTCCCGCGGAAACCGCCAGCGGCACGGCCACAGCTTGCGCCCGTGCATAGAGCGGGCGGACATCTTCCACAAATTCGTGCAGCTCGATGCGGGGATCGCGGTTTTGGGGCATCGGCTCGCGGCGGAACTGCCGCCAGAAGCGTTCCGGGTCGGGTCCGGCGACCACCCGCAGCCGCGCCCCCGGCATCCGGCGCCACACGCGCGGCATCACCTCGTCCCGCAGCGTCTCAAAGCCAATGATGTTCGGCAGATGGCGGAACGAGCCGATGTAGAAGATCTCCGGTTCCGGCGCGTCCGGCAGGGGAGCAAACCTGTCGAGATCGACGCCGTTGGCGACCACGGCGGTCGACTCCGGGCGGCTGCCAGCCTCGATCGCGCGGGCGCGGTCTTCCTCGCTCATGGTCCAGACAGCGTCGAACGAGCGCAGCGCGGCCGCCTCAAAGGCGAACCAGCGCCCGGCCTCCGTGCGCGCCTCGGCGGCGCCGGTCTGCTGCGCGTATTGGCGGTACAACGTGAAGGTGACGTCGTGCTCCACCAGCAGCGCCGGCACATCCGGCGCGGCGGAGCGGAAACCGGCCAGGTGCGTGTACTCAATCTGCACGAGGCTGATCGCCTGGCTGCGGCAAAGCTCCGCGATCAGCGCCCGCAGGGGTTGGGAAGGATGCTCGCGCACCTGCCGCGGCCACTCGCGCGCGCCCGACGGCTTTTCGTCCCGGTCCACCACAAACACGCGGCGGAACACCTCGTGGAGCTTGGGGTAATCCACCCAATCGGACTTCTCGCGGAAACACGCCAGGACAAAATCCACGCGGTCGTGGAGGCTGCGGCACAGGTTGTAGATCCGCACCGCGCCGCCGTGCGAGAGCGGGAACGGCAAATAGGGCGATACCACGAGCACGCGCGGCAAACCGCGAAACGGGAGCGCGTAGGCCGGATGGAAGGCGATCGAGCCCCTCGCCAGCGCGGGTTCGCGCGGCCGCAGGGCCCGCCATCCGGCATGCGAAAGCACCCGGGTGACAAACTCGGCTTCCTCGTACGGCCAGTCCGGGGCATCCGGCAACGGTCCCGGGCGCATGCCGATCGAGTATGCCGGCCAGCCCGCCGCGGCCGCCCGCCAAAACCATAACAGCCATGCCGTCCCGGGCACGATGGTATCCGGCAGGCCGAGCGCCTGGAGTTTGGCCCGGTCCGCCAGGATCGCAGACGACACGGGCGCCAGCGTGCGGCTCACCTCGCCCGGCTGCAAAGTACGGAATGGCGCGGTCGCGAAGAGGCCGGGCTTCCAATCCTGACAGTCCATCTGAAGGCTGACCGCAAACGTGCGCGGGTCCTCAAACAGGCCAAGCCAGGAGGAAACGTCGGGTGCGGCGCACTCTTCGAGGAAGAGCACCCAGCGGATATCGGCGCGTCCAAGGGCGCGGCGGACTTCGTCTTTGGACCAGTGCCGGCGCGCATGGCGGACAATGCAGACGCCGCTGTGGGCGGTGGGCGCCGGCAGGGCGGCTTCCGCCGGCAAGGCCGCGCCCGCTTGTAAACAGGCGCGCCGGAACAGCCAGCGCGACAGTGGTGCGAAGCGCTGCGCCACCAAAGCGAACAGCCATAGCCACCCGCCGCGGTGAATTTCCCCGGCGCGGACCGCCGCCGAGTGGATCCGGTCGCGGAACCGGCGCGCCGCGTGACGCCCGATGGCGGGCGGCGTGCCTGCGAAGAAATCGCGCCGCTCATTCATCACCAGCACGCGGAGTGGATGCAGAAAGAATGGGGCAAACTTGTAACCCCAACCGCCCGGCTTTCCCGTCCACGCCGTGACGCCCAAGGCCACCCAAAATGGCCACAAGGCCCGGATGGCTCGACCGAGCGATGCATACCGCAGGACGCAGTCCGCCAGACCGGCAGGCACGGGCTCCGGGCAGAGTACCCAGACCGGCCAGTCGGGCGCGCCGCGGCGCACGTGCGCCACCGCCGCCGCGGCCTCCTCTGCCGTGCCGGCGAACACCGCGATCAGCTTGCGGTCCCCCTTGCCGAGGGCGCGCAGCACCCGGCGAACCAGCCTCATGCGGCCCGCTCCAGGCGGCGCAGCAGCCACCAGCCGGCCAGCGGCGTCAACGACGCGCCCACGCAAATGGGCGCGTAGCCGAACCGGTCGATCACCGCGCCGAACCACGGCGAAATCACGGCCTGCATAACGCCGTAGCAGAAGGTCAGCACGGAAATGGCGAAGCCGGCGCGCTCGGCCGGATACGCATCGAGCGGGATCGCGTACATGTTGACGCTGAACGCGGAAACGGCGAACAGGCCGGCGGAAATCGCCAGCGTCGCCAGCAGCGCGTTCGGCATCCAGGGAATGGCGGCGGTGACGAGCGCCGCCACCGCGGCTTGCCCGCAAACGCGCAACCGCGCGGGAAACGGCGGGCTTCCGCCGCGAATCAGCCGCCAGGTGCGCGCGCCGCCCGCGAAACCGCCTACGGTGGCGACGAGCGGCGGCAACGTCGCCAGCCAGGCGGCCCGCGCGGGCTCCGCGCCGGCTTCCCGCGTCAGGTACAGGAATGTGAAATTGGCCCAAAAAGACTGCAACACCAGGCTCAGCGCGCTGGCCAGGCCGAATCCCCACACCCGCGGGTCGCGAGCCAACGTGAAGTCGAGCGGCGCGCTGCGCCCGGCGCCGCCGGCCCGGGGCGCCATGCGCAGCCACAGCGGGATCCATAACAAACCCAGCGCGCCGGTCACGAGGAACGCGGCGCGCCACCCCGCCTGCCGGGCGATCCATACCGCCAGCGGCGGGGCGAGAATCAGCCCCAGACTCAACGCCGCCTGGTTCAGGCTGGTCCCCAGGGCGCGCTCCGCTGGCGGGAGAAACAACCGGATGGCTTTGCCAGTGGCGGGAATTCCGCCCGCTTCGGCCAAACCCAGGATGGCGCGAAACACAATCAGGCTGGCAAGCCCCGTTCCCAGTCCCGTGGCAATCCCCGCCAGCGACCAGACCCCGATCGCCAGACAAATCCCGCGGGTCAGCCCCAATCCATCGATCAGCAGCCCCGCAAACGGCGCGGCAGCGGCGTAGGTCAGCGAGAACGCCGCCAGAATCCACCCGTATTCGGCCGTCGTCAGCCGAAACTCAGCCATGATCTGCGGCGCGACATTCGCCAGGGTTTGCCGGTCGAGATAGTTGATGGTGGTGGAGAGCAAAAACACGCCGAGCAGCGTCCAACGGTGCGCGGGGTAGTTACTCGGGGAACTCAATCGACGCCACCTCGCCCGCCGTACCCGCGGCTTGGTCGGGCCTGGGGAAATACTCGACGGCGATGCGGCGCTTTTTCTGCGGACCACAGCCCAAGGTCAACTCGCCCTTACCGCGAATGGTGACCTGGCCGGGGTCGCGGATCAGCAACCGCACCGTCTGGCCCGCATCCGTTTGCACGTGCAAGCGAGCCTGCCCGGCAAGGCAGTCTACGCGCGTGAGGACGCCGCGCGCTTTGCCTTCCGCGGCGGGCCCGTCCCACCACTCGACGACCTGCTCGTTGGGGTCGCGCGGCCGCTGGCCGCGGTTGGCCTTTGCCTCCGCCGCCCGCAGTTCCGCCACCGCCTTGGCCTTCAGCTTCTCGAGTTCGCGCTGTTCTTCCTCGGCGGCGCGGCGGCGGTCGGCTTCTTTCTGTTCAAGCCGCTGGCGCTCGAGGTCGAGGCGCTGCCCGCGGAGCGCTTCCCGCCGGACGGGGTCCGTCTCGGCCTGCTCGGCCGCCAGCCATGCCCGGGCGGCTTCCGCATATTGGCGCGCCTCGCGGTAGGCTTCCGCCAGCAGGTTCCAGGTCGCCGCGTTGCGCCGGTCCAACTCGGTGGCGCGGGTGAGCACGCGGATCTTTTCCTCGGTGCTGGCCGTGCGCCCGGCCAGCAGCACGTATGCTTTTGCGTTCTCCGGTTGCAGATCGATCGCTCGGCGCAGCGCCGCCATGGCCAGGGAAGACTCCGGCGACCCCGCGGCGTCGGCCAGCAGTTGTTCGTACTCGGCGGCGCGGCGCTTGGCCTCCGCCAGCGCGGCCAGCATCGGATCGATCAGGGAAGAATCGGTGGAGCGGGCGATGAAGTCCCGTTCGGGGTTGAGAGGCAAGCCGTTGATTGGCGCCGCGGAAAAGCGTCCCGCCGCCAGGTGCGCCGCGGTCCGTTTTTCGACCTCGGCCTCGCCCACGCCCAGCGAGTTGCGGTACGCCACCGCCGGTTCCATGCCGCGGCTGAGATTGCGCAACAGGATGGGCAGTTTCCCCGAGAAATCCGGATGCGTGGCCAGCAAGTGCACCCGCGCCCAGGCAGGGGTGCGCTCGGCCTCCGGCGGGGGGTCGCCGGCGAAAATGCGTGTCCGCTCGATGCGGACCGTGCTGAGGTACACCACCAGTCCCTCTTCGATTTCCGCCGGCATCCGGGCGAGGTTGGTCTCGATCAGCCGGCGCGCCAGGCGTTTCTGCCACTCGCGCGACAGCACGGGGCTGCCGGCCAGGATAAACACCGTCCGCCCGCCCGCCACCACCTCGGAGCCGGGTGTCTCATAGGCGGCCGCCTGCGCGGGGGTCTTGAAGAAGATCACGCGCGCTGGCGGGCGGAACGCCAGCTCCGGCTGGCCCACCGTGACCGCGACGGCGTGCCGGAACTGCTCGAGCGCATTGAGAAATTGCCGCGCCTCTCCCTCCCGCGCATCGGCGAGTAGTTCGAAGCGCTCCGATTCCAGGCGGACCCAGCCGGCCGCGGCCCACCCCGGATGCGCGGCGGCCATAAGCGCCGCAGCCACCCACCCGCGCATGTTCAGGCCGCCTTGGGAAACGCCCGCGACTGGACAATGCCGCGGATCTGCGCCTGGTGCCGGCGCTCGTGGAACGCCACAATGCGCAGCAACTGCGCCACGTTGTTCTCGCCCAGCAGCGGATGGTGATAGCGCATAGCCCGGTAGTCGAGGTTGGGATTCGCCTTCAACAGCGCCGCGGTGTCGTCAAACGAATCCCGCAACGCGTCGCGCAATTCGCCGACGGGGCGGCCCGCGGCCGGTTCGGCGATCTTGGGATTCTGCGCCGGCAGCAGACGAAACTCCGCCATGGCCTCCCGGACGAAGGGCGGGACGAACATGTTGAGGATGGTGAACGGTACGTCGAGGAAAGGCAGCAGGGGTTTAGGAATGTAGGCGATCGATGTATCGATGTCTTTGAACCCTTTCCGGATGACGGGCCGCCGGCCCTCCTTGCTCATTTGAATCAGTTCGGCGATCAAGTCCCGGTAGAGTTTCTCGGCGATCAGCAAGTGATCCAAAACCTGGCCTACCGACCAGGCGTCCGCCGCCGGCCGAAAATCGGCCTGCGCCTGCGTCAGCTCGCGCGTGAGCGAGAGCGTCGTCAGGCGTGTCGAGCGCAGCAGTTCCAGAGAGTCCAGGTGAGCTGTGTTCATCCAACCATTCTCCGCATGCTGTCCCGTGGCGCGTCCACGGTGCGCCTTTAGTGTATCGCGCCGGGGAGGGGAGCCCGGCGGCGGCGCTACAGCCGCGGCGGAGAGGTGATGACGATGGCGCGGGCGCCATCGCGCGGCAGACCGCGGTACCCGTGCGGCTCGGACGCGTCAAAATAGACGCTGTCCCCTTCGCGCAACACGTGTTCCTCGCCCTGAAACAGGATGGCCAGCGCCCCTTCGGCGACGTAGATGAACTCCGAACCCTCATGGAAGTGTGGCGTGACTTCCCGTTCGTTCCGCACGACAAAGTCCGCCAGATACGCCTGGAGTGCCTTCTCCTGCGCGGAAAAGGCCAGGCATTCGAAGAAGAACGCGGGGTTGGGCACATCCGGGCGCTCCGGGAACCGGATCCGGTCGTCCTTGCGAACCACGGAGAACAGCTTTTGGCTGCGGCGGTCCCCGAAGAAATGCTCCAGCCCCACATCGAACACCATCGCGATCCGGGCCAGAGTCTGCAAGGTCGGAATCATCTTCCCGTTTTCCAACTGAGAGAGCAGCGAAGCGGACAGGCCGGTGTGCTTTCCCAGGTCGACCAGGGCGACTTTCTTGCGCAGCCGCAACCGGCGTAACTTGGGGCCGATCTCATAGGAGGACAACACGCGCTCGATAGTTTGGGCGGACGTTTCGGTCATTCTGCGCTCCCTAGGGTATCACACGTTTCCAATCTGCCTAAACGCTCCATTAGCCAATCCGGTCAGCTACTTGCGGCTTGAGAACGGCACGGGTTCCATAAGATTATTTTTATCAACATGATAACGACACAGGCACCCCAGTTGCTTGGCCGGCATGGCAGTTTTAATGAAACTAACATCAGTTTTAGTAAAAAACAATCGCCTTGCTTTAGTTTCAGAGAAATGATGTTCACTCTGGTTCTTGTAGTCCCTCGCCCTTCACCGTACCATCGAAAGTGAACGAAATCACAATTGGAACCGTTTCCGCCAAGGACTGAACCGATGAAGAAGACACCCGTGACCGACGAAACGCTGGTAACGATGGCCCAGCAGGGATCCGAGGCTGCATTCTCCGAGCTCACCGAGCGCAACTATTCGTCCTCGTTAAAGCTCGCCATGTCGATTCTCCGCGACCGCCAGGAAGCGGAAGATGAGGTGCAGAACGCCTACTGGAAGGCTTACAAACACCTGGGCCAGTTCCATCAGGATTCGAAGTTTTCGACCTGGATGACGCGCATTGTCGTCAACCAGTGCCTGATGAAACTGCGGCAACGGAAACGGGCGAACCTGGTGTACATCGAGGACATGCAGTCCCCTGAGGAACGCCGGACATTCGAGGTGAGGGATGAGCGGCGCAATCCGGAGGAGGCGTTGAGCCGGGAGGAATTGCACCAGGTGCTGCGGCAGGAGATTCGCCGCATTCCGCCGATGCTGCGCCACGCCTTTGTCCTGCGCGACCTCGAGGAGTTACCCATGCCCGAAGTGGCCGCGCGGTTGGGCATCTCGGTCGCCGCCGCCAAATCGCGCCTGCTGCGCGCGCGTACGGAACTGCGCGCCCGCATGGAGAAGCACATGGGCCGCTTGGGCGCGGCTTCGCTGACGGCATGAGTCTGCTATAGTGAAGAGAAGCTGCGGCGCTATCGTCTAAGGGTTAGGACGGAGCCCTCTCAAGGCTCAAATACGGGTTCGAATCCCGTTAGCGCTACCACGGTCTCCGTCCACCTCCAGGCTTTCGGGCGCGCCCTGCGGGCGAGGCATTTTCCGGGATTAACAACTCCGTGCGATAGGCGTTTCTAATCCACCGGCGGCATCGCGCTCCGCCGGGCCCGCCCCAATGGCTCTTTGCGGTTAGCCAAGTCCCAACTGAGCTGGTGCACCAGGCGCGCCACTTTTTCGGCCTTGTCATACCGGATCCGTTCCGGGCGGTCGTTGGGCGTGTGGTAATCCGGGTGGAGCCCGGTGTGAAACCAGAGAGCGGGCACGCCGGCTTGCAGGAATACCCAGTGGTCGCTGCGGCGTAGCAGGTTGGACTTGTTGTTGTCATAGCGGAAGCGCAGCAGCAGGTCAGAGGCGCGATTGGCCTGCCGCGCCGCTTCGGCCAAAGCCGCGTTGAAGCTGAATCCCAGCACATTGACGGCGTTCGAGTTGGAAGCCGCGCTCTGAAGCGGGAGGCCGTTGAAGCGTGGTCCTCCTTTTTCCGGGACTTGTTCATCGCGCCCGATCATGTCCATGTTGAGCACCGCCACCGTCTGCTCGAGCGGCCAAGGGGGGTTCGCGGTCCACGCCCACGCGCCCAGCAGCGGGCCGCAGCAGCGCTCCTCCGATCCCCACGCGACGAACAACACCGTCCGCAGGGGCCGTTGTCCCTGCTGGGCGGCGAGCGCATACGCCTCCGCGATCTCCAGCAAGCCCACCGTGCCCGAACCGTTGTCGTCGGCGCCGGGGTAGATCTGACCGCCTTCGGCGCCGTTGTGATCGTAGTGCGCCGTCACCAGAATGCTCTCTTGCTTCCGCTCCGGGTCGGCGCCGTCGATCTTGGCCACCACGTTGCGGTCCTCGATGACGTGGCGGCTCAGGCGGACGCGCAGATCGACTTCGGCGCCCGGTAGCAGGGACGGCGTCCAGGGGGCCTTCTCCGCTTGCTTGACGGCGTCCGCCAGGCGCCGGCCACCCAGCAGGGACTGCGCCAGCGCCGGGGAGACCTGCGCCACGGGAATCCGCAAGTTCTCCGCCCACGCGCTCAGCGCGTAGCGCTCCAGGTGGGGGGGCTTCTCCGGCCAGTAGCCGCGCGCGCTGCTCGAGAAGCGGCGCACGCCGCCGGCGCTGTCGCCGGGATTCACGATCAGCACGCCGGCGGCCCCCTTTTCCTGGAGCGCGAGCGCTTTCCGCAGCGGATCGGCATGAATCGAGGTCACCAGTCCGTCGAAACGGCTGCGGGGATCTTCGGCGCCTGGCTCGCCGGCCAGGGTCAGAACGATGCGTTGACTCAGGCCATCCGCGCCCAAGTCGTCCCATTCAAGCTGCGGCGCGTGGATGCCATACCCAACGAAAACCACCGGGCCGCGCGCCTCGGCCGACGGACTGAAGAACAGCGGATAAAAGTCTTCGTAAAGCCCCGCCTCGGTCCGCAACGCGTCGCCTTGCTTCACCTGGAGGCGGTTGCCGGGTTGCAGCCGGGAGTAGGTCAGGCTGAAGGTGTGGAAGAACGATTCGCCGAGCGGTTGCAACCCGAGGCGGCGGAAGCGCGCCTCGAGGAAGCGCGCCGCGGTCAGATACTCGGGCGTTCCGGTCAGGCGGCCACGCAGCGAGTCGGAGGCTAGGAAGGATAAATCCGCCTCCAGGTCGCCGCGCCGGATCGACTCATTGAAGGGCGCGCGGGGCTGGGCCAGGAGCGCGGCGCCGCCGGCGAAGAAGAAAACGGCGAGGGAAAGCGGCATACGAACAGCTCCAGTATACCCGCTCCCCCCGCCGCGGGAAACGCGCGCGGCTTACGCCAGCAGTTCTTCCAGCACGGCCAGCGCAAAATCCGCCTGGCCGCGCGAGATGGTAAGCGGCGGCGAGAGCCGGATGCTGTTCGGACCCGCGCCCAGAATCAGCAACCCGCGTTCGAAGGCCCCGCGCACCACGCGGTCGCGCAGTTCGGGAAAAGGTTCGCGGGTGTCCTGGCTTTTTACCAATTCGACCCCGATCATGAGCCCGAGGCCGCGCACTTGGCCCACGTGCGGGAAACGGCGCGGCCACCCGGCCATGCGCTCCATCAGGTATTCGCCCATGCGGCGTGCATTGTCTACCAACTCCGTTTCGAGCAGTTCGATGGTCGCCAGCGCCGCGGCGCACGATACCGGGTTGCCGCCGAAGGTGGAGGCATGCGCGCCCGGAGGCCACGCCATCAGGTCCGCCCGCGCAATGGTCGCCCCGAGCGGCATCCCACTGGCGATTCCCTTGGCCACCGCCAGGATGTCCGGCTCCAGCCCGAAGTGCTCGGACGCCCACATGCGGCCGGTGCGTCCCATCCCGCTTTGCACTTCGTCGGCGATCAGCACGCAGCCGAGCCGCCGCGCCACTTGCTGCAATTCGTCGAAGAATTTCGCCGGCGGCACCACGTAGCCCCCTTCGCCCTGCACCGGCTCGACGACGATGGCGGCCAGCTCGGAAGCGGGCAGAATCGTCCGCACCAGTTGTTCTTCAATGACCTTGACGCACTCGACGGCGCACGTCTCCGGCTGTTTGCCGTAGGCGCACCGGTAACAGTAAGCATACGGAATGTGGTGCACGCCAGGCACCAGCGGCCCGAAGCCCGCCCGCTGCACCTGCTTGCTGCCGGTGAGCGAGAGCGCTCCCATCGTCCGCCCGTGAAACGCCCCAAAGAACGCCAGGAAGTGTTCCCGGCGGGTGTGATACCGCGCCAGCTTGAGCGCGCACTCGATGGCTTCGGCGCCCGAGTTGCCGAAGGCCACCTTGCGCCCCCCGCCGCCGGGCGCCAGCGCCACCAGCCGGGCGGCGAGTTCCGCCAGCGATTCATAGTAGAAATCCGTGCCGGACATGTGGATCAATTCCGCGGCTTGCCGCTGAATCGCCTCCACCACGCGCGGATGGCAGTGTCCCGCCGCCACCACGGCGATGCCCGCGTTGAAATCGAGAAAGCGGTTCCCGTCCACGTCGATGACGATCGCCCCTTCGCCCCGGCTCGCCACCAGCGGATAGTCCCGGGTGTAGGACGGCGACACAAACGTGCGATCCCGCTCGATGACCGCCCGCGCTTTCGGTCCCGGCAGCGGACCCGTGACCGCGGGCAGATCCGGACGCACCGCGCCCATAATTGTGCTCATGGCATCCTCCTTGTTGTAAAAGAACAGTTGTTTTCTAGGGAAAGAAAGACAAAAGGAGGGGGGCGCTTAGTCGCTGCCGAAAAGGCCTGGACGCTGTTGGGAGGGAAGGAGCGTCCTCATGTTTTTAGTTTACTCCCGGCCCATCGGCTGAGGGAAGGGATGTGCATGGCCCGGGGTGGACCCTGCCGGGTCCCTACATCTTGAAGTGGAACCGGAGGACGGTGACCACCCGCGCCGCCTTGCCGTTGGCTTCGAAGGGGGCGAACCGCCATTTGCGCACGGCTCGGACCGCGGAACTGGACAGCAGCAGGTTGCCGCTGAGAACTTTGGTTTCTTCTACGGCGCCCTCTTCGGTGATGACGATCTCCACATCCACCGCGCCGGTAAGGCGCACCTGGCGGGCCATCGCCGGGTATTCCGGTTCCACCCGTTGGGTCACCTGGCGGAGCACCTCGCGCTCGGAGAGGCGCAACGGTGCGCCGGCGGCGAGCGCCTGGGCGGCGCCAAACCAGCAGACCAGCAGCCACACGGGTAGCCACACCCATCCAGTAAACAGCATCTCCCTCCTCACCCCTCTATCGGCGGAAATCGGCGGGGGGTTTAGTTTTGTACCCAAACTGCCGATAGGATCGCAGCAGGGGACATAAGCCGTCCCGGGCTGGATTTCCTATGTCGACTCTGTCTCCACGCCGCGGTAGCCTGGCCCGCCACTTCGGCCTCTTGATCCTGACCGCCACCGGCGCGGTGTTGCTGGTGGCGATCCTGGTCGCCTACCGCACCGGGCGGGCGGACCTGGAGCAGCAAGCGGTGGCCGAGGCGCTCAAGCAGGTCCAGGCCACGGCGCAGACCATGGATTCTTATCTGGACCGGGTCGCCGTCCTGCCCCGCAGCGTCGCCGCCCGCCAGGAAGTGGTTGGCGCCGAAATCGATTCCCGCACCATCCCCTTCCTGGCCCACCTGCTGGACAGCCTCCCTCCCGAAGAAGCTTTCGGCATTTATCTGGCCTTTCCGCCCTCCCCGGACAACCCGCAGCCGCGGATGGCTTGGGTAGATCGCAACAGCTTCCCGAACCATCTGGGTAAGGTCCGCGACCAGAGCCTGCCCTGGTTTCAAGAAGCGGTCAAAACCGGCAAGATTTTTGTCTCGGAACCCTATCTGGACAAGGACTGCTCCGGCATCACCCTGGTGAGTGTCACCAAACCCTTCTATGACCAGCAGGCGCGCCTGATCGGTGTGGCCGGGGCCGACCTTTCGCTGGAACTGATTCGTCTGATCACCTCGTACCTTCGCTTTCGCGCCAGTCCCGAAGACCGCGCCGGCGATGCGGAAGCGGCCGAGTTCGCCTTTCTGGTCAGCCGCTCCGGACGCATCCTGGCGCACCCGGACGAAAGCCTGATGGTCAGCGACTCCTCGCCGGGGGCGGACGTCCGGTCGATTCCCGAAGGCCGCTGGCTGGCCGCGACGCCTGAAGGCGACGCCCGTCTGGAAACGCCGGGCCAGGACCCGCGGCGGCTGTTCTGGGCCACCGCCCCGATGACCGGTTGGAAAATCGCCCTGAGCGTGCCGGAGGAGGTGATTCTCAGCCCGGCTTACCGGCTGGCCAACCGCATGCTGGCCGTCGCCGCGCTGTCCCTGGTCGGCATGATGCTGCTGGTGGTGGGCATCTCCCGCCGCGTCACCGAACCGGTCCGCCGGCTGCGGACGGCCACCGCCGGCGTCATCGCCCAGGACTATGCCTCGGCCGCAGAACTCGAGGCGGTCGCCCGGCGGAACGATGAGCTGGGCGAGCTGGCCGAGGATTTCGGCCAAATGGTGCGCGAGGTAGCCTCCCGCGAGGCGCGCCTGCATCAGGCGCAGGAGGACATGCGCCGCAGCGAACAGTACTTCCGGTCGCTGATCGAGAACACCTCCGACGGAATTCTGATTCTGGACCGGCAAGGCGTGATCCGCTACGCCAGCCCCGCGATTCAGCGCGTGCTGGGTCTGGCGCCGGCCGCCGCCCTCGGCCGGGCGGTGCTGGACGCGGTGGCCGACGAGGATGCCGAAGCGGTGCGCTCCGCGATGGCCCGCACCGTCGCCACCTGGGGCGCGGTCGAGCGAATTCATTTCCGCGGCCGGCGCGCCGATGGCGCGTTGCGGTTCTTCGAGGCCACGGCCAACAACCTGCTCGACGACCCCGCCGTGGCCGGCGTGGTGGTCAACATCCGGGACGTCACCGAGGAGCGCGAGGCGCAGCGCTTGGCGCAGGAAAAAGAGGCCGCCGAGGGCGCCAACCGCGCCAAGAGCGAGTTCCTCGCCAACATGAGCCACGAGTTGCGGACGCCGTTGAACGCCATCATCGGTTACAGCGAAATGCTCCAGGAATTCGCCGAGGACGAGGGTTACGAAGGCATCCAGGGCGACCTCCGCAAGATCCACACCGCCGGCAAGCATCTGCTCGATCTGATCAACGACGTCCTGGATATCTCCAAGATCGAGGCCGGCAAGATGGAGCTCTTTCTGGAAGACTTCGAGCTTGCGCATCTGATTGAGGACGTGCTCGCCGTCATCAGCCCGCTCGCGCAGAAGAACCGCAACCGGCTTGCCTCTGACGTCTCTCCCAACCTCGGCGTGATGCGCGCGGATCTCACCAAAGTCCGCCAGAGCATCTTCAATCTGCTGTCGAACGCCTGCAAGTTCACCAAGGAAGGCGAGGTGCGCCTGCGGGTCGAGACGGAAGGCGAGGACTGGATCCGGTTCACGGTCGCCGACACCGGGATCGGGATGACCGCCGCGCAGATGAAGAAACTGTTTGGCGCCTTCCAGCAGGCCGACGCCTCTACCACCCGCCAGTTCGGCGGCACGGGTTTGGGCCTGGCGATCAGCCGCCATTTCTGCCGCATGATGGGCGGCGACATCACCGTGGAAAGCGAACCGGGCCGGGGATCGGTGTTCACGATTCTGCTGCCCCGCCAGGTGGTGGAACGCAAGCCGCAGGAAGCGCCGGCGCCGGAACCCTCCCGCCCCGCGCCGTCCGCCGAGTTGCCCGCCGACGCCGGGCTGGTGCTGACCATCGACGACGATCCGATGGTGGCGGACCTGCTGCGCTGGACGCTCCACCGCGAGGGATTCCGCGTCGAGCATGCCGCCAGCGGCGTCGAAGGAGTGGAAATGGCCCGCCGCCTCCGGCCCGATGCCATCACCCTCGACGTGATGATGCCCGGCATGGACGGCTGGGACGTCATCTCCCGCCTGAAAGCCGACCCGGACCTGGCGGCGATCCCCGTCGTCATGCTCACCATCGTGGACGACAAGAAAACCGCCTACGCGCTGGGAGCCAACGATTACCTCACCAAGCCGGTCGACCGCGAGCGCCTGGCGGCAGTGCTCCAGCAATACGCGCACGGCCGCTCCTCCCGCTTCGCCCTGGTGGTGGACGATCAGGCCGACAACCGGGATTTGCTGACTCGCGCGCTCCGCGGCCACGGTTGGGAAGTCGCCGAAGCCGCCAACGGACGGGAGGCGCTCGCGCAACTACGCCAACGCGTCCCAGACGTCGTCCTGCTCGACCTGATGATGCCGGAGATGGACGGATTTGAATTCGTCGAAACGGTCCGCCGTGAGGAGGCCTGGAAAGCGGTCCCCATTGTCGTGGTGACGGCCAAACACGTCAACCCGGAAGATCGCGTCCGCCTCAGCGGGCAGGTCCGCAACATCCTCCGAAAAGGCGCCTATTCGACCGAGCAATTGCTCGAGAGCGTCGGGCCATCGGTGGTGTCCCGCATCCGCGAAGCCGTGGGCCGCCAACCCGCCTCCGCCGCGCCGGACGCCAGGCGCTCCGCAGTAGTGCCACAATCATAGGCGTGCGGCGCTTCCTGGTCACGGCGGCCTTTTTTCTGGCGGCGTTCGCCCCGGTGGCTATCGTCGGCGCGCCCGCCGAGCCGCGCAATGATTTCCGTTTCGCGATCCTCGGCGACCGGACCGGCGGCGCACAGCCGGGCGTCTACGAACAGGCCTGGCGCGAAATCGACCAGCTCCGGCCCGACTTCGCCATGCATGTCGGCGACCTGATCGAGGGCGGCGACGATCTGCGCGCCGAGGCCGAATGGGAGCGCCTGCGGCCGCTCTGGGAGCGATACGGCCGCTATCCTCTCTACTTCACCCCCGGCAATCACGACATCTGGTCCGCGTGGTCCGAGAAGATCTATCGGGAACGCACCGGCCGACCGCCCTCGTACAGCTTCGGCTACCAGGACGCCCACTTCACCATCCTCGACAACTCCCGCACCCTCGACCTGAGCGAAGATCAGCTCGCCTTTCTCGAAGCGGACCTCAGGGCGCACGCGCACCGCCGACCGAAGTTTGTCTTTCTGCATAAGCCCTACTGGATTGTTTTTCTCAAGGTGGGGAGCGGCGCGTTTCCGCTCCACCAGTTGGCGCGGCGCTATGGCGTGCAGTTTGTCGTGAGCGGGCACACCCACCAGTGGGGACGCCTCGAGCGCGACGGGGTTACGTATCTTCAAGCCGGCAGCTCCGGCGGACACCTGCGCCAGGGCGGAGGAAGCGACGCATTCCGCCGGGGATGGTTCTACCAGCATGTACTCGTCCGCGTGGCCGGCTCGCGCGTCGAGATCACGGTGAAGGAACTGGACCCGCCCTTCGGCCGGGGCCGCCGGTTTTCCGCCGCGGACTGGGACGCCTCCGGGCCGCGCTTTGATCCGGAGACCTTGCCGGCCGCGCAATAAGCAAGCCGGGATTCCCACGCCTGCCGCGCTCCTGTAGAATCGCGGCATGGCAAAGGCGACTCGTCGAGCATTCCTGGGCGCCGGGGCCGGGGCCGCGGCGGCGGCCACGCCTGCGCCCGCGCAGGAAAAATCCTCGCGCAAGAGCTACCGGCGCTCCGGCTTCGCGCCTGCCGGCGCGCCGCAGCGGATCTCACCCAACCTTTACCTCTTCGCAGACACCTGCAACGTATTTGTGGTCCGCGACGGCTCCCGCTGTGTGCTGGTCGATTTTGGCTCCGGCAAGATCCTCGACCACCTCTCCGGCCTGGGCATCACGCAAGTGGACTGGATCCTCCACACCCACCATCACCGGGACCAGTGCCAGGGCGACTACCTCGCCTTGGAGCGCCAGATCCCCATCGCCGCGCCCGCCCACGAGCGGCACCTGTTCGCCGACGCGCAGAACTTCTGGCGCAACCGGCGCGTTTTCCATCTGTATTACGTCCGCAACGACTTCAATACCGTCACCGAGAACATACCGGTCCAGCGCTCCCTGGAAGACTACGCGACGTTCCGCTGGGGCAAGATGGATTTCTTCATCCTGCCCACGCCTGGGCACACGCTGGGATCCATCACGCTGATCGCCACCATCGACGGCAAGAAGGTGGCCTTCACCGGCGACCTGATTCACTCGCCCGGCAAGATCCTGAACCTGTACGACACCCAGGTAAACTACGGCGGCTCGGAGGGCATCGATCTGGGCATCTATTCTCTTGCCCGCCTGGCGGAATTGAAGCCCGAAATGCTATGTCCCTCCCATGGCGATCCGATGCCCGATCCGGCGGACGCCATCGCCCGGACCGGCCGGCGGCTGACCGAATACTACCGTTACCAGACCGGCAACGACCCTTCCGAGGAAGGCCGGCCTTACGCGGTCAGCCCGCACCTGATCTGCCACCACACCACCACCTCGTCGTTCTACGCCATCCTTTCCAACAGCGGAAAGGCGATGTTCATCGATTACGGTTCGGCGTCGGGCGTCCATTTCGGTAACTTCGAGCGCGCCACCGCCGCCACCGACCGCATCCGCTTCGTCGAACACAGCATCGACCGGATGCGCCGCGACTACGGCTTGAAGTCGGTCGAGGTCGCCATGCCCAGCCATATGCACGACGACCATATGAACGGCTTCCCCCACCTCATCCGCCACTACGGGACGAAGGTGTGGTGTTACGAGAACATGGTTGACGTGTTTCAGAATCCGCGCGGCTACAACCTCGGCTGCATCCTGGGCGAGCCGTTCCAGGTCAGCCGCGCCTTCCAGGACGGCGAGCGGTTCCGCTGGGAGGAGTTTGAGTTTGAAGTGAAGCACTCGCCAGGCCACACCGAATACCAAATGGCGCTGTTCGTAACGCTGGACGGCAAGAAGGTGGCCTTCACGGGCGATGCGTTCTTCCCCAACCCGCGCAACGACGGGACGCTGCGGCACAACCTCATCTTCCGGAATCACGTGGAGAACGACAGCCACCTGAAGTCCATCCGCAACCTGATCGAGCGCGAGCCGGAGATTATCTGTCCGGGACATGGCCGGGCTTACCCGGTCGACCGGCAGATCATGCTGGCGACCGAGCAGAAACTGCGGCAGCAGCAGCAGTTCTTCTTCGATCTGCTGCCCGAAGGCGAGACCAATTACGGGCTGGATCCCAGTTGGGTAGCGCTTTACCCCTACCAAATGATCGTTGCGCCCGGCGAGCGCCAGACGCTGCGCATCCGCGCGCGGAACTACTACGCGCGGCCGATGAAACTGGAAATCGCCCTGATTGCTCCTTCTGAATGGGAAATCACGCCCGCCACCGTCAAGGTGGTGGTGCCGGCGGGTCAGCAGGCCGAACGGCCGGTGGAAGTCGCCATTCCCTCGGGTTGGCAGGCGCCCGGACCGCGCTTCGCCATCGCCGCCGATGTGATGCGGGATGGCAAGTACCTGGGACAGATTACCGAAGCGGTGGTGGACCTGCGCACGGCGCTCGCGTAGCCCGGCTCTCGGCCGCGTCTGGATGGCGATACGGAACGATCGCTGCCTATCGGACCAAGGCGCGAGCGGAAGCCAGCGCCGCGTGGCGGCGGTCGCCGACCTGACGAGGCCACGCCGGCAGGCGGAGCTTTCGCCGCAGGCGGGTTATGGCCGCACCGGCGCCACCCGAATCAAGTCGGTGCGCTCACGGCCGCCGTCCTGGAATCCGGCCACAGCGTAGACGGCCCCGTCCCGTCCCACCGCGATCGAGTTTATCCAGGATGGCCGGATGCCCCCCGGCAGCAGGATGGGCCCGTGGTCGCGATACCGGCCCTCCGGGATGTCCCACGTCACCAGGTGAAGGTTCTCTTCGCCCTGCGCGCCCAACTTCCCCGCCTCGCGCGCCAGCAGCGGTTTGCCATCCTGCCAGATGACGCCGCCCGTCAGGTAATAGAGCGTCCGGCCGTCAGGACCCAGCGTGAATCCCAGGTAACCGTAGTAGAACTTATCGAACATCCCCGCCCGCCGGGAAGGCAGCGCCGTCAGCCGTCCCAGCAACTCCACCCGCTCCGCCCGGGGGTCGAAGCGGAACAGGTAGCCCGAATTCCCGTGCACCGCGTAAATGACATTGTCCGCTCCGTACCAGACCGCCTGCCGCCAGTGGTAGCCCATGTGCCCCGGCTTGGCGGGATCGAAGATCCCAAAATAGTCCTTGCGCAGGTCGTCGCCCGCCACCGTTTCCAGCGCATCGCGGTCGTAGCGGTAGCGGAGGATCGTGCCCTCGGCGGTGGTCAGGTACACCGCGCCGTCGCGCGGGTCGGCCACCATCGCCCGGCACAACGAGCGGTAGGTGGACCCTTCGCCAGCCTCGCCGCGGGCGGACACCCGTCCCAGGTTCTTCAATTCGCTGGTGCGGAGGTCAAAGCGGAGAAAATACCCATCGGGCCAGGTGAGCCCGTACAAACGCCGGCGCGCCGGGTCCATGGTCATCGTCAGGATTCCCTGTCCTCCCGGCGCTTTGGCGAGGTCCGTGAACGTCCGCGTCTTCAGATCGAACGCAAGAAAGTGTCCCCCGGGGTAGGGGCGATAGCCGGCAGGAGGCGGATTCGCCATCCGCTCGCGGCCGTCCCGCAGCGTGTAATAACCGGCATGGGTGGCAAAGTAGAGCTTGCCGTCCGCTTCAAAAAACGGCACGTGGCTCTTGCCCTGGGGGATGGCTTTCCGGTCCTTTTCGCCGCAGGCCTCGGTCAGATCGCCCACCGCCTCCACGGCGCCCGCCGCCGGGTCGTAGACAAACATGCGCCCGCCGGTGTCGAGGTCGCTCGAGGACAGCGCATAGTAGATCCGGCCGTCGCTGGCGGCGGAGAGCCCGTTGTAGGTATGACGCGCCAAAGGAAAATTCGACTGGAACGCTTGCGCCCGCAGCACTTCGGGTTTGGAAGCCGCCGCTGGCGGCGCCGGCGCGCGGCAGCAAGTAAGCGCCAGCGCCGCCCACACCCCATAGAAACCGATTCGCCGCATGCCACAACCCGGGAGAAGGCCTGTATCCGCCGGTCCTAAGCGTTCAGGTTCCGGTTGAGCCGCTCAATGGCCTCGTCGATCTCCGCCGGGGATTTGAAGCCGATGGTCATCGACTGAACCGCGCCCAGCTTCGTGACAAAGCGAATGGATTCCTCGCGCAGTTCCGGCGTGCGGAAGGCTCCCTCGCCCATGATCTTCATGCCGATCACGCCGGTGCCCTGGGCATGCACGCTCTTGATGTGGGCCAACGCCTCGGGCACGTTCCCTTCCCCCTTGTCTTCCCCTTGGAGGTTGTCCATGCGCGTGCCGTTGTGATTCACCCGCAATAACGCCACGTCGAGCCACCGGTTGCCCGGAAACTCGCGGAGCGGGAGGATGCCGTGGCAGGAAGCGCCGTGCGCCAGGATGATCTTCTTTTGCTTGGCTTCGGAAAAGTGGTCGCGGAGGCGCTTGAGGTCGTCGGACCATCCGGACGTCCGCACGCAGTGAATCAGTAGAATGTCGAAGTACTCCGAATTCAACTCGCGGCGGAAGCGGTCGATCGTGCCGCCGGGGTCATCCGCCTGGCGCCAGCGGAACTTGGTCATCAGGCGGTAGGAGTCGCGCGGGATCCCCTTCAGGGCTTCTCCCAGCATCTGGTGCATGCCGGTGTAGGCGTCCGCGGTCTCGAAGAACCGGATCCCGCGGTCGTAGGCATGCCTGACGAGGCGCGTGAACTGTTCCTGACCAAGGTCGCGCTGGACCTTGCCCCCGAACGTGCCGGTCCCGAAGGCGAGGCGCGTCACCTGCACCCCGGAATTACCCAAGGGAATCCAATCGGAGGCGCTCTTCCGCGGCGTGGCGTCGAGCGTGCCTCCGGCCGCCAGTACGCCCGCCGTTCCGGCGACGCTCTTCAGAAAGTCTCTGCGCGAGGTACGGGACATTCACAAACTCCTTTCGCTGGTTCCTGGCCCACTTCCTGCCGCTCGCGGCGCGGCGCGGACGGTTCGACTGCTCACGGCTATTATGTCACCGGCGTCCGCGGACCGCGAGGCTCCGCCGCGGCGGCCATCTCGACCGAAACGAAAAACCGGCTGCCCTCCCTCACAGGAGAACAGCCGGTTCGCATCAGACAGGAGAATCGCGTCCCGGGCGGTCAAAAGATCAGCTTCAACCCCAACTGAATGTTGCGCGGGTTGTTTTGCTGTCCCTGCAACTGCGTATAGGTGGGACTGAGAATGCTCGTGTTCAGTCCGCCGAACCAGACGCGGTTGAAGGCATTCAGAAACTCCGCGCGGAACTGGAGCTTGATGCGCTCCTGGAAGACGTTGGTGTTCTTCAGGAATGCCATGTCCCAGTTATTCATCGCCGGGAACCTCAATCCACCCCAATAGTACGGGAGGGTCCGTCCGGTAAACGCCGGCAGCACCGCCAGTGACGCACCGTTGAACCAGTTGTCGATGGTACGGTTGCTCAGTTCGGGGCTGACGCCGGTGGCGACCGCTCCGCTGGGCAAAGCCACGGCTTGTCCGGTCTGGTAGATGTACAACGCGCTCCACTGCCAGCCGCCGATGATCTTGTCCACGGCGGCGACATTGGTCTTCAGTGAACGCCCTTCGCCGAAGGGCACTTCGTAGATGAGCCCCATCGAGACGCGATGCGGGTTGTCGAACTGCCCGATCATCTGCGGCATAAAGGTATCGCTGGTTTCCACATAGCGCAGGCTCTCGAGCTGTTTGGAGAAGGTATAAGCGAGTTGCAGGCTCAATCCCCGCCGCATGCGGTGATTGGCGCTGGCCTGGAGCGAGTGATAGTTACTCGTGCCCCCCATCTCCCGGATGTGGTTGATGGTCTGGAAGTGCGGATAGGGATTGAGCAACTGGGCCACCGTAATCGTGGACCCGGCCAGCGGGCTGGGCGCGGGAATCAGGCCCTGGAAGGGATTCGGAATCCGCTGGTTCAACCGCGCGCCCAAGGAAAAGTACCGCTGATCGAACGCGCCGCCATTGCCGTTGGAGGCGTTGTTGATCACCCGCCCGCTGTCGCCGGCGCCAGAGGCCACCACCAGGTTGCTGGCGCTCTGGCCGACGTAATTGACTTCCACCTGCAAGTCATTGGTGACCATGTGCTGAATGCCAAAACTCCAGCGGTTGTTGCGGATGTTGTCGCGGTCGTACTTATAGAGCGACAGCGACTGGCCGAGGAAGGTCCGCAGCCCCTGGCTGGATCCCGTGGGCGGAGTCATGCCGTTCGGGAACGGGTTGGTGAGCGTATCTTGCGGAGTCAGTCCGCCGTCGAGCGTGCTGACGATGTCGGTTTGCGAAAGGAACCCGGTGAGGTTCACGAACGGCTGCCACCAGACGGAATAGAAGATCCCCGCGCCGGCGCGGAGCACCGTGCGCTGGGTCAAACGGTAGGCGAGACCAAAGCGGGGTTGCCAGTTCTTCTTGTCAGCCACCACGTTCCGGCGGTTGTCCGGCGTGGCGAAAATCAGGCCCGCGCGCACCCGGAAATCCGACGGGGACAGTTCCGGAATCGGGTTGCGCGCGTACGCCGCCCGGGCGGCTTCTTCGATCGGGTTAGAGACGTTGAAGTCGAGCCCGAACGTGTTCTTGTTGAAACGTTCGGTGGTGCCCAGCATCAAGTCGTACCGGAGGCCAAGATTCAACGTCAACCGGGAGTTGACCTTAAAGTCGTCCTGGAAATACCAGCCGTGGAAGGGCGACTGCGTGGCGGTGGAGGCGTTGAGGCTGTTGAATCCCGAGGCCGGCGTGCCGAGCAGCAAACTGGCAATGCCATTGCCGAGGTTGTTGCCGGGCTGAAACGCGTTGGGCTGGGTGAAGCCGCGGTTGAAATTGTACTGGCCCGCGGGGCGGTTCGCGCCCTGTGAGTTGTTCTGCTTGATCTGGCCCTGGTAGCCCCACTTCATGTTGTGGCTGCCCGCGATCTTGGTGGCGCCCACGTTGTAGGAGAAGGTGTTGGTGTGCTCATACCAACGTCCTTCTGCTGCGCCGATGTAATAGATGTCGGAGTTGTCAAACCGGGGATGAATGTTCTGCTGGAATTGGCTAACGAATTCCCGGGACCAGCCCAGTTGCGTCATATCGAAGCTTGGCCAGATGCCCTGCTGCGTCCAGCGGGTGAAGCCCGCCTGGCCGGTGATCACCATGGTCGGGCTGATCAGGTAAGCGTCGCTGACGCCGATGGAGGTTTGCGCGCGATTGTTGCCGGTCAATTCGCCCACACCCTTGCCGCCGATGTCCCACGGCGTAGGCGTTCCGGGGAAGCCCTGGTTTTGCGACCAGCGGACAAATAGGCGGTGCGCCCGGAAGTTGGGATCCAGGCGCAGCGAATAGTTCTCGCCGTCGAAGACCTGCGGCACCTGCGTAAAGTAGTTATTTGCGTTCGTGAACGGATCGCCCAGCGACGTCGGCGCCGGATAGCGGGCCAGCACGTTCCGCGCGATGGGGTTCAACCGGCTCGCGGGAATGCGCCCGTTCGGGAACAGTTGCCGCAGTCCGGCCGAGGTCGTCGTGGTCGGATCCGCGATTTGGAACGGCACGCCAGCCGCGTTAAAGGTCTGCGAGAAGTCCCCCTGCCTTTGCAGTTCGGTCGGCGTGGTGAACCGGTAGGTGATGGGAGTGCGCTGGCGAAGCCCTTCGAAGTTGAAAAACCAGAAGAGCTTGTCCTTGCCGTTGAAAAGTTTCGGAATCACCACCGGTCCGCCCGCCGTCAAGCCAAACTGGTTGAAGCGGAAGACCGGGCGCGGGTTGTTGTTCCGGTTGCCGAAGAACGAGTTGGCGTTCAGTTTGTCGTTCCGGAAAAAGTTGTAGAGGTTCCCGTGGAATTCGTTGGTTCCTCCCTTGGTGGTGACGTTGACGAACATGCCGCCGCCGTGACCGTATTCGGCATCGAGCGCGTTCGTCTGCACCGTGAACTCATCCACCGCATCCACGCCGGGAATGTACGCGACGCGGTCGGAGATGTTGTTCGGGATGCCGTCCAGCAGGAACTCGTTCGTCCGGTTATTGGCGCCTGACGCGGACGTGTACGATACGCCGTCCACATCGATCAGACCTGTGGTGACATTGGTGGCCCGGTTGTTGGTGATTCCAGGAGCCAGGTTGATCAGCATCAGCACGTTGCGCGCCAGCAGCGGCATGTCGGTGATCACCCGCTGCTCGACGTTCCGGCTCACGGCGGCGGTAGAGGTCTCCAGCAGCGCCGCCTGCCCCGTCACCTGAACCCGCTCGGTCACCTGGCCTACTTCCAGGGTGAAGTCCGCGGTGGTGCGGATGCCGATGCGGACCAGAATCTGCTGGCTCCCCTTTTTGAATCCGGACTTTTCAGCCGTCACCTCATACCGGCCGGGGTTAACCAGCGGGAAGAAGAAGTAGCCGATTTCGTTGGTTGTCGCATGGCGAACCTGGTTGGTTTCCAGGTTCGTGAGAACCACCGGAATGCCGGGAAGCGTTCCACCGGTGGAATCTTTCACCGTTCCGTCGACCGTTCCCACGGGAAGAACCTGGGCGGTCAACATGGCGGCGATCAGAAAGAGGCAAGCGAGGGCTCTATTCATGGTGGCCAGAGTCTATCACCGGTGCAGGGGAAAGAAAAGGGGCAGACCCTCGTCTGCGCGCTGGGCCGGCGGAGAGCATCCTACCTGCTGGACAAGCCATGGGCGGGTTCGCCGGGCCTTCGCGTTTGACGCCGGAAAGTACTTGTGTGCACAAACACTCCGCGGCGGCCGCTCCCTCCTGCGCCGCCGCGGGGAGGGCGCGAACGGACGAGGCGTCAACCTGCTTGCCGCCGGCGGAGATCCCCGCCCGCCGCCTGCGCGAACCGATACAATGAGGGCGGATGGGCCCGGCGCGATTTCCGCCGGGAGATAATAGAAGTTCTGCAGAGGCGCTCCGTCTGCCGCGCGGCTTGGCCCGCCGGGCTTCCGGGCGGCAGCGCTCTGCCGGGAAACGCAGTAATCCTGATCCTCTTTTACAAGGAGCCGCAGTGGCAGCAAAACGGATTGGAATTCTGACCGGCGGGGGCGACGTCCCGGGGTTGAACTCGGTCATCAAAACCGTCACCTATCGCGCCAGCGAACTTGGATGCGAAGTCATCGGCATCCGCCGCGGATGGGAAGGGTTGACCCACCTGGATCTCGAGGACGTCAGCAACCGGACCCGCTACATTCTTCCCCTCACCCGGGAAAACACGCGCACCATCGACCGCACGGGCGGCACCTTTCTGCACAGCTCGCGGACGAATCCGTCCAAAATGAAGCGCCTGCCGCCCGTGCTCGAGGGCAGGTCTTTTCCCCGCAGCGAATCGGTGAAGAACGGCGAAACCATCGTGACTTACGACGTCTCGCAGCGCGTCCTCGAGAATCTGCAAGCCCTGCGGCTTGACTACCTGATCGCGATCGGCGGCGACGACACCCTCAGCTTCGCCGCCACGCTGCACGGCATGGGCTTCAACGTGCTCGCCATCCCGAAGACGATGGACAACGACGTCCGCAACACCGAGTACTGCATCGGGTTCTCCACCGCCATCAGCCGGGCGATGGAAGCCATCGAGCGGCAGCGGACGACCGTGGGATCGCACGAGCGCATCGGCGTGTTCCGTATCTTCGGGCGGGATGCCGGCTATACCGCGCTCTATACCGCGTATGTCACCTCCGTGCGTTGTTGCATTCCCGAGTACCGCTTCAATCTGGATCACCTGCTGGACCTGATCATGCAGGACAAGCGCCACAACCCCAGCAACTACGCCTTGATCCTGCTTTCCGAAGGCGCCCAATGGGAGGGCTATCAGATCAAGGAAAAGGGAGAAGCGGACGCCTTCGGCCACAAAAAGAAAGCGAACGTCGGCGAGGATCTGGCGGAAGTAATCCAGAAGAAGTTGCGCGAGGAAACCATCGTCAGCGATCTGACCTACGACCTGCGCAGCGGTAGTCCGGACTTCATCGACAAGATGGTGGCGTCGACCTTCGCCGGCATGGCCATGGACTGTATTGAAGCGGGCAAATCGGGTTTAATGATGGCGATTCGCGAGGGCTGCTACCAGGCCGTCGACATCCCCGACCCGGCGCTGGGTCCCCGCACCGTCGACGTGGCGACCATGTACAACACCGAGCGGTTCCGGCCCATCTATGCCAAGAAATTGGGCCTGCCGATCTTCCTGACCCGGGCTTAGCCGCAGCCATGAACTGGTTCCCGCGCCTACGCGCCCGCTGGTCCCAACGGGGGACCGGCGCGGGACCCGTCCTCCCCGCTCCAGCCCGGCTGACCCCTGAACTCGAGGACGCCATCCGGCGCTCGTTTGACGAAGCCTCCCGCGACGAGGACCACTTTCCTTCCCTCATCGATCCGCGCATCTGGCATGTCAAACTCGTGCTGGAGCACCTGGGCGACCTGGCGGGCAAGCGCGTCCTGGACGCCGGCTGCGGCAAGGGCCGCTTCGCCCGCATCGTCCAGGAGCGCCACCCGGGGGCGGAGGTGTGGGGTTTGGACATTTCCGCCGAAATGCTGCGGTACGTTCCCCCGCCGATTCACACCCGGCAGGGCTCTTTGACCAACCTACCGTTCGCCGACGGATGGTTCGACGGCGCCTACGCCACCGAGTCGCTGGAACACGCCGTCGAAATCGAGCGCGCGGTCGCCGAACTGTGCCGCGTCATCAAGCCGGGCGGCCGCATCCTGATCATCGACAAAAACGCCGCTCACTTCGGCAAATTGCCGACCCCGGCGTGGGAGCGCTGGTTCCACCCCGAGGAGTTGCAGCGCCTGCTGCTCCGCCATTGCCGCCGCGCCGAATTCCGTTTCATCTCGTACTGGGAGGACGTCGAACCGGACGGGATGTTTGTGGCGTGGCTGGCGGTAAAGTGAATCCCGCCCAGGTTTAACGCCGCCAGCCCGCCGGTTTCTGGAAGGGCTGGCGGGCTTCGTCCAGGCTGTTGCCCCGGGTCCACACCAGTTCGGTTTCGAAGATCCCGAAGCCTTTCCTTTCACCCAAGGTCAGGTGCGCGATCTGCGAGGGATCGAAACCCATAGCCGCCGCCGCACAGGCATCCACCGCCAGGGCGCTGGCGCCCGCCAGCACCAGGTTATGACGCCGTGTCTGGCCATCGCCTTCCAGCCCGAGGCACCCGCCCGCCACCGCGAAGTCGGCCGGCTTCAACGCAAACCAGTCGACGATGAGTTCGTCCGGCGAGCCTAGCGCCAACAACCGGGTCTTGGGAAAACCGTACTTGGAACCCGGCGCCATGCCCAGGTAGTTCGCCATGGAGAGCGCGACGCCGCTCTCCGCGCTGGTGCGCAGCGGCGAGACGCTGATCAGCTTGTCGCACTGCTGAATCACCGTGGGCAGATGATAACGGCCGCTCGGGTTGCGCGCCGCCGCCGGCTTGCCGGGTACGGGCGTATCGAGGGTGTCGGCGAAGTTTAGGTCGGCCAGATCGAATTCGAGATCCGGGAAGCTTGCGCGCAGTTCGGCCACCAGCTTTTCATAGCTGAGCCCGTCGAATGCGCCGCCCCAGCCGGAATTCCAGCCGTCCACGGCGGCTTTCGACCGCTCTTTGGGCAGCCACCCCGCCGCCCCCTCCACCAGCGTGAAGCGCGCCCCCAGTTTCTGTTCGGCCAGCAACCGGAGCAGGCTGCGCACCAGGCGCGGGTCGGTGACGCCGCCCGGCGCAAACGGGGGCGCCGCGGTTCCCGGCGCGGCCGGCGGTGCGCCCGGAAACGATGGGATGGCTAGCTTCACCACCACCCAGTCTTCCGCGTCGAAGATCGCCCGCAAGCCGCCCACCCGCATTCCGCCGAGCGTGACCGCCATGCGCGTCATGGCGTCGATTTGCGCGGCGGTGAGGACGGCGTCCGCTGGGCGCGGGTCGGCCAGTCCGGGCAGCCTGGTCCCGTCGTGTTCCTCGGCGCCGCGAAAACTCGACAGCACCACGCCGACCCGCGGCGTGGTGTCCTGCGTCGCCGTGGCGGAAAATCGCTCGTCCGGTTTGCCGGGCGTCTGCGCGGCGGCCGCGCCGGCCGCCAGGGCGGTGGAAACGAAATCGCGTCTGCGCATGCGGGAGAGCCCTTCCTCAGTCTAGAAGGATGGTGTATAGATTGGCTATGGCCCTGTGCAGCCGCCGCCGCTTCCTCCTCTCCTCCGCCGCCGCGATTCCCGCTTCGCTTTGGGCGAATTCGTCCGGCGCCGGAAAAACCCGTTTGGGCTTTGTGCCGTCCACGCACGCGCGGCTGGCCCGGCCCGCCAGTCCGGAGGATCCGTTGGATTACCTCCGCGTCCGCGACATGGTATGGAAGGCGATCGAGTACGGGGCGCCGCGGGCGGGCAGCCTGGAGGCCAAGATCCCCGCCGGCGCCTGGGTGGTTATTAAGCCGAACATCGTGGCTCTGCGCCCGCGCGATTTCTACCGCACCGGCGACATCACCGATTTCCGCGTCACCCGCGCGGTGCTCGAATATGTGGCCGCGCGGTCCCGGGCCGGGCGTGTCACCATCGCCGAAGGCGGCAGCTACCGGCGGGTCTCCGATCCCGCCGAAGACAATGTGTGTTACCAGAACGGAGCGCGGGTCGACGCGCGCACCTTCGATTGGGGGCCCGAGGAGTTCCCGGGCTTCCATGGTTCGCTGGGCGGCATGCTGGAAGCCTGCCAGCGCCAGCACCCCGGCAAGAAGTTCGATTACGTGGACCTCAGCTACGACACGGTGCGCGACGAAGCGGGACGCTTCCGCCGCCTCGAAGTCCCCCGGGCGGCCAACGGCGTCGGCGCCTTTGGCGCGCGGCCTGACTATTTCGTCACCAACACCGTCCGTAACTGCGATTTTCTCATCAGCGTGCCGGTGATGAAAGTGCACGAGCAGTGTGGCATCACCTGTTCGCTCAAGAATTACGTCGGCACCGCGCCGCGGGAGGCTTACGCGCCGCCGGGAGCATTCTATAACGCGGCCCTGCACAAGGAACATTCGGTCGAAGACCGGATCGATCCGTTTATTTGCGATCTGGCCGCCTTTCATCCGCCCGACTATACCGTGGTCGATGCGATTCGCGGATTACAATACACCGAACATAACAACAACATGCCGGACCAGATGATCCGGTCCAATCTGATTTTCGCCGGCGAGGATCCGGTAGCCGCCGATGCTTTGGCCGCGCGGCTGATGGGTTTCAATGAGCAGGACATCGAGTTTCTGCACATGGCCGAACAGCGCGGCATGGGCACGCTGGACCGCCGGCGGGTGGAGGTGATTGGGGACGAACCGGACCGGTATTTCCGGCGCTGGGCGAAACCTAAGCGCTGGTACGGACGCGGCAGCCGCGAGTGGCGCGTCACGCGCGACCCGCAAGCGCCGCTGGCCTCCTGGACGCGCGTCACCATCCCCACCGACACTCTCCACTTCGCCCGGCATCTGGGCGCGGTGTCGCCCGGGGCGGCGTTCGGCGCCTGCACGCGCCTGGTTTCCGACGGTCACCAGAAAGGTTTTCTCTGGGTGGGCGCCCGCGGAAAGGTGACCGTGCGCCTGAACGGGGAGCAAGTGCTCACGCTGGAGAACCGCACCCGCTACCGCATCGGCCAGTTCCAGCAGGCGGTCGAACTGAAACCGGGCGAGAATCAATTGCTCTTCCACGTGGAAGCCCTGCGCGACGCCGCCGACCTCAGCGTGCTGATGGTGAATGCCCGCAACGACGGCGACACGGCGGAAGGCATTCGCTGGACGGCGTAGCCGGGCAGCGGGTCACCCCGGCATTTCCCCAGTCGGACTGCGCATGCTGGCAGGGGAGACCGGCGCTCGCTCAACCAGGACCTGGCGCGGCGGCCCGGACGCGGGGCAGATCATTCCGCCACGTGGCGGAGGATGTCGAAGAACTCGGGAAAGGAAACCGACGCCGCATCGGCGTTTTCGATGACGCAGGCGCCATCGGCGCGGAGGGCGGCGACGGCAAACGCCATGGCGATGCGGTGGTCGCCGTAGGAGTCCAGGCGGGCGGCGCGGAAACGCTGGCCGCCGGGGATCTTCATGCCGTCCGGCAGTTCCTCGGCCGCGATGCCCATCCGGCGGAGGTTGTCGACGACGGTGCGGATCCGGTCGGTCTCCTTGATGCGCAATTCGCCGGCGTCGCGGATGACGAGACCCTGCTCGCTGGCCGCGCCCAGCACCGCCAGGACCGGCAGTTCATCGATCAGGGCGGCGGTGACTTCGCCGGAGATCTCGCCGCCGCGCACGGGCGCCGACCGCACGATCAAGTCGCCGATAGGTTCGCCGTTGTGCTGCTCGAGGTTGGTGACGCGGATGTTCGCGCCGATCGACAGCAGGAAGTCGAGCAGCGTCGAGCGGGTGGGATTCAGGCCGACGGCGTTGATCTGGAGGCTGGAATCCGGCACGATCAGCGCGGCCACCAGAAAGAACGCGGCCGAGGAAAGATCGGAGGGAACGACAAGATTCCGGCCGGTGAGGCGCGGCCGGCCCTGGAGGGTGATGCGCCGTTTCTGCACCGTCAGCTCCGCGCCAAACTCGCGGAGCGCGATCTCGGAATGGTCGCGGGAACGGATGGGCTCTTCCACCACAGTGACGCCGTCGGCGTAGAGGCCGGCAAACAGCACGCAGGTTTTCACCTGGGCGCTGGGCACAGGCAAGACGTATTCGATGGGCCGCAGCGGCGCGCCGGTGATGGCCAGGGGCGGGTAGCGGCCGTCGCGGGCTTCGATCCGCGCGCCCATCTGCGCCAGCGGCTTCATGATGCGGTCCATGGGACGCCGCGAGAGCGATGCGTCGCCGAAGATGCGGCAGGAGAAGCGCTGCGCGGCCAGAATCCCGCTCAGCATCCGGATGGTGGACCCGCTGTTGCCGGCGTCCAGATCCGCCGCGGGCGCCTCCAGGCCCTCCAGGCCGCGTCCGTGAATCGTCACCTCCGTGCCCTCGATTTCCATCCCGGCGCCCAGCGCGCGCAGACAGCCTAACGTCGAATGGCAATCCGCGCCCGTCGAGTAATTGGCGATCTTCGAATCCCCCTCGGCGATGGAGGCCAGCATCGCGTAGCGGTGCGAGATCGATTTGTCGCCGGGCAGGCGGACGGCGCCGAACAGGCGCCGGGCGGGAGTAATGGTCTGTTCCATGAGTCGCGTTTATACGGTGGCGGATTCTTCGAGGGTGAGCGTTCCCTGGTCGGCGTCGAGGGTGGCCATCAGGCCGAGCGGCAGCGTCAACTGGTCCGGGGTGTGGCCGATGGTGAGGCCAAAGAGCACGGGCACACGGAGTTTGCCCAGGATCTCGTCCAGGATCTCGCCGAGGGAAAAATTGGATTCGAACGACGGGCGGAAGTCGCGCGGCCGGCAATCGGCGCATTCGCCGAAGACAATGCCGGCTGCCTCGTCGAACTTGCCGGCCAGGCGGAGATGCGTCAGCATCCGGTCGATCGAGTAAGGCTGCTCCTCTACATCTTCGAGAAAGAAGATCTTGCCCCGGGTGTCGATTTCATAGGGCGTGCCCAGCGTGGTGGAGATCAACGTCAAATTGCCTCCGATCAGCGGGCCGCGGGCCTTGCCCGGGCGGACGGTGCGCGTCGTGTGCGCGGGACGCAACGGGTCGGAGTCGGGCGGATTCCGCAACAAGCCCAAGGGTCCTGTTTCAAACAGGGCGCGACGGAAATGTTCCCGCGTGTAGGGGCTGAAGCGGGACAGGGTGGTTGGTCCGTGGAACGTCACCAGCCCGCTCCGGCGGTGGATGGCCAGGTGGAGCGCCGTGATGTCGCTGTAGCCCAGGAAGATCTTGGGGTTGCGGCGGATCAGGCCGTAATCCAGCCGGTCCAGAAGCTGGGACGCGCCGTAGCCGCCGCGCAGCGCAAACACCGCGCGCACCTCCGGGTCGGCGAACATTTCGTGCAGGTCCGCCACCCGCTCCTCCACAGTACCGCCCAGGTAGCCGTTCCGCTTGCGCACATTGCGGCCGTATTTGTGCTTCAGGCCGAAATACTCCATGGTCCGTTCCGCCAGTTGCAGGCTGTCCGGATTGGAAACGTATGTGGACGGCGTTATCAAGCCCACCGTGTCGCCGGGCTTCAGCGCGGCGGGCTTGAGGAGCGCCGGACTCTGCGCGGAAGTCGTCATCAGCGAAGCTCCGGAAGCAAGAAAAAGTCTGCGAGTCATGGCGGGAAGGTGAAGGCCGCCGAGGCCTCCGCCCAAGGATAGATCACGCGGAAGCCACCGCACCCGCCGCCAGTTGACGCAGGACAAACGGCAGAATCCCGCCGTGCCGGTAATAGTCCGCCTCGACGGGTGTGTCGACGCGCACCACCACGTCGAACGTCTTGGCGGCGCCCCCGGCGGCCACGGCATGCACCGTCGCGCGCCGTCCGCCAGCTACGGCCTCGCTGACGCCGGTCACCGAGAACACCTCTTCCCCGGTCAGTCCCAGCGTCTCGCGACTCTGACCCGGCAGGAATTCGAGAGGCAGAACGCCCATGCCCACCAGGTTGCTGCGGTGAATCCGCTCGAAGCTCTCGGCGAGCACCGCCTTGACGCCCAGCAGCGCGACACCCTTGGCGGCCCAGTCCCGCGACGAACCCGAACCGTATTCCTTGCCCGCAATGATCAGCAGGCCGACCCCTTCCTGCTGGTACTTCATGGCGGCATCGTAAATGAACATCTGCTCGCCGTCCGGCAGATGGCGGGTCCAGCCGCCCTCGGTGCCCGGCGCAAGCTGATTGCGGAGGCGGATGTTGGCCAGCGTGCCGCGCACCATCACCTCGTGGTTACCGCGGCGCGCGCCGTAGGAGTTGAAATCGCGGGGGTCGACGCCGTGCGCGATCAGGTACTTTCCCGCAGGTGAGTCCGCGGGGATGTTGCCGGCGGGCGAAATGTGGTCCGTGGTGACCGAATCGCCCAGCACGGCCAGCGCGCGCAGTCCGGCCAGATCCGCCACCGGTGCTTCCGGGTCCGCCAGGGCGTCGAAATACGGCGGACGCTTGATGTAGGTGGAGGCATCGTCCCATTGGTAGATCTTGCCCGTGGGGATCTGAATGCCGCGCCACGCCGCGTCGCCCTCGAACACCGCGGCGTACTGCTCGGCGAACTGCGCCGGGGTTTGCGCCGAGCGGACCGTGGCCATGATCTCTTCGTTGGACGGCCAAATGTCCCGCAGATAAACCGCTTTCCCGTCGCTGCCCACGCCGAGCGGTTCGTTTTGCAAGTCGATATCTACCCGGCCGGCGATGGCGTAAGCCACCACCAGCGGCGGCGACGCCAGGTAGTTCGCCTTCACCTGGGGATTCACGCGGCCCTCAAAGTTCCGGTTGCCGCTGAGCACGGAAGCCACCGTAAGGTTGGCATCTTTCACCGCCTGGGATACCTTCTCCGGCAGCGGACCGCTGTTGCCGATGCAGGTGGTGCAGCCATAACCGACGACATGGAAACCAAGCTGCTCGAGGTAGGGCAGCAGCCCGGAAGCGATCAGATAATCGCGCACCACCTTGGAACCCGGCGCCAGCGAGGTCTTCACCCACGGCTGGGAGCGCAGTCCTCTTTCCACCGCCTTCTTGGCCAGCAGTCCCGCGCCGAGCATGACGGAGGGATTGGAAGTGTTGGTGCAACTGGTGATCGCCGCGATCGCCACCGCGCCGTGCCCGATCGTGGCCGAGGAGCCGTTTACCGGTATCTGTACTTGGCGGGGCGGCAGGTCCTTGATGAAGGTGAGGAAGTTCTGTTTGACTTGCGGCAAATCCACCCGGTCCTGCGGGCGCTTGGGCCCGGCCATCGAAGGAACCACCGTGGACAAGTCCAGTTCGAGCGTATCGGCAAAGTCGGGATCGGGCGTAGCGTCGGTGCGGAACAGACCTTGCTCTTTGTAGTAGGCCTCGACGAGCGCCACCAGGTCCGCGGGCCGGTTGGTGAAGCGCAGATAATTCAAGGTTTCCTCGTCCACCGGGAAGAAGCCGCAGGTGGCGCCGTACTCGGGGGCCATGTTCGCCACCGTGGCGCGGTCGGCAAGGCCGAGGTCGCGCAGGCCGGGTCCAAAGAACTCGACGAACTTTCCCACCACGCCCTTCTTGCGCAGCATCTGCGTCACGGTCAGCACGAGGTCCGTCGCGGTGCTGCCTTCGGGCAGGCGCCCGGTGAGGCGGAAGCCAACCACCGGCGGCAGCAGCATGGAAATCGGCTGGCCCAGCATGGCCGCTTCAGCTTCAATGCCGCCCACGCCCCAACCCAGGACACCCAGGCCGTTGATCATGGTGGTGTGCGAATCGGTACCTACCACGGTGTCCGGATAGGCCGCGCCGTCGCGGGCGCGAAACACCACCGGGGCCAGGTACTCCAGGTTCACCTGGTGCACGATGCCGGTGGCCGGCGGCACGACGCGGAAGTTCTCGAACGCGGTCTGGGCCCAGCGCAGGAAACTGTAGCGCTCGCGGTTGCGCTGGTATTCGATGGCCGCATTCAGTTCGAGAGCGTTGGCCGCCCCGAAATGGTCCACTTGCACGGAATGGTCGATCACCAGGTCCGCGGGCAACAGCGGATTGGCGCGCTGCGGGTCGGCGCCCAGCTTGGCCAAAGCCTCGCGCATGGCGGCCAGGTCCACGGCGCAAGGCACGCCGGTGAAATCCTGGAGGATCACGCGGGCAGGCATGAAGGCGATTTCCTTTATCCCTGCCGCCGCTCCTCCGGCCACAGCCTCGATATCGGCGGCGGTCACTTTACGGCCGTCTTCCTGCCGGAGCAGGTTTTCCAGCAGCACGCGAATCGAAAAGGGCAGCCGCGCCACGCCGGGGAAGCCGCGCTTTTCCAGGGCATCCAGGCGATAGATGGTGTATGAGGCGGAGCCAACGCGCAGCGTCGCCGCCGCGCCGAAAGAATTCAGGTTAGACATGGGCTGTAAACGATTATTCTATCGCGGCGGCGCCCGGCGCCCGGACCAGGTTCGTTATGCTGAAAGAATGATGACGCCTGCCGCCGAGCCGCTGTCCGCCCAGACACGGCAACACCTGCGCGCCGTGCGCGATGCGCTGCTGCGCCTGCACAAAGCGCTGCTCGACGACGAACGCGCCGCCTACGAACGCATTCATGGGCGCGTGACGCCCGCGCGCCTGTTGGAACTGCTGCTCACCGACCCCTGGTTCGCCTGGCTTCGGACGGTGTCCGGGATGGTCGTCCGCATCGACGAGTCTCTGGCGCCGCGGAGCGCCGCCACCGAGCAGGAGGGGCTTCAGTTGGTCCGCCTGGTCCGGGAAACGATCATGCCGGACGAAAACGGCTTTGGCTTTGGCGTGAAGTATCACGTCGCAGTCCAGCGGGAGCCCGCCGTCCTGCTGGCCCACTGCACGTTGCGGAAGCTGCTGCCGGCGCCCTGAGCGGAGCGGCGGCGGGACGCGCGCGGCGCGGCGGCGAGGCTGACGCGGTTCGCCCGCGGAGATTCCTCCCCAAGGCCCGTCACTGGCCAGCCGCGGCCCGGGGCGTGGTTCAGATTTGCACGGGGCGAGAGGCTAGCGGCGGGAGCCGCGCCGCGGGTTCTTCAGCGCCTCTTGGCGCGCCTTCGTCTTCTTGCGCTTCGGCTTGCTGATCAGGAAGGTGCCGCTGCCCAGATACTCCGCTTTCCACAGTTTTTCTTCGGCCAAACGTATTTCTCCTGCGTAAATTTGTTTTCCGATTATACCGCGCATTATCCTGGGAACGACCCATGTCTCGCCGCGGATTGCTGCTGCTGGTTCCTGTGCTGGCCTGGCTCGCCCCCCTCGAGGCCGGCCGTCAGCAGAACGGCGCGGACATCGCCCAGGCCCTGGAGGAGCTGGCGCAAGTCACCGGCCTGCGAGCCAAGCGTCCCATCCGGCACGAGACGATCCGCCGCGAACAGGTGGAGGGATTCTTAAAGGAGCGCGTCAAGGAGGCGATCAAACCGGAGCAGCTTCGCGCCGAGGAAATCACGCTGAAGAAGTTCGGCTTCGTCCCCCCGGACTTCAACCTGGAGAAATCCACCGTCGAGTTGCTCACCGAGCAGGCCGCCGCGTTCTACGACTACCGGAAGCGCCGGCTCTATCTGATGGAAGCGTCCCCGCCGGATCTGCACGAAATGGCCCTGGTCCATGAAGTGGCGCATGCCCTGGCCGACCAGCATTTCCATCTGTACCGGTTCATCAAAGAAGCCGGGCCGAGCGACGACAGCGCGCTGGCCCGCCTGGCGGTGATGGAGGGGCAGGCCACCTGGCTGACCGCCGAAGTCCTGGCGCGGCGCCGCGGCCAGTCGCTCCTGACGAACACCGTGCTGCGGGACATGCTGAGCGGCGCCGGCGGACTCAGCACCGCGGGCTACCCGGTGCTGGCCAGCGTCCCCTTGTACCTGCGCGAGACGCTGGTGTTCCCTTACACGCGCGGCATGCAGTTCCAGCATGCCGTTTACGAAAAGGAAGGCGGGGCCGCGTTCGCGCGCGTCTTTCGCTCTCCGCCCGTGAGCACCCAGCAAGTGCTCCATCCGGACAAGTACTTCGCGGAAATTCGTCCGGTGGATCCGCCGCTGCCCGATCCGCCGGACCGCGGCCGATACGTCACGCTGGCCGAGGGCATGATCGGAGAACTCGATCACCAGATCTTGCTGCGGCAGTTCGCATCCGAGGCGGAGGCGGCGGAGATCGCGCCCCGCTGGAGGGGTGGCCGTTACCGGGTTTTGGAACGCGGGGCGCGGACCATCTTGTGCTACGCGGTCAACTGGGACGCGCCCGAAACCGCCCTCCGCTACTTCGGTCTGTACCGGCAGGCGCTCCGCCGGAAATGGAAGCAAATGCGGGTGGAGGGGGAGACGGCGGAGGGATTTCACGGAGCAGGCGACGACGGATACTTCCGCGTCCGGATTGCCGGCGTCACCGTTTCCAGCCTGGAAGGGATGCCGCCGCCGGAAGCGGCCGGCGGTATGCGCTGAGGCTCTCTGCCCGCGGCGCCGCTTCTCCGGTCACCTCGATATTCCTGATCACGGCGTCCCGCAGCTCCTCCGCCCCCGCTTGCCAGGACCGATGAAGCGTCTGATTCGCTGATAGCCCTCCACGATGTGGCGCCGATATAAACGGTCGCCTTTCACAGTGGGGTTGCCTCCCGCAGGATCCTAACACGGACGTACCAGGGGAGAGAGGCTCGGGTGCCGGCGTATACGGTTCCCAGCAGTTCCTCAAGATCCTGGACCAGCGCTACGTGATCGAAAATGCTTCGTCCTGGCTCCCATTTCACCGGCAGATCGAGATCGCTCGTCTCGGAGGCTTCGCCACGCGCCACTGAACCAAATATGCGGACGCTTGGAGCGCCGTGGCGTTCGGCCAGACGGAGTATCTGATCGCGCTTCCTGGTCCGCAGCACTTTCCAGAATTACCGTGCTTTCATTTTCTACCAGCCATGTTTGGGCTGAGGGAGGGTGGCATCCGCGGAAGATCTGGAAGGAAGAAAGATGGCTGGGAGGCAGGGATTCGAACCCCGATACGCAGATCCAGAGTCTGCAGTCTTACCGTTAGACGACCTCCCAACGGGCCAATTGTTTTTATAGCACGCGCCATAGCTTGCCGACAAGGCGTCGAGCCGCTTGCCTCGCACGGGCGAACCTCGGTTGACAAACATCCGGAGCGCACGCTATCTTGAGTCTAATCGCCTGATCTATCAGTGGTTTAATGACGGCTTTCCGGAAAGCACAGGAAGACGGACAGGAGCCGCGACGGGTCAAGGGGGCGCTTTCTCTCGCACGCGGAGAGGCAGGAGGCCAGAGCCAGGGATGGCCAGCAACCAGAATCAAGAACCGATGGATCGCGATGCGTTGCCGGGCGAGGAAAACTACGAGCACCTCCTAGAAGACTACAGCCACCTGGCCCCGCCCGCGCACGGCGAGATCCTTCGAGGAACAGTCCTCTCCATTTCCGGTAAAGACGTCATTGTGGACATCGGCTACAAGTCCGAGGGCATGGTTCCCTTGGACGAGTTCGTCGGCCCGGACGGCGAAGTGCACATCAAACCCGGCGACACGATCGAAGTCATGATCGATCACGGCGAGCGGCCCGAGGGCTACCTGCCTCTTTCGTACCAGAAAGCTTTCCGGGTGCGGGTGTGGGACCACCTGGACGAGGCGTTCCAGCAACAGCTCACCATCAGCGGCCACGTTACGGAACGCACCAAGGGCGGCCTTGCGGTCGACGTGGGGGTGCCGGCTTTTCTGCCGGGGTCGCAAATCGATCCGCGCCCGGTGCATAACCTGGACGTGTTCATCGGCCAGGATATTCCGGTGAAGATCGTCAAGCTGAACCGGCGCCGCGGCAACGTGGTGGTGTCGCGGAAGGCGGCGATCGAAAAAGACCTGGAAACGCGCAAACTGCAAACGCTGGCACAGCTCCACGAGGGAGCCGTGGTGACGGGAGTGGTCAAGAACCTCACCGACTACGGAGCCTTTATTGACCTGGGAGGCGTCGACGGACTGTTGCACATCACCGACATGTCGCACGCCCGCGTCACCCACCCTTCGCAAGTGCTCAGCGCCGGCGACACCGTGACGGTCCAGGTGCTGAAGTTCGACCGCGAAAAGGAGCGGGTCTCGCTGGGCATGAAGCAGTTGCAGCCGGACCCGTGGGAGAGCGTGCACGAGCGCTATCCCCTGCACACCCGGGTGATCGGCAAGGTGGTCAACATCACTGACTACGGCGCGTTCGTCGAGTTGGAACCTGGCGTCGAGGGGCTCATCCACATTTCCGAGATGACCTGGTCGCGCCGGATGAAACATCCTTCCAAGGTGGTCCGTAAGGGCGACGATGTCGAGTGCGTGGTGCTGGAGGTGCATCCGCGGGAACGCCGGATCTCCTTGGGGCTGAAACAGCTCGAGCCCGATCCCTGGACCACGCTAGAGAGCCGCTACGCCGTGGGCTCCGTGGTGGAGGGGCGCGTGCGCAACATGACCGATTTCGGCGCGTTCGTGGAAATCGAGGAGGGGGTCGACGGGTTGGTGCATGTCTCCGACCTGTCGTGGACCAAGCGCGTCAAGCACCCCTCGGAGATGCTGCGCAAGGGCCAGGTGGTCCAGGCCGTGATCCTGGCGATCGACTCGCGCAACCGGCGGCTGTCGCTGGGCATCAAGCAACTCCAGCCCGACGCCTGGGAAGTCTACTTTCAAAACCACCAGGTAGGGGACATCGTCTGCGGCAGGGTTTGCCGCGTCGCGTCCTTCGGCGCTTTCGTCGAATTGGCGGAAGGCGTCGAGGGGCTTTGCCACAATTCGGAGATCCCGGGATACGTACCGCGTAAGATGGAAGAACCGCCCATTCACGTGGGCGAAGAGTACGAATTCAAGATTATCAAGATGAGCGAGGCGGAGAAGCGGATCGGATTGAGTCTGCGCGCGCTCGCCGACGACGAAGAGCGGACCCGCCTGGAAGATTACCAGCGGCAAGCGGCGGCGGCCACGACAACCATCGAGGAGGTGATGAGCCTCAAGGACCGCAGCAAGGAAGGAGCGCCCGACTCGTAGCGCCGGCGCCGCGCCCGGCGGCCTCGCTCGTGAAGGAAGAAGGTGACCGATGACAAAAGCCGACCTGATTGAAGAAGTCGCCCGAGTGGTGGAGATGACCCGCAAGGAGGCGGAGGTGATCGTGGAGGCGATCTTCTCGAGTGTGGTGCGCGCCTTGCGCTCGGGCGATAAGATTGAGGTCCGCGGGTTCGGCAGTTTTCGCACCCGCCAGCGCCAGCCCCGCGTAGGACGGAACCCGAAAACCGGGGAGCGGGTGGAGGTGCCGGCGAAGAAGATTCCTTACTTCAAACCGAGCAAGGAACTCAAGGACCTGGTGAACCAGGCCGCCCCGGAACCGCCCGCCGACGCGGCCGGCCCGCCGCCCATGATGTGATGGACCGCCTCTGGAGCCCCTGGCGGTATCAATACGTGACGCACGGGGCAGGATCCGGCGGCTGCATCTTTTGCGAGAAAGCCGCGGCGGGGCGCGACCGCGAGAATCTGGTCTTGTTTCGCGGCCGGTTCAATTACGTGCTGTTGAACCTCTACCCGTATACCAACGGGCATTTGATGGTGGCCCCCTACCAGCACGTGGCCACGCTCGCCGAGACGCCGGAGGAGACGCTTACCGAGATGATGCAGTTGACCCGGATCGCCGAAATGCGCCTCCGCGAAGTCTACCGGCCGCACGGCATGAACCTGGGCATGAATCTGGGTGAGTGCGCGGGCGCGGGGGTGGCCGGACACATCCATATGCACGTGCTGCCGCGCTGGGTCGGCGACGCGAATTTTATGACCACCATTGGCGAAACGCGCGTATTACCGGAGGATATTGCCATCACTTATGAGCGGCTTCACGCGGCCTTTCAGCGGGGAAGCGGGTCCCCGGCGGCCTAGCGGCCGGGCGGTTGCCGCTTCGGATGCCATGAAGCCGACCCGGCGGACCCTGCTGACGATTCCCTTGGCGGCGCCCGCCCTCGCGGCGGGAAGCGCGGTCGCCGATGTTGGCGCGCTGGGCCGCTGGCTCCGCACCTGGATCCAGCCCGATGGCGCCATTCACGGCTTTCACAACCATTCCGTG
>Ga0272446_1000312_pt1 | contig 77835 bp, 72 predicted proteins | sample YNPCB0061_FD_194587 | JGI IMG/M metagenome (GOLD analysis project Ga0272446, IMG submission 194587) | Hot spring microbial mat communities from Yellowstone National Park, WY, United States - YNP-CB-006-1 | ecosystem: Environmental > Aquatic > Thermal springs > Hot (42-90C) > Sediment | place... | reverse complement strand
GGGGTGGATTTGGGCATCAAAACCTTTGCCACCACGAGTGATAACGCAAAGTACCATAGTCCCAACTATGCTTCTATGTTTGATCGCATTGCTTAGTTGCAAAAACAATTGGCACGGCGAGTCAAAGGGTCGCATCGGTGGGAGCGGACTAGGTTGAGGATTGCCAAGTTGCACAGTCGCATTGCCGACCTACGGTTGGACTTCCTGCACAAGTTGACCACCAAACTAACCAGCGAAAGCCAAGTGGCTTGTTTGGAAGACCTCAATGTAAGCGGGATGTTGAAAAACCGTAAGTTGTCCAAGGTGATTAGTCGGCAAGGGTGGGGGATGTTTCGCTCCCTCTGCGAAGCAAAGGGCGACAAGTATGGCGGGGAAGTGCGGGTCATAGACCGTTGGGAAGCTACCAGTCAGTACTGTTCCCAATGTGGCTGGCACTGGGGCAAGCTCGACCTTGCCACTCGGGTGGTGGTCTGCGATGGTTGTGGTGCTGTCCACGACAGAGATGAGGTGGCTTCTGAAAATATCGAGCAAGTCGGGATGGGGCATCGCCCGACCTTAAAACGGACGTGGAGATCGAGTAAGGCGGGCTTGCCCGCATCGGTCTTTGAAGCGTCAAGAATCCCCTGCCTTTAGGCAGGGGCCTATGTCAACGAATTTAATAACCTAGGCTCGATGTAGTCAAAGTAGGTAGATTGCCATCGGCGATAACTTTACTTAGTTCGTACGCTCTAAGATCTTTGCCGACTGGCAATTACCTTAAGATAAATATAAGCAATACTCAGATTTTACAGCTAGTTTCTCCAGATTAGTGAAAAGCTAGGCAAGGGTCGCTACTCAAAAAGTAAACATAGCTCCAGATACCCCACAAGTCATTGAATCCTGCAATTTAATCTGGTTAGAGCTATGCTGGGTGGAATACATCTATTTAGCACTTGTAGAATGGTCACCAAATCATAAGAAGTAGTTAAATGAGTATTTTAAAAAGGTTTAGTCTAACTTTTTTCCCATTGGCTGGGGTACTGGCGGCTCTTTTAGGGATTGTGTACTACACGGAAGTGGGCAATGATGTAAAAAACATCATGCTTGCGGAGCGACAGATAGTTGCCACCCAAAAAAAATTGATCACCACTGAAATAAATCGTGTCCTTACAGACTTAAACCTGATGGCGACCCACCAGGAATTAATTAATTACATTAATAAACCAAACCCAGAGGATATTCTCCGGTTTCGTAATTCTCTACAGCGTGAGTACGCAGCTTTACTGAGGAAAAGACAGGTTTACGATCGCATCCGCTTCATTGAAGTTGACGGCCAGGAAAACATCCACGTTGCCTGGAGGGGCGATCGTCAAACTATAGTTGCCACTTTGGAAGATTATCCCAGTCAAGCCAGGCAATCTTGGTTTCAAGAGGGCATCAAACTGAGAAATGATCAATCTATGATCTCGCACTTGACCTTAAAAGAAGATGCTAACCAGATTGCTCGTCCCTTCGAAGCAATCATTCCGGTTGTCAAGCCAGTTTTTGATTTTGGCGGTCAACGCCAAGGATTACTGGTGCTGGACTATTTGGGGCGGAATCTTTTTGAGATACTCCAGTTACAAATTGGCGATGATAACAGTAATGCAATCATTGTTAATAACCAGGGATATTGGCTGTGGGGGCCAAATCCTCAGACTGATTGGGAATATCTGTTGGCCCGTAATCGCGAACAATCTATGGGCAGGGCCTTTCCTCAATCTTGGCCGGTAATTAGTTCAGCTAATGAAGGGCAAATCCAGATGCCCGGCGAGGGGATTTTTACGTTTACGGCGGTGAATTTAAATGGGGTTGATCAAGCTGATAATACGGTAATCCAGTCAGAGCCGTGGATTTTGATTAGCCTTGTGCCTGAGCAGGTGCTTAGGGAGCGATCGCTAGCCAAGTTTTACCCTACCTTGATAGTCTACACGGCAATTTTGCCGGCCCTGGGGGTCATCGTTTATCAAGTCAGCCTCAGTCGCCTTAAGAAGGAAACAGCAGAACGCCAGCGCAGCCAATCAGAGGCAGCCCTGCGCCAGAGTGAGACCCAGTTGCAAAAGAAAGCTGCTGACCTGGAGTCGGCCCTACAGGAGTTGCGGCAGACCCAAGCTCAATTGGTTCAAAACGAAAAAATGACCGGTCTTGGGCAATTAGTGGCGGGGGTAGCCCATGAGATCAATAATCCAGTTAATTTTATCCACGGCAATTTGAGCCATGCTCAGTTTTACAGCCAAGAGTTGATCGATTTGGTAAGTCTTTACCAAAGTCACTATCCTGAGCCACCGGAGGTGATCGCCTCCAAACTTGATGCGGTGGATTTCAGTTTTCTAGAAAAGGATTTAAACAAGTTATTTTCCTCGATGCAGCTCGGTACCCAGAGGATTTCCCAAATTGTTAAGTCTTTGCAAAACTTTTCGCGCATGGATGAACAAGGATTCAAGTTAGTTAATGTGCATGAAGGGATTGAGAGTACCCTGACAATCTTGGATCATCGCATTAAAGAGCTAGGCATTGAGGTAATCCAGTGCTATGGTCAACTGCCTTTGGTGGAGTGTAATGCGGGGGAAATCAATCAGGTATTGATGAATTTACTCAGTAATGCCCTTGATGCGATCGCCTCTCAGCCCCCTGTGCATCCTCAAATTACGGTTACTACAATCTCCCCAAATCCAGATACGATTGAAATCTGCATTGCTGACAATGGTTCCGGCATTCCGGCTAGTTTGCGATCTCGCATTTTTGATCCATTTTTCACCACCAAGGAAATTGGCAAAGGTACAGGCTTAGGCTTGGCCATCAGCTACAAAATCATTTTTGAAAAGCACCGGGGTGACATCAACTTTTATACCCAAGAGGGGCAAGGTACTGAGTTTGTGATTAGTATACCCGTCAAACAAAACCTCCAGGGAAACCCATAGCTTGAAATTTAGCTTGAAATTCTCATGTAACCCTGTCGGACTGATCGGCCGCAGGAAAGCAGATATTCACCCCAGTACCACCAGTAACTTTGCCGCTGCGATCGCCAACAATTTCTAAAGTCCCACTCAACTGATCCGCAAGATCACTGACAATTTGCAAACCCAAGCCCGCAGGCTGGGTGATCCCGACTCCATTGTCAACGACACTCAAGGTAAACCAAAGCCCATCCTCCTTGAATTGAGAGCTAAGACTGATTTTAATTTCCTTGGGTTCTTTAGAAGTAAAAGCATGTTTGAGACTGTTAGTGCACAACTCATTAATAATCAAACCGCAGGGAATAGCTAAATTGAGGGGCAAGTAAATATCATTAGTTGCAACTTCCACAGCAACAGGTTCCTTACTATAAAAACGGATTAGATTATGAACCACAGCATTAGCATAATAACCAAAATCTACTTCCCCATGTCTATTAGATTGATATAGTTGCTCATGAATCAAAGCCATAGACTGAATTCGCATGTGAGCTTGCTTGAAGGCATTAACAACATCAGGGTTTTGGCTAGAACGCCCCTGACTACGCAGTAAGCTGGAAATAACCTGGAGATTGTTCTTAACCCGGTGGTGCATCTCCCGCAGCAGTACTTCCTTTTCCTGAAGACTTTGATACAAGCTGGCCTCCTTTTCCTGGAGGGCTGCGGCCATCTGTTTTTGCTCGGTCACATCATGGGCAACAGCCTGAATTTCCTGGAGCTGACCTGCTTCATCAAAAATGCCATGAAAGCTGGTTCTAAACCAAACTAGCGGGTATTGGATAGTTATGGCTCGATATTCAGCCACGGCGTAGGGAGAGTCGGGGCTGAGCCTCTCGATCAGCTCCCGGATTTGGGCTTGGTCGTCTGGATGGACAGCATCCATCCACTTGATCCCGATAAGCTCGGCGCTGGGTACCCCATAGTACAATATAGCTTCATTGACAAAGGTGACAGTTGTGTCAGGCAAGGAACGGCTGATGATTTCTCGCTGGGTTTGTACGATCGCTCGGTAGCGGGCTTCGCTTTGTTTAAGGGACTCCTCAGCTAGCTTTAAGTCTGTGATATCTTCTGCTATACCCAACCCATAGAGGTAATTGCCGTCAGCATCGGGAATTAAGTTAGAGGTGAGCCTAACCCAGACAATTTCCTGATTTTTCTTGATGTAACGCTTGTTGATTTTGTAGCTAGTTGCTTGTTTAAGAATAACTGCTTGAATTAGAAACTCTTCTTGCTCATAATCTTCTGGGTGGGTGATGTCCTTGGGGGTCATTTGGAGCAGTTCCCCAGCAGAGTAGCCTAGGAGCTGCTGGAAAGCGGAATTGGCTCGAAATATCTTGTGGGTATTTAGGTCAACTAGGGCAATACCGACGGGGCTGCTTTCAAAGAGGCTCCGAAAGGTAATTTCACTTTGGATTAGGGTGTTTTCAATTTGCTTACGATCGCTTATATTAGTAGCCACTCCGTCTACTACTACTCTGCCGTCAGCAGTCTTAGTGCAGCAAAATACGGCACTAATCCACTTAGTAATGCCACTGGGGTGATGGTAGCGGTATTCCAGGGTATGAGAGCTGGGGTATGGCCCAGCTAGGACTGTATCTGTGAAGCGACTGTAATCCTCTGGGTAGATACGCTGCTTAATTAAACTTGGTTCAGCGATTATTTCCTCTGCGGAAAACCCCCATATGACTTGATGAATTGGGTTTTTACTAATGTAGCTACAATAGTAAGTTCCATCGGGACAAAATACTAGCTGAAAAATTGTACTGGGTATATTTTGGGCAATATTACATAGCTGGGTTTCACGTTTTTGTAAGGCACTGTAGGATTCAGTTAAGGCTTGGGCATGTTCAGCAACTACCTGCTCTAAGTTTTGGTTAATTTGTTGCAGAGATAGTTCCAGCTTCTTTTGTTCTGTGATGTCACGGGCAGCGCCAACCCGACAATAAAATTGACCATTAGAGTCGCGAATTGGCACTGACTCGCAATGTAACCAGCCCATTTCTCCGTCGGGGCGAAATATCCGAATTTCCCCCATAAAGGTTTGGTGTGGCCGCTGGTTCAAGCTACTAATTAAATGGTGGCGATCGTCTGCTTGGATGTAATCAAAAATCCTAAGGGGATTGTCGTATAGCTCATCGCGGTGGCGGCCAAAAATCAAGTCATAGGCTGGGCTGATATAGATAATTTGATGATCATCGATCGTACTAATTGCGAACAAAATACTCAGATTCTCGGCAATCTGACAAAAAAAATCTTCACTGCTGCTGGGGGTTGCTTCTTTTGCTTTTAGGGAAGTGATGTTGGTAAAAGACTCAATGATTTGCAGTTGCTCCCCTTGGGGAACTACTTTTGCAGAAACTAGGCAGGTGAATATCTGGCCACTTCTATGGCGCAGTTGTATTTGTTGATCGTGAACCGAGCCAAACTGCTGGAGGTGCTGAATGAGGGTCTCCCTGGCTTTTTGCTCTGCCCATAAACCTGTGTCTATGCTCTTTTGCCCTAGGACTTCTTCTGGCCTGTAGCCCATCTGCTCAGTAAACCTGCGGTTGATGTGGACTAATTTTCCATCCCAACTGGTGATGGCGATCGCTTGGGGCAGGGAGTCAAGGATTTGGTTAGTGCGATCGGACTGCAACTCCTGTAATCGACGCTCGGCTGCGGCTAACTGGCTGTGGAGCTTGGCGATCTGGGCCTGCAAAGATGCAATAGTTACTGGAGATTCAGACATGGGTAAAATTAGCCTAATTCAAGACAACCAAAATCACCATTTAATTACGGTTTATCATCTAAGAGGGTGTCTTAAAAGTCTGGTGTAAATTCATTTTGATGACTAAAGTCATCACTACGAGTTTGTAGTGACGGTTTTAACAGTCTTTACCTTTTCAAACATCCTCTAAAATTGAGTATCTGTCAATTGATTCTTCCCATGAGTAGCCAACCGCAGCTAAATAAAGCCGGGGTAGTTACCGACCCTGATATTCAGTTACCTCGTCATTGGTCTGCCTGTGGGCAACTTCCAAAGTGAAAAACAGCAACGATTGTTGGTAAATTCTCTACACGAGAACCAAGCTGTACCCCAATCTTTTGTGGCAGCGGCTAATGTGGGCATTGCCCTCAAGCAGCCACCGCTGGTGCCGGATGTGTTTCTCAGCTTGGGAGTACAACCAAGTAGCGATCGAGGTGCTGGCTGAACAACTGTGCTAGTTGGGTGTAGATGTGAATTAATTAGACTAATTAAAAAATAGGAGTAAACAATGGGGTTGATTAACTACTGGAGTGCAACTTTACTTTTAGCTGTTTGGGTCGTAGTAATTGCGATCGTCGCAGTGCAAAATGCCACCGCTGTGTCGTTGCGATTTGGCCCATGGCAGACCATTCAAATTCCCTTTGGGTTGCTATTAGCCATGGCAGCGGCCTTGGGAATGCTAGCAGGCATGGTAGGACTGTCTTTGATGAAACTGCGACGCTAGGAGCTAGACTACCCCTGCTCAGATTACTCAAGTTATTTAACATCAGTTCAAGCAAAGTGATTGATCTAAGGAAACTTAGCTTAAATCAAACAGTACCTTTCAATATCACTGCCAAAGTAACTAAGTTGGTAACGGGATAATCTTGTTTCTGGCTGGTTGGGTTACTCAGACTGAGTGTTGGATCATAAGAGCTTAATTAGGTTACGTAATCTACGATCGTTCACCACCAGATTGGACGGGCGATCGTCTCCCCAAACGCAGCCCCAAATAACCCAAGTAAAATGGGCTAATCAAACTACCCCAAAATAGTTCTAGTTCGCAGACAGCCACTAAATTATTTTTGAGACTCTGCCGATAGCGCAGCAAATGCCGCAGAATTTTCACCAAGTCACTGCCTAAGTAAGCTACAGTCAGGGCAATTTTAGCAGCCCAAGGGCGACCGATCATCCGAGTAATGTAGCGGCTCAAGCCAATGCCCCGAAAGAATGGCCGCAGGTATGCCGGAGTTAGCCGCCAAGTTTCGATTTGGTGGTGAATTTGCATAGCGGGGTTGTACCAAATCTGCCAAGGGCTGGCTTGGATATGGGCCAACATTTCTAGGTCTTCCCCTGTGAGCATACTAGTCTTCGTGCGTCCGGTGAGGATCATCCGCTCTGGGACTGTGGTCTGCCAAACTAACTTTCTTACGGCTAAACCAGCTGAAGGGGGGAGGAGGCGACTGGATTTCTCATAAATTTTGGGGCGATCGCCCCGGTCAGTCAGGGCAAAAAATGGCGCAATCCTCTCAAAATTGGGCGGCAATTCCCCGTCAAATCTGCCCCGGACTCGGCTACCATAGGCTCCTGCTTGGGGGTAAGCTTGGGCAAACTCATACACCTGCTGTACCCAATCTGGCTCAGGGATTGTGTCATCGTCTAGAAAGGCAACAATTTCCCCAGCGGCGCTCCGAAAGGCTCGCTGGCGGGCATAGCCAGCTCCCTGTTGAGTTTCTTGGCAGAGCCGGAGGCGGGGTAGTCGTGACTGGTAGTCATGGACAATTTGGCTAGTGCGATCGGTACTGTTGTTGTCCACTACCAGGATTTCCCAATTAAGCTGGGGCTGATGCTGTTGGTTCTGTAGGGCGGCCAAAACGAAGGGGATGCGATCGCCTCCATTGTAGGTGGGAATAGCAACGGTAATATCCATAACTAATATTGAGTTGATATGTAGTACAGGTAGTGGAATTTAGTTTGAGGGAAAATCAGTCTTGCGCGTCGATCCTTGAGCGGCCAATTAGCTTTGATTACTCTAAAGTTATTAACTTTTCAGTGTATTTTTAATCACATTGAACTGAGTATCTCGGCTTTTTGGGTATGGACAAAGTTATGTCGGCTGCCTTTTTGCTTAATTATTTCTACTGTATTTAGGTCGCTGCCTTTGAAAAAATCTGGCTAGATCAGCTAAAGTACCTGCTGGATGGATAAGTAGGAGTAGCTATGTTTGTGCGGAAAAGACCTTTAGTTAAAGCTTTATTAATCTTTCCTTTAATGGCTTTGCCGATGGTGGGCTGGGCGAAAAATACTGCTCCGGCTGGCCAGGCTGCCTCGGTCTGTGCGGGATCGGTTGCTGATTCGGGTGTTTTGCTTACGCAGGCGACTAGTTTAATAGCGGAGGTTGACCAGCAGTGGCAGGATTTGTTTTCTACTTGGATGACGGAGATGGGGGCTTATCTCCAAGCGAGTAGCTGGCCGGAAATCCATCCCCAGGCTCGGCAGGCTAAGGTGCCTGTGATTATGTATCACGATGTTTTACCCAGAAAGTACGTTTCTTGGGATGTTACTCCTCGGGAGTTGGAGGAGCATTTTGAGCTGATTAAAAGGAATGGTTTGACTCCGATTAGCTTGGCTCAATTGATGACTCATTTGCAGACGGGTCTGCCTTTGCCGGAAAAGCCGATCGTACTGACTTTTGATGATGGCTATGAGGGTCACTATACCTATGTTTTTGACCTGATGAAGCGGTATAACTACCCGGCAGTATTTTCTATTTATACCAAAGGTGTGGGGGTAAATACGGGGGATGCAAGTGCGATCGAACAACGGCGGGGCAGACCCCATCTTAGCTGGGAACACCTTAAGGAGATGGTGGCTAACCCGCTGGTCGAAATTGCCTCCCACTCGGTTACTCACCCCCTAGACCTGCGGAAAATGACTGATGAGCAAGTCCGCCGAGAACTCAAGGATTCCAAGGAAACCCTGGAGAGCAAGCTGGGAATATCAATTGAATATTTTGTGTATCCGGTGGGTAAAAATGATGAACGCATCCGCCGTCTAGTCAGGGAGGCTGGTTATAAGGGTGCTTTGGTGATGCATGAGGATGCGGCAGAGGAACAGTTGGCTGGGGAGTCAGATAATTTGCTAGCGGTCGGTCGCTGGGGGCAGTCTCGGTTCCGGGAGGCAATTACCAAAGCCTGGGGCGGCCCTCCTCTACCGAAAGCTAGCCGGACTGGGAGTTTTAATTTTAATGAACCCATCCAACTGAAGAGGCAGACCATTGACCGGATTCCTTTGATCATGGCATCTGGAGGCCGGCCGGTGACTATTCATGCCAAGACCCGCTACCAAGTGCAGGAAATCTTGGATAAATACATTAACCGTAAGGCGATCGCTGGAGTAGCCGGGGGCTTTTTCTCCCTAGAATTCCTAGACTCTAACCAAATGATTGGCCCGGTTTTAGGGCAAAACAGTGGCAAATTTATCCCTGGCCGCAAAGATGACAATGTATTCCTAACCAATCGGCCTCTGGTATTGATTGGACCTAGGTCTGTAAAGTTTGTCCCTTTTAACCACGAAAAGCACAATACCCTAGAGGGGATTCGTGCAGAAATGCCTGATGTCACTGATGCCTTTGTGGCTGCGGCCTGGCTAGTACGCAACGGGCAGCCCCAACCGGCCGAAGCCTTTGGCCGGTTGTTTGATTACAATGCAGAGCGGCACCGTACTTTCTGGGGAATTAGTAAGGACCGCCAGCCCAATGTTGGGGTCACCACTGAGATGGTAGATTCTGTGCGTTTGGGTAAAATTCTAGAGCGGGCTGGTCTTCAGGATGCGGTAATGTTAGATTCTGGGGCTAGCACTTCCCTGGCTTACCGGGGTGAGTCTTTGGTGGGATACACTCCCCGGCCAGTACCCCATGTGGTGGCTTTGGCTCCCCCTGAGGCAGTGGCTGATTGCAAGGTGGCCAATAATCAGTCGGTTCGCTAACTCCAGGGATTCTCTGTGATGCTCCAGTCGCTTTGGCAAAAACTCAAATCTGGACTGCTGCGGCGCGAGTTAATCTTCCCGGTTATGGGGTTTGGGGGTTTAGTGGGGATTTGGTGGCTGGTGGCTCTGGGGCGATCGCAGCTCATGCCCACCCCCTGGGAGGCCTTGGTTGCCAACTGGCATCTGATCACCAATCCTTTTTACCGACACGGCCCCGGCGATGTCGGTCTCGGCTGGTTGCTTTTGGCTAGTTTGCAGCGGGTGTTGTTGGGGTTTGGGTTGGGTGCGATCGTGGCAATTCCAGTCGGCTTTTTAATTGGCGGCTCCCGCCCGGCCATGCTGACTTTAAACCCCCTAATTCAAATTCTTAAGCCAGTTTCTCCCCTAGCTTGGCTGCCGATCGCCCTGGCAGTATTTAATTTAGCTGACCCGGCTGCAATTTTTGTCATCTTCATTACTTCGCTCTGGCCGACCATCATCAATACCGCTGTGGGAGTAGACAGCGTGCCCCAAGATTACCTAAATGTGGCTAGGGTACTCAAGATGCCCCGTTGGCGACGCTTACTTAAGGTGGTTTTACCAGCTTGCCTGCCCTACATTTTTACTGGGTTGCGTATTAGCATGGGAATTGCCTGGCTCGTCATTGTGGCTGTGGAAATGCTGACTGGTGGCATAGGAATTGGCTTTTTTGTCTGGGATCAATGGAATCGCCTCAATCTTAGTGCCGTATTTTTGGCGGTACTGGTGATTGGCTTGACTGGTCTGGTATTGGATTTCAGCCTAGGACTGGTGCAAAAGCTGGTTACTCGCGGGCCCGGCGGTGCTTCTAAATAGGGCCTGGAGTTAATATCACCTCAAAGCCTTTTTTGACTAGTAAGGCTCTGGGGTATAACTTGTTGGAGACCGGATTCTAGCTTATTTTAAACCCAGGCTGGTTAATACTTATCTAATTCATACGATTCCTTAAACTCTTATACCAGTCTGTAGCCGCCACAGACCCGCATAAACTCTATTTAGCTCTACCAGTTGATCATGGGTTCCCTGCTCGATAATCTCGCCATATTCCATCACATAAATTTGATCGGCATTGCGGATCGTAGACAGGCGGTGGGCGATCGCAATGGTCGTCCGGTTTTGGGTGATTTTGTCTAGGGATTTTTGGATTGCTGCTTCTGTTTCGTTGTCCACAGCCGAGGTCGCTTCATCCAGGATCAAAATTGGCGGGTTTTTCAGTACAGCTCTGGCGATCGCTAGCCGCTGCCTTTGACCGCCAGAGAGCTTTTGTCCCCTTTCTCCGACGATCGTATCGTAGCCCTGGGGTAAGCGATCGATAAACTCAGCGGCCTCAGCAATTTTAGCAGCATTGACAATTTCCTCCCGGCTAGCTCCAAAACTGCCATAGGCAATGTTTTCTGCCACAGTGCCATGAAACAAAAACACATCTTGGCTGACTAGACCGATATGTCTACGCAGATCAATTAAGTTGATTTTTTGAATGTCAATGCCATCTAGGGTAATCTCCCCTTGATCGGCCTCGTAGAGCCGCAGGAGCAGTTTAACTAGGGTGCTCTTCCCAGAGCCAGTAGCACCTACAATAGCGATCGTCTTACCCGCTGGCACGTGTAAAGACACATTTTTCAACACAGGGAACTGCTGTTGATAACTGAAACTCAGATTAACGATCGCAATTTCCCCCCTGGGAGCCGACAGGGCAATATTTCCAGAGTGGATCAGCACAGGGGTATCCAACAGGTTCATTACCCGATTAGTCGAAGCCATGGCCCGCTGATATTGGTCAAAAGTTTCCCCCAAACGAGTCAGGGGCCACAAAAGCCGCTGGATCAAAAAAACCATCACACTATAATTGCCCACCGAAAGCCGGCCATCGATCGCCGCCATCCCCCCCAACAGCAGCGTGCAGGTAAACCCCAACAAAATCAGCACCCGGATCACCGGAATAAACGCTGCACTATACTTAATAGCCCGGCGGTTACTCTGGCGGTAGGCTTCACTTTCATGCTTGAGGCGGTCTACTTCATAAAGCTCGGCCGTAAAACTTTTAATAGTGAGGATGCCCCCCAAATTATTAGCTAGACGGCTATTAATATAGCTGGCAGTCTCACGCACATCAGCGTAACGGGGAGCTAGAAATTTTTGAAAAGCAAATGACCCCCACAAAATAAACGGCATTGGCAGCATTGCGTACCAAGCCACCTCTGGAGCCAGTACAAAAAATGCCGTGCCAATGATCAAAACTGTAGTCAAAACTTGAATAACTTCATTTGCTCCCCCATCTAAAAATCGCTCCAGTTGATTGATGTCATCGTTAAGAATTGCCATCAAAGTGCCCGTACTGTGCTCCTCAAAAAAAGCCAGCTCCAGATCCTGCAAATGACTGTAGGCATCCATCCGTAGGTTATGCTCGATCGTCTGAGAAAAGTTGCGCCACAGCCAAGCATAGCCATACTCAAAAACTGACTCTAGGGTCCAGATCACCAGAGAAGCCCCAGACAACACTATAAATTGTTGCCACAGATCCGTAACTCCCAACTGAGCGATCGCCGAGTCCTGACGCTTGATCACAATATCCACCGCAATCCCAATTAAAACTGGTGGAGCCAAATCAAAAACTTTATTCAAAATTGAACAGGCAATCGCAAACCAAATTTGCCGACGATAGCGGCGACCGTAGCGGATCAACCGAATTAAAGGAGGTGTAACTTTCAATGGCTTTGGCGGGATGAAAATTAACATTTGACAAGACATTTGCCAAAAGCAAAAAAATTATAGCCGTGGACTCTCCACAAACCCAAAAACCAATAGACAATCTTAAAGTCAGTCGGGGCCTGCTCATCCCGACCCAGTTCTAGATATTGAGCTACTTTTAATGATGGTTCGATGGTAGACGAAACGATGGCGAAACAATATTTTCTGTCAGCTAAAGCCCTCCACGCAGCCATACCAAGCAGCTACAGCTGATCACGCACCACAAATCCTAGGGGCGGCGATCGTACGCCGCAACAATCCGCTGCACTAGGGCGTGGCGAACCACATCAGATTGCGTCAGTTGACTAAAGGCAATCCCCTCCACATCCTTGAGCACTTCCAAAGCCACCGCCAGCCCAGATTTTTGTTGAGGCGGTAAATCCGTTTGGGTCAAATCCCCAGTAACTACCATCTTAGACCCAGTGCCCAAGCGGGTTAAGACCATTTTCATTTGAGCGGCAGTGGTATTTTGAGCTTCATCAACAATGATAAAAGCATGGTTGAGGGTGCGACCACGCATGTAGGCCAAGGGAGCAACTTCGATGACCCCCCGCTCCATTAAATTGGCAATTTTCTCGCGATCGATAAATTCGTAGAGGGCATCGTAGAGGGGGCGCAAGAAAGGGTCTATTTTTTGCTGGAGATCCCCGGGCAAAAACCCCAGTTTTTCCCCTGCCTCCACAGCCGGACGAGTCAAGATCAGCCGATCGTATTGGTTATCAAGTAGGGCTTGGGCTGCCACTACTACCGCCAAATAGGTTTTACCAGTACCAGCCGGGCCGACACAAAAAGTTAAGTCATGGCCTGCGATCGCCCTAATATACTGACGCTGGCGAAACGTCCTGGCCTGGATTGCTTCTCCAGAACGGGTACGGGCTAGGTTCTGCTGATACATCTGCTGCAGTTCTTCTTCGCGGTGTGTATCCATAGCATGGATAGCATTGGCAATGTCTACGCCCCCCAAGGGCTTGCCCCGCTGCCAGAGGCTAGCTAGGGTCTGGACTAACCCACTGGCCCGCTCAATCTGGTTTTTTGTACCTGTAATTACTAACTGCTGTCCCCGGAGCACTAGGCTGGCTCCAGTCTGCTGAGCAATGGTCTTGAGGTTCTCCTCCCGATTACCCGCAAGGGCGATCGCACTTTCTGGGTTAGGTAGGTCTATTTGAATCATGCAGGAGGGCGGCGGCGGGAGTTTTTGGAAGAGGGCTTATTCCGGTTATTTCTGGGCCGGTAGGCTGATTTTTCACCATCCGCCTCCTGCTCTTCGGGGGGGTCATAGACCTCCAGATAGAGAGATTGACCCGCAGAGCTGGCCACCATTTCCATAATTGTCCGGATCGCTTGGATATTTTTACCAAACTTGCCGTATACCCGCCCACAATCATCGCCCTCGATCGCTAGCCTCAGCCAAATTCGACTGCCATTTGAAAAGGTTTCACAATCAAGTCTAAGCTCAGCCTGCTCGTTCACAAACGGCGCAATCAAAAACCGGGTCAACTCCAAGTAACTAGGATTGCTGGATTGGTTTAGTGGGTGCAAATTTTGCCAGTTCATCATTTTTTCTGAGTAAGCTGCAAACGGTTTCAGTAGGTTGGGCACCAGTCTGCAAGCGATAGATGGTTCGCTCTACATTAAAGCGAGTTTCGTTAGTGCGGGGATTATAAAATCCCAATTCCTCTAAGGGGCGGCCATCGCGGCGATCATCCGCGTTCATCACCACAATTCGATAACTGGCTTCCCGTTTCTTGCCAAACTTTTTCAGGCGGATTTTGATCATAACTTAGTACAAATAATCTATAAAATCTACACATCAGCAGTACTCTAGTATATTTCCATTGGCGTAAAATGACAATCTATGCCGCAGCTACCCTAGCTGGAGTTGAGTCTTACCTAAGCTATGGGAATCGGGTTTAGCACTAAAACCAATGAATAATGGCGATCGCCCTGAACCATTCTGAATTACTAAATTAGCAGAAAATTTCCATGGACTTCAATTTGATTGTTTCTAATATACTTAACCCGCCAGTTTTGTTCTTTTTTTTAGGGGTAACAGCGGTGCTAGTCAAGTCGGATTTAGAAATTCCTTCGCCTCTACCCAAGCTATTTTCCCTATACCTATTATTTGCCATTGGCTTTAAAGGGGGTGTAGAGCTAATCAAAAGTGGTATTACCCAAGAGGTAGCTCTGATTATTTTGGTAGCTATGCTCATGGCCTGCGTTGTTCCTGTGTACAGTTTTCTAATACTGCGCCTGAAATTAGACCTTTATAATGCAGCGGCGATCGCCGCTACCTATGGATCTATCAGCGCTGTCACCTTCATTACCGCTAGCTCCTTTTTGCAACAACTCGAAATCAATTATGGCGGTTACATGGTGGCAGCCTTGGCCTTGATGGAATCCCCAGCAATTATCGTAGGACTATTATTAGTTAAGCTAGCCGACCCCAAAAACGAACAGGGCGATCGACAATTTTCCTGGTCTGAGGTGCTCCAAGAAGCCTGTCTAAATGGCTCAGTATTCTTGATCGTCGGGAGCCTATTGGTCGGTATAGTCACTGGAGAACACGGCTGGCAAGTTCTTAGCCCCTTCACCCAGGAAATGTTTTATGGGGTACTGACCTTCTTTTTACTGGACATGGGGCTAGTGGCCGCCAAGCGTATTAAGGATTTACAAACAACCGGCATATTTCTCATTAGCTTTGCTATCCTAGTGCCCATCTTAAATGCCGCTGTTGGTATCGGTTTAGCCAAATTAATCGGCATGGGCCGGGGAGATGCCTTGTTGTTTGCAGTGCTGTGCGCTAGCGCTTCCTACATTGCGGTGCCCGCTGCAATGCGAATGACTGTTCCCGAAGCTAACCCCAGCCTGTATGTTTCTACGGCCTTAGCCGTCACCTTTCCCTTTAATATCATTGTCGGGATTCCCTTATATCTTTACACCATCAACCTATTCTGGGTATAAAACCTATGGAAGCCGTCAAACGGATCGAGATTATTGCCAATTCCCGAGAATTAGATAAGGTTTTAGAGGTACTTAACCGAATGAAAGCACCTGGTTACACCGTAGTACGCAGTGTAGTTGGCAAGGGCAGTCGGGGAATGACAACCGATGATCTATTAGATACCAGTACCAACAATTTTTACGTAATTTGCTTTTGCCCAGAGGCAGTGGCCGCTGCGATCGCCCAATCCGTCAAACCAGTTCTAGATCGATTTGGCGGCATTTGCTGCATCTCAGATGCCCTACAGATTAGGCCATCATAGACCATTGGGTCATAAAAATTCACAGCCCAAGGCTGAGAATACCTAAAAATAGCTATCAAAAATACTAGTCATGGAACGTAGATTGATCAACCGGCGCAATTTGTTGAAATTAATGGGGATTGGTAGCCTGACTCTGGCGATCGCCCCAGAAGCGATCGGAGCCGAGGTGGATATTTCCATCTCCCCAGACGGCCCAGAGGCCGCCTTATCCCGGTTAATGGCTGGCAACGAACGATTCGTCAAACAAAAAACCCTCCATCCCCACCAATCCCTAGAACGGGTGCGGCGGATTGCCCCGGCCCAAAAACCCTTCGCCACAATCCTTAGTTGTGCAGATTCAAGGGTAGTCAGTGAAATTATCTTTGATCAGGGCTTGGGAGATCTGTTTGATATCCGAATCGCTGGAAACGTCGTCACCCCGGAGGTAGTCGGCAGCGTCGAATATGCCTCAGCGAACCTGAGTACTCCCCTAGTATTGGTTTTGGGCCACAAGCGCTGTGGTGTGATTACCGCAGCGGTTGAAGGGGGGAATTCAATCGGAGAAATTTCTAAACTAGTTGCCGATGTGCAGCCAGCTATTGAGGTGGCCAAACTCCAGCCCGGCAACTTAATTGACAACGCGATCGCAGCCAATGTGCAATACCAAAAAGAAAAACTCCGCCTAGCCTCCAAAACCCTCCAAGAACTAATCTATGCCAATAAACTCAAGCTGGTCGGTGGTATCTATGACTTAGATACAGGAGCAGTAAGTCTTTTGAGTTAAGTTGCACTAAAACAGGTTTGGCTGAAGGTTTTGACACCTAGATACTTTCGGGCTGCTTCCAAATCAGTGAACTTCCTCAACAAAAATCCAGCATCGTTAGTTGCAGTAATCACAAAATCGTGGGTTTTATCCAAAAGAAACGATTACCTGGCAAGCGGTGACGAGCTGTGTGTTGATTTTGACTGGTACGGCGAATCGTCAACGATTTAACCTTTCAAGCTAAATAATTCAGCTATCCTATTAGGTGGCACGTTCATAATTTAGCCATGATTCGCTATCTATTCCTTGGTTTACTTGCTGCGATCGTAACGGGCTGCCAAGTGCCCACTGCCGTGGCTGAATTTTCCTTTCCCAAGCTCCTGAGCCAGCTCAGTGTCACAAGCATCAACCAATTGCAACAAAGTCGCCCCCGCGTCCCTACCCAAGTAAACCTGCGTGGCAAGGTACAAAAACTAGTTCCCCTGGCTGGAGCTACGGCTTACCAACTACAAGATTCCAGTGGCAGCATCTGGGTGATTAGCCCCAATCGTCCCAATGTTGGGGATATTCTTTTAATCCGGGGGCAGACTCGCTACGAAGCGATCATTGTCACCGGGCAAGACCGGGGAGAGGTTTATATCCAAGAGCAGGAAGTGATCGAAAGACAACCCCAACCACCCCGTCCCCTGGGAACCAACCTCTTACCAGAAAATCGGCCATGAACCAGACTAAAGAAGTGGCAATCGCCATCATTACCCAAGGCCACAACTTTTTGATGCAACTGCGCGATGATTTACCGGATATCTACTACCCTGGTCAATGGGGATTCTTTGGCGGTCACATTGATCTAGGAGAAACCCCGGCGATCGCCGTCCATCGCGAACTTATCGAAGAAATCGGCTTTGCAGCTCCAGAAATTAAATTTTTTCACACATACCCCAGCCCCGGAGTAATCCGCCACGTCTTCCATACCCCCCTGACCATACCCACCAGCCAACTGATCCTCACAGAGGGACAAGACTTTGGACTTTTGGGAGAAGCTGAAATTCGCCAAGGACAATGCTACTCCAGCAAAATTAACCAAATTCGTACCCTCGGCAAACCCCACCAACGCATCCTCCTGGACTTCATCGAAGGTACTATCAGCGACATCTCCCAACTCTAGGTGACATAAAAGTCATCAAAAAATTATCAAGTACTCAATTCACCCTGGGAATTAGCAGCTTCCATCGATTGCCCTAGGCGTGGTTCCGTGCCAGCCAAGAGCCGCTGAATATTACTTGAGTGTCTCCAAATTACGTAGGCTCCAGTGGCTAGCCCAAAAAGTTGATAAGGCAAGGGTTGATTGAGCAGCACCATAAACAGAGCAACAGCGATCGCCCCACTAATTGAACTCAAGGACACAATCCGCGTCAACACCAACACCCCAGAAAATACCAAAAGGGCCGACAACCCAACCCAAGGAGCCATAGCCAGCAACACTCCTAGACTTGTCGCCACAGACTTTCCACCCTGGAACCCCAACCAAATCGACTTGCTATGGCCAATCACAGCCATTAAGGCAGCAACAGAAACCAACCAAGGCTGCCACACCAACGGTACGATCGGCACAGGTGTAGCAAACAAAAAATTTACCAAAACCACAGCCGCCACACCCTTGAGCGCATCAACAAAAAGCACTACAGCCGCCGGCCCTCTACCGATCGTCCTCAAAACATTAGTTGCCCCAGTCGAGCCAGACCCCTGCTCCCGGATATCAATTCCCTTGAGCAAGCGACCCGCTAGGTAACCCGTCGGAAATGAACCCAACAGGTAAGCAAAAAACAAACTCAGGGCGCAAAGTAACAGACTGCTGACCATAAAACTAGTCTCCAGCTAGGGTAGCCACGGTTTTGAGTTTACGATAAAAATCTCCCACTTGCGCTTGGGGGGTAAATTTGTCGATCGGCTGCTTACCCAGCTCACAGCGAGACCAATTAATCCGCTTCGGCTTAGGAATTTGCACAACCAAATTGCCAATTTCTCCAAACAGGTCTAAATCTTCTAAATCGATCGTTAGTTCAGCAATAGCAGCAGGGTGCTGATACAGAGGTAGACGGCTATAAATCAAGTTCTCAAACTCGCTATTAAAGTGATGAGTAGATTGTCCCCGTCTTTGCCAGCTATTGAGGATCTGCTCAACAGAGCAACTCTTGTAGCGACCTTGGTAGAGAGCTTCAATAATGGCTAGTTTGACCCAATTAATTTGATAGTCAACACACCAGTCAACGGCCAAATCCTCTGGAGTTTGCCCAGCACAATCAAACCGGTAGTGACTCAATAAGGCTACTACTATGTCAAGTCCTTGATTGCTTTCGCCTTTAGTCATAAATTGCGGAAAGTGTAAGCGAAGTTCTTCTACTTGATTATTTTAATCGCTTTCCTAAGCTTGCAACGTAATTTCATCAAAGGGTAATTAATAACTCTCGAAAAATTGATGTTGTTAGGTTAACAGGGGCAGTTACTTTAACAATTCTTAATTTGCTGGCATCCTAAACACCTCTGGTAATACACATCATCTGGTCTAGAGAAACTATCCTAGGGAGCTAGAGGTAAACTCTGGTAAGTTCTCTGCATGTTTTGAAAAATCAGTTAAAGCCGGATATTTGGCTGGGTTAACTAGGCCAGGAATGGTGCTTTGGGTAAAACGCCACGCCACACAAATGGTGATGTCGGGTTGCATGGGTCGCTCGTCAATTAGCCATGGTGTGCGCTGGTTTACAGATGCTAGGAGATTGTCCGCATTGATTAACTGTCTTTCGAGGCGATCGAGCTAGGGTTAGTATTGTTTCTCTTGAGGAAGGAGGTCTTCTCGTAAATGGGGACAGTTCTTTCACAGACAACCAGGGCTGTGCCAAGTAGCCGGAGGGAATGTTGATAGGAGAACCGCGGGGCATCAAATTTTTTTTGGCATCAATACTGCTTTCTGCGTAGTCCAAAATCAGAGTGGAGTCTACTAGGATGCCGCCATCATCGCAGACTAGAGTTGGTGCTTTTACCAATGGGCTAGTCTGACTAAACTCCTCAACATCGTCTAAGACCGAAATGCTACTCCAGTTGATTTGAGGGAAATTGCCACCCGACGCACAGAGTCCAGCAGGTCAATTAATTGCATACATAGAACCTGTAACTAAAAATCAGTCATCTAAGCCATCAATCTAATGAGTGTTGATTGAATTAACTAGTTGAAATAGTTATGTCTTTAGTTGCTACTACGCATATCTTTACACTAAATTAATTGACACTAAATCAAATCGCCCTGAATTTTTACTCAAAAGGTATTCTAATTTAATGAGTTTTATGGGGGTTTTTGCCCTCACAAATAACTACACCCCGCCGGTAGGGACAGGGTGTAACTACCAATATGATCGATCGCCCTAAAGGTCTCCCCGGCGGGCCGCTAAGATAAAAATAATTACTGGGCCAGAGAGCATAATCAGCACTACCGCTGTTAGTTGCCCAATGACTATCCAGTTAATATCTGCCAAAAAATCCATTGCTCTCCCTCGTAAACTTTTGGTTTTATTGTTTTTATGCTGATCCTGCGTTGACTGGGTCGATATGACCTAGATTATTGTAGGAGGCGATCGCAACCACAATTTAGCCAATTTAACAAAACTACATGAACTTCTGTGGCAATTCTGAGTAGCTTAATATCTCACAATCAGAAACTGTCATTAATACCCAAACCCATGACCACCTGGCAATGTATGCCCAACTGCGGGGCCTGTTGTTACCTAGAACCCAGTAATAGACCAGACCTAGCAGACTACCTCACCCCAGAGCAAATGCAAACTTACCTCAGCCTAGTTGGAGATGATGGCTGGTGCATTAACTTTAACCACACCAGTCGGCAGTGCCAAGTTTATTCAGCCCGCCCAGATTTTTGCCGAGTTAGTCCGACAAATTTTGAGCAGATGTTCGGCATTAACAGCCAAGATTTTCACGAGTTTGCAGTTGCCTGCTGTCAAGAGCACATCGGTGATCTCTACGGTGTTGAGAAACTCTGGGAATACGACCAGCTAGTCCAGATTTAAGGATTAGTGTTACAGCTTTTTAGCTCCCCTAGGCAATTGAGGGGCCAAAAGCGGAATGCAGCTTTACCAACTATGCGATCGCGCGGCACAAACCCCCAAAACCGGCTATCATAACTGCTGTTGCGGTTATCTCCCATCACAAAATATTGATTAGCAGGCACAATCACCGGTCCAAACTGTCCCCGGATCGGCTCACGGCTAATGTAGTTCTCAGTTAGCGGTTGGTTATTGACATAAACCTTGCCGTCCTTGACTTCTAGTTGGTCTCCAGGTACACCGACAATCCGCTTAATAAAAGCATCATTAAACTTTTGTTTGGATAATTCTTCCGTAGGGTTAAATACAATGATGTCTCCCCGTTGGGGGGCAGTAAACAGGTAAGATATCTTCTCTACCATGAGGCGATCGTTAATATCCAAGGTCGGTAGCATCGAGCCGGAAGGAATGTAGCGGGCTTCAGCCACAAAAGTCCTAATTCCAAAGGCAATGGTCACTGCTACCACCAGAATCTCCACAGATTCGAGGAGATAACTCTTAATCTTGGATTCGGGCTTTGGTTCTTTTTTACTCACTCTGATCATTTATCATGTAGCTACTACCGGTTGCCCAGTAGTTCCTTAGTATTCTAGTATGTCTAACCCCAGATGGTTGCTAATTCGTCAAGGGCAAATTCTCTTACCCAATGGAGAATACCTAGTTGGTGATGTTTTGTGTAGAGATGGTCAAATTCAGCAAATTGCTCCCACAATCACCACCCTACCCGACCAGACCATAGACGCAACTGGCCTAACTTTGTTGCCTGGAGTTATCGACCCCCAAGTCCACTTTCGCGAGCCAGGTTTAGAGCACAAAGAAGACTTGTTTACGGCTAGTTGCGCCTGTGCCAAGGGGGGAGTGACTTCATTTTTAGAAATGCCCAATACTCGTCCCTTGACTACTACTCAGGCGGCCTTGAATGACAAATTAGCGCGGGCAGCCCAAAAGTGCCTGGTGAATTATGGTTTTTTCATTGGGGCAACCAAGGCTGTATTGCCAGACCTGCTCACAGCCCAGCCTGTGTGTGGAATCAAGGTTTTTATGGGGTCAATGCATGGGGAGCTTTTGGTAGATGACCCGCAGGTTTTAGAAAAAATCTTTGCCCAAGGTAGCCGATTAATTGCCGTCCATGCCGAGGATCAAGCCCGGATTAACCAACGTCGCCAGGAGTTTGCCGGAATTACTGATTACGCAATCCACTCCCAAATTCAAGATGTGGAGGCAGCCCTCCTAGCGACTAAACTGGCCTTGGGGCTGTCTAAAAAGTATCGGCGTCGGTTGCACATTTTACACTTGTCTACGGCGGCTGAGGCGGAATTACTGTGCCAAGATAAGCCGAGTTGGGTAACTGCGGAGGTGACTCCCCAGCATTTGTTGCTGAACACCGATGCCTACGAAACAATTGCTAGTCTGGCCCAAATGAACCCGCCCCTGCGATCGCCCCAAGACAACCAGACTCTCTGGCAAGCCCTCCTAGATGGAGTGATTGATTTCATTGCCACTGACCATGCCCCCCACACCCTAGAGGAAAAGGCCAAACCTTATCCCCAAAGCCCGTCGGGGATGCCGGGGGTAGAAACTAGCCTGCCCCTAATGCTGACCCAGGCCCAGCAAGGCCGCTGCACAGTTGCCCAAGTGGCTCAGTGGATGTCGGCCAAGGTAGCTGAAGCCTACGGAATTCGCCGCAAGGGTGAAATTCGGGTGGGTTATGATGCGGATTTGGTTTTGGTAGATCTCCAGACCTATCGACCGGTTCTGCGGCAAGAATTACAGACCAAATGCGGTTGGAGTCCCTTTGAAGGTTGGCGGTTGACTGGCTGGCCAGCAGTGACAATTGTTGGTGGTCAGGTGGTTTATGATCGCGGCCAACTGCATACCCAAGTCCGGGGCAAGCCTTTAGAATTTAGCGGCCAGTAATTCTGGTAATCAGAGCATTTTTTCGAGAAATTGCTTGGCTCGATCGCTTTTGGGCTGACCGAAGAACTCCTCCGGCGGTGAGTCCTCAGCCAGCTGCCCCCCATCTAAAAATAAGATGCGATCGGCTACCTTACGGGCAAAACCCATCTCGTGGGTGACGATCGCCATGGTAATACCGCTTTTGGCCAACTCCTGCATCACATCAAGAACCTCCTTGACCATTTCTGGGTCTAGAGCTGAAGTCGGTTCATCAAAAAGCATAATCTCCGGCTGCATGGCTAGGGCCCTAGCGATCGCTACCCGCTGCTTCTGTCCACCGGAGAGGCGCGAGGGGTAGGTGCCGGCCTTTTCCTGTAACCCGACTCTAATCAACAAACTGTAGGCCAATTCTTGGGCCGCTGGTTGAGTTAATTTTTTCACCTTTCGGGGAGCATACATGATGTTTTCTAGCACGGTCATGTGGGGGAAGAGATGAAAATGCTGGAAAACCATGCCGATATTTTGGCGCACCTTCATAATATCCACTCCAGGGCGAGTGATATCTTGACCATCGATAATGACTCGTCCTTGGCTGGGTATTTCCAACAAATTCATGCAACGCAAAAAGGTGGATTTACCAGAGCCGGAGGGACCAATTATCGCAACTACTTCACCTCTGCCGATCGCAGTGGAAATACCAGCAAGCACCCGTAGCTGACCGAAATTTTTGTGTAAATCTTCGATTTGGATGGCAGTTTCAGCTACTCCGTTGTAGATGGCGTTCGAGGGCATAAGCTCCAGTAGTTAATCCCATAACAATGACGTAATAAATCACGGCGGCCACAATAATTGGCTCAAAGTAAACAAATTTCTCCGCAGCAACGATTTGTGATCGCCGTAACACATCGGTGACCCCAATCACTGAAACTAGGGTGGAATCCTTGAGCAAGTTGATGCTCTCATTGGCCAAGGCTGGCAAAATATTTTTCACTGCCTGGGGTAAAACAATATCCCGCATCATTGGCCCGTAGGCCACACCCAAAGACTTAGCCGCCTCAGTTTGGCCGCGATCGACAGCTAAAATCCCTCCGCGGATCGTCTCTGAAATATAAGCTCCAGAATTTAGAGAAAAAGTCAATACTCCAGCTTCCAAAGGCTGGATATTATAACCGGTCAACTGGGGCGTAGCGTAATAAATCAAAGACAGCTGCACAAGTAGGGGTGTCCCCCGAAAAAATGAAGTGTAGATGTTAGCAAACCACCCCAAAGGGGGCAGTCCAGAAATCTTCAATAATGACAGGACAGTGCCCCAAATAAACCCAAAGAAAGTCGACAAAGCTGTAAATAAAAGCGTGTCGACTATACCTTGGATAATGAAGGGAATGTTTGGCAGGATACGGCTAAAATCTAGATTCACCGCAACTCTCCCTACTTCTCAAACCATTTTTTTACCAGCTTTTCAATCTCGCCGCTCCGTTTCATTTCCTGGAGAACTTCGTTGAAGGGTTTGGCCAGAGCAGAACCCTTGGGAAATGCGATCGCTGAACCAGCCTCCTCCGTATTAGGCACCACATTAAACTCCAGATCGGAATTGGCAGCCACATAACCTTTAGCCACCGTGTCTTCAATGATCGCCGCATCTAGACGCTTAGATTTGATTTCTTGGATCATCTCGCCAATTTTATTGAGGGGTTTGAGCTGTATTTTGACTTTTTCTGCTTCTTTCTTCATCTCACTTTCCTGGATACTGCCCAGTTGCACACCAACAGTTTTACCTGCGAGATCTTCAATTTTTTTCAGGTTACTTCCCTTGACTGAGACGATCGTATTTTTGGCTTCAAAATAAATATCTGAAAAGTCAACACTCTTCTTGCGCTCTTCAGTAGGAGTCATCCCGGCCATCACAAAATCCACCCGCTTTGATTGCAGAGCTGGTAGCAGACCATTAAAATCCATGTCTTTGATTTCTAAACTGTAGTTGAGTTTAGTAGTGATGAATTTGGCAATGTCAACATCAAAGCCAATTATTTCATTTTTACCGCCAGCAGTATCTCGAAATTCGTAGGGGGGATAATCAGCCGAGGTAGCCATAACTAATTTTTGACCACCGCCCTGGCTGACACCGCCCCCAGTACAGCCAGCTATCAGTACATTCATCGCCAAGACAAAGGCAATCGCACAGGAGAAAAATAGACCAAATCGTTTAATCATAATTTTCGAAAGACAAGAATTCTGTTCATTATAAAATAAATCGCAGCTTACAAGAAAGTAGGTATATTTAATATTCCCTGAAGATTTCATGGAAATTCCATTATTAAATAACCAAATAAAATCATTAATATCTTCCAGTCCCAAGAAGGCAAGATCATTATCTAACAAGCTATAGGAGGCTCAATTGGTAACTGAATATTCTCCAAAATTAAAATATGAAATCCCCCTGAAGGACTGTAATTAACCCCAGCATAATCATTATTTTTCAAAGATGTAATTGGCAATTTCAACAATTAAAGTAATTGGAAAGTCAAAGGTTCTTAACATTCCAAATATCCAGTTAGGCAGGAGTGGCAAATTCTGGGGGCTAAACTTTATAATTTATAGTCTAGACATTGAAGCAGATCCAGCAAAGCCAATAATTAACAATAAGTGCCATAGAAAAGTACTATAGAATACTTAATTTTTCATTAAAAATCTTGTTAAAAACAGAACACATCAGCTAGAAAGCCGCAGCGATTTTCTGGCGTTAAGCTAGCGTTCAACACTTCTGCTAGCTAGTGGTGGTCACGGTTACCAGTTGTGAATTTTTCCATCCAAGAGAAATTAGCTCCCGGATAAAACCGGGCTACAGCCGCTGCATACTCTGTTCCAACAGGGTTGGCCACAAAGCCGAATCTTTGCCAAAATTTTGCAGTGCCCTGAACCGAAATTAAAGAGAAGTGTTCATAACCCTGGTTTTGGCTGACCTGTAGCACCTCTTGTACCAACAAAGTTGCCAATTTATAACCACGCATGGCCGGCAAAATCGCTAAATCGTGTACGAATACTGAATCGCAACCATTTGGTAAGCCCTCATACACCTCTCCCAAGGGCGGAATAGCCCGACGCGGCCATGGGTGAGCCAAAAGGTAGCCAGCGATCGCTTCCTCTTTAATCGCGACAAAACACAAATGCGGAGCAACGCGCCAGTGAGACATCAAAGCCGCCAAACTTTCTTGAGCTACAGGTGGATAACAAACATTTTGAATTGCTTCAATATCAGGCCAGTGTTGATTTTGAATAGTTGATATCCGCAATATCTGCATAGGTATCAGTAGACAGTTTTGTTTTGCAAGTCAAGGTATAGAATAAAAAAGTTACCTAGTCCAAAATTGCCAATAGTTACCAAAACCGTGTCAAACTATGGGCACCATCCATTAGTGAATAGTGAATCAGTAAATCAACCAAGTCTCAACCTAAGTTTTGCATGGCAGCTCTACCTTCACACCAGCCTAAGCAACTTTCCCTGGGCCCCCTTGAGCGGGAAATTCTGGAAATCATTTGGCAGTTGGGTACGGCCACCGCTAAGCAGATCCACGATCGCATCCTCTCCGACCCCGATCGTGAATTAGCCTATACCTCGGTCACTACCATCCTCAGTCGCTTAGTACAAAAGGGCTGGTTAGTTTGTACCAAACAAAAAAAATGTTTCCTCTGGCAGGCAACTGTTTCCCAAGCCCAAGCCCAAGCTCTTTTAGCCCATCATCAACTCCACCAATTCCTCCGCCTCAGCAATCCTGAGGTGGTGGCAGCCTTTGCCGATAGCCTCGATGCGGCCAGTGCCGAACAGATCCAAGCAATCGCCGCCCAAATTAAAGCCATCCGTGACCAAGGGAGGTAAAACCTGTGCATTTAATTCTATTGCTCCTAGTCATCGCTGGCAATTGGCTACTCCGAGCCGGGATTTCCCCAGCCGATACCCCCCAGTCTAGGGCTGCCCAAGCTTGGCGATTAATTACTTTTCCGCCCTTGAGCTTAAGTGCAGTTGCGATCGCGATTATCTGGATGGGCAATGGGGGAACCATGGCCGGTGGAGTATCTGCATGGCTTAGCTATGGTCTAAGTTGGCTATGGTTACTGGGGGCTGCGGTTTTGCTGGCCCGTGCTACTTGGCTGAGTTGGCAACACCATCGCCAGATTCAGCACTACCCTACTATTCAGTTGCAGGCGATCGAAGCTAGGCTTGTGGATCATCCCCTAGCCTTTTGCGGACAAGTCGGCTTTTGGCGATCGCACCTACTGGTTACCCAAGGATTGTTAGAGCGTCTGAACCCAGAACAACTACAGGCAGCGATCGCCCACGAGCAAGCCCACCACCACTACCGCGACCACTTCTGGTTCTTTTGGCTCAGTTGGTTAAAACAACTCGGTAGCTTTTGGCCCAACGGGGAATTTCTCTGGCAAGAAATGCTTTTATTTCGGGAAAGCCGCGCCGATGCCAAGGCCAGTCAATCAGTTGATCGCCTAGTTTTAGCAGAAGCTCTGCTTTTAGTAGTAGCCCAACCTTACCAAGACTACTCCGGTTGGGGAACTCCCTTAAGCTTATTTGTAGGAAACGACCGGCTCCAGCGGCGGGTAAACCTACTCCTACACCCAGAACCACTAGAACTACCAACCCACACTAAACTATGGGCAGTTGCAGCCCTGCTCCCCTTGGCTCTTATTCCTTTTCACCACTAAGAACTGCCAATTAACGATAAACTAATCCCCTATCATTAAATTATTTGAGGCAAAACCCAGACCCTAGGCAATTCAACTTAGTCTGAGACACTCACCATCACTCCGGCAAAGAGGGGGGGAAAACCTCCAAATTACCTTACTTCCATCTAAAACAACTGTCAGTCCTTTTTCAACTAATTGCCATGTCTACACCCAGCGTCCCCAGTGAAAGCGATCGCGGCATGGGAGAATACCAACAACTCCAACACAAACTCCTCCTAACTACCCTATCCCTGATAGGGATTATCTTTGCCAGCGTTTGGCTCTACTACGACCTACCAGTAGCCCTGAATTATTTGCTGGGAGGCTGCACTGGTATGGTTTACTTGAGAATGTTAGCGAGAGATGTAGCTAAGATTGATGGCAGCAGTACCAACCTTGGCTACGGGCGCTTAGCCCCGCTTGTAGGTGTGCTGATTTTTGCTACCCAATGGCAAAACCTGCAAATTGTCCCAATCTTTTTGGGGTTTCTAACCTACAAGGTCGCAATTATCATCTATGTACTGCGGACTTCATTCCTCAGCTAGGTTATCCCTCCTGTTAACTAAATACATCCACCCAAATGAATCATATCCTCAGTAATTTCAACCTCTTTTACCTCGCTGAACTAGAGGTTGGCAAACACTTCTACTGGCAAATCGGTGGGCTAAAGCTCCATGGCCAAGTCATGATCACCAGTTGGGTCGTCATTGGTATTCTGATTCTGGCTTCCTTGGCTGCCACCCGCAACATCCAGCGCGTTCCTAGCGGGATGCAGAATTTCATGGAATATGTCCTAGAGTTCATCCGGGATTTAGCTAAAACCCAAATTGGAGAAAAAGAATACCGCCCTTGGGTGCCCTTTGTTGGCACTCTATTTTTATTTATTTTTGTATCTAACTGGTCTGGGGCCCTAGTGCCTTGGAAGTTAATCCATCTGCCAGCCGGGGAACTAGCTGCCCCCACTAACGATATCAACACCACTGTGGCCTTGGCTTTGCTGACCTCCTTGGCTTACTTCTATGCGGGGTTTAGCCGCCGAGGAATTGGTTACATCGCTAAATACGTCCAGCCAACTCCCATTTTGCTGCCAATTAATATTCTGGAAGACTTTACTAAGCCCCTATCCCTGAGCTTCCGTTTATTTGGAAATATTTTGGCCGATGAGTTGGTGGTAGGGGTGCTGGTGTTGTTAGTGCCTCTGTTTGTGCCCCTACTGGCCATGGGTCTGGGTTTATTTACTAGTGCAATTCAGGCTTTAATCTTTGCTACCTTGGCTTCGGTTTACATCGGTGAAGCGATCGAAGGGCACGGCGAAGAACATCATGAATAAGTACCTAATAGGGGTAAGATAATCTAGTGATCCCCAACCTAGTTGATGGATACTAAATCCCTAGCCAGACCTTGGCTAGGGGGCAGTTATGACCCTACTTGTAGGTTATTTAGACAATTTTAAGGACAAGCTTTATGGAATTAGTTTCTGCTGCTTCAGTTTTAGCAGCCGCTCTGGCTGTAGGTTTAGCTGCGATCGGCCCTGGTCTAGGTCAAGGTAATGCCGCCGGCCGTGCCGTAGAGGGCATTGCCCGTCAACCCGAAGCTGAAGGTAAAATTCGGGGTACTTTACTACTGAGCTTGGCTTTCATGGAAGCCTTGACCATCTACGGTCTAGTGGTAGCTCTAGTACTACTATTCGCCAACCCGTTTGCTGGCTAAGTCACTAAATTTTAACCAGTGATCAGGATGGGCGGTAGTTGGCTTAACAATAATTACCAAAAAGCCATCGAAATTGCCCTCCTGGTTGCTCTACCACCCCCTAGATGACGATGAACTATTTAACAGTTTTACTGGCTGCTGAAGCGGCTCCTGAGGGCGGGTTATTTGATTTGGATGCCACGCTACTGGTCATGGCTGTGCAGTTCCTAATTCTGGTGGTTGTCCTCAATGCTCTCTTCTATAAGCCCCTGGGGCAGGCCTTGGATGAGCGGGATGACTACGTCCGCACTAATCTACTCAGTGCGAAAGAAAAGCTAGAGAAGGCTGAGCAGTTGGCTAAGCAGTACGAACAGGAATTGGGAGACACCCGTCGTCAAGCGGCGGCTACCATTGCCCAAGCTCAAGCTGAAGCCGAAAAGCAAGCGGCGGCTACCATTGCCCAAGCTCAAGCTGAAGCCCAAGCACTGCGGGAGCAGGCCCAACAGGAAATTGATCAACAAAAACAGGCGGCATTTGCCTCCCTAGAGCAAGAAGTCCAAGCCCTGAGTCGTCAGATTTTGGTCAAGCTGCTGGGGGCTGAATTGGTTAGATGAGTGTAAAGGTTTATTTTCATGGAAAACTGGCTATTCCTGGCAACGGAGAGCGCTGAAGAATTGTCTGAGAGAGGCTTTGGCTTCAATTTTGACATCTTTGAGAGCAACCTGATCAATTTGTTAATTATTATTGTTGCGCTGATTTATTTTGGTCGCAATTTCTTGGGAAATATCCTGAAGACTAGACAGCAAAAGATTGCCGGAGTTATTTCTGAAGCTGAACAGAAGGTCAAGAGTGCGGCGGCGGCTTTAGCTGAAGCTCAACAAAACCTAGCCCAAGCCCAAGCTAAGGCTGAGCAAATTCGCCAAGAGGCTCAGCGCAATGCTGAGGCGGTCGGGGCGGCGATCGCCCAAAAAGCCGCTGCGGATGTGGCCAAACTCAGGGAGACCGCTGGCAGGGATCTTGATACTGCCAGGGAACGGGCGATCGCCGAGCTGCGGGAACGTCTGGCTAATCTCTCCATGGCCCAGGTGCAGGCCTACCTGCAAAGCCAACTCAGTGAGTCCGATCGCCAGAAAATTTTAGAGCAGAGCATCTCTCGCCTAGGAGGTAAATCAGCATGACCGCCTTAGCTAATCAAGTTATCGACCCCTATGCTGAAGCCCTGATGAGCTTGGCCCAGCAGCAGAATCTCGTGGATCAATTTGGTCAAGATATTGCCAGTTTGGCCGATTTACTCAAGGCCAGCCCTGAATTAGAAAAATTCTTGGGCAACCCGGTGATCAAGGGCGAAGCCAAGAAAGCAGTATTACGCCAAATTGGCACTGACCAGATTCACCCGATTTTGATTAACTTTTTGGCTTTGCTAGTTGACCGCCGCCGGATTGTGTTTTTGGGGGCAATTTGCGATCGCTTCCAAGCTCTGTACCGAAAACTTAAACAGATTACCCTAGCGGAAATAATCACAGCCGTAGAATTAAGTAGTGAACAACGCCAAGCCGTGACTAACAAAGTTCTGGAGATGAGTGGAGCCAGCCAAGTGGAGCTCCAAGTCAAAATCGATCCGCAGATCATCGGCGGAGTTGTGATTAAAATCGGCTCCCAAGTCTTCGATAGCAGTCTGCGAGGACAATTGCGACGTTTGGCTGCAGGCCTAGGCAGCAGTATTTAATGTTTATCAACTAATCAATAACTATTCAAACACAAGCCATGATTAGCATCAGACCAGACGAAATTAGCAGCATCATTAAGCAGCAGATCGAACAGTACGATCAGGAGGTCAAAGTCGCCAATGTTGGCACAGTCCTCCAGGTTGGTGACGGCACTGCCCGTATCTACGGTCTAGAGAAGTGCATGGCCGGTGAGTTGCTGGAGTTTGAAGATGCCACCATTGGTATTGCCCTAAATCTGGAAGCCGATAACGTCGGAGCCGTGTTGATGGGCAATGGCCGTAATATCCAAGAGGGGTCAACAGTTAAGGCCACTGGAAGAATTGCTCAAATTCCTGTAGGTGAAGCATTTATCGGTCGAGTGGTAGACCCTCTGGCCAGACCTATTGACGGTAAAGGAGATATCACCACTACCGAATCTCGTTTGATTGAGTCTCCGGCTCCAGGAATTGTTGATCGCCGCTCTGTCCATGAACCTATGCAGACTGGCATTACCTCTATTGATGCCATGATTCCAATTGGTCGTGGTCAGCGGGAGTTGATTATTGGCGATCGTCAGACCGGCAAGACTTCAATTGCCGTGGATACAATCATCAACCAAAAGGGTGGTGATGTGGTTTGTGTGTACGTAGCCATCGGTCAAAAAGCCTCCACCGTAGCCCAAGTGGTCGGGGTGCTCCAGGAAAAAGGAGCCATGGACTACACGATCGTAGTAGCTGCCAACGCCAACGACCCCGCCACCCTCCAGTACCTGGCCCCCTACACCGGAGCTACCCTCGCCGAATACTTCATGTACAAGGGCAAAGCCACCCTAGTGGTCTACGACGATCTCTCCAAGCAAGCCCAAGCCTACCGGCAGATGTCTTTGCTGCTGCGTCGTCCCCCCGGTCGGGAAGCCTACCCTGGTGATGTCTTTTACTTGCACTCCCGTCTCCTGGAGCGGGCTGCCAAGCTCAGCGACGCTCTGGGCAAAGGCAGCATGACTGCCCTGCCAGTGATTGAGACCCAAGCCGGGGACGTGTCAGCTTACATTCCCACCAACGTAATCTCCATTACCGATGGGCAAATCTTCCTGTCCACAGACCTATTCAACTCTGGTCTGCGTCCAGCCATCAACCCTGGTATTTCCGTATCGCGGGTCGGCTCGGCTGCTCAAACTAAAGCCATGAAGAAAGTAGCCGGTAAACTGAAGCTAGAATTAGCCCAGTACGACGACCTACAAGCCTTTGCCCAGTTTGCCTCTGACCTGGACAAAGCCACCCAAGACCAGTTGGCTAGGGGGCAACGGTTACGTGAGCTGCTCAAGCAGCCCCAGTACTCGCCCCTAGCTGTGGCAGAGCAAGTGGCGATCGTCTATGCCGGTCTGAATGGCTACCTAGATGATGTTCCCGTCGATAAGGTTGGTGCCTTTGCTAAAGGGCTACGGGATTACCTAGCCAGCAGTAAACCCGAATACATGGAAATCATTGCCGCACAGAAAGACCTCACCCCGGAAGCGGAAGGTCTCCTCAAAGAAGCCATTGGCGAATTTAAGCAAGGCTTTATGGCCGCCTAAGTTTTGGGGTCGAGCCATAATCGCCCGGCCCTTAATTTTCCTGTCTTACCCTAAACTCCTATGCCTAACCTGAAATCGATCCGCGATCGGATCAAATCAGTCAAAAATACCAAGAAAATTACCGAAGCAATGCGGCTTGTGGCAGCGGCCAAGGTACGGCGCGCCCAAGAGCAGGTACTGGCTACCCGCCCCTTTGCCGATCGCCTAGCCCAGATCCTCTATGCTCTCCAATCACGACTCCAGTTTGAGGATGTGGATTTACCCCTCCTCAGGCAACGGGAGGTAAAGAACGTGGCTATCCTGGTAATTTCAGGCGATCGCGGTCTGTGTGGTGCCTACAACAACAACGTCATCAAAAAAGCTGAGACTAGAACCAAGGAACTCCAGACCGAAGGACTCGGCTACCAGTATGTCCTAGCCGGGCGCAAGGCTGTGCAATACTTCCAGCGGCGTAACCAACCCATCGCCGCCACTTACACGGGCCTAGAGCAAATCCCCTCGGCCGCCGAAGCTGCCATGGTTGCCGATGAAGTACTATCTCTGTTTTTGTCAGAGACAGTCGATCGAGTCGAGTTGATCTACACAAAATTTGTCTCTTTGATCAGCTCCAAGCCAGTGATACAAACCCTCCTGCCCCTCAGCCCCCAAGGGCTAGAAACTAGAGACGATGAACTATTTCGGTTGACCTCCAAGAGCGGCTCCCTCGACGTAACTAGAGAAAAGATCACTCTCCCTGAAAAGTCCCTCCCCCGGGACATGATTTTTGAGCAAGACCCAGCTCAAATCCTAGATGCCCTCCTGCCCCTGTACCTCAATAACCAACTGCTCAGGGCCCTCCAGGAATCCGCAGCTAGTGAACTGGCAGCCCGGATGACCTCCATGAACAATGCCAGCGATAATGCCAAGGCCCTAATTGGTACCCTTACCCTGTCGTACAACAAGGCCCGTCAAGCAGCCATCACCCAAGAAATTCTGGAAGTTGTTGGCGGTGCAGAGGCCCTCAAGGGTTAGGTAAAGTTTGCAATCCCCGTCTGGGGCCACTAGGCCCCATTAATGAATAGCCAAGGATTAAGTGCAATTGATTGCAGCTTTGGTTTAGCGTTGGCCGGCCAGTCTCAACCAATCTTGGATTTGGGCTTGAGCGGAACTGTAGGCTTGGCTTTGAGGGCTGATGGTGCGGGCTAGGTCGATCGCTTCGTTGAGATTCACTGTTGCCCGCTGCTGGGCTAAGGCCAGGGTCCGGTAGCCAGTATCCGCTTCGCCAGCCGTATTGAGTTGCTGCTGCCAAGTCTGGATATTACTCTGGGCTTGATTATAAAGGGAGCGGCCTTGGGGAATTTGGCTGGCTAAGGAAATTGCCTCTGGCAGGTTACCTCTGCGGGCAAAGGCCTCAGCTTGGTCGAGGTAAGCTCGATCCTGGTCAGCTTGCAACCTACTACTCCATTGATTAATTCGGCTTTGGGCTTCTTGGTATAGGGGGCGGTTGGCGGGGATTGAGCTGGCTTCCTGAATAGCTGCTTGGAGAGCGGTTTCACTGCCAGAGGCCGCCAACTGGTCAGCCCGGTTTAGGACAGGCCTATCTTCATTGGCTTGCATTTGAATTGTCCAATTTTGGATCAAAGTCTGGGCTTCCCGGTAGCGGGGGCTGGTGGGGGGGATGAGCTGGGCTTGGGCGATCGCCGCCGTCAGATCAGAAATCTGCCCAGAACTCGCCAACTGCCGGGCCCGTTCAATCCCCTCTAAGCCTTCAGCTTCCCTGCGCCAGCGATTAGACAAGCGCTGGATACGATCAAACAGGGGACTAGAGGAATCAATCCGCTGGAGACGATTAACAGCAATATTGAGGCTGGCACTATTGTTTTCCTGGGCTTTGATAATTGCCTGGGCCAGTTCGTCAAGCTGGCGGGCTTCCTGGGTATCCACTACATCTGCTAAACGGTTGGCAATTTGAATAATCCCCCGCCAATCCTCGTTATCAAGGCTGACCCTAGCCATATTGAGGAGTCTTTGGCTGGCATCTTTAATTAATTTTTGGGCCGAGTTGTAGGCATAACTGGTAGGGTTGACTGCCTTGGCTAGTTCGATCGCCTCAATCAAGTTACTAATCCCCCCCAGGCTTACTAACTGAAAAGCCCGATTCAACTGGCGGGCATCTTCCCTAGCAACTTTACTTTTTTCTAGCAACTCTTCGTAGCGAGTGGTAGCCCAGTAGCGATTACCCAAATTAGTCAGTTTGGCCCCAAGACGGGTCGCCTGAGACCAATCATTTTCCCGTAGAGCCTGCTCAGCTTGCCGGTAGACCTGCTCAGCCTCTTGCCAAATTTTGCGCCATTGTTGGATTTGACCCGCCACCAAAGCATGGGCTGCGGTCTCGCGGGGAATTCTCTGGGCCACTGCGATCGCCTCATCTAGGCGGCCCTGTTGAAAATTTTCATCAGCTAGAGCCAAAATCTCCTTTGACCACCGGGCAATATACTCATTGACCTGCCCATACAGGGGATGTTCAGTGGGTAAATTCCTAACCAGATCAATAGCGTAAAGAAGATCACCGACAGTCTGCTTACCAGCAGCCAATTCCGCACAGTAGAGCCGCATCGAAGCAGAGGCGGTAGGCATAAAAATACTAGGGCAATTGGGCAGAGAGGGCATCTTCAAAAGCAGCATCACTGCACCTGCGCCAATACCTGTAGTTAGCAGCAAAGACAGCCCGCCCCAGAATTTCCATCCCAAACGAATCCGACGGCGTGGCTCTACCTTAATTTCCTTACTGATCGGGGTATTTCTCTCTGGCTCTGATGCAGAAGTGTACTCATTGGCAAGCCAAGCAGAATTGCGAATTTTTTTCATAGGTCAAATAGTAGCCGCCAGACACAATGGTTGCTATTCTGGGCAAAATAAAGGTCGTAATTCAGACAAGAATACCTACTACTGGACTAGTGTGGCACAATTTGGGAAGTTGGCCAAATCATTACCACCATGGATTACCCCCTAGTTTCCGTGATTGTGCCCACCTACAACCGAGAGCTACCCCTACGGGAGACCCTCAAGGATGTCTTGGCCCAGGACTATCCCCATTGTGAAATTTTAGTTGTTGACCAAACCCGCCAGCATGAACCAGAGACATTGAATTATCTGAGGGAACTGGCAGCTACTGGGCAGATCCGCTGGTTTCAACTTAGTTGGGCTAGCTTGCCGGGGGCAAGGAACTACGGGGTGCGTCAGGCTAAGGGAGAAATTATTGTTTTCATTGATGATGATGTCCATCTGGAACCGGGTTATCTGGCGGCCCATGTGCGTAACTACACTAATTCCAAGGTCGGGGCTGTGGCTGGGCGGGTTTGGGATCGCCAAAAACTAACAGTTGTCGACATGGATGAAGCTATTGATTACTTACCGCCCCAGGCCATGGATGCGGCGATCGCTTGGTATCACCTCGATTTTGTCCGCCCCAGTCAGCCCCAGCAGGTAATCTCGGCCCGGGGCTGCAACATGTCCTTTCGACGTGAGATCTTTACCAGCTACCAAATTTGGTTTGATGAACGCTTTCGGGGTTCGGCCGTGCGTGAGGAATCAGATTTTTGTCTGCGGTTGCGATCGACCCCCTGGATTATCTGGTACGACCCAGCCGCCCACCTAGTGCACCGGGGTGAAGAAACCGGCGGTTGCCATGACCTTAACAATCGATCATTCGCCTACCAAATCACCTTCTACCACAATCACTTCCTCATGGCCCTCAAAAACCTTACCCCCGTCCAACAGCTCAAACTCTCGACTAAACTCTTTGACTGTCATGTTCTAGGCAATCCCCCCTGTTACAAAAGCGGCTCCCCCGTAAAGGTAATTGGCCGGGCCTTATTTTATGGCTTGGGGCTGGGTCAAGCCCTATTCACCTTCATTCAAGGAATTTGGGATGATGGGCAAATCTACACTCGCCGTGAAAACCCTTAGGCTGCCCTGCCCAGATCCTGGGGAGGCCTCGGTACAATTGCTGCCATAGCCGCACCCCCCGCTGCTCGTATCGTATGAGAATTTTGATTGTCAGTCATACCTATATCGTTGATATCAACCGAGAAAAACTCCGTGCTCTAGTGCGATTGGATCCGAGCATTGAAGTGACTGTGGTAGTTCCCCGGTACTGGCTACCCGGTGGAGTTCAAAAAGGAGTGGTTGTTGCTGCCCCGGTCAAAGAGGAGCGATTTCAAGTAGTGCCGATCAATAACTTCAGTCGTAACAATCAAGGCCTACTCTGCTTCAATTGGCAAATTATCGCCCTCATGTGGCAGTTTCGTCCCCAAATCATCCAGGTGGAGCAAGGCTCTAAATCCCTCGCCTACGCGCAGTTGATTACCCTCAACTGCCTGCTGGGCCTAAAGGCCAAAAATGTCTTTTTCACTTGGTGGAATATTCCCTACCAGCTTACATTTCCGATCAATCTCCTGGAATTGTATAATCTAAAAAATAGTCACGGAATTGTTGCCGGTAACCAAGATGGTGCGGAAATACTGAAAAGCCGTGGCTATCGGGGCAAAATCCGAGTTATGCCCCAGTTGGGAGTAGATGAAAAATTGTTCTGCCGCCGGGCTGAACCACAGCTAGCCGCCCAATTGGGCATCAAACGCCATGATTTTGTGGTCGGCTTTGTGGGTCGATTTTTGGAGGAGAAGGGGCTGATCACGCTGTTACAGGCCTTGGCTCAGTTGCAGGATTTTTACTGGAAACTCATGTTAGTCGGACGCGGGGAGTTGCGGGAGGTACTGCTCCAGCTAGCTGCCAGGTTGGGTATCCAAGACCGTCTGATTGTCATTGAAAGTGTACCCCATGACCAAGTGCCTAGATATATTAACTTGATGAATGTTTTGGTTCTACCTTCCCAAACCACTGAAAATACTCAAACCATAACTACTAAGGGGTGGAAAGAGCAATTTGGCCATGTTTTAATTGAAGCAATGGCCTGCAAAGTACCGGTGATTGGCTCTGATTGTGGGGAAATTCCCCACGTGATTGGCAATGCTGGCCTAGTGTTTACTCAGCGGGATGTGCAGGAGTTGCGCGATCGCCTCTCGGCTTTAATGGCTCAGCCCCTATTGGCAGCGCGGTTGGGTCAAATGGGCTACGAGCGAGCCATGAAACTTTACACTAACCAGGCCCTTGCCCAGCAGTTGTGGGAATTTTACCAAGAACTCCTCTGGGGAAAAGCCTATGTCTAGCCCGCTTAGGATTCTTCATGTTGTTCCCTCGATTTCTCTGGTTTATGGGGGGCCCAGCCAAATGGTATTGGGTTTATCCCAAGCCTTAGCAGCGGCAGGGGTTGAGGTGACAATCCTCACAACCAACACCAACGGGGACGAAGGCCAAACTCCTCTGGAAGTACCCCTTGGGGAAGCAATCGCCCAAGATGGCTACAGGATTATCTACTTCCCCTGTTGGCCCCAGCAGCGCTACAAGGTATCTCCCCAGCTGTGGCGTTGGTTTTGGCAACATGCCCAAGATTTTGACATTGCCCATATCCACGCCTGTTTCTCCCCAGTTAGTACCGTGGCCGCTGCGATCGCCCGTCACCGCCGCCTACCCTACATCATCCGCCCTCTCGGCACCCTAGACCCAGCCGACCTCAGAAAGAAGCGCATCCTAAAACTACTTTACGGCTGGTTATTAGAGCGTCCTAACCTCCAAAAAGCTGCCGCCATCCACTTCACTAGCCGCATTGAAGCTGAGGTCTCCCGACGGTTTGCCGCCAAAACCAACGACATCATCTTACCCATCGGTGTTGCCGATTGTCCGCCGCCGACTTCCCCAAAAGCCACAGATCCCGAGAACCCCCGCATTCTATTCATGTCTCGCCTAGATGCTAAGAAGGGTCTAGACCTGCTGATCCCCTGCCTAGAAGCCCTCCACCAGCAGGGACAAAAATTTCACTTCGTCTTGGCAGGAGATAATCCCCAAAACGCTGAATACGTCAAATACATCCGCCAACAGGTCAATACTTCTGCGATCGGCAAACATACAATCATGCCTGGGTTCGTCCGGGGTGAATACAAACAATACCTACTCCAGCAGGCAGACTTGATGGTTTTGCCCTCCGCCTACGAGAATTTCGGCATCGTTGTGGCCGAGGCCATGATGGCCGGTGTTCCGGTTTTAATTTCAGACCAAGTGTACATATGGCAAGAGATTCTCCAGGCCGAGGCGGGCTGGGTCTGCCAATGTACCCCACAAAGCCTCCTAGAGCAATTCAAAATCGCCCTAGCCGATGCCCAAGAAAGGCAACGCCGGGGTGAAAACGCCCAAAAATTTGCCTGGCACAATTACCGTTGGCCTGCGATCGCCACCCAAAGTATTAACATCTACAAAACTTTAATCAATAAAATGAATAATTTCAGTGAAAACACTGAAGATAACCCAAATGAACTGTCAAGTTCAACTTTAGAAACCCAACCTAATAACGACAATAAACCTTGATAGGAGTTGATGACAAAGATCATCTTTACCAAAGCTTAACAAAATCTCAAAAAAAACATAAATAAGTCCGGTACATTGCCAATGTAAATACTAATCAAAGCTGATCAACCATCAATTATCAGTATTTATACGGATACTAACATATATCCAAATCACTCTGCAGTTAAGGGTTCGATAGTAGAAGCCCTGAAAGTAAATTTGCCAATCATTCATTAAATTAAAGATTCAGTAAAGATTGCCGAAAATCAGCAATTTATTGTGATTAATTTCGGGAAATTAGTGGATGCCAGTTTGTATTCCTATATAGAATGGTGAAGGGTCATTTACTACTGCTACATAAATTAATTGCTGTTGCTCAGTAACTAGTGCTCAAATTACACTCTAATAAGTTTCAGTCAGCGTTTCACTAACTTACTAGCCATAAATAAGTCTTCAATCTTAAAGGCAACTAGGTGTCAACAATCGATGCTGTCAAGTAATTTTATGTTTAATACCAACCAACCTTCTACCACCCAGCTCAGTCAAGGCGATCGCTTCATCGGCGGTACCAAAGCTAGTAACATAATTTTCATTGATACCAGAGTTGAAAACTTCACAAGCCTTTTGCCTGGGCTACAGCCCAACACCGAAGCCGTCGTTCTTGATCCAAACCAAGACGGCATCAATCAGATTACAGATTTTCTCAAACAACGCACCGGAATTGTCGATAGTGTTCAAATCCTCTCCCACGGCAGCGCTGGCAGCCTCCAAATCGGCTCCACAATCCTGAATAGCAACAACCTAGAGAACTACGCCAGCCAGCTCAAACAATGGTTCTCACCCCTATTCAACAAAGCCCCAGACCTGATGCTCTACGGCTGCAACGTGGCCGCAGGTATTGAGGGACAAAACTTTATCCAAAGATTGAGCAGTCTAACTGGTGCAGATGTCGCAGCCTCCACTGACCTAACTGGCAGCTTAACCAAAGGCGGCAACTGGATTTTGGAAGCAGCCACTGGCATTATCGAAGCCGGCCAAGCCTTTAGTCAAAAAGTCCAGGATGCTTACCAAAGTGTTTTAGCCATCTTCACTGTCACCAACACCAACGACTCCGGCGCTGGCTCTCTCCGTCAAGCCATCCTTGATGCCAACGCAACCCCAGGACCTGATACCATCAACTTCAATATTGCTCCCGGCGGTCCCCAGACAATCAGAGTAGGTTCTACTACTGGCCTACCGCTACCCTATATTAGCGATACAGTCACCATCAATGGCGAAACTCAGCCAGGATTTAGCGATACTGGCACACCAATTATTGTTTTAGATGGCTCCAGTCTTCCCTTAGTTGCTGGTTTTGATGGGCTGAGATTTGTCCAAGCACCCCCGACCGTTTTTCCAGCCTATGGCGGCTCCATTACTAGCGGCAGTGCAGCTAATTCTGTAGTCCAAGGTTTGGTAATTAGCAACTTTCCAGGTAGCGGCATCAAAATTGGTCATGCTGACGTTTACACGGGAGGCTCCGGCCCAAACAGCGTAACAGTCCAACGCAACTACATAGGTACAGATATCACTGGCACAGTTGCAAAACCCACCAGCACCTGGGGCGACCCCAACAACACCCATGCTCTCCACGTATACAACAGCAGCAACAATCAACTTTTGAACAACCTGGTATCCGGTAACTTCACTTCTACGGTAGTTGTCAGAGGTACATCAACAGGAAATAACATCAGCGGTAACAAAGTCGGCACAGATGTCAGTGGCAAATTTGCTTTATCTAACCAACGCTGGGGCCTGTACATCATCACTGGTGGAAACACAGTTACAGGAAACTTAGTATCAGCTAACGGCTTAAGAGACGATGGTGGTGCAATTCCAGGGGTTGATATTAGAGCCACTGGCAATGTAGTTACAGGCAACCTTGTTGGCACAGATATCAGCGGCTCCTACACCATAGCCAACGCCAGCAATTGGTCTGTATCTGGTTCAGGGCATACTATTGCCGGTAATAGTACCTCTAATTCAAATGTTCCTGCTCCATATACAGCGGCAAATACTAATTTAGGGCTACCATCATCTTTGACTCCTACCCTAGCCCCAATTAACCCGCTATTGTCAGCAATTCCTAAAGATAACACCAGTAACAACGGCAACCTAGTCAAGGATATTGTTGGTAGCTCCATCGGCAACTACTTACCTGTACCTGCACCGGGTATTGCCATTACAGAGGTAGATAACACCAATGGTATTTGGCAGTATTCCACTGATAATGGTGCAAGCTGGACAAATATCCCTGCTCAAAACCCTGGAGCTTCTGGGCCTTTGTTATTTCCGACACCTGGGCCTTACAACGTTTGGGTTAATTCTGGTTACCCGGCTCCTAACAACCCCTCTAAGCCACCTTATACCGCCCCAACCCTGTTGCTGGCCGCAGACGATAAAAACCGACTCCGGTTTATTCCCAATCCTGGATTTACTGGTACAGCAAATGGAGTTACCTACAGGGCTTGGAACCAGAGGTTTGGCGGCAATGGTGCTCTAATTAACACTAGTGGGTATAGCCGTACTTATGCGGCTGCGCTTCAGGGTAACAACATGAGTGTAGCTACTGATACCACTAAGATTATAGTCACAGCAGCTAACACGGCTCCGGTACTGGATACTAACCTGCTACCCCCTTCCATTTCTGGGGCAGTGCAGACAGTGGCTTCAATTTTGGGCAGTTCTGTCACAGACCCTGATGTGGGAGCACAGCAGGGAATTGCGATTACTGATGTAGATAGCTCCAATGGCACTTGGCAATACAGTATCAATGGCCAGCATTGGATTCCGATCGTAGGAGTAAGCGACACCGCCTCATTGTTGTTGGATGCGAAGGCTAGATTGAGGTTTGTTCCCAACGCTGGTTACAGTGGTGGGCCTGGCAGCATGACCATCCGGGCATGGGATCAAACCGCGGGCAGTAATGGTAACACTATCAGCACAGTCTCCAGTGGCGGAACAACTGCTTTCAGTTCCGGAAGCTTTATTTTGATGGGGACAGTATTACCGCCGCCACCGTCGCCGACAGTAACCCCGGTTATTGGTGGTCTTCCTGAAGAGGTGGTGAGGTTGTTGCGTAATCCAAATGCTCCGGCTACTCCCGCAGAGGTGGTGGTAGGTTCACCCGTCATTCTTACTCCCAATGATAAAGACAATGGCAGTGCTGTGGTTCCACCACCAGTGGTAGCAGACGACTGTCCTTGTGAGGCTGTGATTAAACAGCAGGTTGCTAACCCAGTTACAGGGAATTTGTTTGGTACGGATAACGATGATGTTTTAGGAGTTTTGGATACAGCCAATACTGTTTATGGACTCAAGGGCAATGATGTTATTTTTGCTGCCTCTGAGGCTGCTAACCTCTTTGGCGGAGAGGGTGATGACCTGGTATTTGGTGGCGATGGCCGAAACTTCCTGCGGGGTGGTAAGGGCAAGGATGTGATCCTTGGCGGTAATGGTCAAAATGTTGCTTTGGGAGGCGGCGGTAATGATTTGATCATTGGCGGTGGCGGTGATGACTTCCTTGGCGGTAATGGTGGCAATGACGAGGTGTATGGCGGTCCTGGCAATGATTGGTTGGCTGGTGGCAAGGGCAATGATAAGCTCTTCGGCGGCCCTGGAAATGATCGCCTCTGTGGCTGCGAAGGAGATGATGTTCTCCGGGGTGGCGCAGGTGATGATGACCTCAATGGGGGAGCCGGTAATGACCTACTGATTGGCAATCTGGGCAACAACACCTTGACTGGCGGGGCGGGAGCTGACCGATTCCGGCTGATGCCTGGTGCTTTTAATTTGATTACTGACTTTGAGACCGGCACTGATGTGATTGAGTTGGCGCGGGGCCTGCGGGGGAGTGATTTGCAGATTGTCCAGGGTGTAGGCGGCACTGTGATTGGTCTCAATCCGGGCACTGTGTTTCCGAGCGATCGCCCCTTGGCATTTTTGGCCGGAGTTGATGCGGTGAGCCTGACCCCCAATAACTTTTTGGTGGTTTAACAGGTCAACAGGTGCTTAGGTCTGAGATTCTTGAGATCTAAGCATCAAGGTTGACCGGTGGGGTGGGTGACCTCTCCCTACAGAGCGAGCGATCGCGTGGATGATTCTGGGCATTGTAGAGCAGATAATTGTGGAGCCATTGACAACTGCTATGGATCAAGTCTGCCAAGCGGAGATGCCAGATTTGGAGGGTGCCATCTTGCCCACTCGTAACTAGCAGTTGACCAGATTCATCCCAGGCCATGGATGTGATCCGGACAGAGACATCAGCGCTGGCACTATCGCGATGCCCGGTCAAGGAAGTGATTAAAGTGTCATTACGCCGCCACAATTGCACTTGGTTGTTCCAACTGGTGGTGGCAATGATCTGGTCGTCTAGCCAGTGGACACGGGCTACGCTGTCGCTCATACTGCTCAGGGTTTGGCTCAGTTGCCCTTGGCGATTCCAGATCATTACCCGGTTATCGTAGCCAGCACTGGCTAGCCACTGGCCATCCCGACTAAAGGCGACATCTAAAACCCAGCCTTGATGGCCCTGGAGAATGTGTAATAGCTTGCCCTCTCTGGTCCAGAGCCGGATAGTCTGGTCGTCGCTACTGGTGGCGATCGTCTGACCATCGGGGGAAAAGGTGACCGCATTAACCCGGTCACTGTGCCCGACTAGTTGCGCGATCGCTTGCCCTTGCCGACTCCAAAGTCTGATGGTGCGATCGCGTCCTGTGCTGGCGAGAATTTGACCATCGGGGCTAAAGGCCAGATTAGTTACCCAATCCCGGTGTCCCCGCAGTACTGCCAAGCTGCGCCCCCGCCTATCCCAGAGCCGGATAGTTCGATCGCGGCTGGCACTGGCTAAAATATCACCGGAAAATTGCACTGCGGTGATCCGATCGGTGTGACCATGCATGACTATTGGTTCCGTTTGGGGCGAGCTGACCTGCCAGAGTTTCACGGTTTGGTCATGGCCAGCAGAGGCAATCAGGGTACGATCTCCAGACAGGGCTACACTATTGATTGACTGGCTGTGGGCCTGCCATTGCCCGGTGCGCCGGAGTGTAAGCCAGAGCTTGACGGTTTTATCTTCACTGGCTGAGGCGATCAACTGCCCATCGGGGCTAAAGGTTGCGGCATTGATGCGATCGCTATGGGCAATGAAAGCCTGCACGAGGGTGCCGTCAGTACGCCACACCCGCACCGTATCATCGCGACTGGCCGAGACAATTTGCCGGCCATCGGGGCTAAAATCTGCATAGAGCACCCAGCCCTGGTGCCCAGCCAAGGTCTGCACCAATTGCCCATCATCCACCCGCCAGAGTTTTACAGTCTGGTCATCGCCAGCACTGACTAGCCATTGGCGGTCGGGGCTAAATTTAACCGCATTGACCTTGCCCCGGTGCCCCACTAAGGTGCCCAGCAGTTCTCCAGAACTCGACCAAACCTTGATCGTACCCTCTTCTCCAGCGGTGGCCAGGGTATCTGGACAATCACCCCCAGTACAGGGGGCAAAACTCACCCAGGTAACTGCACCGCTGTGGGCATTCCAAGCTTCGAGACGCTGGCCGTCTTGACTCCAAATTTGCACGGTTTGATTTTCTAGGGCGATCGCAATTCCCCGGCGGCCAAAGCTGACGCTGTAAGCCCTGGCACCAACTTCAAGGGTGCGATCGAGCCGCCAAGCCGTCTGCCGCCGTTGCCAAATTTTCACAGTACCGTCCCAGCTACTGGAAGCTAGCCATTGGCCATCGGGGCTGAAGCTAATACTGGTAACCACATCGGTGTGGCCTTGGAGAATTGCTACAGTCTGGCCATTGGGCCGCCAAATTTGCACGGTGCGATCGCTCCCCGCCGAAGCCAAAAGACCGCCATCCGGGCTAAATGCCACGTGAGTAACAATATCCCGGTGGCCAGTAAACCGTTGCTGTTCGCGGATGCGGCTGACCACGTGGTGTAGAGCCGCCTGGAGCTGCCACTGGGTATCCGGTGAAACCAGGGAAGTCTGGGCCAAACGACCACCGCGCAAAGCCGACAGCAGAGCTTCAAACTGCTTGCCACTGGTGAATAGAGCCTCACTGGCACTGCTGAGGCTACTGACTTGGGCATTTAGGGATGCCTGCTGTGCCGCCCGGCGATTCTGTTCCGCAATCCAAGCGGTACCCCCGGTAATCATGGCCAATCCAGCCATAGCCAAGCCAAAAATCATCGCCCGCCAGTGTTGTCGTTGGACTTGACAAAGGCGGGCTTGGGTGGCGGCAATTTTGGCGGCTGAGCTGGTCTGGAGGTGACGCAGGTAGGCTTGGCGGATTGGTTCGTTGAGGTAGTAATGGGCTAACTGATAGCTGGGGCCGAGGCAGACCAACAGCCCCGCCCTGGTCAAAATCGCCAGGGTGCTAGTGAGTTGGGTGTTATTTTGGCTGGTGGTCGGAGCCAGCTCAGCGGCAGTTTTTTGGGGACGGAAGTACTGGGAAGGGTCTGTGAGGGTAAAGAGAATTTGCCAAGCGATCGCCCGATTTTCTGGGCCGCAATCCTCGACAATTTGCTGCAAATGTCGCTGGATCAAAACAGTTTTAGGATCAGCCCCCAGTCGATAGTACTGCTCTAGGGTAGTAATCTGAGCCTGCTGGAGAATGGTACTAATTACCTGCAACTCCATTAGCCGGACTCGACCAGAGGCGGCGGCCAGGTCTTTGATCAATACTTCCCCTAAAGCCGGCTCCAGGTGATCGACCATCCGTTTAGCGGTTTCTGGGGATAGATCCTCCAGGTGGTAGCGGATATGGCGATCCAGGATATTGTGGTCGATCACCGTCAAATTCACAAAGCGCTCGAACTCTAGAAGTTGATGGAGAGCTTCCTCGCGGATTACCAAAATCACCTTGACAAAGGGCAGACGTAGGGCAGATGCCAGGAACTCATACAAATCCCACTTTTGCCCCAAATCAGTACGCTTGGAGCTAAATTCCTCCCACTGGTCAAAAATTAGTACTACCAAAAAATTAGCTTGCAGGCATTGCTTAAGCCGGTCTAGGGGTTGGTCTTCCTCCAGCCCCCCCAGTTGCCGATTTACCCCAGCAACCCAATTATGGTAAGTATTCTGCACCACTGGTAGGGCCAGGCGGGTTCCTAGAACCTTGCCCTGGAGAGCAGGCACCAGGCCCGTGTTGACGAGGGCCGTCTTCCCGACTCCGGCTTGACCATGCAAAACTGTGAGTTTGTGGTCAGCCCGCCCCAACCGAGCCAACAGCAGGGCACAGTGCTCAGTAAAAAGGGAAGCATTGACAGCAGTTTGGGTGGAGTTGGCAACTAGCTGGTAGCGCGCCTGTTTACTGACAAAGGCTTGCAGGTACTGGCCCTGTTCCCAGTAGAGCGATCGCATCAACTCTAAAATTTCCAAGCGAGTCTGCTGAGCCAAAGCATCCCCCGACCAAGCCTCAGTCAGAGATTTCGTGACCGTGGTATTAGCCCTAGTAATAGTTTGCAGGGCAGCGGTGCGATCGCCCTGGTGACGCTGCACCTTCGCCAGCAGCAACAATAGGGAATTATGCACCTCTTGGCTCAAACCCAATTGGGCAAATTCCCCCGCCTGGCGAATCTTCCCCTGGGCCAGGGCCACATTTCCTAAAAAACCATAAACTCTAGCCAAATGGCGAGGACTAGCCGCAATAGTCGGATCAGCCATGGCCTGAGCAGCCACCAAGGCCAATTGCTCCCACTCCTCTAAAATTAACCAGATCTCGCCGCGCAATAGCAGCATCTGGGCCGCCAAAACTGGATTGGGAGCCGCTGCAAAACAACTGTGAGCCGAAGCCAAACAACTCTCAGCCCGCCGCCACCTCCTACCCAGATCCGGATGGCCATAGGCCAAGGCCAAATGCCACCAAATCAATCCCTGCCGCTCTAGGTAAACCCCAAAACAACTATTCAAGGCATCACTGGGGAGGTTATCCACCTGGGGTGCAGCCTGGAGCCAATAGGTCAAGCTGCGGTGGTACTGGGCCAGAGCTTGGCGCAGATCCCCCGTCTGGGCTGCATCACGCCCCTTAACCAGTTCTAGAGCTGCCTGTAGGTCTGGGGGAATCTGTAACCCTTGCATCTGTAAATCTTGCAGGGCCAACTCCCACTCCAGCCGTTGGACTGGGGAAGGTGGTTCAGTACCTTCCAGTAGGCTTTGGAAGAGGGCTTCACCAGTGCGATGCCCTAGGCGGACTAATTCTGAGCTGGGCAGAGTAAAGCGGAGGGTGGTAATTGACCAACTCTTTAGATCTGCTGCCAGCTTGAGCATCTGGGCCGAGACGCGATCGTTAATCCATAGCACTAGGGGATAGGCACAGTGGCGCTGCAATTCGTTGCGGAGTTGATTGGTAGTTACTAAAAGTTGCTCTAGCCGACTGTGATACTCCCAGCCAAATACATGCACTGAACCGGAGGCAGTTGCAGGCAACTGCTGGAGGAGATTTGTTTCCTCTGGCAACAGGGAGACCGCCAAAGGCCGAGTTTCTAGAATCAGTTGTTGCCATATTTCTTGGACAAGGGCTTGGTAATTACAGCAGACTAAGATCAAAGAAAATTCCCCCTGCCCCAGGCGCAGGGCCCGCCTTAGGGTACCAAGTGATCGTTGGTTGAGGCGACTGACATCAGGGGAGGTAGCCGGGTAATCAGAGTTGTACATGCACATTACCGGAGATGAATACAACTAACTCTGGGATAGTTACAACACAGTTCAACAAACTAGATGCTTGGATTTAATTGTCCAAGCATTTGATCTTGCGAGGATAAGGTTGCTGCCCTGTCTCTAAAACCTTGATTAGATTTCTCAAAACTATTTCCGGTTTTAGCTCAGCTAGAAATGTACAGCTGGTAATTAAGGTCTAGCTGGTCTGCCAAGGGGGCTGTCTATGCGTTATTTGTTGTTATTGGTTGCCCTGAGCCATATTGGTATCCAAATGCAGGGTATCGAAACTCCAGTCTTGGTCAATTATGACAGTGATGAGTCAAATTCAGGCCGCGAGGTTAGTCCCCCTAGGGGTAGCGACCGCCGTTCTTAAAATTAGGTCTATACCAAAATTTCTTGGAGTTTGCCGATTTCTAACAGAGCTGGATTGACACTAAACCAACGTCCCTGCTCATCGCGGTACTCAAATACAAATAGGCTCCGTAGCAGAATTTGATACTCGTGATCGCCTTTGACTGTTTGAGTTTTAGCCACTTGGGCCAACAGTTGCCATTCTTGCTCATCCACCGCTAGGGCGAGGTCATCACGATAGTTTTTAATCACTGATTCTAGGGCGGAGCGGGAAACTGGCGGGTCGTCTTGCTGTAGGCAGTTGTAAAGTAGCCCCAGGAGATTGCGGACATGGCCGCCGCTGATCTTGCACAGACGATCGAGCGTTGCCGGGTCGTCAAATACCTCGGCAATCAATGCCAGCCGTTCCGGAGCATCTAGTTGGGGAAATGCCCTGGCCATGACTAGCTGACGCATCAAGGCCATGCCCGCCTCCGACTCTCGCCCCTGGCGATCGACCACGGGCACCATCGGCAGAACTTTTGGGCCAATGCCACCGCCGAGCCGATTTTTCATGGTTTCAAATTCATTGGAAAAACTCAAGGCTAGGGGTAGGGTATAAACCACATGACAGTTGAGGCTACGCAGTTGGGCCCCCCGGTCTATAAATAAATACTCCTGTTGCGATCGCCCACTGGCCGTCAAGCGCGGGTCAACGCGATCGAGGTTATCAACAATCACCACAATCCCCCGCTTACCCAGTTTACGTAACTCAAGTATGGCCCTACCCAGGATCTCTTCATTAATCGCCTTGAGGATGCCCTGGGTACGGGGTTCGAGGTGCTGGCGCAACTGTTCCCGCAGTTGGGGGCTTTCCCTAGTGCGGGCGGTGATTTTGGCAATACCCAAGGACAACTCGGCCTCAGCACTTAGATCGATCGGCGTCTGAATCAAATCTTTGATTTCATTAAAAAGACTAGCAAAGTAACCCGGCTGGAGTTTGATTCCCTGCTGGCTGAGGCTCTCACTGATTGATCGAGCGATCGCCAAAAGAATATCCGTCACATCCAAGTCGGCCATATCCAAATCCTGGGAAGATTCAAAATAAACCGTATGAAACCCCGCCTCCCCCAAATAACTCTGCAAACGCAAAAGCTCCGTAGACTTACCGCAACCAATGTGCCCAGTGAATAGCTGGCAAGTCGGCTCATCGGGGGCTAGTAGGGTAATTGTCCTCCCCAAGGCTTCAACGATTTTGCCACCCCGCACCGTCGAGCAATCCACATAATATTTACGATCCTGGGGATGTTGTAGCGATAGGGTTTTACTGGGGTTGCAAGCCTTGAAAAATCTCTGCAAATCGAGTTTCATAAAATAGTCACCTCAATACCCTAGAAATAACCCAGGGGAATAACCAAACCAAATTGCTGGCTCCCTCTAGACTTAATTTAAAACTCCCCAGGAATTAGGGGATGAGGGGTAAGCATACTCTAATTGCGACAATTACCATCAAATGACACATTGCAACTAGTACCTGACTAGCTAACCTTTTAACAGACATTACTCACCAGCACATTTTGAGACATGACTCGGATTCAGCCCATTTCAGCAACAGAAATTAGCCAACGCACCAGACAACTGAGACGCAGACGCTGGTGGCGTGGTACTGGCCAAGTCTGGCGATCGCTTCTAGTCAGCGCCCTAGTCGCCACCCTCATCTGGCTCCTCAGGCACCCCCAATGGGTAATCTCCCAACCAGAGCAGGTAATTATCCGGGGCAATCAATTTTTCTCTGCCACCGCCATCAGGGCCCTGCTACCTATCCAATATCCCCAATCCCTACTACGGCTAAAACCCGAGGAAATTGCCACCCATCTGGAAACCAAAGGCCCCATCTCTAGAGCCATAGTCACCCGTAGCCTACTCCCCCCCAGTTTGAGTGTCCAAGTCTGGGAACGCAAACCCGTAGCTGTCGCCATCCCCAGCGAATCAAAAGCCAACCGACCCACAGATTGGCAAGAAGCCGAGGGGCTAATCGACGAAAACGGCAATTGGATGCCCCGGAGCAGCTATGCAACCATGGGTTTACCCGCTCCCGGCATCAAGGTAATTGGCCTAGACAACAACAGTCGCAACCACTGGCCAGAATTTTATCGGGAAATCAGTCGGATGGCGGTGCAAGTCAGCATCATTGATTGGCAAAGCCAGCACAACATCATTTTGACCACACCCCAAGGTAAAGTACATCTAGGCAACTACAACAAATATCAGCTAACTCAGCAATTGCAAGTACTCAAAGGGTTACAGCAGCTTTCCGCTGAGAAACTCAAGCCAGAACAAATTGCCCACATTGACCTGCGTAACTCCCAGAACCCCTTGATTGTTAATCGCTCTGCCAACCCCTAAACTAGAGACTAGCCCACATGAAACTTTATTCAATTAGATAATCAATTGGGTAAAAGTGAAAATATCCGGACTTTAGCCACGGAGGCAAGTGCAATAGTCCTAGAGTTTTAGGTAAGATTTGGGAGTGTAAAAACCACACCATAGTTTACTAGCCTAACTGTGATGCCCATGAATGGAAATGACTCTAGTTACCCAAATTCTGCTAATCTAGCTTCTACCAATAGTAGTATTAATCCCTTCGGTGGCGGCATGCGGGACTCTCGGCTAAGCTTTGGGGAAGAACATAGGAGCGAAAACATCATGCCTAGCAGTGTTGCCAAAATCAAAGTAATCGGTATTGGTGGTGGTGGCGGTAATGCAGTCAATCGGATGATTGCCAGTGATGTGTCTGGGGTAGAGTTTTGGTCAATCAACACTGATGCTCAAGCTTTGAACACGGCATCTGCTCTCAAGAAACTGCCAGTCGGGCAAAAATTAACCAGGGGGCTTGGGGCTGGTGGCAATCCAGCGATCGGCCAAAAAGCAGCCGAAGAATCCCGCGATGAAATTGCCAACGCCGTCGGAGACGCGGATTTAGTATTTATTACCGCTGGCATGGGCGGCGGCACTGGCACTGGGGCTGCTCCGGTGGTAGCAGAAATTGCCAAGGACATGGGGGCACTGACAATTGGAGTAGTGACTCGTCCTTTTACCTTCGAGGGGCGCAGGCGGATGACCCAAGCCGATGAGGGTATTAATGCTTTGCAAAGCCGGGTAGATACCTTGATTGTAATTCCCAATAATAAACTTTTGACGGTGATTTCTGAGCAGACTCCCGTACAAGAGGCTTTTCGGATGGCCGATGACGTGTTACGCCAAGGGGTGCAGGGGATTTCCGATATTATTACCATCCCTGGGTTGGTGAATGTTGATTTTGCTGATGTGCGGGCGATCATGGCCGATGCTGGCTCGGCTCTGATGGGAATTGGAATTGGTTCTGGTAAGTCGCGGGCTAGGGAGGCAGCGATCGCCGCGATTTCCTCTCCTCTCCTGGAGTCTTCCATTGAAGGAGCTAAGGGCGTGGTCTTTAATATCACTGGCGGCTACGATATGACCCTCCACGAGGTTACAGCTGCAGCCGAAGTCATCTACGATGTGGTTGATCCCAATGCCAATATTATTTTTGGGGCAGTGATTGATGAAAAAATGCAAGGGGAATTACGGATTACCGTAATTGCCACTGGATTTAGCGGCGAGCTGCTCACCAATGGCAGTACGATCGGCAGCAGTATTCGTGAAGTGAGCCGCCCCCCCCGGCGCGCCCCCATACATCCACCCACCTCTGTGGTCGACCCCCGCGAAGATAGACTGGATATCCCGGAATTTCTGCAAAGGCGGCGACAGCAATCCCGATATGACTAGGCTAGGCAGCCCGAATAGGTCTAATTATTTGCCAGCCAAGGCACATCACTGTCGGTCGCTGGCCAGATCGAGGTGATGGTTGGCGATCATCACAGGCTGCCTAGATAAAATCTAGAGGTGCATCGCCCCCTAAAATTAACTTCGATTAATGAAAATTCCCCGTCCTAAGACAGGGAAATTAAATGAAACCACAACGCCGTTTTACCTCAGTTTATGACCTGGAAAATCCAGGTGGGAACTGTTAGTTACTCGCTTTCGTTTCCGGGTACTGGCCCGGTTTACTGCCACGAGGTGATTTATGTTTAGCTCCCTAATTCAACAAGGCATAGATCAAAAAACAATATTGGCAGTCACCAACGTTGTAGCCTAATGTTTTGGTTATTATATAACAATCTTGATTAGCTGCCCAGATGGCTTGGCCGCTGGGGCGATCGCAACTCCAACTGACTTTAATTAGTAGCAGATAACAATATCGGGCTGCTTTGATTACAGGTTGTGGCAGCGGAATTGTCAGTTTATTTTCAGGCGTTTCTAAGCAAGAGACTCAGGGCAAGGTAAACATAGGCCGTCCAAGATTCAGAGGCTGGTTGAAAAATTAAAGGGTGGAGCATGATTGCACTCATCGTATCAAAGGCGAGATTGGCATCTAAATCTGTTGAGATTGCATTTCTTGACTTTGCCCGCTCTGAGACGATCGCAAAGGCTTGCCGCCGAGGTTGCAGATATTTTGTCCAGTAGATCTGAGCAAATTTAGCATTACTGGGCCAGCTACACAGGCTTCGCGCAATCATTGAATAGACCTATTGCGTAATTAGCTGGAGCCTAACAATCTCCTAACAGTGCCATGGGGCTTTGAGGGATTTGTGCAAGGAGGCCTAATAGGTCAGAATTCCCATGGTACAGCAACTATTGAGACACAACGATGCTTTATACTCATGTTCTCAATCATTGTGGCAATGGTGTGATTAGTTTGATCGATCTGACGCACCAAGGTTATCCGGGCTAGATTTAAAGTAAATTAATGTTTGCTAAGAGGGAAAGCATGGCGATCGTGCTAGCAACAGTCAATATGAAAGGTGGGGTCGGAAAAACTACCCTCACAGTTAATCTTGCAGCCAGCTTAGCCAAATACCACAGGCAGCGGGTGCTGGTGGTAGATTTAGATACTCAAGTAAATGCAACCCTGAGCCTGATTACCCCCCAAGATTTTGCCCACTTTCGGAAAAATCGACTTACCTTGAGCACCCTCATTAGCCAAACTCTCTACGGCGAGCTGGAAACAAATATCTGGGAGCTGATCCAACGGGATGTCTGCACCCTCAGGGGTCTAGACCTACTCCCCGGTGATATCGAGCTATACGATGATTTTTTGATTGCAGAGGTTTTACACTACCGGGCTATGCAGGCTAGAGGTATAGATTTTGAGAGAGTTTGGCAGCGCTTTGAGTCTGATTTTCTACGTAATATCTTGAGACCAGTGCTCCCAGAATATGACTGGGTGATTTTGGATTGTGCCCCTAGTTATAATTTTCTGACCCGTACGGGGATTATGGCTAGTGATTTTTACGTGATTCCCTGCCGACCTGAGCCGCTGTCGATCGTAGGTACCCAACTGTTAGAGCGCCGGATTAATCAGTTACGCCAAGCTCAAATCGAGCAGCCGATTTCGGCTAAGCTACTGGGGGTTGTGTTTTTGGGCTATGGCACTAACCTATTTAATGGCTACCAAGGTCAAGTTACTCGCCGGGTAACGGATGACTTTCCGCCGGAGCAGTTATTTAAGACTCGTATCCCTCAAGATGTTAATTTAGCTAGGGCGGTGGATGGTTTTGTGCCAGCTATTCTCAGCTACCCCAATTCTCCGGGGCCGCGGGCGATCGCTAAATTTGCCGAGGAGTTACTCCAAAAAGTTAGCCAGCTTTAGTTACTGTGCTAAAACGATAAATTCAGAACTAGCTCCAAAGTTTAGCTGAATTTAAGGTCATATTTGAATACGTGAATAAGCTGATTTCTATTAAACTGTTTCCTCAAACAAGCCCAAGGGAAAGTAGCCAAAAGTCCCGTTAACCCTATCATCTTCACCGCCCAGGCATGAAACTAAAACTCCCCGATAAGAACCACTGTACTCGGCTAAATAGTAGGAATTATGCTGCCCGTTAAACTTGAGGTAGACTGGTCGGCATTGGTTTTGATAATCTACAGGCTTAATTTGTACCCCATAGCCAAAGGCTTTGCTGTAGGCTACCAGAGCAGCTAGGGCGGCCGGGGCATCATCAGCGCAGATGCCTAAGTTTTGATGGGCAGAATGTCCGACTACGAGCTTGAGGGCTGTGCAGACTGCGATGCGATCGCTCACCGGTTTAGACTCAACACAGCTATAGGACTCCAATAAATCTAAAGCGGCTTTGAGTTCAGGTTTCAGCATGGGTTTTGACTAGTCATTACACTGGTTGCCCATTCTACAGCACTAGTCATCTCCACTAATGTTTCACTGGTGTTTAGATATCTATTGTGGCGACCTTGAACATTCTCACCAAGCTCAATCCCCAACTATGAGCCGATGATCTGTCTATGATCCAGAGCATCAGAATCAGATTACTTGCCAAGCTTGGAGTTCTGAGGTTACAATTATAGTCAATTGTCGCGGGATAGAGCAGCCTGGTAGCTCGTCGGGCTCATAACCCGAAGGTCGGTGGTTCAAATCCGCCTCCCGCCATTTGATTTTCTGGTGGTTGTGCCACCAACCAGCTTTTAATCTCAGTAACCCAGGGATTACCTGGGCCTAGGGAAAGTGACTGAAAAAATTGTTCCATAGCGCTCCCTACTGGCGACTGTGATTTCACCCTGGTGATTGGAGATGATCGCCTTAGCAATGGCTAGACCCAGTCCAGAGCCACTAGCATGACTGCGGGCTGACTCAGATCTGTAGAAGCGATCGAACACATGGGGTAGATCCTCCTCGCTAATACCAAACCCCGTATCTTGAACCTGCACTTGTAGGCAAGCCCCCTTGGAATGGATGCTAACCTCGACTTTACCCTGTTCGGGGGTGTAGCTAATAGCATTGCTGATTAAATTGGTAAACAGCCGAGCCAGTTGCTCCCAATCACCAATAACAGTCATTTCCTGCTCAGGGTTAGTGGTATCTGGAAAACTTAGGTTCAGGTCAATCTGCTTTTGCTGAGCTAGGGATTGTTGTTCGGTGATCACCTGCACAAGCAGAGCATCTAGGGGCACAGATTGCTTGGTAACTGGCACAATGCCACTATCAGTGCGAGTTAGAAATAGCAAGTCATCCACCAAGCGGCCCAGGCGTTTATTCAGTCTTTCCACTAGTTTCAGGGAGTCAATCAACTGCCGCTGCTGGGGATGCTCAGGGTCTAGTTCCGGGTCAGCTAGGGCAATTTGGACGTTGCTTTGGATGACTGCGATCGGATTGCGTAACTCGTGGGAGGCATCGGAGGTAAATTGGCGCAGGCTCTGGTAGGAATCGCGCACGGGTTTAATTGCCAAGCCAGATAAAAACCAGCCGATCGCACCCACCGAAGTTAGGGTCGAGGTAATCCCAAAGGCCAAATCAATGGCGAGATCACGGCTGGGTTTGGTGACCTCAAACCAGGGATGGCTGACTCGTAGGTAACCCAACAGGTAGCGATCGCGCTTAATGACTGCCGTCACCTGCCGCAGGGTGTAATCTTGGTCAGCACGGCGGATATAAATAGTTTCGTGGCGGTTTGGATGCAGCGGATTTGGCAAAGGCTCAGTCAAGGTAGTCCAAGTCGGTCGGCCATAGGCATCAAACCATTCCAAGTCAATATGATCATCATCCACATCTTGGCTATTGTTGGGGAAGCTCGCTAGAACATTGACTTGGTAGGGTTGATTCTGGCCATTGGTTGGCTCAATAACCAAAGAGCGTTCTATCACTTCCACCACATGGCTTAGGGTATCATCTACCCTTTCAATCAGAGTATTTCTGACGTAGAGATATACCCCCGTGGCTAGCAGGAGTAGAACCACCGCGGTGATCCCCGTGTACCAAAGAGCCAGACGGAGGCGGGTTGCCTGAAACATAAGCTAGCGCAGACGCAGCAATTGAGCATCACCGGGTTGCGGGAGAACAAAACTTGGGGAGGGCTGGGGTGTAGGGTTTGTAACTGTTGCGCCACGAGGAAAGATGATGGCAGCAGGTTCTGTTTCTCGGCTGTAGATGAGGGCTAGGGTATTGACCAGTTCTTCGCGCTGGGTGCGGGTCAAGCGGTTGATGACTGCGCGATCGCCCGGCAGGGGATTAATCCTCAGGGTAGTCGCCCCCGGATAACGTTCCTCCAAGATCGGCTCATTGGCTCCCAAATAGTCAGCAATGGTGAGCTTCCAATCAAATCGTAGCCCGGCTTGACGACTCTTTACCCCAGTGTGGTAACGAATCAGGCGGCTGACAAAATTCTCCTCAGGATCGTCAGAATACTGGTTTTCCAATGGCAGATAAGGCAGCCTAGCATAGACCGGCCGCCACAGCACCGAGGAATTAAAAGTAACGATCGGACGGGGGTTATTTTGAGCAAAAAGAGGATGATGGCTGGCGATACTGATTGACATAGCTAGGCAAAAGCCAGCAACTAATTTCCACCAATGGGTTCTAGTCACTGATAATCTCTGGTTGCATCAACTCATCTGACATTTCCATAACCGCCCGTAGGACTGGTTTCATCATTGGGTCGTCTTCAAAGTCCTCATAGCGTCTGCGTTTGGCGCGGTTGGCTACCTGTACGGTGATTCGATAGCGGTTGGATGCGGTACTAATCAATTCTTCGGCCCGGTACATTAATTCTGTGGAATCGTAGATGTTGCGCTTGTGCAGCATGGAATAGGTTTTGTGTTGATGATTAACAGTTCTAGTATGCCAAAAGCTTTGAGCTAATTTGAAGTAAATCTTGTTTATTTTATTTTTATTGATATGGTGGTTCTATAGTGGATGAGGTACGCCTCAATAGGTGTGAACATCTAAGAACAGTGGGTTTAAGCCTCTTCAAATCACCCATCTTCCGAGACTTACTCTCTTCAGGTCCTATGGTTGCTCCATAGACTGATACTGTTTGATTAACTTAATCAATTAACTTAATTAAAGATACTCCAGATACTCTATTCCCACTTCCTCCCAGAACTATTAAGTCTGCTTAACAATTACAAAAAAATCTGCACAGTACTGATCACTCGGTAGATTTGGGGTATGCTTGAGCATATTTGCTGTCTATTGTTGAGGATGTATCGCTATGTCTTTTGCACCCTATCCAATGCGTCCGACTCGCTCTAAAAGGCAACCCCAGCCTCGGACCACTAAGGCAGTAGATAGTCGCAAAGTAGTAGAACTAAAACAAACTAGCACATATAAAGCGGCAACTCGCCCATCTAAAGCCCAAGCTAAGGTGCAGCAACCGCGTCAGTTGACGGTTGCCCCCATTCCTTGGTGGTTAAATTTGCTGCTGTTTTTGCAGTACAGTTCTGCGGCTTTGGCAGTGGGGCTGGTGGGTGCGACCCTAGCTATCTATGGCAATAGTGTTTCTAGTCAGCGGGCTTGGGATCAGGAGTACGATCGCCTGATTACTTTGCGACGCACAGAACGGCAACTGCTGGCTAGCAGTGAATTAATTAAGCATCAGGCGGCTGAGCAATCTAGCCAATCGCGATCGCTGGTCTATCCTAAACCTAGTCAGCGGGTCTATGTATCTGTGCCTAGTCCCCAGCCAGCCCCGGTTCCAGTTCCGGTCAACCGCTCCCCCTCCCCAGCTCCCTTGGGTTACTAGGGTTCTGTGTGTCTGTGCTTACCTTGCTAAATTGATGTCTAAGTCGTCGAAAGTCCTGCCCCTTAAACCCAAGGGCCGCCGCCTTAGCAGGTCGAGTAACCTCATTCAATGGCGGCTCTTGGTGATTGGGGTGTTGTTACTAGTTGCGATCGTCACCCTAGTAGCCCGACTGTACTTTCTTCAAATTATCAATGCCCCGACCCTAGCTAGCCAGGCTGCCCGCCAGCAGACCATCGAGTTACGTCCATTTGTCCCCCGTCGTCCGATCGTTGATGCCCAGGGAAATATCCTGGCCCTAGACCGCCCCGCCTACACCCTCTATGCCCATCCCAAGTTATTTACGGAGGAACCAAGGCAAGTGGCCGATCGCTTAGCTTTCATTCTGCAAGAGCCAGCAGCCAAACTTTTAGCAAAACTCAGCCAAGCCGAGAGTGGTATTAAGCTCGCCCAGGGGCTAACCGAAGAGCAAGGCCAGCAAATCCGCAAACTCAACAATAATGGCTTAGAACTCAGCCCCGACTACGCCCGGATTTATCCACAACAGGATTTGGCTGCGGCCGTACTTGGTTATGTCAACGAAGAGCATCAAGGGCAAGCAGGTTTGGAATTTAGTCAGCAAAAGCTAATCCAGGGCAGGAGTAGACCAATTCTGGCAAGGCAGACTGGGCGGGGGCAGGTTCTGCCGGATCTAGTGGATTTGGGGGAATTAAATTTCGATGATCGCCGTTTGATGCTGACCCTAGACAGCCGCATCCAGAGGGCGGCCCGCACCGCCCTAGCCAAGGCCATGGGTCAATTCCAAGCCAAGCGGGGGGCGGTAGTGGTGATGGATGTCCAGGACGGTTCTCTGCTGTCGCTGGTGGTGGAGCCGACCTTTAACCCCAACCAATACTATAAGTCTGCGATCGACCGCTTCAAAAATTGGGCTGTTTCTGACCCCTACGAGCCCGGCTCGACCTTTAAGCCCCTGGTGGTAGCGATCGCCTTAGATGCCCAAACCATCCAACCAGAAACCATCATCAATGACTCTGGGCGGATCAACATCGGCGAAGATACCATTTTTAACTCCGATCGCTCCGGACGGGGTGACATGACCTTAACCGATGTTCTGGCCTTTTCCAGCAACGTGGGGATGGTGAAAATTGCCCAGACCATGCCCCCTAAAACCTACTACGAATGGTTAAAAAAGATTGGTCTGGGCAGTACATCAGGTGTAGACTTACCCTTTGAAACTCCCAGCACAATCCGCTCCGAAGCAGAGTTTATCAAAACCCGCATTGAGCCTGCCACCACTGCCTTTGGACAGGGGTTTGCCCTCACGCCCATACAACTGACCAGGGCGATCGCTTCTTTGGCTAATGGCGGCAAACTAGTCACCCCCCATGTCATCAAAGGCCTCGCCAATGAACGCAACCAGCTAGAATGGACAGCCACCTACCCAGAACCAGTGCAAGTCTTTCGCCCCGAAACTGCCCGGCGCGTCTTAACAATGATGGAAAAAACCGTGGAATACGGTACTGGCAAACCCGCTCAAATTCCCGGCTACCGAGTTGCAGGTAAAACTGGCACTGCCCAAAAAGCCAGCTCTAGCGGTGGTTATTCCCGATTTGCCCTCGTGGCTAGTTTTGTGGGAGTCATTCCCGCTGACCAACCTCGCTATGTGGTTTTAGGGGTAGTCGATGAACCAAAGGGAAATGTCCATGGCGGTACAGCCGCAGCCCCCATGGTGCGGGAAGTGATGGAAGCGGTGCTGTCAGTGAAACAGCTATGATCAACTAATTAGCTAGATACTGCTACCAACATTGCTGAGGCGATCAATTGCTCTAATTTTTTCGTGGGGGGAAGTGACTGAGCAACCACAAGACAAACAAGTTGCTGTGGAGAATATTACAGCTGGTCGCGATATCCGTGCTAATGTCAGGCAGAAAATCATGAAAATCCGGCAGATCGGTACTAGGAACACGATTAATAATTTTTATCCACAAGGCGATCGCCAAAAAACACCCAAGCCCGCATGAGTTTACGCTCTCTGTCTGAGAATAACAGTTGTAGGCAAACTATCCCGATAATGCTCAAATCCTAAATAACTACTATGCCACTTATTCCTTAGCAGGAATACAGTTGCAGCTTATCTTGTAAAGGCTATCTTCCCAAATCTCTCAATCTTTCATATCGATTAAAGATCTCGCTTGTGATCTTGGTAGCTGTTTGATTATGGCTCGCTAAACATAATGCATACATCGCTGAATTTGTCGAGTTACGCATCAGTACAGGTCTGCTAACGTGCGGAAAGAGCGATCGTAGTTGTTCTGTATATAAACTGGCCAGCCATTCAGCCTGAATTGTGCCACGACTTGATGTAGATTCCGTCGGATTCCCAAATAGGTCTAGCTGAATCCCTGGTGGTTTCCGGTAGATCTCAGTGATCCAGTTTGTGCTACCCATAACCTTACTTAATTGCTCTATCACTTCTGGCTCTGGGTTCTGATCTCTGGGGAGAAGACGAGTAACGCCCATGACTGAGAAGTTAACGAAAATATCGCACGTTCTCGTGTTTGCTAATTCTCTCACTGTTTCCCAATCCACTTGTAAGCCATAAGGATCTAGGAAAACGAATGCTCGTCGCTTCGATGAGTAAGGAATTTGCGGAACTATCTCATTACATAAAACCTCATTACAATTACCTTGACGTACATCAATTACACAATTTGGAAACTCTGCGCGCAGTCCTTGTACACGCTCTACCCGTCGAGGAGAAACGTCAACAAACCAGTAGCCATCAAATTGAGGTTCTGTTTGTAGGGCACGTAAAGGAGAGCCATCAATGTAGCGTTGTTCATCCTCTTTTGCTCTAGGTCTAACGGAACCTGCAAAAGCATCAATGTAATAGTACGCTCTCAGCCAACTTTTCTTCTGTTCATTCATGATTACAGAATAGGCTTTGAGATACTTTGCCAGTAAATCTAACTTTTCCTCAGACCACCGCCCAATAATATCCTCACCTTCGCTACCAAGCCGACTCATGGTTAGCCTCTCTTCATTTCGCAGAGATTAAATATCTCTGTTCTAACCCATCGCGCCTGTGATTCCTAGAGATGTTCTGCTTCTGCCACTTATCGACATGGTCATACCAAACAGATGGCATCTCATCCCAAACATGATCATCAATCGTTCTGCCACCTGCCTTCGAGTGATGTCCACCCCACTGTTTGAAGAAGAAGGCAACATTAGCTTCTCGTGTTTGACGTAAGATATCCCTCACCCATTCTGGATCTATAGGACGATGCTGATATCCAGACTCACCACCAACAATCACCCAATCAATCCCCTCTAAATTTAGGTCAAGTGAGCCTAAAAGAGGTTCGCAAGAAAGAAAACGTACTTTTGATGGTACTTTCCTCAAAGCATCAATTCTATGGGTGTACTGTTGATTCTCTACGGATACACCAACCCAAATGTTTTCCGACCATTCAAGTTTAGGTGCTAACCTGGCTAAGTTCTGATCCCGTTTAGTCAAGATTTGGTATATGTGCCAGGGAGTGTCTTTCATTACTGCAAAAACCTCCTGCAAATAGGCAAAAGGAACATCTTCATGAAAAAGATCGCTCATGGAGTTCACAAAGATTCGGCTAGGTGTTCGCCACTTCTTTGGCTGATCTAACCGTTCCGGATGAAACTTCAGCTTAAAACCTTGAGGAAAACTCTTAGGAAATCTCTCTGTGAGTGCTTCAGCATAGCAATAACGGCAACCGGGACTCACCTTATTACAGCCAGTGGTGGGGTTCCAAGTCTTGTCGGTCCATTCAATACCAGTGTTGCTACTTGACATTTTTCTAGTACATAGCTTTTGGGACTGTAGAATTATAGTACATAAGATCTAATCAACTTCAAAGCTCGATACAACACTTATACGACATTTAGTAGTATCCCATCTACCAAGAGTTGAAGATGTGGCACAACTTCACTGGCAAGGGTATGAAACTTATCCATTGGAAAGTGATGCATTGGGGTCGAGTGAAATCATCATTGAGCTGCAAATCTTCCTCAAGGCGAGGGAATGACCTCACCCCCGGCCCCTCTCCTTCGTAAGGAGAGGGGATAAGCGAGAGAGATGAGGTTTCAGCAACTTTAGGAAACTATCAGGAAAGACTTCTGATCTAGTGAAAGAAGATAATGTAAACAGACTGGCTACAGGTATGGGTGTAATTAATTGGGAGTTTAGCGTTTCTGTGTCGCCGATCGATCAAGAACGCTACTGCATCAAGGTCGAGAACGTGCCGGAGGGAGGAATTTTAGCTGAAACCGTTGTGAGTTGGCCAGTGCAAGAATGGCTGATGAATGCCAAGCAGTTGATGGGCAATCCCTTGGCGAATATTCTGCAAAAGCCCGGCTCCAAAACAGCGGATAATTTTGTGCCTAATCTTGTGGATCTGGGGCAGGCTCTCCACAATGCCTTGCTGCAAGATTCAATCCGCGACAGCTGGCTGATGTCTCAGGCGATCGCCCAACACTACCACTCGGTCTTGAGATTTCGGCTGGGCCTAAAAGGGCCAGTCTTACCCCGGCTGCCTTGGGAGGTCATGCACTGCTGGAACTCTTCGATCGCCGCAGCCGGATACGCCACCTTTTCCCGCTACCAAGCCTACCCCCGAATTCCCCTCCATGCCAAATACCGCTCCCCAGCCACAGCCCAACTGCGGATGCTCGTAGTCATTGCCAGCCCCCTCGACCAAGACGAGCTAGCCATCCAGCGGGAAGTAATTTCCCTCCGCACCGAGCTGGCCAAATCCACATCCCCCATTGAAATCACCATCCTCGAACACCCCGGCCGCGAAGAGCTAGCCTACGCCCTCGAACACGGCAACTACCAAATTTTTCACTACTCCGGCCACAGCGGCTTGGGAGTCAATGGCGGCAATCTATACCTAGTCAATAACCAAACCGGCCTAACGGAAATCCTCAGTGGCAATGATTTGGCAGGATTGCTGTTGAATAACGGCGTGCAGCTGGCAGTATTCAATTCCTGCCGGGGGGTCTATACCGCCGAGGTGGAAACCACCACGGGTAACTTGGCCCAGAGCTTGGTCAACCAGGGTATCCCTGCGGTTTTAGCAATGTCGGAGCGGATTCCCGACCATGTGGCCGTGGCCTTGTCTCGGCTGTTTTATCGCAACCTCAGCCAAGGTTACCCAGTGGATCTCAGCCTCAGCCGGGCCCGTCAGGGTCTGATTGCCGCCTACGGCTCTCAGCAACTCTACTGGGCTTTGCCAGTGCTGTATTTACATCCAGACTGGGATGGCTTTTTGCTCAAGCAAAATCAACCCGCCCACCCCTGGCAAATTTTCACTGAGGATGATCGCCCAATGTTGTCCCGGACTCTTAACTTCCCAGACAGCCAAGAAATTCCCCTGGTCGACCCCAAGGAAATGGCTGGATTTCTGGAGCCTGAGCCACCGCCGCCCGTGAGCTTGCCCCAGGTTAACTTGGTAGTAACGCGATCGCCCGCCGTCGCTACACCAGCCAGCCCAGCCTCACCAAATCTAGGCCGCATTTTATTGCTGCTAATCCTTAGCCTAGCCAGTGGTGCTTTGGGTTTTATGGGCTGGTGGTGGTATCAAAATCAAGCCCAAGTCGAAGCCGCTCAGCCCCTGCCGGATGTGGCAATTCCCTTCGCCCTAGACCTGAGCCGGGTTGACCCTAAAACTACTGATCCGCAAATTTTGGTGGCGATCGCTACAGAGCAACTACGCACTGGGGATATCCCCGGAGCTAAGGCAATTCTCCAAGACCTCCTTAATCGCCAGGCCTTGAGTGCAGCCCAAATAATTTTAGACCGTACCTCCAGCCCAGATGACCCGGAAATCTGGTTTTTGCGGGGTAGGCTGGCCTGGCAGAGCTATAAAGCCAATGGCCAAACCCTGGCCCAGGCCCGGCGCTTTTGGGAAAATGCCACGGTCAGCCTACCCGATGCGATCGCCTACAGCAATGCCCTAGCCTTTGTCTATTACGAGCAGGGTAACTTTGCCAAGGCCGCTGAACTGTGGAGCAGAAACCTGCGTGCCCTAGAACTAAACCCTAATCAAGCCGCCGTCCAGGATAAACTTGATGCCCAAGCCGGGCTAGCGATCGCCTCCAGACAACTAGGAGAAGCCAACCGCAACCCAGCCATACTCAACCAAGCCATCCAACTATACGACTACATCATGGCCACTGACCCCGCCGGTCATCAACCCGACACCCTAGCCCAAAAGTGGCTCTGGACAACCCGCGCCATCCAAGACTGGTCAGCCCTGGGGCAAATACGCCGCAAGTAAGCTCCTGGGGATGTGCTTTTTAGCCCAGCCTATACTGATGCTGATTCTTAGCCGTCTTAAAAGACGGGCCCAATTATTCTGATGATCCAGTACGATCAACTCAGTAGAGCAATTTAATTTGATACCACAATGGAACAAATTTGGCAGTGGTTTACCGCCCCCTTACAGTTTGAATTTATGACCAAGGCCCTATGGGTGAGTGCTTTAGTGGGGACGGCGTGTGCAGTTTTGTCCTGCTATATGATCCTCAAGGGTTGGGCCTTGATGGGAGATGCGGTTTCCCACGCGGTACTACCCGGTGTGGTTTTAGCCTATGCTTGGCAAGTTCCATTGGCAATTGGTGCATTCATTGCTGGTTTGGGTTCAGTTCTGCTAATTGGGGTAGTGCAGGCCAATACTCGCATCAAGGAGGATACAGCGATCGGCTTAGTTTTTACCGGCTGTTTTGCCCTGGGCTTGGTATTAATCTCCAAGATTCCAGCCAATGTTGACCTAATGCACATTTTATTTGGCAATCTGTTGGGAATCAGCCCCACCAACCTCTGGCAAACTGTGGTAATTACTCTGGTGGCCATGGTGATTTTGTTACTGCTACGCAAAGACTTACTACTGTTTTGCTTTGACCCGATCCACGCCAAGACCATTGGCTTGCACACTGGTTTTTTATATTATGTTCTGCTTACGGTTCTAGCTCTGACCATTGTGGCCGCCCAGCAGACTGTCGGCATTATCTTGGTCATAGCCATGTTAGTTACTCCGGGGGCTACGGGTTATCTACTCCGGGATGATTTTGACCAAATGACGATCGTAGCTGTAGCCAGCGCGCTTTTTTCTAGCCTACTCGGCACCTACCTTAGTTTTCACTTTGATGCCTCTACGGCTGGCTGCATTGTTTTATTGCAAACTAGTTTATTTTTTCTAGCGATGATATTTGCCCCAAAACACGGCATTTTAGCGCAGCGCTCTAGAACTCAAGTCGTCACAAAGTAAACACAAAGTAAATGTGAAGCTTCCATAGTTAACATTGTTAAAATAAGTAATGAATTCACATGGGAAGCCTGACTCAGGAAGACTTCTAAGCCTGATTCATTATATATAAATCAGCAAAACTATTACTTTTAATTAATTGGGACTGACTAAATTGCTGACTAAATTTGAGTGGGCAATTCTAACCTAAGACTGCCATAAAAAACCCGTCCGAGGACGGGGAGACAATCAAAAGTAATTCTAAACTTTTAAGGGGCTTAATCAAGGTAGCCCATTAGCGCGGGAACACTACCCAGGTAGTTAGAGGCCACAGGACGGGGGCCAAAGATTGAATAGGTATCAGCAACCTGCAAGCTAGAGCTAGTTATAGGGCGTTCGCCGGATTGGTAGAAGCTTTCTTGAATCACTAGGTCACTGGACACGATTGGTCTTTCACCGCAAACATAGAAAGACTCGGCGACGGTCAGGGTAGCGGCAGTGACGGGGCGCTCACCAAATATGTTGGTTTTTTCAGAAATGGTCAAAGTTGAAGGGCTGGTGGGCCGCAGGTAAATTGCCTTGGGGTCTTCGGTGGTCTTGACGGTCAAGGTGGCTTTACCGGCTTGTTTGGCAATAGTGATTTCGGCTTTGGCTTCTACGTTTGTTTCAGTAGTAGAGGTTTCTGGGGCTTCGACGGCAGCTTCACCGTTTTTGGTGGCGGTGCGGCGGCGGGGGGTGCTGGCTTCACTGGTCATAGCGATCGCTCCTTAAGGCTAGAAAATCAAATTAAAAGAATCACACTAAAAGCTAGTTAAATACGAGTCTATCTCCATAAGGTCATGGCCAAGTTTACTTAACTATAGATTTATTAAATAGCCACTAATAATTTCACCATTGATCACAAATAGATTTACATGGCTTTACATAAATTCTTGATCCCCTCCGGAGTCATGGCGTAACTCACCAGTCCGATCGCCAGCTGGGTAGTCCCCAGCCTGCCCGCAAAGCCCCCCGAAGATCACTAGATTCTGTCGATCGCCAAAGTTAAAAACCTAGCTCCACCAATCAGGCAAGTTATCAACAATCCTCAAAAAGGTGGGCTAGGAAATTCTTCCAGCCCATTCCCGAAACAACTTGCAATCAACTAATTTAAGAGTCTCAACCTAGGCTAAATCAAATAGCAGCACCTCCACATCGATCGCCGCCTGGAGCTTGAGCAGAGTCTCTCCACTAACCGCCGCCCCATCACCAGTTTCCAGCTCAACACCATTAACATCCACCGCTCCCCTAGCCACCTGTAACCAAGCATAGCGCTGCGGCTGTAGAGCATAGCTAACCACGCTACCCTGCGGTAAAACTCCGGTGTAAAGAGCCATATCCTGGTGGACAGTAACTGCACCATCACGGCCATCAGGGGCAGCCACCAGCACCAATTGACCGGGGCGCTGGGCTGGGGCAAAATCCTTTTGCTCATAGCTGGGCGGCAAGCCCTGAGTATCAGGCAAAATCCAGATTTGCAGCAGGTGTGCCGCCTCCGAAGCCGAGTGATTAAATTCACTGTGCTGAATACCAGTGCCTGCACTCATGCGTTGCACCTCACCGGGTCTGATGATCGAGCCATTGCCAATGCTGTCTTTGTGTTCTAGGGCCCCATCTAGAACATAGGTAATGATTTCCATATCCCGGTGACCATGGGTGCCGAAACCCATGGTCGGCTGAATCCAATCTTCGTTGATCACGCGGAGGCTGCGGAAGCCCATGTGTTGCGGGTCGTAGTAGCTAGAGAAAGAAAAGGTATGGTAAGAATCCAACCAGCCGTGGTTGGCATGGCCTCTAGATTGGGACTTTCTAACATTAATCATCAGGTTTCCTCCTAGTTTTTAGGATTGTGAGATTTGACTAAGTTTTCTGAAAATTTAGGCTAAAGTTATTGCTATACCTACTCTAAAATTAGTAAAGTGATAATGACAAGTATGCACTTTTAAGTAATGTACTTACCAAAAAGATACTATGGAGAAATTAGCCTGTGCCGTGGAAACTACCCTCAAGGTTATTGGCGGCCGCTGGAAGGTACTGATTTTAAGGGAGCTGTTTTTAGGAGTGCGCCGGTTTAATGAATTGCATCGGGCTTTAACTGGCATCACTCAAAAGATGCTGACCCAGCAGTTGCGCGAACTGGAGCAAGACGGAATTGTTCACCGTCGGGTATATCCCCAGGTGCCGCCCAAGGTCGAATATTCCCTGACGGATCTGGGCCAGAGCTTGGAACCAGTGATTGAGGCGATGCACAATTGGGGAATGCAGCACTCGCGGCGGGTGGAGCAGTCTGGCCAGGACGATCGCAAAATTAGTTAGTTAGATTTATTCACAAGAAGCAAAAACCTTACTCCCAGCTTGGAATAGTAGTATCCAGCCCCCTACATCCCCATGATCGAGTAGCCAGAATCCACGTATAATACTTGCCCAGTAATTCCACTGGCCAAATCGCTGGTCAAAAAGACTGCCGCATTACCCACCTCTAACTGGGTCACAGTCCGGCGCAGGGGAGCAACACTTTCCACGTGGTGAATCATATCTAAAATTCCGCCGATCGCCGAGGAAGCCAAGGTACGGATCGGCCCGGCTGAGATGGCATTAACCCGGATATTCTGCGGCCCCATTTCTGCGGCCAGGTAACGCACAGTCATTTCTAAGCCAGCCTTAGCTACTCCCATCACATTGTAATTGGGCACGACTCTCACCCCGCCCAAATAAGTCAAAGTCAAAATACTGCCGCCATTGGTCATCAGGGGCTTGGCCAAACCAGCCATTTGCGAGAGGGAGTAGGTGCTGATATCCAGGGAATTGAGAAAGCCAGGGCGGCTAGTTTTGCTAAAATCCCCAGTCAACTCGTCTTTACCCGCAAAGGCTAAGCAGTGGATCAAAATATCCAAATTGCCCCATTTTTCCTGGATTGATTGAAAGGTGGAGTGCATCTGGGCATCGTCTTGGACATTACAGGGCAGAAAAATACTGGGTGATAGGGGGGCAACCAGCTCACCAACCTTGCGCTCAAAGCGGCCCTTTTCATCGGGCAAAAAAGTTACCCCCAATTCAGCTCCAGCTTTGTGGAGTTGTTGGGCAATTCCCCAGGCGATCGACTTCTCGTTAGCGATACCAGTTACCAGAGCTTTTTTGCCAGTCAGATCTATCATGCATTCCACCATTCAAAGGATCCCTAAGACTGGCTAATTGTAACCTAAAGCGCCTATTCTCGGACGCAATCCCAAGCGGTAATTTTTCTCTCTAAAGCCAGAACATTCGGCCCGATGACCTCCTGGTTTAGGAGTTAAATGCATCGCAGAAGACGCTGTAGTAGCTTAAGAATTGCTCAGATGGGGACTTCTAGAGGTTTGAAATTGGATTAATCTAGCCCCTAGTCAGAATTTCTACTCCGTCCTCGGTGACGGCTACCGTATGCTCAAATTGGGCTGAGAGTTTGCCGTCTTTGGTAACCGCCGTCCACAGGTCATCAAGCATTTCTACCTCGTAGCTGCCTTCGTTGATCATTGGCTCGACGGTAAATACCATGCCGGGTCTGAGTTTTTTGCCTTTGCCAGCGGTGCCGTAGTGGGGAATTTGGGGGGCAGTGTGGAAAACACGGTTAATGCCGTGGCCGACAAAATCTCGCACTACGGAGAATCCTTGGGCTTCGGCATAGCTTTGGATAGCTGCACCAATGTCACCAATCCGGGCATTGGGGCCTATGGCTGCAATACCCCGGTACATGCATTCCTGGGTAACTTCCACGAGTTTTCTGGCTGTGGGGCTGGGGTTGCCGACCAGGAAAGTCCGGGAGGTATCGCCGTGGTAGCCATCTAGGATAACCGTGACATCAATGTTGATGATATCTCCATCCTTGAGGATTTCTTTCGGGGTGGGGATGCCGTGGCAGACTACATCATTGACGCTGGTGCAGATTGATCGCGGGAAGGGTGAACCATTGGGCATACTGTTTTTGTAGCCGAGGGGGGCACTCTTGGCGTTGTGTTTCTGAGTCCAAGCTTCGGCAAGATCGTTTAGCTCCTGGGTACTGACCCCTGGTTTGACTTTGGGTTCCAAGTAGTTGAGTAACTCGTAGGCTAATCGTCCGGCTGCCCGCATTTTGGAGATTTCTCGGCTAGAGAGAATTTCGATTACTTCTGGGGCACTGGTTTGGGGCTGGAACATAAAGTCGAGTTAGTCTAGGATTTTGCAGTATTAACATTTTATTAATATTTCGGTTGCTTGGGGCGATCGCACTTCTGGTCTAGCTCATTAAAGTCGATAGTTTCAGAAAAATCACCGCATTTAACCGCACCTATTTAATCATAAGCCAAGGGAGTTTGACTATTTGCATTTGCCGCTTTTGCATATATAACACTAAGATCAGTGCTACAAGTTAAAAAACATCCCTATCCATCCGGCTGGAACATGCCCAAGCTAGTTATTGTTGAATCCCCTACCAAAGCGCGCACTATCCGCAACTACCTGCCAGCAGAGTTTCGCGTTGAAGCTTCCATGGGCCATGTCCGGGATTTACCCTCATCGGCTGAGGAGATACCGGCTGAGTACAAAAAAGAAAAATGGGCCCAACTAGGGGTAAATGTGGCGGAAGATTTTGAACCTTTGTATGTCATCCCTAAGGAAAAAAAGAAGATAGTTAAGGAACTTAAGGATGCCCTCAAGCAGGCCGATGAGCTGATTTTGGCCACTGACGAAGACCGGGAGGGAGAGAGTATTAGCTGGCATTTGCTGCAAATTTTGCAGCCCAAGGTACCAACTAAGCGGATGGTCTTCCATGAGATTACCCAGGAGGCAATCCGCTCGGCTTTGGCTAATTGCCGGACAGTGGATGAGAAGTTGGTTCATGCCCAAGAAACTCGTCGGATTCTTGATCGCCTGGTGGGTTATACCTTGTCACCGCTCCTGTGGAAAAAAATCGCTTGGGGCCTCTCGGCTGGGCGGGTGCAATCAGTGGCGGTGAGGCTTTTGGTAATCCGGGAGCGGGAGCGGCGGGCGTTCCACTCAGCCAGCTACTGGGATCTAGAAGCCCACTTGGAGCATGGGGGAAAATTTACAGCCAAGCTAGCCAGTGTCGGTGGAGTCAAGGTGGCGACGGGGGCAGATTTTGACCCCCAGACTGGGCAGCTACTGCCCCACAAGCAGGTGGTCTGGTTACAGGAGGCTGAGGCTAGGGCCCTGGGCGACCGCTTGGCTAACAAAACCTGGTCAGTGCAAAACCTAGAGGAGCGTCCTGTAGTCCGTAAACCCGCTCCGCCCTTTACCACCTCCACCCTGCAACAGGAGGCCAACCGAAAACTCCGGCTCTCGGCCCGCGATACCATGCGGGTAGCCCAGAGCCTATATGAAAATGGCTACATCACCTACATGCGGACAGACTCGGTTCACCTTTCTGAACAGGCGATCCAAGCAGCCCGTAATTGTGTTCAGGTCAAGTACGGCTCAGATTATTTACCTGAGAAGCCCCGCCACTACACCACTAAATCAAAAGGGGCCCAAGAGGCCCACGAGGCGATTCGGCCGGCGGGTAGTAGCTTTCGCACCCCCCAGGAAACTGGGCTGACTGGGCGGGACTTGGCCTTGTATGATTTGATCTGGAAGCGGACTGTGGCTTGCCAGATGCAGGATTCTCGCCAGACCATGGTGGTGGTTGATTTGCAGGTGGAGGACGCAGGTTTTCGGGCTAGCGGCAAACGCATCGACTTCCCTGGGTTCCTGCGGGCCTACGTGGAGGGTTCCGATGACCCCGATGCAGCCCTTGAGGATCAAGAGGTGATTTTGCCGAACCTCCAGCCGGGCGATCGCCCCACCTGTACAGAATTGCAGATCCTCAGCCACCAAACCCAGCCCCCCGCTCGCTACACCGAAGCCTCTTTGGTGAAGACTTTAGAAAGCGAAGGCATTGGCCGCCCCAGTACCTATGCCAGTATTATTGGTACAATCTGCGATCGCGGCTATGCCCAGCAGGCAAACAACTCCCTAGTCCCAACCTTTACGGCCTTTGCCGTAACTGGCTTGCTAGAAAAATATTTTCCTGAACTGGTAGATCCCGGCTTCACGGCCAAAATGGAGCAGACCCTAGACGAAATTTCCACCGGGGAGGCCGATTGGCTTCCATACCTTAAGGAGTTTTACTTGGGGCAGACTGGTCTAGAAACCCAAGTTAAAACCCAGGAAGCCCTGATTGATCCTACCCAGGCCAAATTAGTGGAATTGGAAAACTTGGAGGCTAAGGTGCGCATTGGCAAGTTTGGGGCTTACCTAGAGGCCGAGCGCAATGGCGAAATCATCAACGCCACGATCCCCCGTGACCTCACCCCCGGTGAACTCTACCCAGAGCAGGTGGAAGTGTTATTGCGCCAAAAAACTGAAGGGCCAGACAAACTAGGCCTCCACCCAGAAACTGGCGAGCCGATCTACATTAAGATCGGTGCTTATGGCCCCTACGTGCAATTGGGCGATGCCACTGAGGAAAATAAAAAACCAAAAATGGCTTCTCTGCTCAAGGGCATGACCCCAGAAACGATCGATCTCAATACTGCCGTTGCCCTGCTGTCGCTACCCCGCACCCTGGGTATCCACCCGGAAACTGGCGGTAAAATCCAAGCTGGCAATGGCCGGTTTGGCCCATACATTCTTTACGATCGCGGCAAAGAGGGCAAAGAATACCGTTCTATCAAGGCCCCCGATGATGTCATGACCATCAGCCTTGAACGGGCTTTGCAAATTTTAGCTGAACCCAAAGCTGCCAGAGGACGCAGCAGCAAAACCCCCCTCCGGCAACTGGGCAACCACCCAGAGGATGAACAGCCCATCAATATCTACCAAGGCCCCTACGGCATCTACATCAACCACGGTAAAATCAACGTCACCCTGCCGGAGGGGGAAACCGTTGATGGCATCACCCTAGATACAGCCCTACAATTGCTCAAAGACAAAGCCCCCACCAAAAAAACTACCCGGAGAACCACAGCCACTAAAACCACCAAAGCCACCAGTAAGCGCACGACCACAAGAACCACTAGAAAAGCCACCTAAACCATGTCGGCCATTGCAAGGCTATACAATGCTTTTGATCCTTATAAACCTCTGCCAGCGGGCGACCCGGCCTATGTGAATTGTGAGGAGGTGCGGGGCGATCGCAATGTAGAGCTAGATCTGGGCAGAAAAATCCTGAGGCAAGACCGGCTGACTTACCAGCTTTACAGTGGGCATCGGGGTGCAGGGAAGTCTACGGAACTGCTGCGCTTGCAGAAACACTTACAAGACCAAGGCTGCCGGGTGGTATATTTTGCTGCCGATGAAGATGATATCAACCCAGAAGATACGGAATACACAGACATTTTAGTGGCTTGTACCAGGCAACTTTGCTAAAACCTCAGCTTGAATTATTTGATGACTTCTCTGAAGAATACCAAGCGCTGGTAAACTCTCTGCGCTGCAAGCATGGCTTTGGGTTACATTTTGTGGAAACTGCGCCCAATTTATTTCCTGAAATTATCAAAGAAATTAAAGAAGACTTACTTCAACAAAAAGTGGTCGAGTTGTCATTAGATAAAGAAGCTAGTAGTTTATATAGTTCAGTGCAAAAAATATTGGCCGACCATAGGCAAGTAGATATTTTATTGATTTATGGCTTAGAAGAAGCAATTTTTGCCTACGAAGATGTCAAGAAGTTGGCGGGTTGGAGCCAAGATCAGATTCGGAACTATAGTTGGGAAGGGGTGGCACCAGTTTTGGTAAATATTAACCAACAACGGGAAAGATTTAGAGATAATTTGCCAATTAAGTTTGTGTTTTTAGTCCGCCATTTTACAATCAACTACCTAATCGCTCCAGATTTTTTGATTGGCGTTCTGGCTTATTTATTTTTAAGCGCAACCAAGATTTTATTAAACGTGAAACCGAACACATCATTCAAAGCAGCAACCATAGCGAGCACTGCCAATGGGATAAAAGCCAAAGAACTGCCAAAATTTGCGAGATTCAAGAACTATATAGATCAAGAGAACCAACCAATAGACCAAAAGGCACAGCTATACAACCAACAAGGGCTAATCTCTGAAGCAGATGGCGACTACACCATGGCAATCAGCTCCTACGACAGAGCCATTGCAATTAAACCTGACCTCCATGGGGCATGGTACAACCGGGCTTGTTGGTTTGCAGGGGATTTTGGATTTAGCTATTGAGAACCTAGCCAAGGCAATTAGCATTAACCCAGAGTGGCAAGAATATGCCAAGACTGATAAGGATTTTGATGCGATTCGTGAGCAGCCGGGTTTTCAAGGGTTGACTTTTTCTCAAGGCGTTGCCAGCTAGAGGCTTGCTGTAGGTGGGGGTTGGTTTGCCAGTATGATATCTATCTAGATGGGTGTTTCAAAATTTTTGCAAGTATGTTGAAATTACCTAGACCCCTGCGACCTGGGGATTTGGTACGGGTGGTTGCTCCTAGTGGGGCGTTGCTAGAAACAGAGGCCTACGAGCAGGGTTTGCAGGTGTGGCGATCGCACGGCTATCGGATTCAAGAACCAGAGGCCCTCACCGGGTGGGGGTATCTGGCGGATACCGATGAACGGCGGCGCGCTGAATTGCAGGCGGCTTGGCTAGATCCAGAATGTCGGGCGATCGTCTGTGCCAGGGGGGGCTACGGCACAGCTAGGCTCTTGGAAAGGTGGCAATGGCCGGAGCTAGAACGGCCCAAATGGTTAGTAGGCTTTTCTGATGCCACCAATCTGCTGTGGAGCCTCTACAGCTTGGGAATTATCAGTGTGCATGGGCCTGTGCTGACCACCTTAGCTGCCGAACCACCGGAGTCGGTTAATCGCCTATTTGATCTGCTGGCAGCAAAACCCGTACCCAGTTTACAAGGGCAGCCATGGATCGGAGGAGTCGGCCGGGGCGTGCTTTTGCCAGGAAATTTGACCGTGGTGACCCATACCCTGGGAACCCCTTGGCAGCCAGAACTACGGGGAGTAATCTTAGCCCTAGAGGATGTCACCGAAGCCCCATACCGGATCGATCGCTACTTGACCCAGTGGCGGGCTGGGGGCCATCTCCAGCAGATTCAAGGGATTGCCCTGGGCCGGTTTAGCCGTTGTGAGGCCCAGGCCCCCAGTTGGTCAGTGGTTGAAGTGTTGCGCGATCGCCTCCTAGACCTGGGCATCCCAGTGGTAGCCGACCTACCCTTTGGGCACGATGGAGAAAATACAGCACTTCCGGTGGGCCTACAGGCAGAGCTAGATGGCGATCGAGGCACCTTGGCGATAGTCGACAGCTACCTAGGCGGCTGAACCGACATTTGCTGCCATTGCTCAGGGTAAACTCTGGCAATCAGCCACCCCCACCATTCAGCTTAATTACAAATACTATCCCCTGGGGTAAACACCAGTAGCTGCTTCAAAAACACCATCATGGCCTTCCCAAAAAAACCGTATTTGTGCCACTGGCTGGCATAGCTGTTAAAAACGGCATAAAGGCTATTCGCACCTGGGATCTTGGCATACTCTTCAGCCGGAGCAAAGTTTAGAGCTGCCTCCCGGCAGTAGCGGCCAAAAGCTAGATCAAATGTTTTGTTTTATGCAGTGCGATCGAAGGGTGGAGTATTTTGATTGCTAAGAGAGCACTGGGTAAGATTTTTAGGAAACAATTCAATGGGTTTGGCTGTGAGTTCAACCGATTTTCAAGACATTTACAATCTTTTGCATAGGCAGGCTGGAGCCTATCCCCACCGGGTGGCGATCGCAGCTCTCAATTCCCCTGGCCTCAGCTATGGGCAACTGTGGGAATTAGTACAGGGGCTGATGGGGCAATTGCAAGGGGCCGGGGTAGAGCGGCAAGACCGAGTGGTGATCGCCCTCCCCAATGGCCCGGAAATGGCGGTGGTCTTCTTGGCCAGTGCCTGTCTAGCAGCAGCAGCCCCCCTAAACCCAAATTACCGGGCAACAGAATTTGAGTTTTATTTGAAAGACTTGGGAGCTAAGGTGTTGATTGTGCCAGCGGGGGTAGATTCCCCGGCGATCGCCGTAGCCCAGGGCCTAGGAATTCGGATTTTGACTCTCGACCTGGGGACTGGGGACTACCGGTTAAATGGAGTTGCCCCCGTTGCCCCCATTGTTCCCGCCAGTGAGGCTGACACGGCTTTGATACTACACACCTCCGGCACCACCAGCCGCCCCAAAATTGTTCCCCTCAGCCATCGTAACCTGTGTACCTCGGCTCAAAATATTGGCCAGACGCTGCAATTGACCGGGGGCGATCGCTGCCTAAACGTCATGCCCCTCTTCCACATCCACGGGCTAGTGGCAGCTTTGCTAGCCTCCCTCTCAGCCGGAGGTAGCGTGGTCTGCACCCCTGGGTTCCAAGCTCCCCAATTTTTGGAATGGCTGGAGGAATTCCAGCCGACTTGGTACACCTGCGTGCCGACCATGCACCAGGCAATTTTGACCAGGAGTAAGCACCTCAAGGAAATTCTAGCTCCCCTCAGGCTGATTCGCTCCTCCTCAGCGGCCCTGTCGCCGGGGACGATCGCGGGACTAGAAGCAGTGTTCAAAGTACCGGTCATTGAAGCCTACGGCATGACCGAAGCAGCCCACCAGATTACCAGTAACCCCCTGCCGCCCCTGATCCGCAAGCCCGGCTCTGTGGGCCTGGCTGCCGGCCCAGCGGTGGCAATTATGGATGAAGCAGGCAATCTGCTACCCCCAGGCTCCGTGGGGGAAATCGTCATCCAGGGGGGCAATGTCACCGCTGGCTATGGGAACAACCCAAATGCCAATGCCAGTGCCTTTACCAGGGGCTGGTTTCGCACTGGGGACCAGGGCTACTTTGACAGTGACCACTACCTGTTTATCAATGACCGCCTCAAGGAAATCATTAACCGGGGTGGTGAAAAAGTCTCCCCCAGGGAAGTGGATGAGGTGCTCCTGGGTCATCCGGCGATCGCTCAGGTGGTAACTTTTGCCATGCCCCATCCCCAACTGGGGGAAGAAGTAGCGGCGGCCGCAGTCCTCAAACCCGGCCTAGAGACCAGCGAGCCAGAACTCCAAGACTTTGCCAACCAGCACCTCGCCGCCCATAAAATACCCCGGCGGATCGTTTTCTTGAGCGAGTTGCCCAAGGGGGCCACCGGCAAACTCCAGCGGATTGGGCTGGCAGAAAAATTAGGGGTCACTGCGGCGGCTCCGGCCCAGACCACGAATTTCATCGCCCCCCGCAGCCCTACGGAAACGACCCTAACCCAAATTTGGCAAGAGGTCCTGGGTCTAGACCAGGTGGGGGTCGAGGATAACTTTTTTGATTTGGGCGGCGATTCCCTGCTGGCAGCCCAGGTAATCAATCGGGTGCGATCGCTCTTCCAGCTAGAGCTATCAGTCTTGGCCTTTTGGCAATACCCGACGGTGGCAGCCATGGCCGTGGCAATGGAAACAGCCCAGCCGACCCAACACCTGATCAGACCCCAGAATTTAACAGAATTTCCCCTCTCGCCGGCCCAAGCCCGGATTTGGTTTCTAGAGCAACTTTTCCCGGGGCAGGCCCTACACCACCAGACCCTAGCCATCCAACTGCCCGTCGACTATGATCTGGCGCGACTAGAGGCCAGCCTCCAGGAGATCTGTCACCGCCACAGTAGCCTCAGGGCCACCTTCACGGGGGAACCGCTCCAAAAAATTATCCCCCCGGCCCCTTACCACATTCCCAAATTAACCGGCGGCACGGCGGTGGAGTTGGCTAATAACTTTGCCCGGCAACCCTTTGACTTAGCAACTGGGCCTTTGATCCGGGGGGCGATCGTCCCTGGGGATATCTTGGTTTTGGTGGCCCACCACCTGGTCTGGGATGGCTGGTCGGCCCGGCTGCTAATGGGAGAACTAAATGCCCTGTACACAGGCTATAATCTACCTGAATTACCAATCCAGTACGGAGATTTTGTTACTTGGCAGCAATCCCAAGTCACAGCCGAGCAATTCAGCTACTGGCAAGATCAATTGGCTGGGCTTCCCCCACTGCTGGAGTTGCCCAACGACTATGCGAGAAAGTCCACTTGGCAAGGCAGTCAAATCAGTGCCCCCCTGCCCGAAACAGCGGCCCTAAAAGCCCTCAGCCAAGCCGCTAGAGTCACCCTGTTTACTACCCTGGCCGCAGCCTTTGGTACCCTGCTCTACCGCTACACTGGGCGTGAAGATCTGGTGATTGGTTGCCCGGTGGCGGGGCGGAATCACCGCGAAACCGAACAATTAATTGGGGTTTTTATTAACATGGTGGCCCTGCGCTTTGATTGCGGCGGCCAGCCCAGTTTCCAGGAACTGTTGCAGCGAGTGCAGCAGGGCATCTGGGGTGCTTTGGCCCACAGTGATCTGCCCTGGGAACAGGTGGTCGAGCAACTCCAGCCGGAGCGCAATCTTAGCTATAATCCAATTTTTCAAGTCGGGTTTAATCTGGAGCCGCCTTTTCCCGATGGGGAGTTGAGCCTGGCGACAGGTTTTGATGTGGATACCGGGGCAGCCCAGTTGGATTTGTACCTGGAGATTACTGAAACTAAGGCGGGGCTGGTGGCTCACCTGCGCTATCGGACGGACTTGTTTGCGGCTGAAACCACCGCCCGGATGTTGAGACACTATCAAAATCTGCTCAGGGCGATCGCCACCGACCCCGGACAGGCGATCGATCAGCTCCCGATCATTGATACTGCGGAGCTGGATCAGTTGCGACGCTGGCAACAAACTGGGCAAGAGTATGCCCACAATCAATGTATCCACCAGCTATTTGAAGCCCAAGCCCAGGCTAACCCCGGGGCCGTGGCTGTGGTGGCCGGGGCAGCCAGCCTCACCTATGGTCAGCTAAACCAGCGGGCCGACCAATTGGCTAACTATCTACAAACCCTGGGAGTCGGCCCAGAAACCCTGGTGGGCCTGTGTGTCGATCGCAGCTTGGACATGGTAGTGGCGGTGCTGGGCATCCTGAAGGCTGGGGGAGCCTATGTGCCTCTAGACCCAGCCTATCCGCGTGATCGCCTAGCCTATATGCTCCAAGATGCCCAGGTTAATATTCTGCTCAGCCAGAGTCACTTGAGCAACCGGCTCCCAGAAAGCGCGGCGACGGTAATCTACCTAGACCAAGGGGATTTCAGGGGTCAACCGCAGCCCTTGGCTGGGCCAGACAATTTAGCCTACGTGATCTACACCTCCGGCTCCACAGGCCGCCCCAAGGGGGTGATGATCCAACACCGCTCCTTGGTTAACTTTACCCAAGCTGCGATCAGCGAGTAT
>Ga0272446_1000311_pt1 | contig 78168 bp, 67 predicted proteins | sample YNPCB0061_FD_194587 | JGI IMG/M metagenome (GOLD analysis project Ga0272446, IMG submission 194587) | Hot spring microbial mat communities from Yellowstone National Park, WY, United States - YNP-CB-006-1 | ecosystem: Environmental > Aquatic > Thermal springs > Hot (42-90C) > Sediment | place... | reverse complement strand
GCCTACTATGGCGGCGCGCCAATCGAGCCGGCCCAGTGTCAATTGCGTTACTGGCTGGCCAGTTTCCCCGCGCAGCCCTGGATTGAGATCGACTACACTGCGGCTGACTATCAGGCCGACCGCGAACGTTTGCTCGATCTGGCCGGCGACGCTGCTCGACGCTCTGGGGAGGAGCAATTTCCCAGGACAGACGACGAGCGCCATTGCGCGTGGTGCGCGTATCGCGTCCTGTGCCGGCGGGACAGCGTGTTGGCCGGCGCGCCGGCAGAAATCCTGGAGGCCGATGAAGCCGACCCAACGCTGCTGGCCGGCGAGGCCCTGGACGATGCCGGCATGTTGGATTGATCCGGCCGCAGCGCCCGTTGAGCAGTAATTGGCTGGGGCGCTCACTCCTCCAGCTTCAACATCGCCATAAACGCTTCCTGCGGAATCTCGACGCTGCCCAGCATCTTCATGCGTTTCTTGCCTTCTTTTTGTTTCTCCAGCAGTTTGCGCTTGCGCGTGATGTCGCCGCCGTAGCACTTGGCCAGCACGTCCTTGCGCAGCGCGCTCACCGTTGTGCGGGCGATGATTTTGGAGCCGATGGCGGCCTGGATGGGCACCTCAAACATCTGGCGCGGAATGACTTCCTTCAGCTTGCGGGTCAGCGCGATGCCCTTATGCTGGGCTTCGTCTCGATGGGTGATCAGCGCCATCGAGTCGAGCGGGTCGCCATTGATGAGCACATCCATTTTCACCAGGTCGCCGGCGCGATAGCTGTCGAAGCTGTAGTCCAGCGAGGCGTAACCGCGCGTCACGCTCTTCAGCCGGTCATAGAAATCAACGATCATCTCTGACAGCGGCAGGCGGTAGGTCATCACCAGGCGTTGCTCATCGAGGTATTCCATGCCCAGCGTCTCGCCGCGCCGCTTGGTCACCAGGTCCATGATCGGCCCGACGAACTCCTTCGGCGTGAAGATCTGGATCTTCATCCACGGCTCGCGCATTTCCAGCAGCCGGCTGCCGTCCGGCATGTCCGACGGGCGATCGACTTTGATGACTGTGCCGTCTGTCAGGACGGCTTCGTATTCCACGCTCGGCGCCGTGACGACGATGTCCATGTCGTATTCGCGTTCCAGCCGCTCTTTCACGATCTCCATGTGGAACATGCCCAGAAACCCCACGCGAAAGCCGAAGCCCAGCGCGGTGGAGGTTTCCGGCGCGAACGACAGCGAGGCGTCGTTGAGTTGCAGCTTCTCCAGGGCGTCGCGCAAGGCCGGGTAATCCTCGGTGACGGTGGGGTAGATGCCGGCGAACACCATCGGCTTGGCCGGGTTGTAGCCGTGCAGCGGCTCTGCCGGCCGGTTGTGATCGAGCAGCGTGTCGCCGACGCGGCACTCGCGCACGCTCTTGAAGCCGGTGGCGATGTACCCGACCTCGCCGGCCTCCAGAGCGCCGGTGATCGTCATGCGCGGCGTGAACGTGCCGATTTCGATCGGTTCAAAGGTCGCGCCGCTGGCAGCCAGGCGCAGCCTCGTTTTCATGCCGATGCGGCCGTTGAACAACCGGACGTAGGCCACCACGCCCTTATAGGCGTCGTAATGCGAGTCGAAGATCAACGCTTGCAGCGGCGCTTCTGGATCGCCTTTGGGCGGCGGCACATCGCTGACGATGCGTTCCAGCACCTCCTGGATGCCGATTCCCTCTTTGGCTGAGATGCGCAACACGCTGTCCGGGTCATCGCCCAGCAGCTCGGCCACTTCCTTCGCCACCAGATCCGGCTGGGCGTGGGGCAGGTCGATCTTGTTGATGACCGGGATGATGTGCAGGTTGGCGTCCAGCGCGAGGTAGAGATTTGCCAGCGTCTGCGCTTCGATGCCTTGCGAGGCGTCCACGACCAGCAGCGCGCCTTCGCAGGCCGCCAGCGCGCGCGACACTTCGTAGCCAAAGTCCACGTGGCCGGGCGTGTCGATCAGGTTCATCTCGTAAGTCTGGCCGTCGTTCGCCTTGTACACCATGCGCACGGCCGACGCCTTGATGGTCACGCCCTTCTCGCGCTCGATGTCCATCGAGTCGAGCAACTGCGCCTGCATCTCGCGCACAGTGACGGTGCCGGTGGCTTCGAGCAGCCGGTCGGCCAGCGTCGATTTGCCGTGATCGACGTGCGCAATGATGCAGAAATTGCGAATCTGATTCATCGGGTCAGCCCTGCGCAGGGGCAATGCCGTTGTGGGAGTTGTCGTTGTCGTCCTCGTCCAGGCTGGTCAATCCGCTGCCCTCGCCGAACAGCGCGTCGATGCCGGCCTGCTCCCGGCCGGCGTCGTAGCCGATGGCGAACATGGTCTTGCACATGGCGCGGATTGTCAACTGGAACGACTCGCGGGACTCCTCGCGCGCAAATCGCCACGCGTTTTCTTCGGTCATCAGTTGCAGGCGGTTGATGTGCTCGAGCACTTCCTTCGACACAATTTCCTCGAACGGCATGTCGCCCAGAATGCCCTCGAGCCAACGGCGAAAATCAGACTGTGTCATGGGTCAGTTGCTCCGGCTTCCGGTCTCCTCGATCTGTCATGTCGCGTATTGTACATTTTGAACTTTGGATTTCGGGCGCTGGATCGGCGCGCGTATGCCGAAAGACGGATGACAGCCGGCGAGCAATGCGGGAGGATCGCTAATGACCCATGATTCTGTGGGCGCGCTGAACCTGTCGGCGCGCGCAGAGTATTCCATGTTTCACGCGCCAGTGTATGATGCCTGCCGGAGGTCTTTCATGCCGATCAACAGCGTGGCTGCTCTGGAAGAAGTTGTTCACGACGCCCTCCAGCGCCAGCCAATCACCGATATCCATACTCATCTGTACTCCCCGAACATGGGCAATCTGTTGCTGTGGGGCATTGACGAACTGCTCACCTATCACTATCTGGTGGCCGAGGTGATGCGCTGGAGCGACGCGTCGCCTGACGATTTCTACCGCTGGCCGAAACAACAGCAGGCCGATCATATCTGGCAGACGCTGTTTGTGGATCATTCGCCGATCAGCGAGGCGCAGCGCGGCGTCCTGACGACGCTTCAGGCGTTTGGCCTGGACCTGGCCAGCCGCGACCTGAACGCCTATCGCGCAGCGTTCGCGCACGCCACTGCTGAGCAGCACGTCGATCGGGTTTTGGCGCTGGCCAACATCAGCCATGTGGTGATGACCAACGACCCGTTCGATCCGGTTGAGCGGGCGTTCTGGCAGGCCGGCCACAAGCCCGATCCCCGCTTTCACCCCGTGCTGCGCATCGATCCTCTCGTGCGCGGGTACAACCAGGCCGCGCCACAACTGCGCGATCAGGGCTACGACGTGGACGATGCCGCGACCGAGCGTTCCTTCGAGGGAGTGCGCCGGTTCCTGCGAGACTGGATCGAGTGGATGAACCCGCTCTACATGGCTGCATCGCTGCCGCCGACATTCCGATTTCCGGAGACATCGGCCAACGCCGCCATCCTGCGCGAGTGTGTGCTGCCCGTGTGCCGCGAGGCCGGCATCCCCTTTGCCATGATGATCGGCTCCGAGCGGCTCATCAACCCGGCCCTGGGGCTGGCCGGCGATGGGCTGGGCCGCGCCGATCTCTCATCGGTGGCTTATCTGGCCCGCGAGTATCCGGACAACAAGTTCCTCGTCACCGTGCTGTCGCGCGAGAACCAGCACGAGTTGATCGTCCTGGCGCGCAAGTTCAGCAATCTGATGATTTTCGGATGCTGGTGGTTCGTCAACAACCCGGTCATCATCGAGGACATCACCCGCATGCGCGTAGAGATGCTGGGTCTCAGTTTCATCCCGCAGCATTCCGACGCGCGCATTCTCGACCAGGTGATCTACAAATGGGCGCATTCCAGGGCCATCGTCGGCAAAGTGCTGGTCGACAAGTACGCGGCGCTGATGCAAACCGGGTGGCGGCTGGAGCGCGCGGAGATCGAGCGTGATGTGGCCGATCTTCTGAGCAACAATTTCTGGCGCTTCCTGGGTAAGTCGGTTTGAACCACAAAGGAACGAGGCGCACAAAGAGGAACCTGGATACAGCCGCCTTCGTGTTCTTCGCTTCCTGGCGGTTGATGACGGCGCTTTCATAAAAGGAGACAGCAAAATGGACGCAACGAATGACCATGTGGGTTCGACGCCCACGACCCCGATCGACGTGCAGGAAAAGACCATTCAGGAACTGACGGCCGAGTCGGTCAATATCACCGCCGGCGGCGCCGGCGTGGTGAAAGGCCAGCAGGTCACCATCACGCTCAAGGATGGCGGCATCGGCGCGGTGATGGCGCAGAAGGTCGAAGCCAAAGTGCAGGATGGCGGCATCGGCGCGGTGATGGCGCAGGAGGTGACGGCCAACGAGACGACCATCGCCATTGCGCTGGCCGGCAACATCAGCGGCGCCGCGAAAATCATGGTGGATATGCGCGCCGGCCTGGTGGCCGGACTGGCGATCGGCGTGGTGCTCGCCGCGCTCAAGCTACTGACGCGCTCGCGCAAGTAGCAGGCAACTTACCCATGAAGATCACCAACATCGAAACCTTTCCCGTCTGGGGCGGTTTCCGCAACTATCTGTTTGTCGTCGTTGACACGGATGAGGGCGTCTCCGGCGTGGGCGAGGCCGGCATCACCGGCCGCGAACTCGCCATCGCCGGGGCCATCGAGCATTTCAAGCCTCTGCTTGTCGGCCAGGACCCTTTCCGCATCGAACACCTGTGGCAGATGTTGTCGCGCGGCGGCTTCTTCCCCGCCCAACGCATCCTGATGTCCGCCATCTCGGCCATCGACATCGCGTTGTGGGACATCAAGGGCAAGGCGCTGGGTGTGCCGATCTACGATCTGCTGGGCGGGCGGGTGCGCGACAAGGTGGTGTGTTACCCGCACAACGGCGGCGCGACCACTGCCGCGCTGGTCGAGTCCTGTCTGAAGACGAAAGAAGAAGGCTGGAAGTTCGTGCGCTGGGGACTGTACGACGGGCATGGTGTGTTGGAGCCGCGCCGGGCGGTTCAGTCGGCGATCGAGCAGTTTCAGGCCGTGCGCGAAGCCGTGGGTGACGATATCGAGCTGACCTTCGATGTGCACACCCGGCTCGATCTGCCGGATGCGCTCTGGCTGTGCAACGCGGTGGAGCCGTTCCGGCCCTACTTCATGGAGGATCCGTTGCGCAGCGAGAACCCCGACTCATTCAAAACGCTGCGGCCGCGCACCCGCGTCCCACTGGCGGCAGGGGAGCAGTTTTGCTCGAAGTGGGAGTTTCGCCAGTTGATCGAAGAGGAATGGATCGACTATGCGCGGATCGACCTGTGCATCGTCGGCGGATTCACCGAAGCGAAGAAGATCGCCGGCTGGGCCGAGACGCACTACATCAAGGTGGCCGTTCACAATCCGCTGGGGCCGGTGTCGAGTGCGGCGTGTCTGCAATTCAATCTGGCCTGCCCGAACTTTGCCGTGCAGGAGCAGCCGCGCAAGCCGGGCGCGATGTTGACCGACGTTGTGCCGGCGCAGCCGCAGTGGGAGGATGGCTATTTGTTGCCGCCGGCCGGCCCAGGCCTGGGCATCGTGTTCGATCGCGAGGCGGCCCGCAAGCATCCATTCCAGATGACCGAGTTGCCGCATCTGCGGCGCGAGGACGGGTCGTTCACCAACTGGTAGTGCAACCGGGCCGGCGCTCACGCTGGATACGCCATCGCCGGCTCGCGTGCGGTGATCGACACAGCCATGCCCGGCGCAACGCGCACGTGCGGCAGCGTGCGCGCCAGCAAGGCCGGCCCCCCGGGCAGGCACAAGCGCACCAACTGATCGTGGCCGAAGAACACCACAAGCTCGACGCGCGCCGGCCCCTCCGCATCCGGCTCGACCGTCAGCGCCTCGGGTCGCAGCATCACTTCCACCGGCCCGTTCGCCGGCTGGGCCAGCGCCACCACCCCCAGCGCGCAGATGGCGTGATCCCCCGTCGCTGTGCCGGGCAGGAAATTCGCTTCGCCGACGAACTCGGCAATCTCGCGCCGCGCTGGGCGGTGATAGATCTCCTGCGGCGCCCCGACCTGCAGGATCGACCCTTGCCGCATCACCGCCACCACGTCGGCGATGCTCAGGGCCTCTTCCTGGTCGTGCGTCACAAAGAGGGTCGTTGCGCCAGCCAGTGTGAGAATGCGCCGCACCTCTTCGCGCATCTCTTTGCGCAGCGCGGCGTCCAGGTTGGAGAACGGCTCGTCGAGCAGCACCACCGACGGGCCGGGCGCCAGCGCGCGCGCCAGCGCCACCCGCTGTTGCTCTCCGCCCGAAAGCTGGTGCGGGTAGCGATCGCCCTTGCCATCCAGCCCGGCCAGCGCCAGCAAGTCGTTCACGCGCCGTTCTCTGGCCGCCGGCGACTCGCGCGCGATCGCAAAGCGGATGTTCTCACGCGCGGTCAGATGCGGAAACAGCGCATAGTCCTGAAAGACCATGCCGATGTTGCGATGTTCTGGCGCGACCCATGCGGACGGGCCGGCAACGCACTGGCCGTTTAGCCAGATTTCCCCTGCATCCGGCGTTTCGAGGCCGGCGATCAGGCGCAACGCAGTAGTCTTGCCGCAACCGCTGGGGCCAAGCAGCGCCAGTAGCCGGCCGCGTCGCACTGTCAGCGACACTGCGTTCAGCGCCGCCGCAGCTTTGCCGGCAGAGGCGTAGCGCTTGCTCACCGCTTTCAATGCGATGATCGTCTCACGATCGCTGCTGCTCATTGCTTGTTCAGAACGCGCGCCAGCCCAAACGACCCGCGTGAATACAGCACTGCCAGGGGAATCATCGTCAGCATGACCAGCAGAAAAGCAGGCGGCGCGGCCTGCGTGTAAATCGACTCGCTCGACGCCGCCCAGATGCGCACAGCCAGCGTGTCGAATCCCGGCGGGCGCAGCAGAATGGCGGTCGGCAGTTCCTTCATCGCGGCGATGAACGCCAGCGCCCATCCGGCCATCAGCCCGGGCGCGGCAGCCGGCAACGTCACCCGCCAGAAAGCTGCCAGCGGACGCCGGCCCATCACGCGAGCGGCTTGTTCCAGCGACGGTGACACGCCGGAGAGCGCCGTATGATCTGCCGACACCGCATACGGGAGTAGCCGGAAGACAAAACCCAGCGTCAATGCAATCACCGTGCCATAGATTGCCGGCGCCCACTGGCTCAGCATCAGCACGAATCCCAGACCCACAATCAACCCCGGCAGCGCGTACGAAACGCGGCATAGGTGCAACAGCAGGTTGCTGAGCCGGTGTGGAAAACGGGTTGCCATATAGGTTGGCGCCAGGGCCAGCACAGAGGCCAGTGTAGCGGCTACGCCGGCCACCAACAGACTGTTCAGGCTGTGTTGCCAGACACTGTCGCCGCCTACGCGCCAGATGCGATCCACATCGGTGGGGAAGAGCAGCCCCTGCGCGCTCAAGCCGGCCAATACCAGAACCGGTAGCCCGACAGAGAGCAGCGCCACCGCCGTCACACCCGCAAACGCGACCCAGCGCCATCGTCCAAGCTTCAGGGGCGATTGGGGTTTCCATGCCGATGCCCGCGCCGATCGATTGCGACGCGCGTTCAGCCAGCTCTCGCCGGCCAGCAAGGGCAGCGTGAGCGCCACCAGCCCCATGCTGAGGATGGCAGCGCCTGACCGGTCGATCTGGCCGGTGAACTGGTTGTAGATGGCGGTGGTGAATGTCGGGTAGCGCAACAAGGCTACCGTGCCGAAATCGGACAGCGCATACAGGCTGACCAGCAGCGCGCCGCCCAGCACGGCAGGCAGAATGAGCGGCAACGTCACCGAGCGAAACGTGGCCCATGCGCCCAGGCCGGCCATGCGCGACGCTTCTTCAAAGCTGCGATTCATCGAGCGGATGGCCGCCGCCACCGGCAGGTACACGTATGGGAAAACCGACAGGCTGATGATGAGTGTCGCGCCGCCCAGGTTATACAGGCCGGGCAAGGGAAATTGCCCCGGCGCGACATTGAGCAGGCCGCTGAAGAACTGATCGGCCAGCCCACCCCGGCGCAACACCAGCAGAGCGCACGTGGCGGCAACATAGGCCGGCACAGCCAGCGGCAGAGACAGCGCCCAGCGCCACATCCTGCGTGCCGGCAGGTCGGTGCGTTCAACGAGCCAGGCCAGAGCGACCCCCAGGATCGAGGCGCAACAGGTTGTGGCGATGACGAGCGCAATTGTGTTGGCAACCAGGCCGGGCGCCTGGGTCGTCCACAAGCGCGCCCAGGTCGCCGGGTCAGCAGCAGACGCCCGCATCAGCACATAGCCCAGCGGCACGGCTGCCGCAAGCGAGACGCTCACGGCTGCCAGGATGAGGGCGACCGGCCAGCGTCGTGCGCTGGCCGGGGGGCGCTGCAAAACTGTCAGCCGACCCACTCTGCGTGGGTCGGTGATCGAGAGACGATGGTCAATGTGCATGGACCGATGATTCGCTCCGGGCTGATGAGAGTCAGGACTATGGCAGGCCGGCTGACTGCGCCAGGGCCTTCGTTTGCGCCAGATCGTCGTAGATGGTCTTCAGCGACACCGGCGACAGCTTGAACTGATCGAGCGGCGGCACGCCTTCTGCCAGCGGCGCGCCCGGCACGACAGGATACTCGAAGTTCTTTTCAGCGTAAATCTGCTGGCCGCGCGGAGACAGCATGAAGTCGATGAACAGGCGAGCCAGATCGGCGTGCGGCGCGCCTTTCACGATGCCGGCGTTGGTGGTGTTCACCGGCATGCCCATCCGCTCGTCTCCCTGATCGGGATAAACGATCCCGACCGGCGCGCCTTCGGCTTTGGACAAGTGATAGTAGTAGTGGTTCACCAGCCCCAGCTTCAGTTCGCCGGCGCCGACGGCTTTGCGCACGTCGGTGTGCCCGCCGAAGAACTGAGTATCATTCGCCACCAGCCCTTTGATGAAAGACTCGGTTTGTGTGTCGCCCAACTGCTCGCGCAGGACGGCGAGATGGGCGACCATCGAGCCGTTCGTGCTGTTCGCCGACCCGACCTGCCCTTTCCATGTTGCGTCCGTCAGATCGAGCACAGACTGGGGCAGCGCGTCCGGCTGAACCAGATTGGTGTTGTACATGATGACGCGCAGCCGCAGCGTCAGCGCCACCCATGATCCGTCCTCAGCCCGGTAGTCAGCAGGAACGGCCATGACGGCGGCCGAAGGGTTTGGCTCGAACATGCCCTGTTCAGCCAGACTGAGCATGTTGAGCATGTCGGTGCTGATATAGACATCAGCCCTGGGGTTGTTGCGCTCTTCGAGCAGCCGGGCGGCCAGTTCGGCAGCCTGGCCGGTCAAGAGGGTGACAGTGACATCGGGATATTCCTGGTTGAAGGCCTCGACAACCGGCTTGAACAGCGCCTCAGCCCGCGACGTATACACGACGATGCTGCCAGCCGGCCTGGCGTTTTCTTGCGGCGCTGCAGTGGGAACTTCCGGCTGTGGCGTGGCTGCGCCTGGGCCAGGCCGCGCCGGCGTGGCGCTGCATGCGGCGATCATCATCACGGCGATCGAAGCACAAGCCAGATGGATGGGAAAGTTCAGTTTCAACACAATGCAACCTCTAAAATTCACACTCAACAACACACATCTGATAGCGCGGGGCGCTGCCCGTCACCAAACAGATCGCAAGTGTAGTGTCGCGGCCCCCCAAGTCAAGCACCGGCGTATAGACTGAAGTTTGATGCGCCTGCGCAATTCAAGTTTAAGCGCGTCAAATTGATCGATGAGGGAGGTTGGACGGATTCGTCCACTCATTGGCCGGTTTGTCCGGGCGGCAAGCGTCCTGCGTCGGAGTTAGCGCCGGCATCCGACCGTGTTGCCGCTGATGCGGCACGGCAAGACGACCGCTGACGCGAAGTAGCCGCCAACCAGATCGGTCAAATCCTCTGTGGTGTGGCGGGCGAGCGCGTCGAAGAAATCATCCGGCGTTGCCATCTTGTAGGCCATCGTCTCGCTGTAGTCTCGCAGCGCGGCGTCGAACGTTTCTGCGCCAATCCGCTTGCGCATGTCGTTGAGGAACATCAAGCCGCGTTGATAGACCGCGATGATGTACGCCCGCCCGTCCGGGTAAGCTGAAAGGGGCAAGTCGATGCTGCCGCGCGGCCGGTTCGCGCTGATGTAACGCTGATACCACCAGTCAGCGTCGCGCGGGTAGTAGCGCTGATAGAAGCGCAGTTCGCTCATCCGCGCCAGCGACTCATCCAGCCAGGGGGAGCGGATCTGATCGTTGCCGACGAGGTGAAACCACCACTGGTGCGCGACTTCATGCGCGGTGGTTGCAATCAGATCGTGCCGCGAGCCGCGCCCAGGGTAGCCGTTGTACAGCGTGGCGCCGATGCCGATCATGCCGCTGTACTCCTGGCCCTGTGAGCGCCCGGTCTCGACGATGCGCAGCACCCGGTAGGGGTAAGGCCCGTACAACTCGGAGTACAACGCCACAGCGCGGGCGGCGGTGTACAACACCGCCTCTGTGAACTGACGGTGCTGCGGGTAGGTGTAGTGAATGTAGGTGATGCCGTCCTGCTCGATCTGGTCGATCTGATAGACGGGGCTGGCGCCAAACGCGAACACGCGGGCCATCGGCAGAGAGTAACGCCACAGCCGGCCTTCGCGCGACTCTTCGCCGGCGCCGGCAATGATGATGCCCTCGGGCGCGAGGATGTTGACTTCGTAGTCCGCCACCTCGGACACGTAGTTGTCGCCGATCGGCGCGTACCCCGGCGTATACCAGTCGCTGTTCTCCCACGGCGCGAGCAGGATGTACCAGTGCCCGGCGGTCAGGCTCTGCGGCCCGCGCGACGAATCATCTCCGCCGATGCCGGTGACGACCTCCTGCAGCGGAATCTTCAGAATGTAGTCGAACGCGAGCGCGATGCCGGCGCCGGCTGGCAACGGCGCCGGCAACTGCACGGTCAGCACCGTGTTGGTCACTTCAAACGTGAGCGGCTGAGCCTGCCCGAAGATGCGCGCGTCGCGCACGTCGATTGCGCCGGCCCGCCGCGCGGGCGGCACGTTGAACTTCATCTCGGTGATGGCAAGGCCGGTAGGATTGCGAAACTCGATCTTTTCCTGGGTGTGCAGCGCGCCGTTGTCGTAGTCCAGCGTGACGTTGAGCGTGTACAAAGGCCGGTCGGGTGGCTGGTCGAGCACCACCAGCGCCGGGGCAACAAGTTGCGCCGGCCCCTGGTCTGCGTGCGGGGCTGCAGTCGGGCGAAACTGAATCGGCGCGCCGGACGCGCCGGTGCGCGTGCAAGCCGGCGCAACGAGCAAAACCAGGGCGGATAACGCAACTACAAACAGGGCAGCGCAGCGCCCCGCGATTCGAATTGGCATGCGAGTATTGTAGGGCAGCCGGTCGCCTCATTTATAATCCCGCCATGCCACAGAATTTCGAGCACGGGTACGCGCTGGTGATCGGCGTGGCCAGTTATCCCCATATTCGCCCCCTGCCTTTCACCGTGCTGAACGACGCGGCCGACATCGCCGACATGCTCAAGCGGCCTGATCGCGCCGGCTATGCCGGGGACAAGGTGCGCCTGTTGCTGGACGAGCAGGCCACCAAAGCGGCCATCCTGGACGGTTTGAACTGGCTGGCCGGGCAGACGACCGATGAGAGCACGGCTGTTGTCTATTTCAGCGGACATGGCGGGCGCGTCACCGGGGGCGGGGCGGCGGTCAATTACCTGCTGCCGTACAACACGAAGGCCGATGGGCTGAAGGACACCGCCATCCGCAGTGATGAATTGACGACGGCCTTGCGCGCGATTCATGCCGGCCGGCTGGTGGTCATCCTGGACGCCTGTCATTCCGGCGGAACCGGCGAGGCCAAAGACGCCCTTGCGCCAGAAGCGGAGGCCGTCAAAGGCAACCCGACCGATGACCTGTATGAAGAACTGCGGCAGGGCGAAGGCCGGGTGATCCTGGCGTCCTCCAAATCGATTGAGCTGTCGTATGTTCTGCCCAATGCCAGGAATAGTTTGTTCACGCAGTGCCTGCTCGAGGGGATCGACGGCAAGGCGCGCCACCGCGGTGACGGCACGGTGCGCATCTTCGACCTGGCCGAGTACGTGATGGAAGAAGTGCCGGCGCGCTACCACCGCCGGCAACATCCCATCTTCAAGGCGCAGGATGTGGACGCCAACTTTCCTGTGGCGCTCTTGATGGGCGGCGACAAGTCGCTTGCGCCGGCCCCGCCGCTGACGCCGCTGAACACCAGCGTCGATCGCACGGCGCTGCGCGAGTTTCTGGTGGCGCACAAAACCCTCGATGAACTGGACATGCTGTGCGCCGACATCGAACAGGAACTGGAGAACGACGGCATCACGCTCCGGGTCAGTCTCGACACGGTGGGGATTGGCCGGCGCGCGACCATTCAATACGCCGCGCTCAATCTGATCGAGTATCTGCGCCGCAACGGCCGGCTGGCCTACCTCGTGCGCCGGCTGCGCAAGGAGTACCCCGGCGAGATTTGACATGGACATCCTGATGCCCAAAGTCGGTTTGACGATGACCGAAGGCGTCATCGTCGCGTGGCACAAGCAGCCGGGCGAGCAAGTCCGCAAGGGCGATCCATTGTTCACGTTCGAGACGGAGAAATCGACGCTGGAGTTCGAGTCGCCGGCAGACGGGGTGCTGACTGCGATTCTTGCTCCGCTCGGCCAGTCGATCGCCTGCCTGACGCCGGTGGCGGCGATCAGACCACAGATGGCAGACGACAGATCACAGACGACAGATCACAGACACCAGATCACAGATACCAGACACCAGGCGCCAGACGCTGCTGTTCAGTCGTCAATCGACAATCGTCAATCGACAATCGTCAATCCAAAGTCCAAAATCCAAAATCCCACGTCCGTCCTGGCTTCTCCCCGCGCGCGGGCGCTGGCGCGCGAACATGGCGTTGATATATCAAGCGTCTCCGGCACGGCGCCGGGCGGTGTCGTCGTTGCGCGCGATGTGCTGGCCGCAGCAGAGCACAGAGCACAGAGCACAGCTGACCGGGCAACCCAGGCGGTGTCTGCCCGGGCAACGCCGGTGGCGCAGCGGATGGCCGCCGAACTGGGCGTCGATCTGGCGTCGCTGGTTGGCTCCGGGCCGGACGGTCGCATCACTCGTGAAGATGTGGAGCGCGCGGCGCAAGCGGCGCAGATCCCAATGCCGCAGCCGGCTTATCAACCTTTGTCGCCGGCCCGCCGCGTCACCGCGCAGCGTCTGGCCGAGAATGCGCGCATCGCGCCGCATGTGACGTTGACCACAGAGGCCGATGCCACCGGCCTGGTCAGCGCGCGCGAGCAACTGAGCGCCGAGCTGGGCGAGAAAATGTCGTACAACACGCTGCTGGCGGCCATTGCAGCGCGCGCGCTGAAAGAGCACCCGCATATGATGGCGGCCTGGGATGAGTCTGGAGACGCCCCGCGCCTGCTGTTGCGCGACAGCATTCACATCGGCGTGGCGGTGGACACCGCGCGCGGGTTGTATGTGCCGGTCATCCGCGACGCCGGCGCCAAATCGCTGGCGCAGATTCATCGTGACCTGACCGATCTGATTGCCCGCGCGGCGGCGGGACGGCTCACCGCCGATGACATGTCGGGCGGCGTCTTCACCATCACCAACCTGGGCATGTATGAAGTGGACGCCTTCACGCCCATCTTGAATCTGCCCGAAGCCGCGATTCTGGGGGTGGGGCGGATTCTGGCCAGGCCGGTTGCGCGGGGCGAACAAGTGGTGATCCGCCAGATGATGACGCTCAGCCTGACCTTCGATCATCGTGTGGTGGACGGCGCGCCGGCTGCGCGTTTCCTGCAGCGCCTCAAGCAACTGATCGAGCGCCCCTTCGCGCTGCTGGTGTGAGTTTCGGTGGCTGAGCTTCGGTGGCTGAGCTTCGGTGGCTGAGCTTGCCGAAGCCACCGAAGCCACCAGCACCGTTGCCTTCGACAGGCTCAGGCAACGGCGATTTCGATGGCTGAGCTTCGGTGGCTGAGCTTGCCGAAGCCACCGAAGCCACCGAAGCCACCAGCACCGTTGCCTTCGACAGGCTCAGGCAACGGCGATTTCGATGGCTGGGCTTCGGTGGCTGAGCTTCGGTGGCTGAGCTTCGGTGGCTGAGCTTCGGTGGCTGAGCTTGTCGAAGCCACCGCACCACACTCAGAGGTCGAAAAAAGAAACTTCCAAAGTCGCCCGAAGCAACTTTGGAAGTCTCAAGCAGGCAGGCGCAGCGTGCTACGCCACTGTTTCAAACAGCGGGGTGTCCGGATTGTTGCCGGAGCCGGCGTCGGATTCGCCCACCGCGACCGGCGTAATCTCCACGTTTTCTGCGGAACCCTGCAGTTCCTCCACCAGCACGAAGTCCAGCTTGTCTTCCTGCAAGCCGATCAGAATCTTGCAGTTGTCGTGGAACCGGCCCGACAGCAGGCCGTCTGACAACACATCCTCGACTTCGGACTGGATCACCCGGCGCAGCGGCCGCGCGCCATATTCGGAGTCATAGCCTTTCTCGGCCAGGTAAGATTTGGCAGACTCGGTGACTTCCAGCCTCACATTGTGATCGGCCAGTCGCTTTTGCACCTTGTTCAGCTCCAGGGTCACAATCTGGCCGATGTCTTCGCGGCTCAGCGGTCGGAAAACGATCGTTGCATCCACGCGGTTCAGGAATTCGGGCCGGAACAGGCGCTTGAGCTGGTTCATCAGTTTGTCCTTGATCTCGACAAACTGCCGCTCGGCGTCCTTGATCTCTTCTTTGCCGACTGCGAAGCCGAGCTTTGACTCGCGCTTGATCATTTCGGCGCCGACATTGCTGGTCATGATGATGCAGGTGTTGCGGAAATCGACCTTGTGGCCGCGCGCGTCACTCAGCCGGCCTTCCTCCATGATCTGCAACAGCATGTTGAAGACTTCGGGGTGCGCCTTCTCGATCTCGTCGAACACCACGATGGTGTAGGGCCGGCGGCGGACCGTTTCAGTCAACTGGCCGGCGTCTTCGTAGCCGACGTAGCCGGGCGGCGCGCCCACCAGCCGGCTGACGGTATGGCGCTCCATGAACTCGCTCATATCCAGCACCAGCAGCGCGTCCTCGCTGCCGAACAGGAATTCAGCCAGCGCCTTCGTCAGTTCGGTTTTGCCGACGCCGGTGGGGCCGAGGAAGATGAAGGATCCCATGGGCCGTTTCGGGTCTTTCAGGCCCACGCGCGACCGGCGCACCGCCTTGCTGATCACGCTGATAGCTTCGTCCTGGCCGATGATCCGCTCGTGCAGATGCTTCTCCAGGTTCACCAGCCGTTCGCTCTCCTTGCTGGCGATGCGGGTGGCCGGGATGCCGGTCCACATCGAAACAACCTCGGCGATGTCCTCAGGGCCGACAACAGGGCCGTCTGTGTTGGGGTCGAAGTTCGACCGCAGCGCCTCGATCTGCTCCATCGCCTCGCGCTCGCGCTCGCGCAGCGCCGCCGCGTCGTCATACCGGGATTGCTCCATAGCCAGCGCGCGCTCTTTCTGCACCTCGCGCAGCTCGCGGAAGGCCTTCTGCAGATTGACCGATTGCGGCGATTTGTACATGCGCACGCGCGCCGCAGTTTCGTCGATCAGGTCGATGGCCTTGTCCGGCAGGAAACGATCCGACACGTAGCGCGACGACAACGCGATGGCCGCCTTCACGGCGTCATCGGAGATGCGCAGTTTGTGATGCGCTTCGTAGGCCGAGCGGATGCCGAACAGTATCTCGGTGGCCATGTCTGGCGTCGGCTCTTCGACGTAAACCGGTTGGAAGCGTCGTTCCAGTGCGGCGTCGCTCTCCACGTACTTGCGGTATTCGTTGAGCGTGGTCGCGCCGATGCACTGCAACTCGCCGCGCGCCAGCGCCGGCTTCAGGATGTTGGCCGCGTCCACGCTGCTGCCGGCCGATCCGGCGCCGACAAGCATGTGCAACTCGTCGATGAACAGAATGGTGTCGCTGGACTTGACTTCCTCGATCACCTTCTTCAGCCGCTCCTCGAACTGGCCGCGGTACATGGTGCCGGCGACCAGCGAGCCGACATCGAGCTGCATGACGCGCTTGTTCAACAGCGGCTCGGGCGTTTGACCCTCCACGATGCGCTGGGCCAATCCTTCGACGATGGCGGTCTTGCCCACGCCCGGCTCGCCGATCAGAGCCGGGTTGTTCTTGGTGCGGCGTGACAGGATCTGGATCACGCGCTCGATCTCAGTCTGTCGGCCAATCACCGGGTCGAGTTTGCCCTGTTCGGCCATCGCGGTCAGGTCGGTGGCGAGCTGGTCGAGCGCAGGGGTTTTGGGCCGCTCCTTTTTGGCTGTGGGTGGCGATGCGGAGGGCTTGCCGGATTCCGGTTGTTCCTGTTGCACTGCGCGCAACGTCTCGCGGCGAATGCGATCCGGCGTCAGGCCAAGCTGGCGCAGCACATCGATGGCAACGCCGTCGCCCTGCCGGATCAGTCCCAACAACAGGTGCTCGGTCCCGATGTAGCTGTGGCCCAGTTTGCGCGCTTCGTCCACGGCAAATTCGATGACCTGCTTGGTGCGCGGCGTCAGATCCAGCTTGCCGGCAGACGAGCGGCGTCCAGCGCCGGTCATGCGCTCGACCATCTCCACGACCCGGTCGGGCTTGGCGCCCAGGTCGCGCAGCACGCGGCCAGCGACGCCGTTCTCCTCTTTGACCAGGCCAAGAAGCAGGTGCTCTGTGCCGATGTAGTTGTGCGACAGTCGCTCGGCCTCTTCCTGCGCGAGGGTGAGGACGCGCCTGGCGCGCTGCGTAAATCGCTGAAGTTTATCTGCCACAGCTTACACTCCTTCAGTCCAACAACGATGCCGCCCAGAGGCTATCATCGCGCTCATTTTCCGTTGCATGATACATCACTAAGTAAGACCAATCTTAAGCCGGTCTGAGTCCGGCCTGCCCCAACTGTACACCCGGCGCGTTAGCGAACAATATGATGCCGCCGGCGCAGCGTGGCGCGAAGTCGATCGCGCATAACGGAACGCGGCGCTCTGCCAAGAGTTGCAGAGCGCCGCGCATGAAGACAGACAAATCAGAGTGTGCGCAGTCTGGCTACTGGTCAGAATCGGCGGACGCATCCGGCACTTCCGCCTGCCAATCCATGTCGGCGTATTCGGCCCAACTGACCCGCCTCAGGCTGAGGGCGATGCGGCGCTGCTCAGGCTCGACGCGCATGACGCGCAGAGTCACGACCTGGCCTTCCTTGACGACTTCTTTCGGGCTGTTGACCGGCTTGTCGCTCAGTTCGGACAGCGGGATCAGTCCCTCGATGGCTTCATCGTCCTTGAGCCGGGCGAAGGCGCCGTGCTTGGGATGCACCTTGATCACTTCGGCTTCGACGAGCTGCCCCGGCCTGTATCGCTTGTCCAACTCAGCCCACGGGTCTGCTTGCAAGGACTTGAGGCTCAGACCGATGCGACCTGAGTCGCGGTCGACACTGATCACCTTCACGGTGACCGGGTCGCCCTCTTTCAGCAGTTCGCTGGGATGCTTGACGCGCTGGTGCGACAATTCCGACAGGTGGATCATGCCGTCGGCCCCGCCGAGGTCGACGAATACGCCGAAGTCCTTGACGCTGCTGACCTCGCCTTCCATGATCTTGCCGACTTCGATTTCGCTCATCAGCCTGGTCTTCTGCGCCTCGCGGATTTCCTTTGCGGCTGCTCGCTCGCTCAGAATCAGCCGATTGCGCTCGCGGTCGATTTCGATGACTTTGACGAAGGTCTTCTGACCGACCAGTTTCTGATAGCGCTGCTCCGGCGGCTGGCTCTCGTCGCCCATCATGCGCTGATGTTGCAGGCTCAACTGCGATGCCGGCACGAAGCCGCGCAATCGCCCGACCTTGACGATCACGCCGCCCTTGTTGAACCCGGCGATCTGGCTCTCCATGGCCTCCTGTTTCTCGTGAAGCTCTTCGGCATAGCGCCAGTCGCGCTCGTTGATGGCGCGCGCGAGCGATAGCACGACATTGCCGTTGCGGTCTTCGGGCGACAGGACGTAGGCGTACACCTCCTGCCCCACTTGAAGGCTAAGGCGGAAGTCTTTGGGTAGCGCCTCGACTTCCTTGCCCGAGACGATGCCCTCCGACTTGGCGCCCAAGTCGATGAGGATCTCCCGGTCAGAAACGGCCGCGATTCGACCTGAAACCAGTTGGTTTCGCTTGGGTGGGTCGTAGCGCTCGGTCTTGGCGAGATACTCGCCAAGCGAGGCTGCGAAATTCTCTTCCCCTGCAGACTCAGACGACGCCTGACTCACCGGGGACTCTCGGCTCTCCATACTCAGGTGTGCTTCCTTCGGCGTAAGATTCGCGCCCATTATACCCGTATTTGCAGGGCGGAAAAACGCTATAAAATTCCCGGCATGCTGGCACTCGAACAAAGAATCCTCTCCGAAGGCCGCAATCTCGGACAGGGCATCCTGAAGGTTGATTCCTTCGTGAACCACCAGGTGGACCCGGCGCTGATGATGGAATGCGGCCGCGAACTGGCCCGCTTGTTTGCCTCTGTCGGCGCGACCAAGATTCTGACCTGCGAAATCAGCGGCATTGCGCCCGCCATCATGACCGGCCTGGCGCTGAACCTGCCGGTGGTGTATGCGCGCAAGACCAAACCCATCACCATGCCCGACACGGTCTTTCTGACCACCGCGCCATCGCACACCCGGAAGCGCGATGTGGAGATCATGGCGTCCCCAGAGTATTTGCGAGCCGGCGAGCGCGTCCTCATCATCGACGATTTTCTCGCCACGGGGCAGACCATTCTGGCGCTGGCGCGGATTGCGCGCGCAGCCGGCGCCGAAGTGGTGGGTGTGGGCGCGCTGATCGAAAAGTCGTTTGAGGGCGGGCGCGCTGTGTTGCAGTCGCTCGATGTGCCCATCCATGCGCTGGCCGTCATCACCGACATGCGCGATGGCCGCATTGTGTTTGCCGGCAGCTCTGCCTAGCCCGATGGCAATTCCTGGCGGCTCGTCCCGCTGCGCCCGCTTGTCCCACCGCGCCCGCGCGCCCCGGAGTCATGCGCGGTGAAGGTCTCGCTTGTCTTCACTGTGCTCAACGAGTCAGCCAGTTTGCCGGCGCTGCTCGACTCCATCGCCGCCCAGACCCGATTGCCCGATGAAGTGGTGGCGTGCGATGGCGGCAGCAATGATGAAACGGTTGGCCTGCTGCGCGCCGAAGCGCGTTTTCCCGTGCGCGTCATTGTTGCGCCCGGCGCAAACATTTCGCAGGGGCGCAACCAGGCTATCGCCGCCGCTCAACATGATCTGCTTGCCTGCACCGACGCCGGCGTGCGCCTTGATCCGCGCTGGCTCGAAAACCTCGTTCGGCCAATTGACCATTCCGAATCGTCAATCGTCAATCGTCAATCGTCAATCCCTCAATCGTCAATCCAAAATCCAAAATCCAAAATCCAAAGTCCGCCCTGGGTGGCCGGCTTCTTTCTCCCCGATCCGCGGCCGGGGGTCGCTTTTGATGTGGCGATGAGCGCCACGGTGTTGCCGTTGCTGGATGACATACGGCCGGAACGTTTTCTGCCCTCGTCGCGCTCGGTGGCTTTTCGCAAGTCGGCCTGGCAGTCTGCGGGCGGCTACCCGGAGTGGCTGGACTACTGTGAGGACTTGATTTTCGACCTCAAGCTGCGCGATGCGTTTGGCCCGCCGGCCTTTGCGCCCGATGCCGTTGCCTGGTTCCGCCCGCGCACCTCGCTCGTTTCGTTCATCAGGCAGTATTACCGCTATGCGCGCGGCGATGGCAAGGCCAATCTATGGCTCAAGCGCCACCTGGCGCGCTATGCAACGTATCTGGTCGTGGCGCCCGCGCTGTTGGCCGGCATTCTGTTCGCAGCGTCGCCGGCGCTGCGCGTGGCGTGCGCGGCGCTGCTCGCTTTGGGCGCGGCGATCTATCTGCGAGCGCCCTATCGCCGGCTGCCGCGCTTGTGGCAGTCGCTCGCTGCCGGCGACAGGGTGAAGGCCGCAGCATGGATACCTGTCATCCGAGTCGCCGGCGACATCGCCAAAATGGCCGGCTATCCCATCGGCCTGTGGTGGCGGTGGCGCCGCCGGCGATTGACGATTGAGAATTGACGATTGACGATTCGCGCTCCCTGCAATGACTCAATGACTCAATGACTCAATCACTCAATCCCCCACTGACCCAATCGCCAGTCACTCGATTCCCGGCAGCGGCTGCCTGTGGACAAGGGTTGCCGAAGCCTGAGCCACCGGCATCATCACCACATCGTTGATATTGACGTGCGGCGGGCGGGTGGCGCAAAACAACACCACGTCGGCCACATCGTCGCCGGTGAGCGGGCGCAGCCCCTCATACACCTTTTTGGCGCGCGCCACATCTCCGTGAAAGCGCACCACGCTGAACTCGGTCTCGACCAGGCCGGGATCCACCGAGGTGACGCGCACCGGCGTCCCGTTCAAATCCATCTTCAGCCCCTCGGTGATGGACTTGACGGCGGCTTTGGTGGCGCAGTACACCGCGCCGTTGGGGTACACCGCATGGCCGGCGATCGACCCGATGTTGATGACATGGCCGCGCTGGCGCGCCACCATGCCCGGCACAACGGCCCGCGTCACATACACCAGACCCTTGACATTCGTGTCCACCATCTCGTCCACATCCTGCAAGTCGTATTCGTGCAGTCTGGTCAGGCCGCGACTGAGGCCGGCGTTGTTGATGAGGATGTCAACGGCCTGCCATTCCTCCGGCAGGCCGGCAATGGCGGCTTGCACAGCGGCCTGATCGCGCACGTCGAGCGCGAAGCAATGGCAGGGGACATTGAGCGCAGCGGCCAGGCGTTGCAGCCGGTCGAGCCGGCGCGCGCACAACAACAGCCGGGCGCCGGCGCCGGCGAATGCGCGGGCGCAGGCCTCGCCAATGCCGCTGCTGGCGCCGGTGATGAAAACGATTTTGTCTTTCAAAGCGTATGTCATGGGGTGTGCCTCGTTCAAAATGAATCAGTCAGGGTGAATGGCGCGCGCTCAGGCGCTCGTAGATGGACTCGAGCCGGGGAATGATGGCGCGCCAGTCGTAGCGCGCGGCGACAAAGGCGCACGCAACCCGGCCCATCTCTGCGCGCCGGGCCGGATCACGCAACAACGCCACCACGGCCTGCGCAAATTCCTCGGCGCTGTCGGCGATGACCAGCTCGCGCCCCGATGTCACCTCGAACCCCTCGCATCCGCGCGAGGTGGTCACGATGGCGCGCTGCATCGACATGGCTTCGAGCAGCTTGAAGCGCGTGCCGCTGCCCACCAGCAACGGCGCCACGTACACATCCGCCTGCTGGATGAACGGGCGGGTGTCTGCCACTGCGCCGGTCAGTGTGATCTGCGGATCGGCGCGCAACGGGTCGAGCCGGGGGCTGGGGTTCTGACCCACGATGGTCAACCGCGCGTTGGGGATTTGCCGGCGCACCAGCGGCAGCACTTCGCCGGCGAACCACAGCGCCGCGTCCACGTTCCAGCGGAAATCCATCTTGCCGGTGAACACCAGCGCGAGGCTGCCGGCTTGCGATGGCGCGTCCGAGCCTGTGGCCGGCGCGGTGTAGCGCTCTACGTCGATGCCGTTGAAGATGACCTGCGGCTGGATGTCCGGGCCGAGCCGGCCAATAGCCGCCGCATCCTGCGGCGAGACGCACAGCGTGGCGTGCGCGGCGCGCGCAATACGGCGCTCGAATCGAATCAGGCGCCGCCAGTTGATGAAGGAGTATGCGGCCGCATGCCAGCGCCGGGGATTGCGCAGGTCGGCTTCAAATGCGCGGCGCTGCAAGAGATACTCGCAGTTGTGATCGTCGAAAACGATTGACGACTGACGATTGACGATTGACGATTGCAAGACGTAGCGGGCGAGTTCGATGCCTTCGATCTGGATGATGTCGAACGTCTGCGCGCGCGTCCATTCCTCGAACTGCGCGGCGAACGCCGGCGACCACAACCGCCAGGCCATGTCTGGCAGTGATGAGGTGAGCAGCGTGCGCAAACGCTGCCGCGTCGTCCGGCGCGGCACAGGCAGGGCGCGCGCCTCGGCGCAGATCTGGCGCACTTCAACCGGCATGTCAGCCAGCGCGCGCGTCTCGCCGGCTGCCAGAGTTTCGTCAAAGGACAGCAACCAGACTTCGTGCCGTCCTGCCAGCCCGGAGATCAATCCCCAATTGCGCAAAGCCGTGCCCTGACGCGGCGGAAATGGCAACTGGGGCGTGAGGAACAAGATGCGCATGGTGTGCGTGCGATTGTAGCGGATGGGCCAGCCGGGTGTTCAGCCCATTCAGCCCATCCCGTACACGCGCCAGGTGGCTTGCGCTGCCTGCTGCCACGAAAACTGCCGCGCGCGCGCCAGGCCGAGCTGGATGTGCCGGGCGCGCAGGGCCTCATCGCGCCACACGCGCCGCAACAGGCCGGCCAGCGCGTCGGCGTCCAGCGGATCGTGAAACAGAGCTGCCTCGCCGGCCACTTCGGGCAGCGCGCCGGCGTTGCTGCAAATCACCGGCGCGCCGCGTTGCATCGCATCGAGCACAGGCAGCCCGAATCCTTCGCACAGAGAGGGAAAAACAAATACGCGCGCGCCCCGATACAGGCTGTCCAGTTCCGCATCCGAGACGCGCCCCGCGAACCGGATGCGCGCGCTCAGGCCCAGATCGGCCGCCAGGCGCGCGGGATCGCCGCCGGCCCAGCCCTGCTCGCCGGCGATGACCAGCCGAAAGTCGTCGGGCATGTCGCGCCACGCGGCCAGCGCCGCCAACAACGTGACCAGGTTCTTGCGCGGCTCGAAGGTGCCGACGAACAGAGCGTAGGGGCCGATTTTGGATTTTGGAGTTTGGAGTTTGGATTGCGGGATCTCAGATTGCAGTGTAGGGGCTTCGTGGATGACGGTGATCTTGTCGGGCGGGGTGGCCGGCAGCAGTCGCAGAATCTCGTCGCGGGTGAAGCGCGACACGGCGATGATGTGGTCGGCGCAGCGCACAGACCAGGCAATGCGGCCATAGTAACGCAGGCCGGCGGCGTCCAGCGCTTCGGGATGCTCCATGAAGTGCAGGTCATGCACGGTGATGACTTTGCGGAAGCGCCCGCGCGCGGTGATGAAGTCGGGGCTGTGCAGCGCGCCAATGCGCCGGGGGGCCAGTTCGAGCGGCAGCGTCAGATGTTCATAGCGGTGGTGCGCGGGGGTTACGGTGCGGATGACGCCGACGCCGGCCGGCAGCCAGGCGGTGTCGGTGTCGCGCCGGTCGAGCAGGATGCAAAGGCGCGGCGCGTCGTCACCCCGGCCCTCTCCCTCACGCGAGGCGCGCAGCGCGCGGACGAGGTGCCGCGTGTACTGGGTGATGCCGGCTTTGCGGTAGTGCATCAGCCGGCAATCGATTGCCACGACAGGCGAGGGCGTCATAGAAGCACGGCCTGCTCATGCTTGAGCAGCCACTCCTTGGCAGCCAACCCGCCGGCGTAGCCGGTGAGCTTGCCTTTGGAACTGAGCACGCGGTGGCAGGGGATGACGATCATGAACGGATTGCGGGCCACGGCGCGGCCAACGGCGCGCGTGGCCGCGGGCCGGCGCACCCTGCGAGCAATCTCGGCGTAGGTGATGGTCTCGCCCAGGCCGACCGCAGCCACCACTTGCCAGACCTGGCGCTGGAAGGCCGTGCCCAGCGACAGATCGAGGGGCAGGTCAAAAGCGGCGCGCCGGCCCCGGAAATACTCACGCAGCTGGCGCCGGGCCTGGTTGAGCAACGCGCACGATTTGCCCGTAGGGGCGTTCGCCGGCGCGATGCGCACGGTGGTAAGGCTGGAGCGCGTGCCTTCGATCAACAGCGTGCCGATGGGCGTATCCAGTGATGTTTGAAACATGACAGGCCCTGCGTTGACAATACCCGGTTTGCTCGCGGCAGGCTCAAGCGGCTGCGCCGGTCATTATAATGAGCGCGAGGCAAGTATGCTTTCACACGACAGGCTAATCGAACTATACCGGCTGATGGCGCTCATTCGCCAGTTCGAGTTGCGCGCGATCGACGAGCGCCGGCAGGGTCTGATCCCCGGCTTTATCCATCCCTATGTGGGCGAAGAGGCTTGCGCGGTGGGCGCGTGCGCGGCGCTGAACCGCGACGATGTGATCACCAGCACGCACCGGGGACACGGGCATCTCATCGCCAAAGGCGGCGATGTGCGGCTGATGATGGCTGAGTTGGCGGCGCGCGAGACGGGCTATTGCGCCGGCAAGGGCGGCTCGCTGCACATGACCGATTTCGATCTGGGCATCATGGGCGCCAATGGCATCGTGGCCGGCGGCATCCCCATGGCGGTGGGCGCAGCTCTGGCGTTCACGCGACAGGCGGCCAGCCGCGCGCCGATGCGCGTGGCGCTGTCGTTCTTTGGCGATGGCGCGACGAATGAGGGCGCTTTCCACGAAGCCCTGAACCTGGCCGGCCTGTGGAAGCTGCCGGTCATCTTTTTCTGCGAGAACAATCTGTACGGCGAAGGCACGCCGCAAAGCAAGCAGGCGCCGATCAGCCACCTCAGCCTGCGCGCGCAGGGATACGCCATGCCGGGTGTCACCGTGGACGGCAACGATGTGCTCGCTGTGTATGAGGCAACCCGCGTCGCTGTGGAGCGCGCCCGGCGCGGCGAAGGTCCCACCTTGATCGAGGGTCTGACCTATCGTTACCGGGGTCATTATGAAGGCGACCCGCAGGTGTACCGTTCGCGGCAGGAGGTAGCCGTATGGGAAGCCCGCGACCCGATTCCCCGCTTCAGGCGCTGGCTGGTGGAGGCCGGCATTTCAGAGTCCGACATCGAAGTGGTGGAGGGCCAGGTGCTGTCTCTGGTAGATGAAGCTGTGGATTATGCGCGCAATGCGCCGCCGGCCCGCATCCAGGATGCCCTGTACGGTGTCTATGGCGACACGCACCATGACGCGGTTTTCTAGGGAATTTCTGGGCATTTTCGCATTGTGCCGGCGGCGTACTTATCCACAAACACTGTTCATTATCCCCAGAAGAATAGTGACTTGTCCACATTTCGCCGGTTTTGTTGGCGCTGAAGCCCTTTACTTAACCCGAAGTTAACGCTTCGCTAAACTTAGAACTTGCCCATCGGTACGATGCATCTGGCCGGCCAGCCCTATATGTGGCGTCTGTTTGCGCCGGACAAAATGCAGAAAGGTCGCGCTTGTTGTGAATGAGCTGTGGACAAATGGCCACGCTGAGGGCGCATGCCCGATGCAGGGTGTGATGCGCATCTGGCGCACCGTTGCCAGTTTTGGCCGGCAGGTGTTGCCGAAAATCATCATAGGGGGGCTGCTGCTCGTCACACTCACCTACGATGTGCCGCTGCCGTCTGACCGATCCTATGTCATGGATCGGTTGCTGGCCGGCTATCATTTTGATTTCGTCACCTGGATTGCCGGCGCAGCTCTGGGCAAGCTCGGCTACGAGTTCGTCCGTCCGCACGACGGCATGACCGACGCAGATCAAATCGCCTTCGTGCGCGACTTTATGCGTCGCGCAGGCGACTATCAGCGTTTGGAGGGCGAGATTCGCCGCATCTACATTGACCCCACCGTTGCCGACCCCGAAGCGGCTTCGGCGACGTTGCGCGCGCAGCGCGACCAGATGCGCCGCGAGATGAATGCGCGCCAGTATCTGGCCGAAGCGATCATCCAGGAACAGGTTGAAGCGATTTTGCGCGAGGAGGGTTTCGCGCTCGGGGGGCAGGTCATGCCGCCGCTGCGTTTCCGCTTCACGCCCTTGCCCTACATCCTGATCGTGTCGCCGCGCGATCGGATCGTGACCATCGACCAGCGCGGGCTGCAAACCGGCCTGACTGTGGATGAACAGGATCGCATCGAGCGCATCGTGGCCGAGCGGTTCAACGTTTCGACGCTGGTGACACCGATCGGCGGCCTGGCCGCCTATCCGACGATGCTGCCTGAGACATCGTCATTGCGCTTCGCCATCAGCACTGCCGCGCACGAGTGGGCGCACAACTATCTCATGGTTGCGCTGGCGCCGGTGGCCCTGCGCTATCTGGACGACCAGGTGTCCCGCGTCATCAACGAGACGACTGCCAGTATTGTGGAAGAGGAGATCAGCGAGCGCGTGTTCAGGCGGTTCTATCCTGACCTGGCGCGCGTCGATCAGCCGGCGCCGGTTGCGCCCCCGCCGCCCAGGCCGGACGAACCGCCGGCCTTCGATTTTCGCGCAGCGATGCGCGAGACGCGCCTGCGCGTGGATGACATGCTTGCAGCTGGCCAGATCGAGGAGGCCGAGGCGTATATGGAAGAGCGCCGCAAGCTGTTTGTGCGGAATGGCTATGCCATCCGCAAGCTCAACCAGGCGTACTTCGCTTTTCACGGCGCCTACAATGCCGCGCCGGGCGGCTCGCCTACCGCCGGCCGCGACCCGATCGGGCCGGCGGTTCAGGCGTTGCGCCAGCGCAGTCGCACCGTCGGCGAATTCCTGCGCGCCATCAGCCGGGTTGCAACGCTCGATGATGTCGAGCGCGCGCTGCGCTAAGCGCGCCGGGATGTCCGCGACACGTTGCGCCGCCTATAATCGGGCGCATGTCTGAGCATGACCAACACGTTTCCGCGCCGGGCGATTCTGAGCAGGAACGCCTGGACACCTGGCTGCGGGCGGGGAATGAGCGGCAATTCCGCCAGCAATTGCGCGCCGGCACGCGCTTGTTGCAGCAGGGCAAAGCGAAAGAAGCGCTGCCCCTGCTCAAGCGCGCTCACGAAATTCGTCCCGATGACGCAGACGCGGCGCTGAATCTTGGCGGCGCATACCTGATGTCGGGCCGGCATCGCGACGCCATCCCCGTGCTCGAGCGCGCGGTGCAACAAGCCCCGGACAGCGCGCGATTGTGGATCAGCCTGGGCGCGGCCTATCTGGGCAACCCTGTTCTGGCCGGCGAAGAACAACAGCTGAAGGCGTTGTCGGCTTTTCAACAGGCGTTGAAGATCGATCCGTTTGCGCCGAGCGCCGCCTATAACATCGGTCTGGTGCACCGTGATCGGGGAGAGATCGACCTGGCGATTGCCGCATTCCGCCGGGCGCTCAAGTCTGATCCTGGGGATCAGGACGCAAAGCGTTTGTTGGAGCGGCTGGAGCGGGGCGCGCAGGCAGACTGAAGGGTTCCCGGCGATTGTCGCGCTGTGTGCGCCCTGGCCGACCTCGCGTCATCCAGCCGGCTCCTCATTGGGCCGTCGTGTCCGCTTCCAGCCATTCTTCGGCGACGGGCCGGGCGATTACGACCAGCCGGTGCGAGTTGTCTGTCGGCGGCCAGCACGTGACCAGGGTCAGCCGCGTATCGTCGGTGGGCATGATCCATTGAGCGTTCTCAATCCGAACTGCCAAAGGCTGGCCGCGTTCGAGCAGCAATTTCCGTTCGCTGACCTCGTAAGTCACTTTGCGCCGCGCGCCGATGACGATGATCTGGTCCAGCGGCTGCAAGTCCTTGACGCGCGCAAACACGCGCCCGCGGATGTTGTGGTGCCCGTTCAACACCAGGTTGCCCCGCTCGCCCAGGCGCGCCGATGCGCTGTGCCAACCTGAAGTCCGGCCTGAGGGCACGCCCCACTCGGCAGTGCGGCCATCCCGGCTGACGATGAGCGTCACCGGCTTGACCGACGCGTCAAGGTTGATGGCGGGGATGATGATCCGCAGCGGAACTTCGGGCGCGCTGTCCGGCGCAACCGGCGTCGCTGTGGGCGAGGGCGCGGGCGAGGGCGCGGATCTGTGCGCAGACGAAGATGCCGCCGGCGCCGCAGCTCTGGCTGGCGCGGTTGCGTAGGCTATCGGGCGGGTGTCGGGCGCATGGGCCTGCGTCTGCGCGCGGGTCGCAGCGCGTGTGGCCTGCGGCGGATGTGACAGCGCAAAGTTCGCCGGTTGCGGGAGGGCAGGTTGCTCAGCGGATACGGTCATCACCAGGCCGGCCAGAATGAGCAGCGCCCCGGTGAGCAGAGCGAACAAGGCAATGACGCGCCGCAACCGGATTCGTTGATTCATCTCACAGTCAGTATACCTGACCGCCGCTCATCATTTTCACATGACGGCACTGTACAATATTCTTTGTCCGGGCTGGCGCAAGCGCGTTGAAGCGGCGTGGCCGGGCGTGGACTGGCTGCATCCGTGCGGCCAGGGGAAGCAATCAGGTGTGATGTGAGATTTTCGAACGATGGACTGCCTGCCCGATGGCGCGTGGATCGACCAATGATTCGCGCTGTGGATCCGCTTGCTGATGTCAGGGAAGCCATTGTCGCTGCGTTGGCGCGGCCGGCGTCGTCGCTGCCTCTGGCGATGCTCTGTCATCCGGGCAGTCGGGTAACCGTGGTGTGCGCAGATCCAAACTACGATCCCGAAGGTCTGGACGAGATTCTGCTGCCGGCGCTGCTGGGCGAGCTGAAAGCTGCCGGCGTCCACGATGAAGACATTACCATTCTATCTGCCACGGGGCTGCGTCCGCACAGCAGCAATGCAGAGCGGTATGTGCAACTCGGCGACAGTGTGGTGGGCCGTTACCTCATTCTCAATCACGACCCTCACGATGTGCGCGAGAACGATGATCTGGGCATGGTTGGGAGCGTGCCGGTGAGCGTGAATTACCACGCGGTTGAGGCTGACCTGCTGATTGCCACCGGTGTGGTGCGGCCGCATGTGTACGCAGGATACACCGGCGGGAGCGCAGTTGTGGCGGAAGGATGCGCCGGGAGCGCCACCATCAACGAGCTGTACAGCCCCCGCTTTCTGGACGATCCATCGGTGCTGGCCGGCAACGCGAGCGAAAACGCCTGCCAGCGCGCCATTCGTGAGATTGGGCAGCGGGCGGGCCTGGCGTTTGTGCTGAACGCTGTCGTTGACTCCGCCGGCCATGTGGTGGCGGTTGCCGCCGGCGCGCCGAATGCTGTGCACGACCGGCTGGTTGAGTTCGCCCGCAACGCCTACGAGGTCGAGGCGCCCCGCGAGTCATACAACGTCATTATTGCTCCGCCTTCCGAACCCGGCCGCGATCTGTATTGCGCAAGCTGCGACAGCGCTTTCATCGCCATGCCGCGCAACGGCGTTCTGGCGAAGGGCGGCGTTCTGGTGCTTGGACTCGGAGAACCGGCCTCAAATGACGCCGCCGGGCGCAGCGCAGATCGGCAACGGTTTTTCGACCTGCTGACGGACGCAAGCGACATGGACAGCATCCTGCGCCAACTGCGCCGGCAGGGCATTCGCGAGGGCGAGCATTGCGTGTACACGCTGGCGCGCGCCGTTGTCGAGAAAGGCTATCGGATCATCATGGTGGGAGGCGACAGCGCAGTCATGACAAGCCGCAGCGGATTGATCGCTGCCCGCACGCTGGCCGAGGCAGCCGAGCTGGCCGAGGCGTTCGTGGGCAGCCGCCCCTATGCGCTGGTGATGCCGCCCGGACGCCGGCTCATGCCCAGTTACATGGGCGTGAAGCCGTTCGCCCGCGCTCCGATTGACGATCCATCTGGAATTGAGGATACTCGATGGGCTGTGCGGCAGTTAAAGGCTGATCTGGACCTGGAGCGCGACTTCGACTCGCTGCTGCCCGAGAGCGGCTTGCACTCGGAAAACTGACACCGCTGAAGGAAGGTGCATTTCATGAAAGTCTCGTGTTTGCAGGAGAATCTGGCGAAGGGTTTGAACATCGTCGGCCGGGCTGTGGCAGCGCGCACGGCCACGCTGCCGGTGCTGACGCACGTGCTGCTGGCCACCGACGGCGGCCGGCTGAAAATTGCCGCAACCAACCTCGAACTGGGCATCAACTGCTGGGTTGGCGCCAGGGTGGAGGACGAAGGCGCCATCACGGTGCCGGCCCGCACGTTCACCGAGCTGGTCGCCTTGCTGCCGCCGGACCGCGTCGATCTGGAACTGAACATTCGCACCCAAACCCTGCGCGTCACCTCCAGCCGCACAGACAACAATATCAAAGGCATCGACGCCCAGGAGTTCCCGATCATCCCAACTTTCGACTCGGATGGCGCGGCCCACATCGACGCCGGCGCGCTCAAGGGCATCATCAACAAGGTGGTCTTCGCCGCCGCCACAGATGAGAGCCGGCCGATGCTGACCGGCGTGTTGACCAGGCTGGAGGCCGACAAGATCACCATGGCCGCGTCGGACGGCTTCCGGCTGAGCGTGTGCAGCGCCACCCTGAAAGAGCCGGTGGCCGAGGCGCGCACCATCCTCATTCCGTCCAGGGCGGTGTCTGAGGTGGCGCGCATCGTGAGCGACCAGGAGGAGTCGGTGGCGATCAGCGTGACGCCTTCGCGCGGCCAGGTGCTCTTTCACATGGCCAACGTCGATCTGGTGGCGCAGTTGATCGATCAACGCTATCCAGACTATGAGCCGATCATTCCCAGAAAGGCCGAGACGCGGGTAGTGATCAACACCGCCGATTTGTTGAAAGCGTGCCGTCAGGCCAGCATCTTTGCGCGCGACGCCTCCGACACGATGCGTTTGCAGATCAAGCCGGGTGAGGACCTGGAGCCGGGGTCGGTGAGGATCATGGCTCGCGCAGACGAGACCGGCGACAATCAAAGTCAGCTGGAGGCGAGCGTCACCGGGCCGGAAATGGAAATCGCCTTCAACGTCAAGTACCTGATCGATGTGTTGTCGGTCATGCCCACGCCGCAGGTTGCCTTTGAGAGCAACGGGGCGCGCAGCCCCGGCCTGTTCAAACCGGTGGGCGAGGATAACTTCCTGCATGTGGTCATGCCGATGCACATGCCGAAATAGACAGTTCGTCAGGTTTTTCAGGTTGGCGGCGTTGAGCAGGTTGCCATGCCGCGCGGCAGCTTTCGTCGCCTCTGCGAGCGGCCCCGAGCCGGGGCAGTGAGCTGCATCGACGCCCCCGTTTCCGGGCGCGCGACGGCGATCTCCGGCGTCAGCAGGATTTTAGACGCGCGTCACATACTGGCCGGTGCGCGTGTCGATGCGCAGCACATCATCCTGGTTTACGAACAGCGGAACGGTCACCTTCAGGCCGGTCTCCAGCGTCACCACTTTGCTGCCCCCGCCGGCAGCCGTGTCGCCTGCGATATCGCGCGGCGAATCGACCACACGCAGATCGACTGTCACCGGTAGTTCCACATCCAACGGCTCGCCCTCCAGCGAGACCAGCTTCAGTTGCAAGCCTTCCTTCAGATAGCCGGCCTGCTCGCCGAGCAACTTCTCGCCCAGCGCGAACTGCTCGTATGTTTCCAGATCCATGAAGTTGTAGAAATCGCCGTCGTGATACAAGAACTGCACCGGCCGCTTGTCCAGCGCCACATCTTCCACACGGTTGCCGGACTGAAATGTGCGCTCGAACTGCGCGCCGTTGCGCAGGTTCACGATCCTGACGCGGATGGTGGCGTTGCCCCGGCCCGGCTTGTTGTGGGTGTACTCCAGCACCTTGAAAAGCTCCCCGTCGAGCAGGAAGCAGGCGCCTTTGCGCAAATCGTTGACATCAATCATGGGAAAGCCGATTGTACTAAACTTAACCCGATTTCACATCTGGATTAGTGAGCACTGATGAACAGGCAACTCGACCCGGACGACATTCGATTCTTCGCCGGCCGGTCCCACCCAAAGCTGGCCGCCGATATCACAGCGCACCTCGGCATTGAGCTTGACCCTTCTCACACCTCGCGCTTCAACAACGACAATCTGTACGTGCAGTTGGGCACTCAGGTGCGCGGACGCACGGTTTTCATTTTGCAATCGCTGATTCCCCCGGTCAGCGACGCGCTGTTGGAACTGCTGATGATGTGCGACATCGCGCGCAGCGCCGCGGCGCGCGAAGTGCACGCCATCATCCCCTACTACTCCTACGCCCGCTCAGACAAGAAGGATGCGCCTCGCATCTCCATCACGGCCAAACTGGTGGCCGATTTGCTCAAGACATCCGGCGCCACGCACGTCATGACGATGACGTTGCACTCGCCCCAGGTGCACGGCTTCTTCAGCCTGCCCACCGACCCGCTGACTTCGCGCCCGTTATTCGTCAAGCATTTCCGCGAACGTGATCTGAACCCGAATGAGACCATCGTTGTCGCGCCGGATCTGGGCCGGGCCAAGCCCACCGCCCGTTTCGCCGCCGAGCTGGGACTGCACGTGGCCACCGCCGATAAGGCGCGCATTTCGGACACCGAAGTGGTCATTCGGGGATTGGTGGGCAAACAAGTCAAGGGTTTCAAACAGGCCCTGATCTACGACGATGAGATCGCCACCGGCGGTTCGGTCGTGGAGCTGAGCAAGGTGCTCATCACCAATGGGGTGGAGCACATCACGGTGATTTGCACGCACGGCCTGTTCGTTGGCCCGTCGCTGGAACGGCTGGCGGCGATCCCGCAGATCAAGGAGATTGTATGCACCGACACGGTGCCTGTGCCGCCCGAAAAGCGGCTGCCCAATATGACCGTCTTGTCGGTCGCGCCGGTTTTCGGCGAGGCCATCTTGCGCAATTACCTGCGCGAGTCGCTCAGCGGCCTGTTCGCCTATGCCGAAGATTAGCGGCGCCCGGATGGCGCGGCTGGGGGGCCTCTTCGCCTTCCGAACAGGTGTCAGCCAAAAGTCATCTGGCTGAAGGGCGGACAGGTATAATCCTTCGATGTTTAGAACGGATAATTATCGGTCTGCGTTTGGATGCGCTTGCGCAGCCGGGCCGACAACGATTACTCGGAGGTTTCAGTTCATGGCTTCTCTCCTGGAAAAGGTTCAAACCCTGATTTCAGCCAACCTGCATTCGCTGGTGGACAATGCGCTGAAAGCGAACTCGATGGCTGTCATCGACCAGTACATCCGCGATGTGGACAACAACCTGGATGCGTTGGAAGACGCGGCTGCGACGGTTGGCGGGCAGGTCAAGACGCTTCAGCGCAAGCGCGATGAATATGCCAAACAAATGGCCGAGCTGGACAAGAACATCGATATGTTCCTGACCCAGAACAAGGAGGATCTGGCGCGCGCGGCGCAGGCCAAATTGAACTCGGTCAAGGACCTGTATGAGACTTTCCAGGGGCAACTGGAGCGTCAGGAGCGCGAGTACAAGTCCCTGCTCGACGCGCGGCTGAAGCTGCAGGCCAAGTTGACCACGATTCGCCAGCAGCGGGAAGAGATGGCCGCGCTGCTGGAGCTGGCCAAAGCCAAGGAGATCACCACGCGCGCCATTCGATCACTCGACGATCTGGCCGGCGTGGGCGATGTGGATGTGGCTCGCATGGCCGACAGCATTCGCAGCCGGCTCGACAAGGCCAGCGCCGAGGCGGAAATCCGCGCCAGCAATCTCGATCAGCAGATGGACGAGGCGCTTGGGCGCGGCCAACTGGACGCCCAACTCGAAGAGCGCAAGCGCCGGCTGGGTATCGGTCAGGGCTAAGCCCGATTTTGGATTTGGGATCGTGAATTGCGACTGATGCGCGCTCCGCTGAACCCCCAAATCCAAAGTCTGATGATCGCGGGTCGATGTCATGGGCAATCTCAAGCAGCGGGCGTTGCGGACTATGGTCCAAAATGCCATTCTCAGCCCGGCAAGCGCATTGGTGATCGCGGCGGCCATTTTGCTCGTCGGGCTGGGGGTGCGGGTGCCGCTGGTGGATGCCCCGCCCATTGCGTGGCTGGTCGCTCTGACGCCGGTGTGGCTGGCAGTCGTTGGGGCCGGCCTGGCAAACCGAGACGCCAATGCTCAGGCGGCCTCTCAAGTCTTCCGTGAGCAGTTCAACCTGAGCGCGCTGAGCGATTCCCATCTGAAGATGATGGTGGCGCAGGCCATCGCGTACCGCGAGCGGATCGACGGCGCGATGGGCAAGACGGCTGATTCTGCGTTGCGCCTTCGACTGCAAGATGTGGCTGATCAGGTGCAAGAGTGGGTGAGCCGCATCTACGCGCTGGCGCGGCGGCTCGACGCTTATCGCAGCGATACATTCCTTGCCAACGATCGCAAAGCCGCCGAGCAGTCGATCCGCCAGCTGCGCGAACGTCTGGCTCGTGAAACCGATCCGGCCATCCAGTCCGAGATTCGCGACACCATTGCGCGCCGACAGGCTCAGGTGGCGTCGCTAGACAAGCTGGCCGACACAATGGACCGGGCCGAGCTTCAAATTGAGAACACGCTCACCGCGTTGGGCACCGTGTACTCGCAGATGTTGCTGATCGACGCGCGCGATGTCAACAGCGCCAGGACGCAGCGTTTGCGTGACAGCATTGTCGATCAGGTCAACTCACTGCAAGACGTGCTTGCGTCAATCGAGGAAGTGTACGGCGATCAGCAGGTCGCGGCGCAGTCGAGCGCCAGGTCCTGAGTCCCCGGCTTTGTGCGCTGGTGGCTGGACCCGGTGCCCGGCGCCAGGAGCAAAGCCATGGACATCGGTCAGGCTATCTTCAACACAATCGCCAATCCCGACGTCGCCTACATCCTGTTGATCCTGGGGTTGCTGTCGCTGGTGGTGGCAGCCGGCGCGCCCGGAACCGGATTTGCCGAGATCGCAGCGGGCCTGTGTCTGGCGCTGGCCTTCATCGGCCTGACCCGCCTTCCAGTGAGCTGGGCCGGACTGGCGCTCATTCTCGGCGGGTTCGGCCTGCTCATCCTGGATCTGAAGTTGCAGACATGGGCTGTGGCAGTGGGCGGCGCTTTGGCGCTGGCGATTGGCTCAGTGTTTCTGTTTCGTGTCACAGAGCAGGCAGCGCGCGTATCGCTGTGGTTGATCGCCGCATCGACGGCGGGTTCGCTGGCGTTTTTCGGTTTTGCTGTGAGCCGGGTGCTTCGGGCGATGCGCCAGCCGCCGCGGGTCAATCCCCAGACAGTCATCGGCGCCATCGGGATGATCCGCACGCCCCTGGTGGCGGCCAATCGCATGATTGGCACTGCCCAGATCGACGGCGAGTTGTGGTCGGTGACCTCGGCCGGCCCGATTGCGGCCGGCGCAACGGTGGTTGTGGAAGGGATCGAAGGGCTGACGTTGAGAGTCAGACAAGTGGACGCCGGCGATGAAAACGCCCCGTCGGGTGTTGCGCCGGCGTAATGGCGGCATGAGGCGCCGCCGAAAGGAGTACAAAACATGGAAGGTTTCTTTAGTTTGATCGTGCTTGGGTTCCTGGCGCTGGTTGTGTTGTTCGTGGCGCTGGGAGTTTTTGGCTCGATCATTCGCATCGTGCGCGACTACGAGCGGCTGGTCATCTTCCGGCTGGGACGCTGCATCGGCGAGAAAGGCCCCGGCCTGGTGATCCTGCTGCCTTTCATCGACACTGCGGTGAAGGTGGACTTGCGCGAGCAGTTCATGGAAGTGCCGCAGCAAACGGCCATCACCAAAGACAACGCGCCGATCAGCGTGGACTTCCTGATCTACTGGAAGGTGGTGGACCCCCAGCGCAGCGTGTTGCAGGTGGGCAACTTCGCGGCGGCGTCGCAGGGCATTGCGACGACGACGCTGCGCGCTGTCATCGGCGACATCACCCTCGATGATGTCCTTGCGCAGCGCGAGCGCATCAACACCGTGCTGCGCACCAAGCTGGATGAAGTGACCGAACGCTGGGGCGTCAAAGTGACGGCGGTTGAAATCCGCGAGATTGTGCCGCCGCGCGACGTGCAGGAGGCGATGAACCGCCAGTTGAGCGCCGAGCGCACGCGCCGGGCGCTGATCATCGAGGCCGATGGCAAGCGTGAATCGGCCATTGCCATCGCCCAGGGTGAGAAGCAGGCTGCCATTCTCAAGGCCGAAGGTCAGAAGCAGTCGTCGATTCTGGAAGCAGAAGGCCAAAAAATGGCGCAGGCGCTGCGCGCCGAAGGCTTCCGCACGGCGTTGGAGGAAATCTATGCGGCGGCCAGGGGCGTGGATACCAACACGATGACGCTTCAATATTTTGACGCGCTAAAGGCATTGGGCGCCAGCCCCTCGACCAAGTACATTTTCCCGCTCGAGTTCATGTCGCTGTTGAAGGGCGGAACCTTGAGCGTCAGCGCCAGTGCGCCGTCTGGCGCGCCAAACGACGAGAAGAAAGCCTAGTGTATGCGCGCGAGCAGAGCCGAACGGCTTTTCAGGCCGCTCGGCTCTGCCTTCGGATCAGCGCAGAACGCGCCGACGATGAACGCCGCAATTGCGGATCAGCCGTTCCGGATTGACACAGCGCGTCTGTTTGATCTGCCGGCTATACGCCGGCTGGAGCGGGTGTGCTTTTCCAAAGACGCCTATGACCTGCTGACGTTGCTCGGCCTGATGCTGAACCCGGCAATGCTGCGGCTCAAGGCTGTGGCGCGGGGCGCGCTGATCGGTTTTGTCGCCGGCGAGCGCCGGCCCGGCGCCAGCCATGGCTGGATCATCACGATCGGCGTCCTGCCCGAGTATTGGGGGCAGGGAATTGGCCGGGCGTTGTTGCTTGCAGCCGAACAGGAAATGAAGGTGGCGCGCGTCAAGCTCACGGTTCGGCGCAGCAACACCCGCGCGATCGGCTTGTATACGCGGTGCGGCTATCGCTGGGTGACGACCAGCCGGGGCTACTACTATGACGGAGAAGACGGCCTGATCATGGAGAAGGAAGTGTGGTAGACTCAGTCTCCGCAGATGTGGCGCTGGCGCGCCAACAGACGTGGTGCCCTTAGCTCAATTGGCAGAGCGCTTGACTGTGGCTCAAGAGGTTACGGGTTCGAGACCCGTAGGGCACCTGGAAATTCCCTCTCTCACACATGTCTCCTCACCTTCGGCGCTGGTTGGCGCGCTGGCGCGACTGGTTGCCGCTGTTCCTGATTGTGGTCGCCGGCGCCGCGTTGCGTCTATTCCGCATCGGCGACCTTCCCCCCGGCCTGTACCGCGACGAAGCGTTCTACGGTCTGGACGCTCTGGGTGTATTGCGGGGAGAGTTTGCGCTGTATTTCGCCGCCAACAACGGGCGCGAGGGCATGTTCATGTACCTGCTGGCGCCGGCCATCGCTTGGCTGGGGCGAACGCCTGAGGCGCTGCGTCTGGTCTCTGCGCTCGTTGGCGTCGCCACGTTGATTGCCATCTACGCTGTCGGGCGCGCGCTGTTCTCGCGCCGCATCGGCGTCCTCAGCGCCGCCATCCTCGCCGTGACCTTCTGGCATCTTGCCATCAGCCGGGTGGCCTTTCGCGCCATTCTGCTGCCCTTCTGGCTGTGCGTCGCCAGCGCGTTGTTCTTTGCCCTGCTGCGCAATCCGCGCGCCGGCCGGTCCTGGCTGGCGTTGATGGCAGGCGCAGCCTTCGGGCTGACCTTCTACACCTACACCTCCGGCCAACTTATCGCCGTCCTGTTCATCTGCTTTCTGGCGCTTGCTATGATTGCGCCCTCGATGCGCGGCGCGCTGCGTCTGCCGCGCGCGGCGTGGCTGGGCTTGCTGGCCGGCGCAGCGTTGGCGCTGGCGCCGCTTGCGCTATGGCTGCTGCGCCATCCTGACCTGTACTTTGCCCGCGCCGGCCAGGTCTCCATTTTCAGCCCGGAGATCAACCAGGGCGATCTGCCCGGCGCGCTGCTTGGCAACGCGCTGAAGGCAGCCGGCATGTTTGCGTATCAGGGCGATCGCATCTGGCGGCACAATCTGTCGCTGCGCCCGGTCTACACCGATTGGCTGGCGGCGGCCTTCTTCGCCGGCGTGGCCGTGTGTGTCTGGCGGATGGCGCGCGGGGCCATCGCAGAGCAGACCACACCCGTCGCAAACGCCGCGCCGTCACCCGCGACATCGCAGGCGTCCGCGTTTGTGCTGCTGTGGCTGGTTGTGTTTCTGGCGCCGACGATACTGGCCGAAGACACGCCGCACTATTTGCGCGCCATCGGCGCGCTGCCGGCGATTTGCCTGCTGGCCGCTGTTGGGACGGAGGCAGCGCTGCGCTGGCTGTCGCGGCGCGGTTTGCTGAACTTCTATGCCGGCCCATTACGGCGCGCGGTCAGCCCGCCGGCGCTGCTGGCGACGCTGGCGCTGATTGTCAGCGGCGTCAACACGGCCAATGACTACTTCGGCGTCTATGCGCGCCATCCCATGACCGCTTACTGGCTCGAAGATCACAATACCCAACTGGCGCGGGTGGTCAATGGGTTTGCCGAACAGCATGGGGCTGCGCGTGTGTGGATAGACGAGCGCCTGGTTGCGAATAATCCGGCGCTGCGATTCCTTTCGCCAGACGCGGAGGACGGCTTGCTCACGCGCGTTGCTCCAGATGCGCTGCCCGCCGCGCCGGCCAGTGGCGCCAGCGTGTTGTTGCTGGTCGATCCAAACCGCGACTGGGCCGCCCTGCGCCGGGCTTTGCCAGTCGGCGCTGAGCTGTCCGTCCTTGTCGGCCCGCTGGCGCAGGGAGACCTCGACCCGGCCCCGCGCCGCGCCTTCATTGCTGTGCGGGCCGCGCCAACATCAGACGATGCCCGCCTGGCCACATTCGAGCAGGACATCCTGTTGCGCGACGCGCAGGTCTCGCCGCCAGCCGGCGCGCTAAACAATGTCTACACAGTGACGTTGCGCTGGAGCGTCCTTCAGCCTGTGCCCGAAGACCTGGCGGTGTTCGTGCATTGGGTGCGGGATGGGCAGTTGATTGCGCAACACGATGGCAGCCCGGCCGAGGGATATCTGCCGATGCCGGCCTGGCGCGCGGGCGATGTGATCGTCGATGCGCACGCCGTCGTCGTGCCGGCCGGCTACCAGCCCGGCGACACGCTGCGCGCGGGCATCTACCGGCGCGAAGACGGGCGCCGGCTGGCTGTCCAGAGTGATGCTGCGCCGGGTCAGCCGGGTGAGTGGGTGGACTTGACCGATCTGATTGCCGGGCTGTCGATGCAGGCCGATGGTCAGAGATCGGGCGGTGAGTAGTCTTCCAGCGGGATGGCATTCGGATCGGGCAGTTGCGCATCGAGCGCATCCGGCTGGTCGGAGGGCGCAGCCGGGGCTGCGCGCAGTTCAGCCGGCATCAACGCGGACAGCGCGCTGCCCGGTGTCACGCGATCGGCGACTTGTTTCCAGAATGCAGCTACCGACTCTGGCGCGGCTTTTGCCAGTGTGTCGGCGATCTCATCCACATGCGCATCCAGATCAGCGAAGGCGCTGAGGAGTTTCAGGCGCTTGCCGGCTGGCATGCCGATGCGCACGTCGCGCGCGTCGGGCAGCGCCAGCACAGCCGCCGGCACGTGCGGCAGCAAGATGGAAGCCTTGCGCACAGTCTCCAGTTTTGTCCGAATGGCGGCCAGCGCCTCCTCCGGCGGCAGGGCGCGCAGATAGCGGGATGCCACCGCCTGCCACTCGCAGGAATTGACGCTCAGGAAGTGCGCGCGCAGGCGGTCCATGTCGCGCTCGTCGTCGAGCAGCCGGCGCCACAGCCGGTCGTGGCGGCGCGATGGCGCCTGTGACAGGCATTCCATGATCTCCTCCCGGAATGGGCCGAGATCCAGGAACGACTCATATAGCGTTAGCCGATCCTCGATGGGAAACCGCTCGCGCACGTCGCGCGCCTCTGGCAACAGCAGCACGCGCGGCGGGATGCGATAAAGCAACAGGAGTGGATCGTCGGTCTCTGCCAATCGCGCCCGGATGACTTCGAGCGCCGCCTGTTCCGGCATGGTGGACAAATAGCGCGTAGCGACCAGCGGCCAGATGTCCCTGTCGCGGCTCTCAAAACAAGCGCGCAACAAATCCGGGTCGGTTTCCTCTGTGAGCAGCCTGACGTTGTGGGCCAGGGGATGGGTGTGGCCCGGCGCGCGCGTCGCCGAGAAAGCGACCAACGACTTGTGCAGCACAGCGCCACTGCTGGCGCCGTCTAAAGCCGAGCGGTCTGCGCGCGCGGCCAGCCTGCCATCGAGATGGTAGATGAAGCCATATGCGCCGAACCAGTCCAGCCGGCCTATCTGCCTTGCCATTGCTCCTCCTGCCGTGTCGTGTGTCCTGATGTGTGACTTGCCGCAGATTTTAACTATAGTTTTAGCACTGTCACGCAGCAGGGGGTAGCTCGACTGCGGCCTGATGTCGCCGGCCGGTGGGCAGGCCGGTCAAGGAGACAGTCCACGGTGTTGTAGTGGTTGATCGGAACGATATCGGGGCCGTGCGTCACGTCGTCTTGACTGACGGCGCCGAACGGCGTCATGTCGGCGCTAATGGGCTGGTTGCGCGTCAGCCAGCGCGGCAATAATCTGCTCGAACCCTCGTGGCTCGTGGTAAGGTATTGTCTGGCAAGTGAGTAAGAGGCGCAAGATTTATGAACTATGACATTCGAGAACATCTGACGCCCCAGCGCGCCACAATCGCCATGTGGGACTTTTCGTGGTTGCATGCGCACTATCCAGGAGGATCGTTTGCCGATTTTGACCGGGTGACCGACGAGCTATTGGAGCGGGATTTCAACACCGTGCGCATCGAAGCATTTCCCTGGATCGTCGGGCAATTGAAGCGTCCCGATGAGGCCGTGACGATTTCGGGCAATCCGCTCGCCAACTGGGGCATGTCGGACCGGGACCGCGAACACGCCGTCGGGTCCGAACTGGCCGAGTTCATGGCGATCACCCGCCGGAAACGGATCGGCGTTATTCTCTCGACATGGGGATCTGGCTGCCGCGAGTATCTGGACAGGCAGCCCGAAGCGTTTCTCGCTGTGTGGGAAAAGACGCTGTCGTTTCTCCAGGAACGCGATCTGCTGGATCATGTGTTGTATGTTGACCTGGACCAGGAGTTTCCGTACTTCAGCGTCCACCAGCAGCAACTCAACGAGCTTGCGCGCGAGCAGACAGGCGGGAATCCGGGCGAGGATGCCATGTCGGCCGCCGGCCGGCGCAAACCGCAGCGCGGGCTGGCCTGGAACGACGCCCAGTTGGACTTTGTGGGCGACTTATTCAACCGGTCGCTTGCCCACTTTCAGCGGCTCTATCCGGCGCAACGGTTCACCTTCTCTCTGACGGGTTTCTGGAATGAATGCCGCCTGCTCGACTTGAAGGCGTTCGATGTTCTGGAGTTGCACTGCTGGATCCACGGCGCCCGTTTCGACAATCGCACGGGCTTCAACGAACTCGTCAAGGATCGCGGCCGACACGATTACGCGGACTATCAGCGGCGCATCGATGACACCTTCAGGTCTGTCCGGCCTATGTTGGTGGGGGAGATGCATCGGCGTCTGGCCATGGCTGCCGCATGGGCCGCTGAATTGAGCGCGCCGCTCACGACGACCGAGGCCTGGGGGCCGTGGTGGCACATGGATCATCCGCAGTTGCGGTGGGATTGGCTGCGCGATTGGTGCGCCGAATGCAACGCCCTTGCCGGCCAATATGGATTCTGGGGCAGCACTCCCTGGAACTACAGCCATCCCTACTGGCAGAACTGGCAGGACATTGCGTGGTACCGGGAAGTCAACCGCGCCTTTCTCGAAAGCTGACCGGGCTCTGTGCGCTCTCTGTTCACAACCCGGTCTCTCAAGCAGCGACTGTCTCAAACGCCACCTGCAAACGCTTCGGCCTGGCGACTGAGAAGTTGAGTTTCTCAAAGCCAATCACGCGTCCCGCCTGATCTTTCATGAGGATGACCTCATCCCCCGTTTCTTCGCAGACGGCTTCGTCTTGCGGATCGCCGAACCACACCGTCAGCGTATTGCCAGTCTCATCGTAAAACACTTTCACCTGCGCCATACTAACTCACTTTCTTTCACTGCGTCTGTTGGATGGGCTGTGATCAGGAACCCATTGCTGTCGAGTTGTTTCACCACAGCGCACACCCATCGCCTCATTCGTTCCGACCGATAGAATAGATGGACATTGCGATCGCTCCGGCTTTGCCGGATCTGCTCCGGCTCTTCGAGCGCGCGTTTCACATCTTGTTCGCGTCCTGCCATCGCCGGATGCTTGACGGTGATGATAAAGTCCCAGTACGACCGCGTCACGCGCGCATGAAACCCAAGTGGGGGTAACACCTCAAAGAGCAGGTCGTTGGGAGACAATGTGCTGCTCGCGCGTGGGCGCGCCAGGCAAGGAGCTTGAGCGGGCGCAGCGTCATTGCGCCGGGTCGCTATTCCACGGCAAGAACCTGCAGAAATGCCGCCACGCTAATCACCGTCACTTTGTGGGCAGCCAGTTCACGCATGAGGTCGAGGTCGCGTTTGATGTCATCGTCGCGTGTGGCGAGATACTGGGCGCCACCGACGATGGCCGTTTCCAGGATCATGTCGTCGTGGGGATCGCGGCAAACATGAAGCAGCCCTGCCGGTTTCACCACGATGCTGACATCCCGAAGTCGCTGCAACAATCTATCGATATCAGCCTGCTGAACCTGGATACGACTTCGAATCCGCGGCCGCGAGAGCACGGCTGCCAGCTCGTTGAGTGAAGCGTCTGAGGCGACAGTGCGAAAACGTTCGGCTTCCCAGGCTTCGCGTAATTGCGCCGCCCGGCCAAGCGGAGAAATGAGCGCAGACACCCACACATTGGTGTCTAGAAGCACATTCATACGCCGGCTCTGACTTCTTCCAGGGCGGCGTCAATCTCTCTGTCCAGTTCTTCCGGAGATATCTGCGCTGTCTGGGCGTGGATAGAAGCCAGAATGTCCTGAATATCCTGCCACGCATTTCGGCGGTCGATCTCCAGCAGATAGCGGGCGAAGTCGAGCACTTGCGCCCGTCGCTCAATCGGCATCTGGCTAATGATAGCAGCGATGGCTTGCTCGTATGGGATTGATTCAGCAGGCGCTCGCATAAGACGCATTATAGCTTTCACTCGCCGGCGTTCGACATCTCAGCCGGCATTCCATATGCCTCTGCCGCCTCGGTGAACACAACCAGATTCTCCAGCGGCGTGCCGGGGCATACATTCGCGCCGTCCCCCAGCATGAAGCCGCCACCCGGCGCCATCGCCTCCAGGCAGTCCAGACAGGCCCGCATGACCTCGGCCTTGCTCCCATTCAGCATCAGCATTGGGTTGACGTTGCCCCACAGCCGCGCCCCGCGCAGGTTGCCGGCTGCCACACGCGGCGGCGCCTGATAGCCGAACACGTTGAAGCTGGTGATGCGCTCGTCCTCCACCAGCGCCCGATGCAGGTGAGTGCTGATGCCGCACATGTGCATGCCGCGCCCGTCGGCCAGCCCGCGCCCAAACGCCTCGTACAGCCGGTTGTCGCACAGCACGACGAACTCGCGGAACATCTGCGCCGAAATGATCTGCGACGAATCCTCGGCAATGCCATACCCGCCGCGCGGGCGGGGGTCGATGCGCCGGCACTCTGTCTCGGCCAGAATCATGCCGGTGGTGATCTTGTCGAGGAAGCGATGGCACGCTTCGGGATACTCCAGCATCCACCAGTAGAAGTCGGGGCCGGCCACATCCACCGCCACCATGTGCGGCCCTTCGCCACCGATGGATAGCGGCGCGACTTCCACGCGGCCGGGCCGGCCGTTGAACGTCACTTGCGTCTGCTCCGCCAGTTCGCGCATCTCTGCCCACCATGCGCGCACCCGGCCCCACAACCCCGCGTCTGGCGCGGGAATGTCCATCCGCTCCATCTGCTCGACCGTGTGAATGGTGGGAATGGCCTGCAATGTCTCGCCCTTCGGCCAGGCGATCTCCGCGCCGAACGCGCTGGCGTTGACCACGTTGTCGAAGTAGGGGTACACCGTCACCACCGGCGCGTGGGGCGCGGGCGCGCTGCGCCACCCGTTCCGTGGTGGGACCCGGCAAAGTCTCGGCCAGCGCTTCGGCGTTGCCGGCCACAGACACCGTCGTAAATGTCTCCGGCAGGCACACCAGGTCCGGCTTCTGAGTCAGGGCCAGATCGAGCAATCCCAGCGCGTGGTTGCGGTTCTGTTCGACGGTGGGATAGGCGCGGTTGTTCTAACAGACGGTGGCGATACGGGCTTTTGTGCTCATCGATACACCTCGCAAGAATAGAACGTTGATGAACACCGGCCAGCGCCGGCTCGCCCAGGCTGCGTGCCCGGCCCTGTTATTCAACCGCCAACGGCAAATAGACCTGCTTCTGCGCCGGCTGATACACCCGCACGTAGTCGATCCACATGCGCTGCGGGAAGACAGTTGTGGCATCGGGATAGCCGGGCCAGTTTCCGCCGACGGCTACGTTCAACAGGATAAAGAACGGATGGTCGAACACCCAGGCGGCGCCGGCGGGCAAATCGGCCACGGTGCGCGTGTGATACAGGCTGCTGTCCACATACCAGCGGATGGCTTCCGGCTCCCACTCCACCGCAAAGACGTGATAGGTGGATGACAATGGCTGGGTGAGGGTGAACCCGCCGCCGAGGCCGCCGGCGCCGGAGTAGCCGGGGCCGTGGATCGTGCCATGCACGGTGGTCGGTTCGCGCCCGATGTTCTCCATGATGTCGATCTCGCCGCATGCCGGCCACGACACCGAGTCGATGTTATTGCCCAGCATCCAGAACGCCGGCCAGATGCCCTGCCCGCCGGGGATGCGAATGCGCGCCTCGACCCGGCCGTAAGTGAACTCAAACCTGCCCCTGGTGAGCAGCCGGGCCGAGGTATGCGCGCAGGGGCCATACCAGCATGACAGCGTTCCCGTGGGCGCAGTGGTGGCGGTGATGACCAGCGATCCGGCGCCGTCCAGCGCAGCGTTGGCGGCGCTGTCGGTGTAGTACTGCCATTCGTTGTTGCCCCAGCCGTGGCCGCCGATGTCATGACCCCATCGGGCTGGATTGGGCGGCGAGCCGGCCGGCCCGTCGAACTCGTCGTGCCAGGTCAGCAACCAGCCGTGCGGGCCGACTTGCGGCGCATGATCTGTCGTCGCAGTTGAACATGCCATTGTCAGAACCAGGGCGGGCACGACCATCAGGGTCATGCGAACAGGACGAAATAACATGGGTTGTTTTCACGCCTCCAGGTCGTCCTCCCGGATTCCCGGAGTCTCAAAGACTCCGGGAATCCGGCAACACCAGCCGGCGCAAATCCTGCTCGGCCTGCCCGATCTTTGACTGGTACACCCGCAACTGAGCCTCGAACGACGAGGTGGGGAAGGCGGCCTTGTAGCCGGCCATCATCTCCTCCATCCAGCGCCGCATGCGCTGCGGGTCGGCTTCCCGATAGCGCCCCTCGAAACAAATCTCGTCCAGCGCCAGCCGGGGTGGCATGGGCGGGCGCGGACCGCGCGCATAGCCGAACACGATGGTCATGATCGGGATCACGCCGTCGGGCAGGCCCAGCTTCTCTTTGAGGTAGCAGGCGTCCAACAAGCCGCTGCGGCCGGTTTCGGACAGCATGACCGACGACACACCCAGCGCCTCGGCGGCTAGATTCATGTTCATCGCCGCCAGCGAGGCGTTCATCACACCGATGGTGTATTCGACCAGCGGACTTGAAGGAAACGCCTCGAACACGCTGCGCGCGCGGTGCGTGTCGGCCATCACGATTACCGCGCGCTGGGCTTTGAAGGGAATGGGCCGCTCGAACGTGTCGCGCCACGACTCGGCGGTGAACACGGCAAACGACCACGTTTGCAGGTTCACCGTCGAGGGCGCTACGCGCGCCGCTTCGAGAATGGCGTCGAACACGTCATCGGGGATGGGCCGATCGCCGTAGTTGCGGATGCTGCGCCGGCTCAAAATGGTGTTCAGCAGCGCGTTGTCGGCCAGCGCCGGCGGCACGTGCGGCCTGCCGCGAACAATGCGCGCCAGCGCCTTCACAAATCCCAGCGGGCCAATCGGCTTCAACATGGTAAACGGATAAACCACAAAGCTCCGCTTGACAAACAACACAGTTACTTTGTGGTTTGCATTCAGTTCTGCGACGGGCCGGCTGTCTGCGCGATAGCTTCCTGGGCCAGCCTGGCCTTGTCCAGCACGTTCACCATGCCGCCGAACAGGCGGTACTCGTCCATGCGGCACGAGTTGACCAGTTTGCCATCCCACACCGTCATGTCCGGGCAACTGTCGCACATGTCGGCGCGGCCATCCGGCAGAATGTCCGGCGCCTGGATGATGCCGATGCTTTGCACGTACACCGGGTCGAACAACTGGGCGGGATTCGCAACGACATGCCGCAGCCAGTTTTGGCCGGCCTTGCGCAGCGACTTGTCCACCAGGCCGCCCAGGAAGACTTTGGCGCCCACTTTGGCGTTGCTCAAGTAGGCCAGATAGGCGCCGGTGAACAGGTGATGGCCGGCCTGGGCAAGTTCCATCGTGCGCTTGCCGGCTGAGCCGAACATTTTCTTCCGGGTGCCGAACCATGCGCCGGCCAGCCACTTGAAGGAATCGTGCTTGAGCGTGCCGCCCAGGTAGCACGAGGCGTCGTACTCGGGGAAGTTGTCCTGGATGATCTGGTACACCTCCGGCGAGGTGACGAACTTTTCGTCGAAGCGGTCGCGCACGTAGCTCAGCTTGCTCAGGTCAACCACTTTGCTGTCGGCGCTTACGGCCACGCTGTTCTCGGATGTGCCGGTGCGATAGGTGATGAACACCAGCCCATGCACTCTGTCGATGTTATCGCGGCCCCAGCGCACAATGTCGGGGATCTCGTGAAATGACGATGGGTAGACGGTGGCGTTTAAAATCACGTACAGGCCGCGCTCGGCGGCGATCATGTCCGCGTAAGTCTGGCGCAGCTCATTCAGTTCCTTTTCAGTCTTGCCTTTCCAGTGCGGCCGGCTCTGGTGGCTGTCGATGTGAATCGTGAAGCCGGACAACCTGGCCTTCTTCAACTCTTTCAGCATTTCCGGCGTAAGCGCCAGCGCATTGGTCAGGATGATCGGTTTCATCTTCAGCTCGGCGATGTACGACACCACTTCCATGATGTGAGGGTAGATGAGCGGTTCGCCGCCGGCGATGGACACATTGTCCGGATTGCGCCATTGCTTGAAGAAACGAATCTCTTCCTTGACTTGTTCGAGCGGCTTGTGGCCGGTGATTTTTTGCCGGTAGCAGCCCTCGCAATACAGGTTGCAGATATCGGTGAGTTCCAGCCAGGCGATGGCGTTGTCGTTCATCGACCAGGGCATTCGGTACAAGTTGCGCTTGTCGAGTGGCATGTGACCTCCAGTGTAGCGATTGCGGCGCCGTAACGCCGGATGGGCAAGTGACAAGCGGAAATTATATCGTCGGCGAAGTCCACTGCTCGTTGGCGATAGGGCGCGTCAACGTTTTGCGCCACCGCAGGCCAGGAGGCGGCCTGTCACCGCGCAGGCGCGCAGGATATTCCGCCCCCGCTTGCCCCATGTGTGAAAACGCCCCGGTCTGGGGGCGAGCTGGAGCGTCGATGGTGGTTTGCTGGCAAGGATGCCGGCTGAGAGCGCCGGCATCCCAGGCGTGCCGCCAGCCTCAGCCGATCTTTCTGGCAATCTCGGCCAGCAGTCGCTGGCGGGTCTCTTCGAGCGGGATGCGCTCGATGACCGGCGCGAAGAAGCCCTCCACGATCAGCCGGCGCGCCTCCACTTCCGGCACGCCGCGCGAGCGCAGGTAGAACATCGGCTCTTCTTCCAGCCGGCCCACGGTCGAGCCATGCGTGCAGCGCACGTCGTCGGCTTCGATCTCCAGGCCGGGGATCGAGTCGGCGCGCGACTTGCTGGACAGTTGCAGGTTGCGGTTGGCCTGATACCCGTCGGTTTTCTGCGCGCCAGGGAAGACGCGGATATTCCCGCGCCACACTGTGCGCGCTTCGTCGCGCAGGGCGTTCTTGTACAGCAGGTCGCTCTTGCAAGCCGGCGCGATGTGATTCTGCTGCGTGTCGTAGTGCAGCTGCTGCCGGCCATCCGCAAAGAACACGCCCGACAGCAAGGCGGTGGCGCGCTCGCCCAGCAGATCGGCCTCGATGGCCGACTTGGTGTAGCGCGAGCCGACGCCGCCAACCACCCAATGCAACGTCGCGCCTTCGTGAAGATGGGCGCGCTCGTTGGTGAAGTTCCATACGGTGCGTCCCCAGTCCTGAATGCTGACGTAGTCCAGTTGCGCATTCTTTCCGAGAATGATCTCCACCGCGCCGTTGTAGAGCGTCTGAGCCGGGGTCGTCTCTGTGGCCGGGGACGGCGAGGCGAACTCCTCGATCAGCGTGGCCTGGGCGCCCTCATCCAGCGCGATGAGAGTGTGGTTGAAGCCGGCGCGCTGGCCGGCCGTCATCCAGGTCGCCGCGCGCAAGGGCTGTTCGATGCGCACGCCCTTCGGCACATACAACACCACGCCGCCGCGCATGAAGACGGCGTGCAGCGCCGCGAAGTAGGCGTCGGTCAGCTTGACGCATTCTGTCATCAGATGCTGTTCAAGCCATGTCGCATGATCGCGGGCGGCCGACTGTAAATCGGCGAAGATCACGCCGCGCTCGCGCAGCGCCGGGTCCAGGCGCGACGCCACCGGCGACCCATTCACATGCGCGATGACGCCGGGCGCATCGGCATGGATGAATGGATCGAGAAATCGTTGCGCCTCGGCGTCCAGGTGTGCCTGGCTGGCCGGCAATTGGATGCCCGCCAGAATCCGGTCCAGCTTCAAAGCGGTCAGATCGACGCGCCGCCACACCTCATCGTTGCGTTGCGGGGCCGGCGTGTCGCGGAAGACGCGCAGCGCTTCCAGCCGGCGCGCGGCCAGCCAGGCCGGGTCGTTCGCCGCCGCCGCGTAGGCCTCGACAAACTCGCGCGTCAATTCCCCGCTCTTGACCAGCGGAGCGGGTTTCAATGTGACTATAGCCATTAGCCGACCGTTCCTTCCATCTGCAATGCAATCAGCCGGTTCATCTCGACGGCATATTCCATCGGCAGCTCCTTGACCAGTGGTTCGATGAAGCCGGACACCACCATCGTTGACGCTTCCTCTTCGGTCAGGCCGCGACTCATGGCGTAGAAAAGCTGCTCCTCGCCGATCTTGCTGACCGACGCTTCGTGGCCGATGGTCACATCGTCGTTATCGACTTCGATATACGGATACGTGTCGCTGCGGCTGCGCTCGTCGAGCAGCAAGGCGTCGCACACGACGTTGCTGCGGCTGCCGTGGGCGTCCTTGTACACCTTGAGCAGGCCGCGATAGCTGGCGCGACCGCCGTCCTTGCTGATGGACTTGCTGACGATCTTGGACGTGGTGTTGGGCGCGGCGTGAACGACCTTGCCCCCGGCGTCCTGGTGCTGGCCCTTGCCGGCGAAGGCGATGGAGAGAATCTCGCCGTGCGCGCCCGGCCCCATCAGGTAGACCGCTGGGTACTTCATGGTCAGCTTAGATCCCAGATTGCCGTCCACCCATTCCATCGTCGCGCCTTCGTAGGCCACGGCGCGCTTGGTCACCAGGTTATACACATTGGTGGACCAGTTTTGAATGGTGGTGTAGCGGCAGCGCCCGCCTTTCTTCACGATGATCTCCACCACCGCGCTGTGCAGCGAGTCGCTGGAGTAGATCGGGGCGGTACAGCCCTCCACGTAATGCACGTATGCGCCTTCATCGACGATGATGAGCGTGCGCTCGAACTGCCCCACGTTCTTGGCGTTGATGCGAAAGTAGGCTTGCAGCGGCAAGTCGATCTTCACACCCGGCGGCACGTAAATGAATGAACCGCCCGACCACACGGCGCTGTTCAGCGCGGCAAACTTGTTGTCGGTGTACGGAATGACCGTCCCGAAATGCTCGCGGAACAGGTCGGGATGCTCGCGCAAACCGGAATCGGTGTCCAGGAAGATCACGCCTTTCTCGGCCAGGTCTTTGGCCAGATTGTGATAAATCACTTCCGATTCGTACTGCGCGCCGACGCCGGCCAGATATTTCTTCTCGGCCTCCGGGATGCCCAGCCGGTCATAGGTGTTCTTGATCTCCGGGGGTAGTTCGTCCCACGAATCGGCCTGCTCTTCGGTCGGCTTGATGTAATAAAAGATGTCGTCGAACTGGATGTCTTTGAGCGCCGGCCCGCCCCAGTTGGGCATCGGCTTGGATTCAAAAGCGGCCAGCGAGCGCAGGCGGAAGTCCAGCATCCAGTCCGGCTCGCCCTTGATGCGCGAAATATCCTTCACCACCTCCGCATCCAGCCCGCGCCGGCTTTTGAACGTGTAGTTTTCGGCCTCATGGAAGCCGTACTTCTCCGCATAGCTCTCATTGACATCGACTTGCGTCTTGGTTTCAGCCATCTTACCTGTCCTCGCTCATCTGTTTCAGGTTCATCAGGTTCGTCAAGTTTGTCAGGTTCCGCAGGTTCATCAGGTTTGTCCCATTGTTCCGACGCAACTTCCCTGCAAACCTCAAGACCTTAATCAACCTTGCGAACCTTACCCAGCCTTATGAACCTTACCGAACCTTACGAACCTTACGAACCTTACCTAACCTTACGAACCTTACCGACCTTACCCAACCTTACAAACCTTAAAGCTCCGGCTCGCGCAGCCAGTCGTAGCCTTTTTCTTCCAGGTGCAACGCCAGTTCCGGCCCGCCCTCCTCGACGATGCGGCCATCGATCAGCACATGCACGAACTGCGGCTTGATGTAATTCAGCAGGCGCTGATAGTGGGTGATGACCAGCACGCTCATCTGCGGGTCCTTGTCGCGCAGGGTGTTCACGCCTTCGCTGACGATGCGCAGCGCGTCGATGTCAAGCCCCGAGTCGGTCTCGTCCAGCACGGCGATCTTCGGCTTGAGCATCGCCATCTGCAAAACCTCGGCGCGCTTTTTTTCGCCGCCGCTGAACCCGTCGTTGAGATAGCGCCCGGCGAACGATTCATCCACTTTCAAAATGCGCATGGCCTCGCGCAGTTGTTTGCGAAACTCTGGAATCGGCATGCCCTTGACATCGGGCGGCAGCACGCCGCCGTTCTTCGCCGCCGCTTCCGCCTTGATGCGCGCATTCAGCGCCGTGCGCAGAAAGTTGGCCACGGTCACGCCGGGAATGGCGACCGGGTACTGGAAAGCCAGGAACAGGCCGGCCCGGCTGCGCTCATCCGCCTCCATCTCCAGCACATTCTGCCCATTGAAAATGACTTCGCCTTCGGTCACCTCGTAAGCGGGGTGACCCATGAGCGTGTAGGCCAGCGTGCTCTTGCCTGAGCCGTTCGGCCCCATGATGGCGTGAATCTCGCCCGGATTCATGCTCAGGTTCAGCCCCTTCAGGATAGGCTTGCCCTCGATGCTGACGTGCAGATTTCGGATTTCAAACCACTTTGCTGTGTCCACGTGTATTCCTCTTGATTGAGATCGCCGGCCCGGTCTGGCCTGTGCCAGAAGATTCGGTGTTACCTGGCCCGGCAGTATATCCGCCTCATCGGGCGCTGTCAATATTTATCATGCCGATCTTGTTTATTATTTTGCCTCAGACGCCTGAGCGGAAGATGAGAGTGCTGAGCTAGTGTTCAGCCGGCGGGGAGGCGGTTGTGATGTGACCTGTCGCCGACTCCCTGTTGCGCGATGACAGGCGCACCAGCGTGATGACCACGCCGGCCATCACCACTCCCAGGGTTGCCAGTTTGAGCAGCGGCGGTTGCGCAATGAGCGCTACCGCCCCAAATGTCAGGCAGCCCGCCGCATACAACGCCACAATCCGGCGCGCGCTCCAACCGGCATCGGCCAGCCGGAAATGCAAGTGCCCTCGATCTCCTTGTAATGGGCTTTTGCCGCGCCGGACGCGATCAATCACCTGCCAGACCACATCCGCGATTGGCGCGCCCATCACCAGCAACAACAGCGCCACCTTTGCGCCGGCGATGATGCCCAGGCACGCCAGCGTGAAGCCCAGGTATTGCGCCCCGCTGCCCAGGAAAATACGCGCCGGCTGAAAGTTGAACACCAGAAATCCCAGCAACGCCCCGGCCAGCGCAATGGGCAGCAGCGCCACACTGTATTGCCCTTCGCGCAACATGTGAATGGCAGTCACGCTGGCTGCGATCAGCGACACGCTGGCCGCCAGTCCGTCCACGCCGTCCAGGAAGTTCACGGTGTTCATCATGCCCACGAACCAAAACAGGCTGAGGGCAATCACCTGCCAGCCGGGCAATACCTGCTCCTGGCCGATGAACGGGTTGTGAAAACGCTCGATAAAGATCAAGTGCGCTATGGCAATACCGGCGCCCAGGGCCTGAAATCCAAATTGCAGGCCGGGCGGCAGGTCGAAACGATCATCCAGCAGCCCGGCGATAAAGATCACTACGCTGCCGAGCAACAGGCCGGCCAGCCGGACGCCTTCCTGTGGGTCGAGCGTTGGCACGCCAAATGCCTGGCTGATTAGCGCGGCGCTGATGAATGCGCCAAACAGCGGCACAGCGCCCAGCCGCGACGTGATCCGGCTGTGCTTGCGCCGGCCGCCAGGCTTGTCGGCAATGCCCAGCTTCAAGCCGAGGCGGACTGCCGCTGGCGTCAGCGCCAGCGCCAGCGCGAGCGCGATGGCAAAGGTTGCGGCAATGGCTGGAACAGGCACACCGCGATTGTAACCGGCGGCATGGATATAATCACCGCGTGCAGCGTGAACCTTCTGGCGAGCCGCAGCGCCCGTCGCGTTTCGTTTCCGCCCTGAACCAGTTTGCCGACACGTTTCGCCGCCATTGGCTGGCGATGGTCGTGGGCATGTTGCTGGTGTACGCCGGCCTGCCGTTCCTGGCGCCGGTGTTGAAGAAGGCCGGCGCCGACGGCCTGGCACAGGCGATCTATCAGCCGTACAAGTTCGTCTGTCACACCTACGCCTTTCGCTCGTTTTTCCTGTTTGGCGAGCAGGTTGTCTACCCGCGCGGCCAGGGGGAAGGAGAGTTCGAGCGCGCCACCGGGATCAACCCCATGACGCCTGCTGGCCTGTTCGAGGCGCGCGAATTTCAGGGCAATGAACGCATCGGCTACAAGGTGGCTCTGTGCCAGCGCGATATTGCCATCTATTTGAGCATTGCCATCAACGGCATGATCTTTGCCGCTGTGCGACGCCGCGCCAGCCGGCCAATCCCCTGGCTGCTGTTTGTGTTGATCGGCCTGCTCCCGATCGGCCTGGATGGCTTCTCACAACTTCTAAGCCAGCCGCCGCTGCCCATTTTGCCTTTCCGCGAAAGCACCTGGGTCTTTCGGGTCGTGACTGGCGCGCTGTTTGGAACCAGCGTTGCCTGGCTGGCCTTCCCGCTGATCGAGGCCAGTTTCGCCGCCGAAATCCGCGCCACGCCGCCCCTTCAACAGGCAGATACGTAACACGCACTACGCACCACGCTATGACCAACCCAACCCTCCCGCCCAGGCGCCGCTCGCCCTGGCCGATTGTGATCCTGGCCGGCATCGCTGCGCTGTTTGGCTTTGGCGCCGGTCTGTTGATTGCCGCCAGCGCGAACCAATCCAGCACGCCTGTGACTGTGCCTCCTGCGCCGGTCATCCAGTTTCTGCGTGAAAACGAACCCGCGCCCGACTTTGAGTTGCAGACGTTCGACGGCAGGCCGATTCGGCTGAGTGACTTCAAAGGCCGGCCCGTGCTCATCAACTTCTGGGCTTCGTGGTGTCCGCCCTGCAAAGAAGAAACGCCCGATCTGATCGCCGCCTACAACGAACTGAAAGACATCAACGCCGTCTTCATTGGCGTGGGCACTCAGGATGACACGGACAAGCTGAAGCAGTTCGCCGAGGCGTATCAAATCCCCTATCTGGTGGTGGAAGACCCGTTGGGCAAAGTCAGCAATCAATACCGTGTCCTGGGCATGCCCACCACGTTCCTGATCGATGCGGATGGTGTTTTGCGCAAGGTTATCAATGGCGTTGTCACCCGCAGCCAGGTGGTGAACGACATGCGCAGCCTGGCGCAATGATGGCGGTGGGTGAGCTTCATCATGGCGGTGGGTGAGCTTAGCCATGGCGGTGGGTGAGCTTAGTCGTGGCGGTGGGTGAGCTTAGTCGTGGCGGTGGGTGAGCTTAGTCGTGGCGGTGGGTGAGCTTAGTCGTGGCGGTGGGTGAGCTTGTCGAACCCACCGCTTGAGCAAGTTCAGGTCGGTGAGCTTCATCGTGGCGGTGGGTGAGCTTAGTCATGGCGGTGGGTGAGCTTAGTCATGGCGGTGGGTGAGCTTGTCGAACCCACCGATTCTAACGATACAGAGGTTGCACAGATGAGCGAAACATCGATTGTCCTCGGCGTGATTGGCGGCAGTGGACTGTACACGATGCCGGATCTGACTGACATCACCGAGCAGCGCATCCAGACGCCGTTTGGCGATCCCTCGGACGCCATTGTGATCGGTTCGCTGCGCGGCAAGCGCGTCGCATTCCTGCCGCGCCACGGCCGGGGCCATCGGTTCAGCCCCAGCGAAGTGCCCTATCGCGCCAACATCTATGCCATGAAGGCGCTGGGCGTCAGGCACATCGTCAGCGTCAGCGCGTGCGGCAGTTTGCGCGAACATCTGAAGCCGCGCGATGTGGTCGTGCCCGACCAACTTGTGGATTTCACGCGCGGCAAGCGGGCGCTGTCGTTTTTCGAGGAAGGGTGGGTGGCGCACGCCTCGGTTGCCGACCCCTACTCAAAGTCGCTCAGCGCGGCGCTGGTCGAAGCCGTGCGCGCGGCGGGCGGCGTAGCGCACGCCGGCGGCGTGTTCGTCACCATCGAAGGCCCGCGCTTCAGCACTAAAGCCGAAAGCAACATGTTCCGCGCCTGGGGCTGCGACATTATCGGCATGACCGCTTCGCCCGAAGCGGCCCTGGCCCGCGAGGCGGAGATCGATCTGGCCGTCATGGCGCACGTCACCGATTACGATGTGTGGCACGACTCCGAAGAGCCGGTCACCACCGAGATCGTCATCGAGCGGTTGAACGCTAATCTGGCGCTGGCGCAACGGGCCATTGCCAATCTGGTCACTGCGGTCGAATCGCTGCCCCACGAGACCGAGGGGTGCATGCGCTATGCGACCATCAGCGCCGCCGAGCGCATTCCACAATCGGCCCGTGAACGCTTGTCGTTGCTCATGGGCAGATATTTGCCCTAGCGCGCTGTAGCAATCCAGCTCAACAAAGGAGTCACAGGTTCGTGCAGACACCCATCCGCTCCAAACCATCCGCCCCGGCCGCATTGTGGTCTCTGGCGTTCGTATCCTTGCTGCTGAACGTCGCGCTTGCCGCGCTTGTGGTTGTGATTGTCCTGTCGGCGCGGCAGTTCGCTGCCGGCACTGCTGATGCGCTGGCCGCTGTCGGCAGTCAGGACATCAATTACACGCTGCGCCTGAATCAAACCGTGCCGGTGCGCGCCGATGTGCCGTTCGCGCAGAACATCGTGGCGCCGGTCAATCAGTCCATCGAGGTCAACACCGTGGTGACGGTTTCGCGCGAGTTGCCGGTCATTGGCGTCATTGAGCTGGATGTGCCCATTCAGACATCCATCCCCATCAGCTTTGAAGTCCCGATTGTGGTCAGCCAGACATTCGCCATCAGCGCCGACGTGCCGCTGAACATGGAGATTCCGCTCAGCATTCGGATCAACGAGACGCCACTGAAAGCGACCATCGACTCGGTGGTGCGCTCACTCAATGCGTTCGCCGGCCGATGAATTCAGGTTGAATCCAGACAGGCGGTTCGAGCGTCACCCGCGCGCCGTTGTCAGCAGAATCTGATTGCCGGACGGGTCCGCAAGCATGAAGCCATTCTCCGCCGGCGTCAGAACCACCCCGCTGTCACTCAAGCGCCCGATCAGCCGCTGCAACGCCGGCTGATCGGGCAATTGCAGCGTGAAGTAGCTCAGACCCACCGCGCTGGTCGGCGGCGGGGGCGCGCCCACGCCGGCCCACGTGTTGATGCCAATGTGGTGGTGATAGCCGCCGGCTGACAGAAACGCCGCGCTGCCGCCATAGTGCTGCATCACCTCCAGTCCAAGCCGGTCGCGGTAGAAGGCCTCGGCCTCGGCCAACCGGCTGACATGCAGGTGGATGTGTCCGATCTGCGCGCCGGGCAGCAGGCCGGCACTCTCTTTGCGCTCCCCCAGCAGGTTCAACAGCCCTTGCATATCCAGCGGTTCCGTGACCATGGCCAACGCGCCATCGGGCGCGCCGTTGGCGCGCGGCCAGACTGCGGCGGGCCGGTCGGCGTAAATCTCGATGCCGTTGCCGTCGGGGTCAGCCAGATACAGCGCCTCGCTCACGCCATGATCGGACGCGCCCTGCAGCGGGTATTGCGTCTCGATGAAGCGCATGACGATGCGCGCCAGATCAACGCGCGACGGAACGAGAATGGCGATGTGATACAGGCCGGTTGTGCGCGCCGGCTTGCGCACAGCGCCCGGCGTCTCATCCAGGACGATCAACGGCGCGCCCGGCGCGACGCCCAACTGGAGCTGATGCGCCGCTTCGCCCACCGTTTGCAGGCCGAGCACATCCATGTAGAACGGCGCGGCGCGATGCAGCGTCGAAATCTTCAGGCGCACCAATCCAATGCGCGCTTCGGCAGGCAGACGAAACCCATCTTCAGCCATCCCAACACCAGCTTTCATGTTGCGCCCAGGGGGCGCGCCTAACCAACGATTCCCTGCAACGGCTCCCCGCGCAACAGGCGCAGGGCATTGTCGTAGAACCGCGCGAACTCGCCGGCCGATACGTCATTGCACGAGCCGATGTGCGGCGTGAGCAGCACATTCGCCTGTGGGTCGCGTTCCCGCAGCCGCAGCAAAGGATTATCCGGCGTGATTGGCTCCCACTCATACGTGTCGAATGCGGCCCCGCTCAGATGTCCCTGTTCCAGCGCCTCCACCACCGCCTGCTCGTCCACCACGCTGCCGCTACCGGCCTCGACCAGCACAGCGCCGCGCTTCATCATGTGGAGGCGTTTTGCATCCAGCCAGTGATCCGTCTCCGGGAAGTAGGGCAGCAGACACACCACAATGTCGCTCTCACGGAGCAGCGCTTCCGGCTCGCGGTAAACGATGTTGAATGACTGCTCGATGTGGGGCGGCAATTGCGCGCGCTTGGCGTACAGGACGCGGCAGCGCCAGCCGGCCAGCCGGCGCGCCAGCTCAGCCCCGATCTCGCCAAACCCCAGAATGCCGATGGTCTTGCCGTACAGCAGGCCGACCTCGGTTTGCCGGCTCCAGTTGAAGGAGAAGACATCCTCGGTTGTCCGGCGGGCCGGCCCGCCGGCGAACTGCTCCGGCGGCTGGCGCAGAATCAGTTGCTCCGGCATGATCCGCCGCAGCACCGCCAGCATCTGCATCATGACGTGCTCGGCCACGGCGATTGTGCCCACAATCGGCTGCGCGGCCACTCGCACGCCCAACGCGCGCGCAGCTTGCAGATCAATATCATGAACCAGAGAGCCGATGCGCTGGATGAGCTTCAGCCGCGCGCCGGCGGCGATGATCTCACGATCGATGACGCCGGTTCGTTCGCTGATGAGCACATCCGCCTGCGGAATGAGCGCAAGCAATTCGGCTTTGGACGGGTTGCGGCGCATGACAACATTCAGGCCGGCTGGCGCGGCGTCCAGTCGCCATTGCTGATGTTGCTGACCCAGCGGGCACAGATAGAGCACATCCAGGTTGGACATGCGGCGAGTGTACACTACGTGAACTGGTTGTGGCGCAGGCGCGGGCTGGACCGCTCGCACCGAGCGCCGGCGCGTCAGCGCAAGGAGCGCGAATATGGTTGCATCTGTTCAGTCACAGATCAAAGCACGTGAACAGGTTCAGGCGTGGGAGGAGGTCATTCCCAACTACACGTCTCGCGCCGGGGATATCCCGCCGCTGGAGAACGGCGACCGGCTCAGCCGGCGCGAATTTGAACGGCGCTATGCCGCCACGCCCGGTCTCAAAAAAGCTGAACTCATCGAAGGAGTGGTGTATATGCCCTCGCCGGTCCGCATCGACTTCCATGCCCTGCAACACAGCCTTCTGATCGGCTGGCTGACGGTCTACTACGCCGCAACGCCCAACCTGATCCTCGGTGACAACGCCACCGTGCGTCTGGACGCTGATAACGAGGCGCAGCCTGATGCGCTGCTCATGATTGCGCGCGGCGGCCAGGCGCATGTGGATGAGGATGGTTATGTGGCCGGCGCCCCTGAATTGGTGTTTGAGGTGGCGTCAACCAGCGCCGCCTATGATCTGCGCGAGAAGCTGAATGTATATCGACGCTGCGGCGTGAAGGAGTACGCTGTCTGGCGCACGCGCGAGGCGGCCCTGGACTGGTGGCGCTTGAGAGAAGGCGTCTATTACCCATCGCCAGTCGATGAGTCGGGCGTTCTTACCAGTGAAGTGTTTCCCACCCTGCGCTTGAATGTGGCTGCGCTGCTGCGGGGTGATATCGCTGCTGTGTTGGAGACGCAACGCCAGTCGTTGATGCGAGAAGATCACACGCGCTTCGCCGAATGGTTACGAGGTCTGCGCGCATGACATCGGCGCCCAAAATCGTTTTCATCGGCGCCGGCAGCGTCAGCTTTGGACCATCCATCGTGGGAGACCTGTTCAGCCTGGCCGATCGCCTGCGCGGCAGCGAGGTCTGGCTGGTGGATGTGGATGAGCCGGCTGTGACGTTGATGGCGCAGGTTGCCGCGCGCGCCAACGAGGCGCTGGGCCAACCCTTCGACCTGCGTCACACCACCGCGCGCGTAGAAGCCCTGCTCGACGCTGATTTTGTCATCGTGTCGGCAGCCGTCGATCGGCTGGCTGCCTGGCGGCTGGACTGGCAAATCCCGCTCAGGCACGGCGTGCGCCACGTGTTGGGCGAGAACGGCGGGCCGGGCGGTCTCTCCCACGCATTGCGCAGCATTCCCCTTGTCCTGGACATCGCGCGCGATGTGGAGGCGCTGTGCCCGAGTGCGCTGCTCATCAACTTCACCGATCCCATCAGTCGGGTATGCCTGGCGCTCAGCCGGCGCACGCGCGCGCGGTTCGTCGGGCTGTGTCGCCAGATCGGCGAAGGCTACCGGCTGGTGAATCGGGTGCTGGGTTTGGTCTCGCCGGACGGCAAGTCTGGCAACGAACTGATCGCCGAGATTGAACGCCGCATTCACCTGACGGCGGCCGGCTTGAATCATTTCACGTTCATCCTCGACATGCGCGAGCGCGAGACCGGACGCGATCTGTACCCCGAATTCCGCGACAAGGTCAAGCAGATGCCGCCGGACTTTGAATTGATGTCGCGCCGCCTGCTCGACACGTATGGGCTGTTCTGCGCTGCCGGCGACTGTCACGCTGGCGAATACGTGGGATTTGCGCACGAGACGATCCCGCTCACTGGCTATGACTTCGACGCCCATGAGCGGCGCAGCCGTGAGCAGTGGGCGCGGCTGCAAGCCATTGCGCGCGGCGAGGCGCCCATTGAAATCCGCCCATCCGGCGAACGGGCAGCCCAGATCATCGACGCGGTTGCGCACGACTTGAATCGGCCTGAGCTGGCCGTCAACATCCGCAACGGCGGTTGTATTGGCAACCTGCCCGCCGGCGCCGTGGTGGAGGCGCCGGCCCTGGTGAACGCGACCGGCGTCCACGGCATGCGTGTGGGCGACTTGCCGGCGGGATTGGCAGCCCTCATGCGCCGCGAGATCGACATCCAGGAACTGACGGTCGAGGCGGCAGTGAGCGGCGACCGCAATGTTGCGTTACAGGCGCTGTTGCTGGATCCGCACGTGCATTCATACGCTCAGGCGCAGCACATGCTCGACGACCTGCTGCGCGCGCACGCGAATCGCCTGCCGCAGTTTGTCTAGCGGGCCGGCCAGGCTGATGGGGGGCAGCCTGGCCGGCGGCGTCCTAATACCGGCCCAGTTCCAGTCCTTTCTGGATGAAATAGCGATACGTGTCGTAGTAGACCGTGTTGGGAATGGAGTGGTCGCTGTGCAGCACGTAGCCAAATCCCTGTTTGACTGTGGGGATTTTGGCTTCCAGCTCGGCGTCGATGACGGCGCGATCATTGGTGTACAGCGCGCGCACGTCGATGCCGCCCATGAAGGATAGCCGGTCGCCGTATTCACGGTGCAGCTTCAGCAAATCCATGCCGGCCTTGACCTCGATCACCTGCAGCATGTCGATGCCGGCGCGCAACATGCCGGGCAGCAACGGCTCGACATAGCCGCACGAGTGCATGATGACCGGCAGGCCCTTGCTTTTGGCGAAGTCGATGGTCAGCTTGTGGGCCGGCTCGATGATCTCGCGGTACATGGCCGGCGACATGAACGGGCGCTGCTTGAAGCCCATGTCTTCGTAGTACCAGACGCCGTCGGGCAACCCCTCTTCCGCGAACAGCATCTCTTGCAGTTCCACGTTCAGTTGCGCATAGGTCATGGCCATGTCGCGCACCCAGTCGGGGTCCTCGGCCATGCCGATCAGCATCCACTGATGGCCGGTGACGTCTTTGAGAATCTCGAACACGTTGACGCCCGACCAGGCGAAGAAACGGTTGGTCTTGCGCGCCCGCTCCCTGACCGCGCGATAGTCCTCAAACTTGATGCGCCGGCGCTCCGGCTTCAGCTTCGGCTTGATGTGCGTTTCCCAGCCGGCGCGGTCTTTGACCAGAAAATCGACGTGCTCTGGCGTCGAGTCGTGCAGCTTGTGGACGCGCATGACGGCGTAGTTGCCGTTGCGCACGAGGCGGGTTTCATCGGTCTCTTCGAGCACTTCAGGCGTGAAATCCAGGTCGGCCACCATGTCGAACGGCCAGGCCAGTTCCAGGTCGAAACCGAAGTGATCGGAGAATGGCTCATCCGGCTTCAAGTGTCCCTGCTGCGTCCAGGTGGCGTGCGTGTCGTTCCAGAAATGCTCGAACAGGCCGATGCGATCCACCGGCTTGCGGCGCAGAATGTTGTTGATGCGTTCTCGTCCAGTCAGTTCCATATGGGTTGATCTCCCGCTAAAAAGTTTCGCTTTGAGGCCGGCGGCTGAGCGTGTCGCCGTTGCCTTCGACAGGCTCAGGCAACGGCGTTTCAGGCGGCGCGCTCTCGGCGTGTCTGCAGTTCTGCAAGTGTCTGCTCGTGCTGGGCTTTGGTGATCGGGAAACGCCACACCAGCCACATGCCGATCAGCAAAACGATCGCCGGCACAGGCCCGATCATCCAGCGAATGGCCAGCAAGGCGCTGTCGGGTTGAACGATGGGCGTTGCGGCGTTTGGGGGCGGGGTGATGTAGCCGGCCCACGCCAGCACCTGGCTGACCAGAAACAGGCCGACTGCCAACCCCAGCTTTTGCAGCAGGACGAAGAAACCGTAGAACGCCCCCTCGCGCCGGCGGCCGGTCTGCAATTCATCCAGTTCGATCACATCGGGCAGCATCGCCCAGGGCACAAGATACGCTGTCGCCACGCCGACGCCGGCCAGCGCGCCCAGCGCGATGATGATCCACGCTGGCCAGTCGGGTTGCACCGCGAACAGCGCGAACGACACCGCGATCCAGAACCCCATGCCGCGAAAATACACGCCCTTCTTGCCCACGCGCCGGCTGACGCGCGTCCAGATAAACAGCCAGATCAGCGCGCTGCCCTGCACCGCCAGGATCACCAGCGGGGTCAGGTCAGGCTGGCGCAGCCAGTAGGTCAGGTAGTACACCACGATGGTCGAGACGGTTTGCACCACCAGCCACGAGGCCAGATAGATGCCGGTGACGTAGCGAAAGGCGCGGTTGGCGAAGGTGAACCGCAGCGCCTGGGCAAATGGCATGGGCGCCTCTTCTTCGGCGGTGTGACGCTCATACGTGCCCCAGAAGGCGAAGAAAAACGGCGCGGTTGCTACGACAGCCCATACCAGCGCCGACACAGCGTAAGCGGTTTGCAGGCCGGCGCCTGGTTGCACGGCGTTCACGATGATGGGATGCGCCACGGCGGCGATCAATCCGCTGCCGATGGAAAACGCGAAGCGATATTGATTCAGGCTGGTGCGCTCGTCGTAGTCGCGGGTCAATTCCGCTGTCAATGCTGTGTAGGGCACATTGACCACGGTAAACGCGGTGTCGAGCAACAAGGACACAACCAGGTAATACACAAACTTGCCGGAGTCGCCCAGCGGTGGCACAAGGAACAACAGAAAGAACGTCAGCCCGAATGGGATTGCGCCGAACAGAAACCAGGGCCGGCGCCGGCCCCAGCGCGTATGCACCCGGTCGGAGATCATGCCCACCAGCGGGTCGTTGATCGAATCCCAGATCTTGTTGAGCAGCAGAATCAGGCCGGCGGCGGCGGGGGAAATGCGCGCCACGTCAGTCAAAAAATACAGCAGGAAGAACGACATGATGGCCGTGGCGACTGCCGGGCCAACATCGCCGGCGCCAAAAGCCAGTTTGGTCACAAAGGGCACTTTATCGCTTGCCTGGGCCGGAGCCGTTGATGATCGCATCCGCGAGCCTCCTGCGCACAGTGTATATCAGGAGCGGGGGGACGGGGAGCGGCGCTGCGACAAGGCCGTTGCCTGAGCTTGTCGAAGGCAACGGCCCAATCGTCAATCGTCAATCGTCAATCGCTCAATCGTCAATCGCTCAATCCCGCAATCCCCACTCCAAAATCCAAAATCGCTATCACACCAGCCGGCGCAACCAGCGCAACAGTCCGGGCGAGTAGGGCATGTACCGCTGCCGGATGTCCAGCCACAACGGCTTCTTCAGCACGGCCTTGGGGTGAGTGAACGCATCGAAGCTGTGACGCCCGTGATATTTGCCCATGCCGCTTGCGCCCACGCCGCCAAACGGCAAAGCCGGATTGGCAAAATGCAGGATGACATCATTCAGGCACACCCCGCCCGATGACGTCTCGCGCAGAATGCGTTCCTGATGGGACGGATTGGCAGAGAAGAAATACAACGCCAGTGGTTTCGGGCGCGCATTCAGAAACTGGATGGCCTCATCCAGCGCGTCATATTCGACGATGGGCAGCAGCGGCCCGAAGATTTCCTCTTGCATCAAGGGACGATCCAGCGCCGGCGCGTCGATCAGCGTGGGGGCGATATAGAGATCGGCTGTGTCCGTCTGGCCGCCATGCACAATCGTTCCATCGCCCATCAGCGCGCACAGCCGGTTGAAGTGGCGCGGATGAATGATCCGGCCATAATCCGGGCTGCGCTGCGGGTCGTCGCCAAAGAACTCGCGCAGGGTTGCGCGGGCCAGCGCGATGAAGTCAGCCTTGACGCGCCGATCCACCAGCGCGTAATCCGGCGCGATGCAAATCTGGCCGGCGTTGGTGAATTTGCCCCAGAGGATGCGCCGAACGGCGGCTTTCAAATCCACCGTTGCATCGACCACTGCCGGGCTTTTGCCGCCCAGCTCCAGCGTCACCGGCGTCAGGTGTTGCGCGGCGGCCTCAAGAATGCGCCGGCCCACGATTGGACCGCCGGTGTAGAAGATGTAGTCGAATCGCCGGGCCAGCAAAGCTTGCGCTGTGGCGCCATCGCCCTCCACCACCGTCACGTGGTCGGGATCGAACGTATCCCCGATCAGGCGCGCCAGCAGCGCCGAGGTGTTGGGCGCCAGTTCCGACGGCTTGAGGATGGCGCAGTTGCCGGCGGCGATCGCGCCGATGAGCGGCGCGATCATCAGCAGAAACGGGAAGTTCCACGGCCCGATGATGAGCGTCACGCCGTATGGCTCTGGATAAATCCAGGCCGACCCCGGCAGTTGCGCCCAATGGGTTGTCACGCGCCGGGGCCTGGCCCAACTTTTCACACGCCGGCGGATGTGCTTCAACTCCTCCAGCGCCATGCCCAGCTCGGTTGCAAACCCTTCGACTTCGGACTTGCGCAGGTCAGCCTGCACTGCTGCGAGAATCGCGCGTTCGCGGCTGCGTATGGCCTGCTCCAGCGCGCGCAAGTTGTGCAGGCGGAATTCCACCGGCCGGGTGCGGCCTGAGTCGAAGAAAGCGCGCTGTCGATCGACAATGGCGGTGAAGTCCCTGTCTGCCATGACGCTGCATTTTAAGGGATTCGACTTTTCGCCTGAACGAGCGGCTGAAATAAAACCGGCCCGCAGTCGCGCAACCTGCGGGCCGGCCTCCAGTACCCCCGGCAGGACTCGAACCCACAACACCCGCCTTAGGACGGCGGTGTTCTATCCGATTGAACTACGGGGGCGATTCGCCTGCCTTGATTGTAACTGATCGCGCCAGGGCCGTTGCCAGTGCCTGCAGGTCAATTGGGGCGGTCAATGTTGGCCCGCCTTCAATCTCGATCACCGGAATCTTGTCCCAATACTGGCGCAAGGCGGCGCGGTCTGCGTCGATGTTGACGCGCGCAATCTCGGCGTTGTGCGCCGCTGCGAGGCGCGCGAGCGGCGCTTCGATCTCCTCGCACAGCCCGCACCGGGGCCGATAGTAAAACGTGATGCGCATCGATCGGTTGCCTACACTGTCTCAAAAGCAGGCTGCCACGCCAGCGCCATCAGATCGACGAAGATATCGCTCTTGCGCGGCGACACCGGCGTTTGGGTCATATCATCCAGCGCCGCCAGCCACCGGCTGTTGACCGTCTCCAACGCCAGCTTATATTCAGCCCCAATGCGCTCCAGGTCGGCTGTCAGTTTGGCAATCACGTCCTCCGACTCTTTCACTTCTTCCTCGGCTGCCAGGGTGGCCCGTCTTTTCCAGGCGCCCCACGACACGGCCCGCCCTGTGCTGCGCTTGTTCCGGCCGATCACAAAGTTGAAGACCGACTCGACATTGGTCAGCAGCTCCTCCCGTTTGCGCGCGTCCAGCTCGGCGCGATCCATCGTCAACTCGCGTTGCTCGCGCGCCAGCCGGTCTTGAAGCGTTTCGATGCGCCGCTCGAACTGGTTGTGCACTTTGGTGGCGTCGGCGTCGCGCTTTATCCTGGCGGCGCCCTCGCAGCGTTGGCGGAAGGCGCGCTGGTCTTCGTCTGGCCGGCCATACATCCGCAGCGCGCGGTTGAACCACACATGGATCACGGCATTCCGGTAGAGGTGCTCGATCAACGCCCGTTCGGCCTGTTTCATCCACCGGCTGGTCAGGCCGGGCGGCAGCGCGCCGAACCGCGCGCCGGGCATGGGCGCGCGCGCCAGATCATTGACATCAAAGCCTGATACGGTCTGCGCCTGGGTGAAATCGGGTGTGGGCGTCAGCCGGTCAAGCGCCAGCAGGTAGGTGTAGCGCTGGTTGCTCGAGACGCCGCTGGTCCGATCTGCGAACCGCACGCTGGCGCTGGCCAGCAGAAAAGCGTGATAGACCACGCCTGTCGGTTGCCTGCCGTGAGCATCGGCGCGCGAATGGCCGGCGGGCAAAAACACTTCGCGCACATCGGGCGGCAGAGCGGGTCGGCTCGTGGGTGGGTAAGGTTGGTTAGCTTGGGAAGGTGGATAAGGTGAATCAGATTGGCGGGCCGGATCGCGCTCTGTGTCAGCCACCCTGGGCTTGAGCAGGCGGAGTTGCTCGCGCGTCAACGGCCCGCGCAAAAAGCTCATCGCCCAGCGCGTGCGCAGAAAGCGCGGCTCGCTGCTGGCGGTCTGCACCAGGAACGTGCGCGGCGGCAACACGCGCAGCGGCCCTTCGAACGTCTCGCGGTCGAAACCAATGCCGGCAATCTCCAGACCTTCCAGCGCGCGCGCCCGGTCCCGCTCGGTGCGCAGCCGGCCGATGAACCACGCCCCGATGTTGGACAGCGCCTTGTAATCCAGGTCGGCCGGGTTCTGCGTGGCCATGAACACACCCAGTCCGGCCGCGCGACCCTGCTTCACCAGCGTCATGAGCGGCGTCTTGGTGGGCGGGTTGCGCGAGGGCGGCAGATAGCCGAACACCTCGTCGAAATACACCAGACAGCGCAGGGTCGATGTGCCGGTGTGCGACCGCATCCACAGCACCAGTTGCGAAAGCAGCAGGGTCACGAAGAACTGGCGCTCTGCGTCGCCCAGGTGCGCCAGATAGAACACATTGGCCGGCGTCTTGCCGGCCGGGTTGAGGCTGCCCGGCTCGCGCACCGGCTTCACCAGACTGGAAATGTCGATCGGCGGGCCGGATTGCCAGGCCGCGAATGAGGGCGATGCGACCAGCGCGTTCAGCGCCATCGCCAGCTTGAAGCGATCCGCCCTGGGGTAGAACACATCCATGTCGAACACACCGATCTTGTTGACCGGCGGGTCCTGGATCATGCGGATGAGCAGGGCCATATCGACAGGTTGGCCGGCGCGCCAGGCGGCCTCGAAGAGCGTGGCCAGCAGAATGTGCTCGCGGCTCTTCATCGGGTCGGCCTGAATGCCGGCCAGTTCGAGCACGGCCGAGCAGATTTGCGCGATGCGCTCGCGCAACATCTCGGCGCCGCTGGCCCATGCGATGCCGGCCGGCGGGTTCAGGCCTTGCAACAGGTTGACGGCTAGACCTGCGTCGCTGCCGGGCGTGAAAATGCGCACGCTGGCGCGGTCGCGCAACGCCTGCACGCGCTCCGGTCCGATGCCCGATCCGGCCAGTCCCTCGCGCCACTGTTGCGCAGTGCGCGCGGCCAGTTCATCCAGCGTGATCTGGCTGTGGGCCGCTTCGTCCTCGGTCAACCACGGCTTGAAGTCGGATGGCGCGAACGCGGGGAAGGTGAGCGCCAGATTGGTAATGTCGCCTTTGGGGTCGATGATGATGAGCGGGATGCCTTGCAGGAGCAGTTCCTCCAGCACGCTGATGCCCAGGCCGGTCTTGCCGGTGCCGGTCATGCCCAGGCACACCGCATGCGTGGTCAGATCGCGCAAGGCGATCGTAAACGGCTCATTGGCTGTCTGCTGGCTGGAAGGGAAAAACTCGCGGCCCAGGTAAAGCCTGCCCGGTCGATCAATCATGGCGCGTGCTCATCTGACGGTTGCTGTATTCTCGGTGACTTGGCCTGGCGATGAGGCGGCCTCTGCGCGAACAGGTGTTCTGCAACGCTGGAATCATAACACGCTGCGCTTAGACCTGCCGGAGCAGATCGCCAAACCGGGCTGCCACTTCTCCCTGCTTGGTTGCGACGATCAGGCGGCCGTCATCTTCGATGCGGATAGCGCGTCCGCGAATGACGCTCTGGCCGGCCTCGATCTCGACTTGCCTGCCCAGTGTTTCGACGTAGCGAGCGTACGCGCCGGCCGGGCTGTGTCGCCCGTCTGTCCAGTCGGTCTGTCGCTCACCGATCCGGCGCAACAACTGTTCCAGCGCGAACTCGCGGTCGATCACAACACCCAGCTCGCGCCACAGGCTGGTTGCGCGTTGACGCACGTCGGCCGGCGCGTCATCGAAGCGCGTGTTGACATTCAGTCCGATGCCCAACACCGCATAGTCGAAACGGTCGCCGGTGATGGATGACTCCACCAGAATGCCGCACACTTTGCGCCCGTTCAGAAGCACGTCGTTGAACCACTTGATGGCGGCAGAGAAGGGCGCAGCAGCCACGGCACCTCGCAAGTCTTCGAGGGCGTCAATGACGGCGAGCGCCGCCGACATGGTGATCCAGCCGGCCTGGGCGGGGGCGATGCGCGGGCGCAGCACCACTGACAGATAGAGCGATTGGCCGGGCGGTGAAAACCAGGCGTGGCCGGCGCGTCCCCGTCCGGCGGTTTGCGCGTCGGCCAGGACAACCGTCCCTTCCGGCGCGCCGCGCTCGGCCAGCGCGCGCGCCATATCCATGGTCGAGGTGACGATGGCGCGACGTGTGATGTCAAATCGCATCGGGATCAGGCGCGCTGCTTATGCTTGCGCGATCTCCACGTACTCTTCTCGCACCAGCGCGCTATCGGGCACACCGAAGTAGTCCAGCAGTTTCCCGATAATGTCCGCTTTGCGCGCGGCGTCTCTGGGGCTCCACGTGCGGCTCTTGATTTCCAGGAAATAGCCGTTGCGTTTTGGCTCGATCATGCGATCGACGTTGATGAACAGGTTCTCGTCCTCGAAGATGACCTCCCAGCGCAGGCGGTCTTTTTCGATGGTGACTTCGCGCGACGGCTGGAAGTATTCGCGGTAGAAGCGCAGGCTGCGATCGGCCGGCGCGATGAAGCGCGAGCGGGACATGAGCACCGAATGGGCGAACTCGCGCTCCTTCTGCGGGCCGATCAGGGTCAGCCGATAACGGCTGCTGATGGTGTGGCCGTGCGCGTCCACGCCGTCATCTTCTCGATAACGCAGGCGCGACTCCTCGTTGTCAAAGAAAAAATAGGTGTCGTACTGGCGGTAATGCACGTGCCGCACGACCGTCAGCGGGCCGTCGTTGCCGGCGCCCTGGATCGCGGCGATGACGGGTTGCGCGTCATCGAGATGGGCCTTGACCTGAATCTCGAACGACTCTTCCTGTTGCACGCCCCCAATGGCGGCCAGCTTGCTCAGCACGTCGCCTTCGCGCTCGATGAGGAAGGCGTCGATTTGCGCCGCCAGCGCGTTGGCGCGCCGGCGAATGTCCTCCTCATCCAGCGTGAGCAACACGCGATTGCGCATCAGCGGCCGGCCATTGACCCACACATCGCGCACGTCGGTTGATTTGCCGGCGTATACGATCTGCGTATAGACGCTGGCCGGATCGTGCGACAGCAGAGCGTAATGGGGCGTGTTGTGCAGCTTTTGCAAGTCGAGCACGATTACGTCGGCGCGTTTGCCCGGCGTCAGCGAGCCGGTGATATGGCCGATGTGCAGCGCGCGCGCGCCTTCGATGGTGGCCATCGCCAGCGCCGTGCGCGCCGGCACCGTAACCGGGTCGCGCGTGCTGCCTTTCGCCAGCAGCGCCGCCAGTCGCATCTCCTCGAAGTGATCGAGATCGTTGTTGCTGGCCGGGCCGTCGGTGCCGATGCCGACGTGCAGACCGGCTGCCAGCATCTGCGTGACGTTGGCGATGCCGCTGGCCAGTTTGAGGTTGGCGGTCGGATTATGCGCCACGCTGGCGCCGGCGCGCTTGAGCGTGCGCATCTCGCCCTGGTCGATGGCAGTGCAATGGGCGGCGATGACTTTGGCTTCCAGCACGCCGTTTTTCTTCACCCAGGCCACCACCGGCATGCCGTTTTCGCGCCGGCAGTCCTCCACTTCCTGGAAGGTTTCACTGATGTGGATGTGCAGCGGCACGTCGTACTTGACAGCCATCTCGGCGCAGCGCCGCATGAGCGACCCGCTGCACGTGTACGGCGCGTGCGGCGCGACCACCGGCACGATCAGCGAGTGCCCTTTCCACTTCTGGATAAAAGCCTCGCAGGCTTCCAGGCTGTCTTCATAGGAGGCCGCGTCGGGCGTCGGGTATTGCATGATGGTCTGGCTGCACAACGCGCGCATGCCGGCGTCGGCAATGGTCTGGGCGATGGTGTCCTCGAAGTAGTACATGTCGTTGACGCACGTGACGCCGCTGCGGATCATCTCGGCGCAGGCCAGTTGCGCGCCCAGCGCCACGAATTCAGGCGACACGAAGTGGCGCTCGACTGGCAGCATGTAGCCATACAACCACACGTCGAGCCGGCGATCGTCCGCCAGGCCGCGCAACAGCGTCATGGGCACATGGGTGTGCGCGTTGATGAGGCCGGGCATGATGACGCAGCCGGCGCAATCGACGATTTCGCTCGCCTGATAGCGCGCGGAGATCTCGGCGGCTGGGCCAACGGCGACAATGGCATCGCCGGCAATGGCGACTGAGCCGGCGGGGTACAGCGAGAACTCGTCGTCCATCGTCACGACAATGCCGTTGCTGAGGAGAATGTCTACCTGCTGCATAGGGCAGTTATAGCACACGTCCCCGCCCATTCGTGTATAATCCCGGCCAACAAATCAATAGCCATTCTCCAAGTCGAGCGCCAAACAGGCCGAAGCCTGTTTGGTCTTTTCGTTTTTTCGGCCTGGGCGCATGGCAATCCTCCGGGCAGAGGCCGGTCGCGCAACACGCGCGGCTGGCCTTTTCCATTGGAAACGGGTCGGACAGAAATCGAGCGCAAGAACAACTAGAAAACGAGAAGGAAAAGGACAAACGCAGCGCCATGAATCAGAAATCACTCGTTGCCGATGTGTCGATGCTGGGAATCGCCATCATCTGGGGTTTCACCTTCCCCATGGTCAAAGACGCCGTCAACGGCTTCCCGGTGTATTCGTTTCTGGCGCTGCGGTTTGCATTGGCCTCAGTCGCGCTGTTGCTGATAACCTGGCGGTTGCTGCGAACCATTCCTCGCAAGTGGGTTCTGTTTGCCCTGGGCGCCGGCCTGGTCAACTTTGCCGGCTTCGCGTTGCAAACGTTTGGTTTGCAAACGGTGTCGCCGGGGCGCGCGGCTTTCATCACCGGCCTGTATGGCGCCATGGTGCCGTTCATGCTCGTCTTCGTGGGCCGCGGGCGCATCACCCGCCCGGTGTGGGCCGCAATTGCGTTGTCCGTGCTGGGCTTGACCTGTCTGTTCTGGCAGGACCTGACGTTCAGTGTCGCCAGCGGCGACCTGTTGGTGGTGCTGTGCGCTGTTGCCTTTGCCGCCCAGATCGTCATGGTCGGCACGTTTCCCAGGCATCTCGACGCGCGTCCGCTGGCGACGCTTCAATCGCTGGCCTGTTTTGGCGGCGCCGCTGTCTTCGCGGTTGCCAATGACGGTCTGCTCGTCACGCCGCTGGCTGTGCCGCTGAACACATCGGGCGCGGCTGCATTCACCGCCATCTTTGCGACGGCCCTGGCGCTGCTGGTTCAGACTTGGGCGCAGCGACACACGCCAACTTCTCACGCTGCGCTCATTTTCTGCACCGAGCCGGTGTGGGGCGCCCTGGCCGGCCTGACCCTGTTCGGCGAAGTGTTCACGCCGATGGCCGTGCTCGGCTGCGCGCTGATGCTGTTGGGCATGATGGCGCCGGATCTCAGCGGCATCCTGGCCAACCTGGCGCGCCGGCGCGCGCTACAGCCGCAATCACAATCGGTTGCTCCGCCGTTTGGTCTGCCGGCCCGCTGAACCGACGCACACCTCGTTACTGTTGCATCCTGACCCTCTCGCACGCTGAAGCGCCGGCGAGAGGGTTTTTGTTGATTCAGAAGCCGGCCAGAAAGCGCTTAAAAAAGCGCTTAAAATGGGCGGCACACTGTGCGTCATAACAGGCCGCAGCAGGTACAATCGGATTATGAGTTCGCCACGCGACTCTGTCACACCCATGTTAGCAGCCATCTTGCAGGCGACGCACCAGCCTGACCAACGGATCATGCTGCGCGCGCCCACGGTGCGCATTGGGCGCGGCGTCACCGGCGCTTATGACATCATCATTCAGCCGGACGACGTGTCTGTGTCGCGCGAGCACGGCTATCTCGTGCTGGAGACGAATACGTGGGTTTTCCACGACACCAGCCGAAATGGAAGCTATGTGAACGGCGAGTTGGTCAAAGGGCGGCGGGTGCCGCTGAAGCCGGGTGATCGCATCCAGATCGGCAAGACCTTCGACTACACATTCAAGATTATCAGCCCGACCTACGAGCTGCAGCTCGATCCCGAAGCGCCCAGGGATGCGGGCCGGCAGTTGTCTGCCGGAGCGGAATCGCCGCCCAGCAAGACGGGCATCTGGATCAGCCCAAGCGCCGCCGTGTGGCGCGACGGCGCCGTGCTGCCGGCCATGCTCTCGCGCACCGAGTACCGGCTGCTCAAGTTTCTGGCGCGCCGGCCCGGCGATGTGTGCGACTACGACTCTGTCATCCGCGCGGTGTGGGGCAGCTCGCGCGAAAAGGACAGCCTGCACGAACTGATCTATCGCGTGCGACGCAAGATCGAGCCTGACCCATCCGTGCCGCGCTATCTCATCATTCGTTCCGGCATCGGTGTGGTGTTCTTCCCGCAGGGTGTGGATGCTGATGCGCCGGATGCGCCGCCAATAGACGGCGCGTGAAATTGCGGCGTCTGCGAATGGGTTCCGGCCGAGTGGCGCCGCGCGCTCCAGCAGGCGGTTACTCCCACTTGACGCGCAATACGCCGGGTTTTTGAGTGAGGCAGCTCACCAGGCGTTGTGAAATCTCGCCGGCCCGCCGCTGTTTGAACTCCAGGTCGAATTTCAGCGTGCGCTGTCGAAGCTGTAAATCGTGCTCCAGTTCGATATGCAACACGCGCACGCTGAAGCCCTCGATCTCGCGCCGGATGTCTTCGCTGGGCGTGTCGTCGTTCAGCGCCGTGGTGAGCGTGAGCGAAGCAAAACGCTCCACGCCGATCAGTCGGTCGAACCATGGCAGCGACAGCAGAACGACCAGCGCGACCCCCAACCCAATCAACCCCAGCGCGATGTGGCCGGCGCCGTAGGCCAGCCCCAGAATGGTCACGTACCAGAGCACGGCGGCGGTTGTCAATCCGCGCACGAGGCTGCCCTGGCGCAGGATGGTGCCGGCGCCCAGAAAGCCCATGCCGGTCAAGACGCCGGCGGCCAGCCGGGCCGGATCGGGTCGCCAGTCGGCGCCGGCTGTTGCAGCGCCGGCGTACCAGAATTCCGAAAGCAGGGCCGCCATCGCCGCCGCCACGCACACCAGGGTTGTTGTGCGCAGGCCGGCTGGGCGTCCGCGGCTCTCGCGCTCCAGGCCCAGAATCAGGCCGGTCACGACCGCAGCGCCCATGCGCAGCAGTACAGTGTCAATCGGCAGCGGCATGGCTGTGATCAAACTACAAAGCCGCAAAGAACACAAAGACCGCAAGGATCGTAATCTGCTTTTCTCTGTGCGCCTTGCGGCAAGTAGCGCGTGGCGCGACTTACACGACGACCGGGATCACCATAGGCCGGCGGCGGGTTTCCCCGTAGACGAACTTGCTCAGCGCGTCCGCCGCCTTTTCCTTGAGCGCAGCGTCGCTGGTGGTTCCGTTCAGGCTCTTCAACTCCTCGCGCACGACCTGCGCGAGCGTCTTGATCAGGTCTTCGGAGTCTTTCATGTAGACGAAGCCGCGCGTAATGATTTCGGGGTCGCCGGCCAGTCCGCCCTGGGGCGCCCGGCGCATCACCAGCAGGATGAAGCCGTCGCGGGCCAGCATTTCACGATCGCGAATCACCATCGGGCCGATGTCGCCCACGCCGCTGCCGTCGATGAACACATAGCCGCCCGGAATGCGATCGAGCTTGCGCGCCTGGCCGTCTGCAAATTCAACCGGCGTGCCATTCTCGACGACGAACACATTCTCGGCCGGGATGCCGAGTTGCTGCGCCAGCCGGCCGTGCGCTGTCAACATGCGCAACTCGCCATGCACGGGAATGAAGTATTTGGGACGCAGCAGGCTGATGAGCAGTTTTTGCTCTTCCTGCCGGGCGTGGCCTGACACGTGCACCTGGGCCAGCGGCGAGTAGATCACGTTGGCGCCCTTCTGGAAGAGCCGGTTGATGATGCGGTGCACGTACTCCTCGTTGCCGGGGATGGGGTGGGCCGACAGCACAATGCTGTCGCCGGGCATGGCGTTGAGCAGGGGATGCCGGCCCGTGGCCATGCGGCCCAGCACGGCGCTGGGTTCGCCCTGCGTGCCGGTGGCCATGACTGCCACCTCATGCGGCAGCATCTTGACGGCGTCTTCCAGCCGGATCAGCATGCCGTCGGGGATGTCCAGATAGCCCATCTTTTGGGCGATCTTGACGTTCTCCATCATGCTTGCGCCGGCGATGGCCAGCTTGCGCCCGTACATCTCGCTGATATTCACGATCTGCTGCACGCGCGAGATCAGTGAGGCGAAGGTGGCCACGATGACGCGGCCCTCGGCGTCGCGGAACACATTCTCCAGCGCCGGCTCGATGTCGCGCTCGCTGGGGGTGATGCCGGGTTGCTCGGCGTTGGTGCTGTCTGATAGCAGCGCCAGCACGCCCCGCCCGGCGAATTCAGCCAGTTTGGCGAAGTCTGGCTTGTGACCGTCCACCGGCGTGTGGTCGAACTTGAAGTCGCCGCTGTGAACAATCAGGCCGGCCGGCGTGGTGATGCCCAGTCCCACGTTGTCGGGGATGCTGTGGCACATGCGGAAAAACTCGACCTTAAACGGGCCGATGTTGGCGACGCCGTCGGTCGGCAGCGCATTGATCGTCGTCTTGTCCAGGACTTTGGCTTCCCTGAGCTTGATCTCCAGCAAGCCCTTTGTCAGCGGCGTGCAGTAGATCGGCGCGTTTGGAAAGTCCTTGACCACATAGGGCATGGCGCCGGTGTGATCTTCATGCCCGTGCGTGACAACGATGCCGCGCACCAGATCGCGTTTATCTTTAAGGTAAGAGTAGTCGGGGATGACGGCGTCGATGCCGTGCATGTCGGACTCGGGAAACATAATGCCGCCGTCCACGAGCAGGATGTTCCTGCCGTATTCGTAGGCCATCATGTTTTTGCCAACTTCGCCGAGGCCGCCGATGGGAATCCATTTAAGCGTTTGCGATGCCATGAAAAGAAAGCGTTGTGTTGCTCCTCAATCGGGCGCGGCAAAGCGCTGCCATCCCGGCGGGGGTGGCGGACGCGTCGGGCCCGGAAATGGCGCTCGGCGGCTTGCGGCCTCCGGCGCCTGTGTTGAAAAATGACTCACCACACGCGCGACTGCTTCGCGCGTGTAAAAGTTCTGTAGATGCCAGGCAGGGCGGGCGCGGTCAATACGGATTGAACGAGCGCTCGTCAGGCCGATCAGTCGTTGAATCAGCCAGGTCAGCAAAGCGCTGACCGATTCGCGCAGAGCGCGTCGATCACTTATGTGCCGGCCGTGGTTGCGGCCAATCCACATCCCACCCATCCGAATTACAAGACAGTACAATCACCGCATTATACCCTTGACGGTGAAGCTGAAGGAGAAACGGTAGACATGCGGGTTGGAACTGAAGCGCAGGCGGTCTGCGCGCACATTGCAGGAACGAATTACTGCCAGGCCGGCGCAACCATTGCGTTGAGCGGCGCGCTGGCGGCAGCGTTGGGCCAGGCCACGGCCAATGGCAGTCTGGACGAACAAGCGGCCGGCGCAGCGGCCGAGGCCGCTCGCCAGCTTCAGGCCGAGTTGTCCGCCATCCGCAAGCGTTTTTTGGAGCTGGCCGATCAGGATGGCACAGCCATCGGCGAGATGTATGCGCTCAAGAAAAGCGGCCAGGCGTTGAAAGGATATGCGCTGTTGTGCGACGGCCCGCGCGAGATGGGTGAACTGGCGATTCGCGCCGCGCGCGCCCTGCAGGACTATCGCCGGCATGTGTGCGAGCGCACGCGCGACGATCTGGAGTTCAGCATCACGTTGATGGCGACTGTGGCGCGCGCCGCCATGCAGTTGCTCGACAGCAATATGCGCATCTGGCCGCTGCCGGAATTGCTGGCGCAGTATGACCCGGTGGTGACGGCGCTGGCGGCTGAGATCGACACGCTCACGCCGGCCAAACGCATCCGCTCGCAGACCCGTTAATCAGGTGTCGCACTCCTCAAATGGGCTGACGGCGCTTGCCACTTTGCCGCAGCGGGGCACAATAGGCGGCATGAGCAACACCCCCTCATTCAACGGTTTGGGCATGAATCTCGGCAATCTGTCGCGTCTGTCGCGCGCCAAAACGCGCTCCATCAGCGCCGAGAACTTCACCGGCGAGAAGGGCAAGGGCGGCATGGCCACCGAAGGCACCGGCGCTTACGTCGGGCGCGAGCTTGGGCAGGGCTGGAAGATCTCGCCCAGCGTCAACATCCCGGCGCGCGCCACCTTCACCATGGCCGACATCGCCGGCCCCGGCGCCATCCAGCAGATCTGGCTCACGCTGTTCCCCGATCACTGGCGGCGCATGATCCTGCGCATGTACTGGGACGGCGAAGAGACGCCGTCGGTCGAAGCGCCGGTGGGCGACTTCTTCTGCAACGGCTGGTGCCAGCGCAGCAACGTCACGTCGCTGGCGGTGTGCGTCAACCCGGCCGGCGGTTTCAACTCGTACTGGGAGATGCCATTTCGCAAGTCGGCGCGCATCACGCTCGAAAACCGGCACGACGACGCTGTCACTGTCTACTACCAGGTGAACTACACGCTCACCGATGTGCCCGACGACGCGGCCTATTTTCACGCCCAGTGGCGGCGCAGCAACCCGTTGCCGTACAAGAGCGTGCACACACTGCTCGATGGCGTGCGCGGCTGGGGTCAATACGTCGGCACGTACCTGGCCTGGGGCGTCAACAACAACGGTTGGTGGGGCGAGGGTGAAATCAAGTTCTACATGGATGGCGACACCGACTGGCCGACCATCTGCGGCACCGGCACCGAAGATTACTTCGGTGGCGCGTGGAACTTCGAGCACCCGCGCGGCGAGTACGGCGTATTCAGCTCGCCTTACACCGGCCTCTCGCAGGTCATCAAGCCCGACGGCCTGTATCGCAGCCAGCAGCGCTTTGGCATGTATCGCTGGCACATCATGGACCCCATCCGCTTCGAACAGGAGCTGCGCGTGACCATTCAGGCGCTGGGCTGGCGTCCGAACGGGCCGTACCTGCCGTTGCAGGATGATATCGCTTCGACTGTCTTCTGGTATCAAACCGAGCCGCACGCGGCCTTCCCGCAATTGCCCGATCGCAACTACCTGGATGTCATCTGATGCCGGCCGGCAGCAGGCGCAACACGGATGTGAACTCGTTTGTGCAGCCTGCTGCTCCCAAGCCAGGTGCGCATGAATCTGCTTCAGGCGCTGACCGTGCGGCCCGATGACTGCGTGGCGGTCGTTGGCGCAGGCGGTAAGACATCGTTATGCTGGCGGCTGGCGCGTGAACTGGCCCAACAGGGCAATTCGGTGGTGTTCACCACCACCACGCGCATCCGACAACCGGCCCCCGGCGCCTTTGACCTGCTCAAGGTGTCAGACATTTCGCAAGTGTCGGATGCCCTGGCTTTGTCCTCCGGATGGCGCACGGCCTGTGTGGCTGCGGCCATCGACGGCGCGATCGACGACAGCCCGGTGGCCGAGTCGCTCATGCCGGCGGTTCACACCAAGCTGGCCGGCTTCAGCGGGGAGGACGTGCGCCGGCTTCACACAATGCTTGCGCATGGCTCGACGCCGGTTACGTTGCTGGTCGAGGCCGATGGCGCGCGCGGTCTGCTGCTCAAAGCGCCGGCGGAGTATGAGCCGGTCATTCCACGCTGCGCCAGCGTGGTCTGTGTAGTGGCTGGTCTGGATGCGTTGGGCCGGCCATTAGACGAGCGGGTGGCGCATCGGATCGAGCGCATCGCTGCGCTCACCGGTGCGCAGGCCGGCGACATCATTACGCCAGATATTCTGGTTGCGCTGTTGTCGCATCCTGATGGCGGTCTGAAGCGCATCCCTGCCGGCGCGCGCGCGATCGCCGTGCTCAACCAGCGCGACGTGAATCAGCCCCATCCAGACGGCGCGCGCATTGCGCGCGCTCTGGCAGCGCGCGGGTTTGATCGGGCCGTGGTGGCGGCGCTGCGCGGCGCCTGGCCGGTGTTGCAGATGATCGAGAGCGCAACAAACACTCAGTCCGCATCGCGCGATGCGGACTGAGCGTCTTCCGGGCCAACAGCAGCGGGCCGGGCTTATTCCTGCTCGGGCGTGATCGGCGCGGGGTGGTCGCTGAAATCCTGCGGGGATTTGTGAATCTCTGGTTGCGACACGAAGGCGTCCACCATGCCGCGCGTGTCTGCCACGCCGAGCCAGGTGAACAGGTCGGTGAATCGCCGCTCGAGCAGGGCGCGAATGTTGCCGCGCTCGAACTCAGTCAGTGACCACATCTGTTCCTTGAACGGCCCGATCGACCGGCGTCTGGCCCGGTGGAGGAACACCGTATCGCTGACGCCGGGCTTGCGCTCAGCGGCGAGCGATTCGAGCGTCCAGGCACGCATGACCGCGCGCAATGCGTCGGGAAGATTGTCAAGCACGAGGTCTTGCAACTGCGTTGCCAGCTTGACTTCCAGCGCGCCGTTGCGCGCGAATTCGGCGAACATTTCATCCGGCGCCGTGCTGGCGCCGTGTTGCGCCACGCCCCCCAGCCCGTACTCTGTTCGCGCCGCATCGGACAACTGTCTCAACAGGGCGAAGTCCACTGGCGGGACGAGCAGCGTTCCGTCGGGCGCAATTGCGCCGCCCGGCGCCGTGCCGGCCATCACGGCGATCTTGCACAGGCCGGGCTTGTGGCGGATCATACGGGCGCAGCCGTCGAGGTAGGCGCGCAATTCATAAATGTCGCTGTTGCGTTGTCCGCCTTCGCCGATTTCGCCGCCGATCGCCACAATGACATTGTGCGGCTGACGGACGCGAATGTAATCAGTCAACAGCGCGGTCAACTCACAGTTGTAACGCTGCTGTTCAGCCGGCGTGCTTTTGGTCCGATCGACCACGGTGGAAGTGTCGAGGTCGAAGTTGTAGAAGCCGGCTCGCAGTGACTCGTCGATCAGGCGGCGCAATGCGCCCAGCTCCGCATCGGTGTCTTTTTTGTAGCGCTCGGCCAGCAGTTGAAAGTGATCGCCCTGCAAAAAGACGGGGCCGCGAAAACCTTCCTTGATGGCAGCGGCGAGCACGACGTTGGCGTATTCGGCCGGGCGCTGGCCGGTATCGACCATCTCGTTGCGCGTAAGCTC